>ERZ1106919.2586-NODE-2586-length-9827-cov-239.678776_pt1 | contig 9827 bp, 8 predicted proteins | sample MGYA00403654_ERZ1106919 | MGnify/ENA primary metagenome ERZ1106919 (study PRJEB35170, sample SAMEA104062450) | human gut metagenome | biome: human gut; feature: human-associated habitat; material: faeces | place: Denmark | collected 2012-10-08 ... | reverse complement strand
TCTTAACAGACTTACCGTAGTTTTTCTTTCCCATCTTATTCTATAGCTATTTCAACATAATTTTTCAATGTATTGAATACTCTGAGGCGTTTGGCGTAATCCTGCAAACGACTGAGATTGCGATTGGGCTTTCTCAAATAAGAACGAATTACTTCCGCACAAACATCCAGCCCCAATTTGTTTCTGTATTTCACTGCATCACAAACACTTCGCTCCAAGTCGGTTATGCGAACATGAAAACCGGATATTTCTGCTTCCATAATGCCAAACTCCAGATTCTCCTTCTTCCAATAATACAATTTTATCGGAAGCGTTTCAGGAATCTCTACTTTCCTTTTATTGTCGATGGCAATGCAAAAAGCTGGTGGAACAGTTGTCGAAAGCTGATGATAAGCCCAGGCATTGTATAGACACACAACACCTTTAGGTACAATCCGCTCCACATCTATCATTGTATTCAGCAGGGCTTCCGGAACAGCATAAATGCCCTGGCGCAACTTGATCAAGTCGCCACGTTCCTTAGCTCTCAACAATCGCTTATACTCTGCCATATGAGGAATATCAGTAGTAGAGATTGTGCCTCCTAGTGCTTCCACTTTACAAACTATATTGTCCATATCACATTTATATTAATATCATTGTTGCTGCAAAAATACAATATTTTTTTGAAAAGCGGTAATATTCTACGGAATATTTTCAAAAAAGCCGTAGAATATTACCGGATTTATCCTTGTTTTATACCCAGGGACGATAGTTATCTCTAAATCTTCCTCTCTACTTTCCTATACCAACTCAAATACTTCTCATATAACCATCCCTTTTCGCTAGCTTATAATACAGATCCTGGGCGGTATGATAATCGGGATCGGAGCCTTCAAGCCACTCCGAAAAATGGTGGTTGTGGTTCTTCTGCGTTTCCTGCTTGCGGAACGACTCCACCACACATTTCTTTTCTGCATCCGGAAACATCAGGTTCATGCGGGCGGCAAAGGCTGCCTTGTCCTGATTATCACGCACCATGTGGAACGTATATTTCATCAGGCACCAGACTATGTACCAACTTTGCTGAGACGTAATGTTGCCTTTTATCCAGAACTTCAACTTCTCCTCCAACTTCACGGAATCTACCCAGTTCACAAAGAAAGAGTCGCTGTTACGCTCAAAATCATCAGCCCTGGCTATTTCAGCCTCCCACATTTTATGCTCACCCTGATACTTGAATAGCGTTTCAAAATCCTCGGGAGGAGCCTGCTCCCTGACTAGCGTACGGACAAGTTCTTCTTCCTCATCCTCCTCTCGCTCAAACCAGTCTGAACAAAGCGTATAATTGTTGTATTTCCCTTCAATATCATTCATTACTTTCTGCAAGCTCAAAGTGGTAATATCTATTCTTCTCTCTCTCAGATGACGTTTCTTTACCTTTACCTCATGTTTCAGATGGTCAGGTAGCGTGCGCTCGTCGAAAATTCGCTTGATATAATGGTAAATAATCACAGCCTCACGGTCAGTGCGGAAAAGGCGGGTTCTGTATAAGGCTAGGAAATCGGCACAAATAGTACTTACTGTGGAGATGGTTTCTGCCAAAGCCATCTGCAAACCGGTAGAGACAAAGTTCTTGAAATGGGAATCAAAACGGGGGAAGTCGTCTCCGGCAGGAACTTTAAGCTTCTCGCATTGCTCGAAAATAGCCTTAGCACTGGGAATCTGACCATACTCCGCTTCCTTATCGAGCAAATAGTCTGAATGCTTCCGGGCGATGGTCTGAATTTCCTGGAGCACCTTCTCTAAAACATCAGTATAAATCCCCATGAATTCATCATCATAGCTCTTGTAAATTGAAATGTAGACTTTCTTATGGAGCGTATGAATATATTTAAGAAAATCTGTCAACTGCTCGGCAAGGTTCTGGTAAATATGAAAATAACAGGTAAGACCTTTATGCTTTCCTGCATTCCATTTAAATTCATCTTTAGCATGCTGAATCTCCTTATACAAATGTTCTGCCTCTCTTTTAAACTGACCCACATCAGTAGTTGTTACTGGAGTGTATTTCTTGACTCCTGTTACTTCATCTTCCACAAAAAGATCTTCTTCTGATGAAATCTTCAGAAGAGAATTGTAGTTATTGTCAGTATTTGGTATTTCCTCTGTCTGCATATTCTTTTTCTAGGTTTGATTTGTTATGTTGTTTAAATAAGCGGCGTGGGGTTCCCTGTAAGTACCAGTATTAAGGTACCTGCAAGAACCTACGACAAGGTACAAACAAGTACTGCCCACGCCGTAGAGGAGTGGACGCCTTGCTGTCACCTTCTTCTTGTCGTTTTGAATTTTGCAGGTTCTAAATACTGTAGAAGTGCAGATAATCAGCGTCAATATCTATATGTTATTTTTCTTGTTTACTTTCTGTTTCTTACTTCAAATTTTAAAGGGTTTATACTACGTTTTCTTCATCATCCGCCCAGTGGTCGCATTGGCGCATCACAGTTTCCAGCGCCTTTTCTGCACCCTCTGGTGGATACTTATACTTCTTGAGCAGTCGCTTCACCATTACTCGCATCTTCGCCCTCGCCGATTCCTTCCGGTTCCAGTCGATGGTGCGGTTGCGGTGCAAGACTTCCGTCAGTTCCCTGGTCAGTGCCACAAACTCCTCGTCGGAGTAAGCCTGCCGCACTCCTTCGGGCGTGGAGAGCGCATCATAGAATGCCTTCTCCTCGGGCGAAAGTCCCAGGTCGTTGCCCTCTGCCTCAGCCTGCTTCATCTGCTGAGCCATCTTCAACAGCTCCTCTATCACTTCCTCGTTGGTGAGCAAGCCTTTCAGATAGTTGGAGAGACTCTGGCTGAGCATATCGGAGAAGAGGTCGCTCTGAACCACGTTGGTCTTCTGCTGCTGCTTGATTTTCTCTTTCATCAGTTTGGTGAGCAGTTCCACCGCCAGGTTGCGCTCCTTCATGTTCTTCACCTCCTGGATGAAGGCGTCGTCGAAGAGCGAGAACTCTATCTGGCGGTCGCCGAAGAGATTGATGACTCCGTCGGTCTTCACGCTCTGACGGAGCAGCTCACCGATGCGCTCGTTGATTTCATGTCGGCTGATTTTGCCCTTCTGCGAGAGTTTGAGCATCATCACGCGCAACGCATCCATATAGCACACCTCCGCCTTCTGCTGCTCATTCAGAAGCGAACGGCAGAGCGTGGTGGCGTTGTGAAGCAGATTGCTGTGCTCCATGAAATTCTTCTTGCGCTGAACCATGGCTGGAGAACTCAGGAAGTTGGCTCCGCTGGTGATGGCGAGTGCCCGCTTCGAGTTGTCCTGTTCGAAGAAGCCGGAATAGTCGAAACCATGAAGCTGGTCTCGGCAGATTTCCATCTCTTCCTTCCATTTCACCAGGGCGGTCTTGGCGATGTCGGGGTCTCCAAAGCGGCGGCGGTCACGGTTGGTGTACTGCTGCATGGCACTCTTCAGCGCCTGCGCAATGCCTACGTAATCCACTATCAGTCCGCCTTCCTTGCCCGGGAACACACGGTTTACACGGGCTATTGCCTGCATCAGATTATGACCGCTCATCGGCTTATATACGTACATGGTGGCGAGCGACGGAACATCGAAGCCCGTGAGCCACATATCTCTTACGATGGCGATTTTCATCTCATCGTCGTTGTCCTTGAATTTTCTTGCCAGTTCCTTCTTGTAGGCTTCGTTGCCGATAATCGGCTGCCAGTCTTCGGGGTCCTGGTTCGAACCGCTCATCACTACCTTTACTTTCTCCGTCCACTCGGGGCGAAGCTCCAGCATCTTGCGGTAGATTTTGATGGCGATGCTTCGGGTCAGCGCCACGATCATTGCCTTGCCGGTGAGTTCCTGCGCACGGTTCTGCTCGTAGTGCTGGATGATGTCCCTTACCAGTGTGTCGATGGTGGCGTCTTCACCCAAGAGTACTTCCAGCCGGCTGTGCTCCTGCTTAGCCTGCCTGATCTGCTCCTCGGTGGCTCCCTCATCGGCCAGGTTGTCGAACTCATCGTTCAGCAGCTTCATCGTGTCTTCGTCGAGGTTCAGGTTCACCACACGGCTCTCGTAATAGACAGGACGGGTGGCTCCATCATCTACCGCCTGACTCATGTCGTAAACGTCGATGTAGTTGCCGAATACTTCCTCCGTGTCTCTGTCTCGGTCGCTGATAGGCGTTCCGGTGAAGCCGATAAATGAGGCACCTGGCAGCGCTTCTCTCATCTTCTGGCTGAATCCCTTCTTCATCGTCAGACTCTTGTTGTCCCAGTGCTCTTCGCCGTATTGCGAGCGGTGCGCCTCATCGGTCATCACGATGATGTTGCGGCGGGTGGAGAGTGCCGAGTCGCCTTCTTCAAACTTCTGAATGGTGGTGAAGATGATTCCCCCACTCTTTCGGTTACGGAGCAGATTGCCCAGGTCTTCACGGCTCTGGGCGTTCTGTGGTTCCTGACGAAGGAAGTCCTGGCAGCGGCAGAACTGACCGAAGAGCTGGTTGTCGAGGTCCTTGCGGTCGGTTACCACCACGATGGTTACTTCGGGCAACCGTTGCACCAGCTGGTGGGCGTAGAACACCATGGAGAGGCTCTTGCCCGAACCCTGCGTGTGCCAGAACACACCGATTTTTCCGTTGCCTTCCACTGCGGTACGGGTGCGCTGCAGGGCTTTGCCCACGGCGTAGTACTGATGGTAGGCGGTAAGAATCTTGGCGTATTTGCCCTGGTTCTTGTCGAAGCAGATGAAGTTCTGCAGGATGTCGAGCAGTCGCTGCTTTTGGAACATGCCGAGGAAGAAGGTGCGATAGTCGGCAAAGAGGGTTGACTCGTATGAGCCGTCCACGGTCTTCCATTCCATGTAGCGTTCCAGCTTGGCGGTGATGGTTCCGGCACGAGTCTCGCTCATGTCGCTGATTACGTTGAAGGCGTTGTAGCTGAAGAGGCTTGGAACGCTCTGCTGATAGTTCTTGATCTGCTTGTAGGCATCGTCGATGGTTGCATCTTCGGAAATGGCGCTTTTCAGCTCCACCACCACGAGGGGCAATCCGTTGACCATCACCACCATATCGCAGCGCTTGTTCTTATACTCTTCTACTCGCCACTGGTTCACCACCTTGAAGAGGTTTCTTTCGGGATGGTCGAAGTCGATGAGCCTCATCAGGGCTGTTCGTTCTTCGCCATTCTGCAGGAATCCCAACTCCAGACCGTTTTGCATCCAGAGGGTAAACTGCTCGTTGTTCTGTTCTAAAGTACCGATGCTGATATTGGTGATTTGCTTGATTCCTTCATCCATTGCATCGGCTGGCAGTTCAGGATTAAGCCGTCGCATCGAGGCGACCAAATCGGCACGATAGAAAGGCTCCTTATAGTCGCGTTCCACCTCGTAGCCACATTCGTACGCATAGCCGAGTTCGTCCCGGAACAGGGCAATGAGCGTTTGCTCGTATGCGTCTTCGGTGAATTTCTTGTCGTCTGCCATAATGTTATATTTTTAATTTTCTTTCTCGTTATTTTCTTTCGTAGCTCTTCTTATTCCGGGACTTCCAGCTCGCCTGACATTAAGCGAGGGAGAAGGGTGTCACGGAGAGTGGAGAGGCGGGAGTTCTCCTGATTCCGTATTTCTGTAAGATGCATGATTGAATTGTATTTTTCCAAAAACACATCCAAGACTTCAGATGGAGGAATACATATTATTTTTTTCATCAATAAGGCTTTATCAACGCCTTGCCCCTCTCGTGAAGCAGGTTTGATTAAATCAGCAAAATAATCCATCCTTTGTGCTATAAAGCATTCAAGATAAGTTGTGCTTACTATTTTTTCATCAACAATATACACATTGTATGCTGAACTTACTCCACCGACTTCTTCCTTCATAATTCCCCAATTAAGGATTTCCCGACTCATACCAAAAACAAGATTTCCTTTTCGGATAAGCTTATTCTTTGCAGATGACTTGGAAAGATTTTTAGTGAATTTCTCATCACGAGGGTGAATACCTGTATTTGTGACAGAATACTCAGGAATTCCTTCTTTACCTGTTTTAGTCGTTGTCACTTTCAATATATTATCGAATACAACTACTTTCCATCCTTCCGGAATCATTCCCAATTCACTATCCACGAACTTACCATCCTTGAAAGGTTCAAAATCAACGAACCAATTCTTGAAAATAGCCTGCGCCATCTCCTCCAAATCAGCATTGATCTTGTTGTTCAACTCTATCTTCCGGTCGAGAGAAGAAAGGATGGAAGCAATGCGGCGCTGGTCTTCAAGTTTCTTCGGAATTCGTATGATCATCTTCTCCATTGAAGATTTTGTAATATGAACCATTACACTACCATTCAATGCTCCAAGAAAACCTCCTGTTGCAAATTTTAAATAATAGTAGAAGAATCTTCTGTCCACCACATCTTTATCCTCAACAATTTTCCAAATATGATAATGAAAAATAGTATTGTCTTCTTTCCATATATGCGGTCCAAAGGTGCAAGCCCATGCGAAAAGCAGATCACCATTATGGCAATATTTGTCAGCAGGTAATTCTAAATCAGAGTAGAACCAAGTAGAGTTACCACCAGATAAATTGCCTACGCGAACAATTTTGTATTTCCCATGTTCAAGCATTTCATCATTAGAATATGCTCGACCATTTATCAATCTACAAACGTCTTGTATTTGGTATTCTTTCCACTCCATCGTATTACCTCCCTAATTTATTCTTCAAATAACTCTTCCGGCTATAAAACTCCCTTTCAGCAAGACTCATCGGAAACATAGAGGTGCTTTCTATAGCCTCATACTCATCCTGCAAGTCTTGAAGATGATCTTGTTGCTGCTTCAGATAGAAGTATTCTTGATCTTTTTTCTGCTTGTAGTAGTATTTCTCTTGCTCTTTCTTCTGTTTATTGAAAATCATAACAGAAACAACGATAGCTACCACAGACGCCACTACCGCCAACAAAGAGAAAAGTCCGGAATATTCATTTAAAAGCTCCATACTTTACACCTCCCATCCAATTTTCTTCAACTGCGTTCTAATCTCCTCTTCCTGCTTCTTGCTTTCCTCAAACAGCTGCTTCAGCTCTCCGGTAAGATTCGTCATTTTCTCCTCGAAAGGCACTCCGTCGCCTTCGTCTTCGGCGATTCCTACGTATCTGCCCGGTGTCAGGATGAAGTCCTGAGCAGCTATCTGCTCGGTGGTGCATACGGCACAGAAGCCCTTTTCATCCTCCAGGATTCCCTGCTGGAAAGCATGGAAGGTGTCAGAGATTTTTTTAATATCCGTATCAGGCATCAGTTCACGAAGCTTACGAGTAACCATCGTGCCCAGATTGCGGGCATCGATAAACACGGTCTTGCCCTTCTGCGCCTTGTTGCGGCTGATAAACCAAAGACTTACAGGAATGCCCGTACTGTAGAACAGCTGCGAAGGCAAAGCCACGATTCCCTCTACCAGGTCGGCTTCGATGATGGCTTGGCGAATCTGTCCCTCGCCGCCACTCTGACTCGAAAGCGCACCATTCGCCAGAACCAAACCAATCTTTCCGTTAGGTGCCAGATGGTGAATCATGTGCTGCATCCACGCAAAGTTGGCGTTGCCAGCAGGCGGCAAGCCATACTGCCAGCGCACATCTTCCTGAAGCGCACTCTGTCCCCAGTCGCTGAGATTGAAAGGAGGATTGGCAAGAATGTAATCTGCCTTCAGCGTAGGATGCTGGTCATCATAGAATGTGTCGGCAAAGACATTACCCAGGTTCGCATCCAAGCCACGGATGGCAAGGTTCATGTGCGCCATCTTCCACGTATCAGGGTTTGCCTCCTGACCATAGATGCTGATTTTGCGCAGGTTTCCCTTGTGGCGCTCGATAAACTTGGCGCTCTGTACAAACATACCACCGCTTCCGCAGCAAGGGTCATAGACTCTACCCTCGTAAGGCTCCAGAATCTCTACCAGCGTGCGGACAATGCAGGAAGGCGTATAGAACTCGCCACCATTCTTGCCCTCCAGACTGGCAAACTGCTGCAGACAGTATTCGTAGGTTCTGCCCAGCAGGTCTTTCTCCTCGCCAGCATCGTGCATTTCTATGTTCGTAAAGAGATCTACCACATCACCCAGACGGCGCTTGTCCAGCTCCGGACGGGCAAAATTCTTAGGCAGAATGCCCTTCAGTCTTTCGTTTTCACGCTCAATGGCGGTAAGTGCTTCATCTATTATCACGCCTATTTCCGGTGTGTGGGCAGCAGCACTAATCTTGCTCCATCGGGCCTCAGCAGGCACGAAGAAGATGTTCTCGGCTGTGTATTCGTCCTTATCTTCCGGGTCGGCGTATTCGTCGCCCTGCAGCTCCTGGAACTTCTGTTCGAAGCGGTCGCTGATGTATTTCAGAAAGATGAGTCCGAGCACTACGCCCTCGTATTGCGAAGCGCTGAGGTTGCCTCTCAGAATATCGGCAGCCTTCCATATTTTCTCTTCAAAACCAATGCTGATTGTATCTTGTTTCTTAGCCATAATATGTTTATTTTTCTACGAGCACTAGCTTCCAGTCCTCATTCTGCAGAACGAGGGTCCCGTTGTTGTCCGTAATGGTGAATATCTGATTATCTATCTGTATTTTGTTCTCCTTTATTAAATAGGTGTAATTACCGCAAGCAACGTTTTCGGTGGTAGTCTGGGTTATTTTACCGCCTTCGTCGAAGTGGTTCACTTCCGTCGTTTCGGAGAAAGAAATAGCATCTGAGGTGAAACTGCAGAACAAAGGAGCCTCTTTTACGTCGATAAAGATACTTCCAACGCGCTGATAAAGGGCTGAAATCTGCCATTCGTGGGCTAAAAATGTGGTTTCGTAATCAAAAGCCTCTGATTTTTCTGTTTCTTCGTCGCTAGAACAGGCGGTGAAAGAAAGCATAAAAAAAGCGACTATTATCATATAAAAATAAGATAATATTCGCCTGCGGATAAGAACATGATGATATTGGGCTAACTTTGCCTGAGCAAAATTACCCCCCCCCTAAAGCTTTGTACGTCAAGAAGTTACACCTTTTCATCTTAGCATTGTTATTATGTAGTTTCTAGCTTTCCAGACTATTGCTACGTCAATAATTTGTTAATTGCTAGCAAAGATAATAAAAAGTTGGCAAACCCAAGAATTTTATCACGTTATTTAACGGAAAAATGCAAAATATGGAGGTTAGGAAGATGTTTTACCCCCTCTTCTAAGGGTAAAAAATGCCCCTCCTCAGACGTGAATCCGCCTCTAACATGACGCATTTTTGACAAAATACAACAGGAAACAAGGATAAAAATGTAGAATCGAACAACATATCAGCTAACTAAAACGACTTAATATGTAGATAATTATTATACACAAAATATTAGAGTATGAATATAACAAAATACACATAACACACTAACAACCAACACATTCAGACATACATTCAACCTATATCATGTAAAACTCACAAGTTCATCTAGCGTGTCATTAAGGGTCAAGGTCATTAAGGGTCATTTTCATTTTCGGGGGGAGAAAAAACCCTATAGTATATATATAAATAAATATTTATATATACTATAGCTCAAAATGACACTTTCATTTTTCTAAATGACCCTTAATGACACTGACCCTTAATGACACGCTCGTTTTTCATCCTTACTTTCCCATTGCTGATTGTTTCTGCAATAAAGTTCAGATAAAAAAATTAATAGAACTTACTGTATTACAGCTACTTATAGCTTTTCTCACATAGAAAGTTAGGGTGAAAGCTTGTATTCTGCCCAAAAATGTTGTATCTTTGCACCGGCAATCGAAAGAACAGCCTTTTGTGCCTTGCTC
>ERZ1106919.2581-NODE-2581-length-9847-cov-5.682802_pt1 | contig 9847 bp, 6 predicted proteins | sample MGYA00403654_ERZ1106919 | MGnify/ENA primary metagenome ERZ1106919 (study PRJEB35170, sample SAMEA104062450) | human gut metagenome | biome: human gut; feature: human-associated habitat; material: faeces | place: Denmark | collected 2012-10-08 ... | reverse complement strand
AGCTTATTCACGTCGGCCACGGTGGTACCGCTGCCGGCCGCGATGCGGCGCTTGCGCTTGGGGTTGATGATGGAGGGCTTCTCGCGTTCTTCCTTGGTCATGGAATAGATCATGGCCTCGATGCGGTCGAACGCCTTTTCATCGACCTGACTGGGATCGATGCCGCTGCCGCCGGGCAGCATGCTCAGCATCGCGCCTGCACCGCCCATCTTGCGAATCTGTGCGAACTGGTCCAGCATGTCGTTCATGTCGAACTTGTTCTCCATCATCCGCTTGGCGGTCTCTTCGGCAGCCTTTTCGTCTGCCGTCTCCTGCGCACGCTCGATCAGGCTCAGCACATCGCCCATGCCAAGGATGCGGCTTGCCATGCGGTCCGGGTGGAACACATCCAGATCGTCCAGCTTTTCGCCGGTGCCCTGGAACTTGATGGGCTTGCCGGTAACGGCCAGCACTGAAAGTGCCGCACCGCCGCGGGTATCGCCATCGGTCTTGGTGAGGATGATGCCGTCGATGCTCACCTTCTCGTTGAAGGTCTTGGCAACGTTCACAGCGTCCTGACCGGCCATGGCATCCACCACCAGCAGGGTCTCGTCCACAGGAACGGCTTCCTTGATGTCCACCAGCTCCTGCATGAGCACATCGTCGATCTGCAGACGACCGGCGGTATCCAGGATCACGATGTCATTGCCGTAATCCTTGGCGTGTGCCAGCGCCTTTTTTGCAATTTCCGGCGGCTTTGCGCCCGGCAGCGTGAACACCGGTGCGCCCGCCTGTTTGCCCACCACCTGCAGCTGATCGATGGCCGCAGGGCGGTAAATATCGCAGGCCACCAGCATAGGGCGGCGGCCCTGTTTGATAAAGTACTTTGCCAGCTTTGCGGCGTGGGTGGTTTTACCGTTGCCCTGCAGGCCGCAGAGCATGATGATCGTCTGGCCCTTGTTCTTGATGTTCAGGCGGGCCGCTTCGCTGCCGCCCATCAGGGCAACCAGCTCTTCGTTGACGATCTTGACCACCTGCTGTGCCGGGGTCAGGCTTTCCATGACCTCCTGACCCATGGCGCGCTCGGACACCTTTGCACAGAAGTCCTTGGCAACCTTGTAGTTGACATCGGCTTCCAGCAGGGCCATGCGCACCTCACGCATCGCGGCCTTGATATCTGCCTCGGTCAGCTTGCCGTGACCGCGCAGCTTTTTGAACACACCGGCAAGGCGGTCGGTAAGGGATTCAAATGCCATTGTACGGTGCTCCTTTCACAGGTTTCAGCTCTCGTTTGCTTCGTCGATGGAGCGGATGAGCTTTAACATTTTGGTCAGCTGGTGTTCGTACTCGGTGGTGGTCAGGCCCTGCGGGCCGGTGCACTCGAACCGTGCATCGATCACCATTTGCTCCAGCTCTTCCAGCTTCTGCTGCACGCGGCGGTAACGCGCCGCAAAGCCGACCTTTTCCTCCAGCTCCTTCAGCGCGTTCTCGCCATGCTTGATGGCATCCCGCGCACCCTGACGGGTGATGCCGAAGTTCTCGCCGATCTCGCTCAGCGAAAGGTCATCGTTGTAATACTGGCGCAGCATTTCGCGCTGTTTCTCGGTGAGCACCTCACCGTAAAAGTCCAGCAGATAGCCCATTTCCAGATCTTTTGCCATCCTCTGATCCCCCGGTTTTGTGCCTGTCCTTTCGAGAAGTGATGTAAAGTTCATTTGCTTTACGGATGAAGTATAGCAGATGCACCGCATCCTGTCAAGAGCCTTTCGGAGATTTTTCCAGAAAATCCGCCAAAAATTCGCCGTTTTTGCTAAAACGCATCTTGACGCGCGCAGTCCTTTTGCGTTAGGATAATATTGTTGTATCCCATGAAAGGAGGGTCTTCGTGCCGATCTACCCCAATTTTTACCAGACGCTCAGCGCCTGCCCCATCGTGGAGCTGCGCGGCTATGCTGCCGCCTGCGGGCTGAAGGGACGGCTGTATGCCTATCTGGACTTTGCAGGCCCCACCGGCACGGCCCGGGACGGCCTTGCCGAAGGGATGCTGGCCCTTGCCATTGAAAAAAAGAAGCTGATCTCCGGTCAGCCCATCATTGAAGCGGCCTCCGGCCCGTTTGCCGCTGCGCTCACGCTGGCGGGCCTGACCGCCGGTCACCCGGTGGTTCTGGTGATGCCGGAGGATGCCCCCGCCCTGCGGCAGGAGACCCTGCTGCGGCTGGGTGCGCAGATCCGCCACAGCCCGGCCCGCAGCGGTGTGAACGGTGCCCGCCGTCTGGCGGCACAGACCGCCGCTGCCAACGGCTGGTACTACATGGACTGGCTTGCCAATGATGATAACCCGGAGTACCACCGCCGCGTTACCGGCCCTGCCATTGTGCAGAGCATCGCGCGGGAGGGCAAAAGCGCTGTGGACGCTATCGTGATCGGCGTGGGCAGCGGCGGCACCGTGACCGGCGTGGGCGAGACCATCAAGGCATGGACGAACGATGTGCGCATCGCCGCCGTGGAGCCTTACGAATCGCAGGCGCTGGGCGGCGGCCTGACCGGCCCCCACGGCATCAGTGATCTGGGCTACGGCTTTGTGCCAGAAAACTTCAACGCCTATGTGGTGGACAACGTGGTTGCGGTGAACACCACCGACGCGCAGCGGGCCGCGCAAAAGGTGCTGCGCACCGATGCCATCCCGGCTTCGGTGGCATCCGGTGCCGTTTTGCAGGCGGCCGCACAGCTCATCCATGTAGGAGCCAGCCGCTCTGCCCTTGCCATCCTGCCCGGACGGCAGATCGTAAATACGTTATAAGGAGAAATCATAGAGTTCCCATGACAAACGACATGACAAAGGGAGCCATTACTCCGCTCCTGATCCGTTTTACCATTCCGCTGGTACTTGGCAACCTGTTCCAGCTCACCTACAACGCCGCCGACAGCATCATCGTGGGCAAGTTCGTGGGCGAGGAAGCCCTTGCCGCCGTCGGCACCTCCAACCCGCTCATGACTCTGGCCATCCTGTTTATCAACGGCATGTGTCTGGGTGCCGGCATTCTGGTCAGTACCGCATTCGGTGCCGGTAATACCCAGCTGATGGAGCGTCAGGTGTCCACCACCGCCATTGCAGGCACCGTGTTCTCGCTGGCATTCTCGGCGCTGTGCGTCATTCTGGCCACGCCCCTGCTGCAGCTGATGCAGGTGCCCGCCGATATCCTGCCCATTGCGGCCAGCTACCTGCGCATCGTGTTTGCAGGCCTGATCTTCACCTTCTTCTATAACTTCCTTGCCGCCACCATGCGTGCACTGGGCGACAGCAAGAGTGCCCTGTATTTCCTGATGATCAGCTCTGTGCTGAACATCGGCGGCGACCTGTTCTTTGTGCAGGTGCTGAACTGGGGCAGCAACGGCTGCGCCCTTTCCACCGTGGTCAGCGAAGCACTGTGCTGCGTGCTGTGCGTACTGTACATCCGCTGGAAGGTGCCCATCCTGCAGCTGGGCAGGCGTTGGCTGGTGTTTGACGGCAAGCTGCTGCGCAAAACGGTCAGCTACGGCTGGGCCAGCGCCATGCAGCAAGCCACCGTGCAGCTTGGCAAGATCGCGGTGCAGGCCATCGTGAACACCATGGGTGTCAACGCCATGGCTGCCTTTACCGCTGCTTCCCGCATTGACGACTTTGCCTATACCCCGCAGCAGAACATCGGCCACGCCATGACCACCCTCATGGCGCAGAACCGGGGTGCCGGCAAGCACGACCGTGTGAAACAGGGCTTCCACTGCGGTATGCGCATCGAAGCCGCTTACGGCGTGCTGATCGCCGTTGTATGCTTTTCCGGTGCGCCCTTTATCATGAAGCTGTTCGTCACCGACCCGGAGGTCATCCATCTGGGCGTGCGCTTCCTGCGCACGGTTTCCCTGTTCTACCTGATGCCCGCTTTCACCAACGGCATTCAGGGCTTCTTCCGCGGCATTGGCGATCTGAAGGTCACGCTGGTGTCCAGCACCTTCAACATGGTGTTCCGTGTGGCGGCTGCTGCGGTGTTCGTGCTGGTGTGGAAAATGGAGATCGAAGCTCTGCCTTACAGCTATGCGGTGGGCTGGGTCGTCATGCTGCTCTACGAGCTGCCCATGCTGGTTCGGTATCTGCGCAGCCATGGAGACGAATTATAATCGTTTTATTTGATTTGTGATGCGAAAAAGGCTCTGCATCGCAAGGATGCAGAGCCTTTTTCGTATTAAACTTACTTGCGGCTTGCCAGCAGATTCTCGATCTTCTTCAGCGGATCGATGATGCTGGAAACAGACATGTCGTGGTTCAGAGCCACCACAAAGTATGCAGCGTACTTGGAAACATCCACATCCACATACCAGTCGCGGGTGAGCAGCTCAGGCATCCGGTAGGTCAGGTTGGTGCCCACAACATAGGTCAGCTTGCCCTCGGCCACAGCCTTGTCGAACTTCTCCAGACCGCTGGTGAACAGGGGGAAGGTGGCGTTGGCGATGATGTTGGCAGCGCCGCGCTCCTTCAGGTTGCTGGCGACCTCCAGCATGCTCTCGCCGGAAGCAATGATGTCGTCTGCGATAAAGACGGTCTTGCCTTCCACGCTCTCGCCCAGATACTCGTGGGCCACGATGGGGTTGCGGCCATTCACCACGCGGGTGTAATCGCGGCGCTTGTAGAACATGCCCAGATTGCAGCCCAGCACGCTGGAGAAGTACATGTTGCGGTTCATGGCGCCCTCGTCCGGGCTGACCACGGTAAACTTGCTCTTATCAAAGGAGAGGTCCGGGTCCTTCTTCAGCAGGCTCTTCAGCACCTGATAGGTGGGCATTGCGTTATCAAAGCTCATCAGCGGCACAGCGTTCTGCACGCGGGGGTCATGAGCATCAAAGGTGATGATGTTGCGCACACCCATGGTCTGCAGCTCCTGCAGGGCCACAGCGCAGTCCAGACTTTCGCGCACCACACGGCGATGCTGACGGCCGCCGTACAGGCTGGGCATAATAACCGACACACGGTGTGCCTTGCCGGCCACTGCCTGGATCAAGCGCTTCAGGTTGGCGAAGTGATCGTCCGGAGACATGTGGTTCTCGTAGTTGAACAGCTTGTAAGTCACGCTGTAGTTGCCGGGATCGACCACGATGAAGATATCGTCGCCGCGCACCGACTCCTTCACCAGACCCTTGGCATCGCCACTCTGGAAGCGGGGGCAGTCGCAAGGAATAATGAAGGTCTCTTTGTCAATTCCGGCAGCCTTGGCCCAGCGGACCAGATGCTTGTCGATCAGGCCGGTCAGTTCCTCTGCACCGGGGCAGGAGATCAGCCGCATATCTGCCACGCTGGGCTGCTCAAAGAACGACTTCGGGGAAATTTCAATAGACATAGTCATAACTCCTTATTGCTGTTTACGATCCGTATCATGCACACAAGAGCGCATATCTAGTTTTATTTTATCACATTTCGTCGATTCTGCCATATCAATTTGTTTCATGTCAGGATTTTCTGCGCCTTGCACAGCTGTTTTTCTTTTTTCTCAAAGAGAATGTGTGTTTTCGACAAAAAGACAGCCGATTCTTTGCCATTTCGCAAATTTCGGCCGATTTTCGTAGAAAAGTAAGACTTTTCTTTGCCTGAGCAGTCTGCCGGGATCGCTCTTCCGGGAGATAAAAATGCAGTGTGCCGGGCAGCGGAGATGCTGCTGTTTTCGCTCGTTCGCCCTCCCCGGCAGAGCCGCAAAAACAAAGGCATCTGCAGCAAATTTGCTGAGCTTCAGAAGCTCAGAAGCGATCGTTGCAGATGCCTTCTTATTTTATATGATTGCGATAGGTGCTTTGTGTTCCGCTTACAGGGCAGCGACCGCAGCCTTCAGGGCATCCACGCGGTCGGTGTTCTCCCACTTCACGCCCAGATCCTCGCGGCCCATGTGGCCGTATGCAGCCAGCTTGCGGTAGATGGGCTTGCGCAGGTCAAGATCACGGATGATGGCGGCGGGGGTCAGGTCGAACACCTTCTCCACAGCCTGCTCGATCTTCTCATCCGAGACGGTGCCGGTGCCAAAGGTGTCCACCATGATGGACACAGGCTTTGCCACGCCGATGGCGTAGGCCACCTGCACTTCGCACTGCTTTGCCAGACCCGCAGCCACAATGTTCTTTGCCACCCAGCGGGTCGCATAGGCAGCGCTGCGGTCCACCTTGCTGGGGTCCTTGCCGGAGAAGGCACCGCCGCCGTGACGGGCATAGCCGCCGTAGGTGTCCACGATGATCTTGCGGCCGGTCAGGCCGGTGTCACCCTGCGGGCCGCCCACCACAAAACGTCCGGTGGGGTTGATATAGTACTTGGTGTTCTCGTCCAGCAGCTCAGCGGGGATGGTGGCCTTGATGACCTTTTCCATCACATCGGCGCGCAGCTGTTCCATGCTGACGCTCTCGCTGTGCTGGCTGGAGATGACCACAGCATCCACACGCACGGGCTTGTTGTTCTCATCGTACTCCACAGTGACCTGGCTCTTGCCATCCGGACGCAGATAGTCCATCTCGCCGTTCTTGCGCACCTCGGTCAGGCGCTTTGCCAGCTTGTGAGCCAGACTGATGGGCATAGGCATCAGCTCCGGGGTCTCATCGCAGGCATAGCCGAACATCATGCCCTGATCGCCCGCGCCTTGTTCTTCTTCGGCCTCGCGCACGACACCCTGGTTAATGTCCGGAGACTGTTCGTGGATCGCGGAGAGTACGCCGCAGGAATTACCGTCGAACTGATATTCGCTTTTGGTATAACCGATACGGTTGATTACGCGGCGTGTTACGTGCTGGATATCGACGTAGGCGCTCGAACGCACTTCGCCCGCGACGACAACCAGACCGGTGGTACAGAGCGTTTCGCAGGCTACTTTGGAGTTGGGGTCGTGACGAAGGAATTCGTCGAGAATGGCATCGGAAATCTGATCCGAAACTTTGTCGGGGTGTCCTTCGGACACGGACTCCGACGTAAATAAAAATCCCATTTTACATTTTTTTTGGAAGTTAAACGTATAAAATGGGGAAAAATTGGCTGCTGGAATAAAAAAGCTGTTTTAGCTATTTTTTATTGTGGTTTGCAATCAGTCAAATCTTTCCACATTCCCCGCCGATCGGCGAGGACTGCAAAGGTAAATATAAAAAACGGGGAATAAAAACTTATTCCCCATATTATTTGCGAAAAATAGGTGCCGTCTTATAGGGCCTTGGTATCTATCGGGTTACGTTCAAGGTCGGCAGATTCAGGATTTGGGCCCGGGTGAATTATTCTGTGTGCCGACGGCGGAGTTTTCGCTTCGCGACACGTCTAAAAGCTGGAAACACAATAATCGTCTTTTCTGGGCGTTCTGTAACTAAATAGAAACGCTCAAACAGAAACAGCCCATGAGATAAAATTGCCTCCGTAATAAAACCAGTTAAATTATTTCGATATTGGATTATGAAAAAGGCATTGTTGTTATTAGGTATGATTGCCGCAGGCGCCGCATCCGGCGGTGTCGTCGCCTGGAGTATTTTATCGCCGGCCGAAAAGAACGGCACGCATGTTGTTACGCCGCAGAGCGGGGCAGTGTCTGACGACCCCTTTTCTCAGGCGGGAACCCATTTCACTTCGTATCAGGCCGAGCAGTATCCGGATCTTACGTATGCTGCCGAGAATGCTGTCAAGGCCGTCGTGAATATCGAGGTGGTTCAGGAGATCGAAGTTCCCGAGCGGCAGTACGATCCGTTTTTCGAATTTTTCGGTATTCCCCAGCAGGGCCGGCGCGGCCCTTCGACACAGGAGCGTCGGGGCGGAGGATCCGGCGTGATTATTTCCGCAGACGGTTACATCGTGACCAACAACCATGTGGTGGACGAGGCTACGCGCCTTCGCGTGAAGCTGAGCGACGGCCGCACGTTCGACGCCAAGGTGATCGGTACCGACCCCACGACGGATGTGGCGCTGGTGAAGATCGAGGCCGAGGACCTGCCTACGTTGCCTTTCGGCAGTTCGGATTCGCTCCGGTTGGGCGAATGGGTGCTGGCCATCGGATCGCCCTATAACCTGCAATCGACCATTACGGCCGGTATCGTGAGTGCCAAAGCGCGTCAGTTGGATGTCATTCCGAGCGAATTCCGCATCGAGTCGTTTATCCAGACGGATGCGGCCGTCAATCCCGGTAATTCGGGCGGTGCGTTGGTCAATACACGCGGCGAACTGGTCGGTATCAATACCGTAATCAAGACGATGACGGGCAGCTATGTCGGTTATTCGTTCGCGGTCCCCGAAACGATCGTCCGCAAGGTGGTCGTGGATCTCAAGGAGTACGGCGTCGTGCAGCGGGCTCTGTTGGGTCTGGCATTCCGCCCCATAGATCAGAATTTCATCGATCAGATGGGCGAGGAAACGGGTATCGAGGAGTTGGGTGGCGTTTATGTCGCCAGTGTGTCCGAAGGGGGCGCTGCCTCGCAGGCCGGTATCCGCAAGGGAGATGTGATTCTTTCGGTCGATGGCGTGGAGTTGAACGAGGCTGCGACGCTGCAGGAGCAGATCGGCAAGCATCGTCCCACCGACAAGGTAAAATTAATGATAAAAAGGTCGGGTTCGATGAAACAAATCGAGGTGACCTTGCGTAATAAAGCAGGTAAGACGGAACTCCTCACGCGGGACGACGTCGATGTGATGGAAGTTTTGGGCGGAAAGTTCGCCACGGCCGATGAGCGTCTGTGTCGCCGACTGGAGATCAGAGGCGGTGTGGAAGTGCTGGCAATCAAGGCGAACGGTATTCTGTCGAAGGCACGGGTAAGACCGGGATTCGTGATTACCCACATCAACGACAAGTCCGTGCGTTCGCTCTCCGATATGCAGCGGATGACCGATAAGGTTCGCAGCATCGACGGAGTATATCCCGACGGACGTTCGGCGAGCTATGTGCTTGTCGAATAGGGAAGCGCCAGGAAAGCCGGGTATGTTTTACCGTTTTTTATTGCCGTAGTTTAAGAACATTCTTATAAAATTAAATATGCGTCAGTTAAAAATTACGAAGTCCATCACCAACCGTGAGAGCGCGTCTTTGGACAAGTACTTGCAGGAAATCGGCAAGGAGGAGCTCATTACGGTTGAGGAGGAGGTGGAACTTGCCCAGCGAATCAAGAAGGGTGACCAGGAGGCATTGGAGAAGCTCACCAAAGCCAATCTGCGTTTCGTCGTGTCGGTGGCCAAGCAGTATCAGAATCAAGGCCTCAGTCTGCCCGACTTGATTAACGAGGGAAACCTCGGTCTTATCAAGGCTGCGGAGAAGTTCGACGAAACCCGGGGTTTCAAGTTCATTTCGTATGCCGTGTGGTGGATTCGTCAGTCGATCCTGCAAGCTCTGGCCGAGCAGTCGCGTATCGTGCGCCTGCCGCTCAATCAGGTAGGCTCGCTCAATAAGATCAACAAGGCTTTCGCCCGTTTCGAGCAGGAGCACGAGCGCACCCCTTCGCCCGAGGAGTTGGCGAACGAGTTGGAGCTTCCCAAGGAGAAGGTGACCGATACGCTGCGTGTCGCCGGCCGCCATGTTTCGGTGGATGCGCCTTTTGCCGACGGCGAGGACAACAGCCTGCTCGATGTGTTGGTGAACCCCGATTCGCCCAATGCCGACAGAGGGTTGATTAACGAGTCGCTCTCGACCGAGGTGGATCGTGCCTTGGAAACGCTGACCGAGCGCGAGCGGGATATCATCAAATATTTCTTCGGCATCGGCTGTTCGGAAATGACGCTCGAAGAGATCGGCGAAAAATTCGACCTGACGCGCGAACGTGTACGCCAGATCAAGGAGAAGGCGATCCGTCGTCTGCGTCACTCCTCCCGCAGCAAGTTGCTGAAATCTTATCTGGGATAGAG
>ERZ1106919.2575-NODE-2575-length-9865-cov-6.907238_pt1 | contig 9865 bp, 11 predicted proteins | sample MGYA00403654_ERZ1106919 | MGnify/ENA primary metagenome ERZ1106919 (study PRJEB35170, sample SAMEA104062450) | human gut metagenome | biome: human gut; feature: human-associated habitat; material: faeces | place: Denmark | collected 2012-10-08 ... | reverse complement strand
CGCCAGCAATGCCGGTGCAGACGGAGAGAACCATTGAGAACCCAAGCAGCAGCACCAATGCGACAAGAATAATCAGAAAAGCCGGCGCGGAGCGTTTGTATCTCCCTTGTCTCTGCGATATTCCCGCAACCGCGCCTGTTTCCTTACTCAACGTCCCCATGGTTCAGAATCGCGTTCGCGAGCTTTTCCAAATAGAGTTCCTTTCCCATCGCCGTAAAAGCCATATTATACTGATCCTCATTGATACCAAAGTAAACGTTGCCGGCTTTGACCGCTTTCATATTCTTCCACACGGCAAGGGTCCCCGTGTCTCCAGCTCTGCCGTCGTCGCTAAAGAAGAAGATGTGATCTGCATCGATTAGGGAAAAGTATTCCGCATCGACCACTTCACCCCAGACATTCTCCGGTACTCCGGCTGATGGTGTGAGTTTCAGCTCATCGTAGACAAGCTCACCCGGCCCGCCGCTGCAATGAGGAACGGGCAGAGCAGCGCGCCGCAGGCGTAGCAGCTGTGCATCAGGTTCATGCCCCGGGTGCGGTCGGCGGAGTTGTCGCTGACCAGAATGGTGCAGGCGTTCATGGCACTGCCCTTGGCGATGCCCACCAGGAAGAACGAGACACTCAACAGCAGCTCCGCGCCGGAGAGGCTCATCATCCCATAGCCCAGCGCATAGCCCGTGGTCAGCAGCAGGACACTGGGCTTGAAGCCCAGCACCCCGGGCAGCACGCCGGTCAGGAAACCCGCCAGCAGGTTGCCAATGCTCATCAGGGAGAGCAGAGTGCCCGTCATGCCATAGGCAAAGCCGTATTTCTCCTGCAACAGGCTGACCACCACACCGCTGGAAATGGCGCAGATCCCGCTGAAAAAGAATGTGAGGAAGCCCGCATTGCGCAGGCGGGTGTTTTGGGGTTGCTGTTCCATGGCCGTTTGCTCCTCGTCCTGTTTTTTGTCGCTCTTTTTTTATTTAACCACAGTTTTGGGCAAATGCAATCCGCTTTTTGAATTTATAGGTACTCCTGCAGGAAATTTGCCGCAGGACGCGGCTCGTTGAAGAGAAATCCCACGCGGAACGCACCCCGCCAAAACAGGCGCAAAAAAGAGGGGCGGACCCTACAGGGTTCGTCCCTCTTTTTACTGGTTTGCTTATTCTGCCTTTTCAGCAGCGGGCTTCTCCTCCGCCTTGGGAGCGGGAGCTGCTGCAGGAGCAGCAGCGGGCTTCTTGGGCTCCGGGGGATACGGATTGTCCTTCAGCGGGAAGAGGATGATCTTCTTCGGGCACTTCTGGGCGCACATACCGCAGCCCTTGCACTTGTCGTAGTCCACACGGGCCACACCGTCCACAACATGGATGGCGTCGAACTTACAGGTGCGCTCACACATGCCGCAGGCGATGCAGGAAGTGGTGCAGGCCTTCATGGCAACAGGGCCCTTGTCCTGGTTGGAGCACATGACCACCGGCTTGCGGGGGCCGCCAGCGTCGATCATGATGACCTTCTTGGGGCAGATGTTGGCGCAGGCACCGCAGCCGGTGCACTTGTCCTTGTCCACCTTGGCCACACCGTCCACGATGTGGATGGCGTCGAACTTACAGACCTTGGTGCAGTCGCCCAGACCGACACAGGCGAAGGTGCAGGTCTTGGGGCCGCCGTACAGAGCCGCAGCCGCAGCGCAGCTCTGGATGCCGGTGTAATCGTAGCTGGGCTTGCAGTGCTCGGAGTTGCCCTGGCACTGGACCACAGCCTTCTTTTCGACCGCACTGGCCTCACCGCCCATGATCTTGGCGATGGCAGCAGCAGCCTTGGGGCCGCCGGGTGCGCACTTGTCACAGGCCACGCCGTCCATGACGACGGCCTTGGCGTAGTCTGCGCAGCCTGCGTAGCCGCAGCCGCCGCAGTTTGCGCCAGCCAGACAGGAGGCAACTTCTTCAATGCGGGGATCTTCCTCCACGGCCATGAACTTGGCGGCAGCGACCAGAATGATCGCGCCCACCGCGCCCACGATGGTGCAGAGGATAACAGCCGATGCAATATTCATAGTTCTGTTTCCTCCTTTACAGCGTCACGTTGAACAGGTTCTCGACCAGACCGCCAAAGCCCATGAAGGACAGGCTGGTGATGGCCGCTGCGATCAGCGTGATGGGCAGGCCCTTGAAGGGTGCCGGGGGATCGCAGGCTTCCACGCGCTTGCGCACACCGCTGAACATGACCATGGCCAGCATGAAGCCGACGCCTGCGCCGATGGAGCAGACCAGAGCCTCAATGTAGGCAGCGCCAAAGCCCAGAGCTGCCACATCTGCACCGTAGTCATCCACGACCAGGATGGTCACGGCCAGCACGCAGCAGTTGGTGGTGATCAGGGGCAGGTAAACGCCCAGCGAGTTGTACAGGGCAACGACATACTTCTTGAGGAAGATCTCGATGAACTGCACCAGCACGGCGATGACCAGAATGAACACGATGGTCTGCAGGTAGCCCAGCTCAGCCGGATCCAGAATGAAGATCTGGATGGGGAAGGTCACAGCCGTAGCCATGAACATGACGAAGATAACAGCGCCGGACATACCAACGGAGGAGTCCAGCTTTTTGGAAACGCCCAGGAACGGGCAGATACCATAGAACTTCACCAGCACGTAGTTGTTGACAAGGATCATGCTGAAGAAGATAGCAGCGAGTTTGACGAGCATCTTATTCCGCCTCCTTCTTCAGGTTGTCAATGTCACAGCAGCTCTTGCGCTCGATGCGGGCGTCCAGCTTGCCTTCCAGCCACACACAGCCGGCCATCAGCAGGCCGAAGCAGAAGAATGCGCCGGGAGCCTGGGTCATGATGCCGATCTTGGCAACGCTGTCCGGCAGGATCTTGAAGCCCAGCCATGTGCCGCTGCCCAGGATCTCACGGATGGTAGCCATCAGCACAACCGTCAGGGTGTAGCCGATGCCCATGCCGATGCCGTCCAATGCACTGTCCACCACGCTGTTCTTGCAGGCGAACATCTCGGCACGGCCCAGAATGATGCAGTTGACAACGATCAGGGGCAGGAACACGCCCAGTGCGTTGTACAGGCTCTCCATGTAGGCCTGCATGAACATCTGCACGATGGTCACGAAGCCTGCAATGATGACGATGTAGCAGGGCAGATGCACCTTGCCGGGGATCACCTTGCGCAGCAGGGAGATCATGATATTGGAGCACACCAGCACGAAGGTGAAGGCGGCACCCATGCCCAGAGCGCTGGAAACTGCAGTGGTAACTGCCAGAATGGAGCAGGTACCCAGAACCAGACGCAGAACGGGGTTTTCTTTGATAATGCCGTTGGTAAGGATGCTTACCTTGGACTTATTTTCTTGTGCCATTTCTTACCAACCTCCTTTACGCCAGCTCGTTGTAGCAGTTGACACAGTCATTGATGGCAGCAAACAGAGCGGTGGACGAAATGGTTGCGCCGCTGTAGGCATCGTAATCCTGATTCATCACAATGTTCTGGGTGCCATCCATGCCGTCGAACTGCGCCAGGAAGTCGTCACTGCTCACGTTGGAGCCGATGCCCTTGGTCTGGGTGGAAGCGTCTACCCACATGCCGGTCTCGGCGCCATTGGCATCAAAGCCCATGATGACGGTCAGGATGCCGCCGTCAAAGCCCTTTTCCTCGGCCTTGATGGCAGTGCTGCCGTCCGGAGCCTTGACCACGCCGGTGATGCCGGCGGTGGTGTAATCGGTCACTTCTTCCAGCTCGCTGGCATCCGAAACGGAGGGCAGCACGCCGACATAAGCGGCCAGAGTGGTGCGCTTGGTGTTCTCGGCAATGACCGGGGCGGTCATGCCGTTCACCAGTGCCAGCAGCAGGCTGGCGATCAGGGAGATAACGCTCAGCACAACGATGGGCTTGATGGTGCTCTCCCAGTTGGAAGACTTACTCATTTGCCAGCACCCTCCTTTGCTTTCTTTGCAGGCTTGATGTAGCCATACGGGGTCTGACGGGTCAGATCGTTGATGTAGGGAACCCACAGGTTCATGAACAGCAGTGCGAAGGACACGCCCTCGGTGTAGCTGCCCCAGTAACGGATGGCAAAGGTGACGATGCCCAGTGCCACGCCGTACACCAGCTTGCCCTTCAGGGTGAAGGGGCTGGTAACGTAGTCGGTAGCCATGAACACGGCACCGAACAGCAGGCCGCCGCTCAGCACGGCAACCAGAGCCTCGTGCACACTGTGGGTAGCAATGAGGTAGAACACGAACATGCTGCCGACGTAAGAAGCCGGGATGGCGATGCTGATGGTCTTGGTGGCCACCAGATAAATCAGGCCCAGCACGATGGCCAGTGCGCAGGTCTCGCCCAGCACACCGCCGTGGATGCCCATGAACAGATCCAGCAGGCTCAGCTTGGACTTATCGGCCACAGCCAGCGGGGTAGCGCTGGACAGCTGATCCACCGCTGCATCCGGGAACACCCACTTGTTCATGGAACCGGCAAAGCTGATGAACAGCACGATACGGCCCACCAGAGCGGGGTTGGCAAAGTTCATGCCGATGCCGCCGAACAGCTGCTTGACGATGACGATGGCCACCAGATCGCCGATGATCAGCTGGCCGATGGGCATGCCCACGGGCACGTTCATGGCCAGAATGATGCCGGTAACGACGGCGGACAGGTCGCTGATGGGGTTGGGCTTCTTGAGCAGCTTGCAGTACAGCCACTCAAAGGCCACGCTGGCAATGACGGACACTGCCGTGACCAGCAGCGCACGCACGCCAAAAATGATGGCAGAGGCCACCACGCAGGGGCACAGGGCCACGATCACGTTGGCCATCAGGCTCTGCGTGGTCTCTTCGCTGCGCACATGCGGGGAAGCCGAAACAATAAGCTTCGTATCCATTACTTATTGCCTCCTTTTTTGATTTCACCAAGGTAGAACGCCTTTGCCAGACTCATCATCTGGGTAACAGGGCGCTTTGCCGGGCAGACGAACGAGCAGCTGCCGCAGTTGAAGCAGTAGTCTGCATGCAGCTTGCCCAGCTCCTGCACATCGCGTGCAGCGTATGCCTGATTGACCTCCACAGGCTCCAGACCCATGGGGCAGTACTCCACGCAGCGGCCGCAGCGGATGCAGGGATTCACCGGTGCAGGCTCTGCAGCGGCCTTGCTCAGGAAGATCAGGCCGGAGGTGGTCTTGGTGGTGGGGTAGCTCAGGTTCTCCACAGCGGGGCCCATCATGGCACCGCCGGCCACCACCTTGCCCAGGGTGCCCTTGACACCGGCAAAGTCGATGATGTCCTGATAGGAAGTGCCCACAGGCACCACAACGTTCTGGGGCTTTGCGCAGGCGTCGCCGTCCACGGTGATGGTACGCTCCACCACCGGCATGCCGGTGGCCAGATACTTGCCCAGGGTGGACACACTGGTCACGTTCATCACGATGGCGCCGGCGTCGGCGGGCAGACCGCCGTGGGGCACTTCGCGGCCCAGGCACTTTTCAATGAGGATCAGCTCTGCGCCGGTGCCGTAGACACTGGGCAGGGGCTTGACCTCAATGGTGCTGTCGCCCTGGGTCTTTTTGCACAGCAGGTCAATGCACTCCGGCTTGTTGTTCTCAATGCCGATGATGCACTTCGGGATGCCGGTGTACTGCAGCACGGCCTTGATGCCGCGGATGATGTCATCGCTGCAGTTCAGCATCTCCTGCGTGTCGCTGGTCAGCCACACTTCACACTCGGAAGCGTTGATCAGCAGGGTATCCACCTGCTGCTTGGGCTGCAGCTTGACGTCGGTCGGGAAGCCTGCGCCGCCCAGACCCACCAGGCCGCACTCGCGCACGGCTGCCATAAAGCTGGCCTTATCGGTCACCACCGGCGGCTGGACAGCCGGGTCAACGGTCTGCTTGCCATCGGTCTTGATGACCACAGAATCACAGGTGCGGCCATTGGACAGACGGAAAGGCTCCACTGCGGCCACGGTGCCGGAAACACTGGAGTGGATGTTGGCAGAAACAAAGCCGCCCGCCTCACCGATCTTGGTGCCGACGAACACTTCATCGCCCTTTTTGACCAGAGCCTTGGCGGGTGCGCCAATGTGCTGGCTCATCAGGATGCGTACCTGCGCGGGCAGAGGCATCGGAACAGGTTTGCTTGCAGCAGTTGCTTTGTCATGCGGCGTATGCGCGCCAAGCGCCGCACGTTTCAGCTTGTTCAACATGGAATTAAATCCCCCATTCTGCTTGAATTGCCGCCCCCACGCCCATGCAGGCGCACTGGTACAGGGACAGCAGCTGCTTAACATACCCATTGTATCATTTTGGCGTCGGAAGTCAACGACAACCCCGCAAAAATGATGTGATTTCCTGAACTTTCTTGCTCTTTTTTTGTGGTTAGTTTTTTCTAACCACCGTATTTTTTCCTTTGTACTGCCGTTTGCCTTTCCCTGCGGATTATGCTATACTAGAATTGCTTATCCGGTGGAGCACTTGCTGTGCTCCGCACAAGATCGACCAAGGAGGTTCCTGACCATGAAAGTTCTCAAGGCTCTGCTTGCCGTGTTTACCACCCTCGCTGTGGCGCTCACCGCCGCCCTGCTGCTGTGGCAGGACAAAAACGCCCCGCGCTATATCCACATCTACGACAACGAAGAGTAACTGCGTGCTGTAGACCCGCACGCTTGTCCCCCCAGCCTGAACGGCCTGTGCCGCCCGGGCGGGGGGTTTTGTGTTTTCTGCGGAGCATCCCAAAGAAAAAATACCGCCGATGGAGCCATCGGCGGTATTTTTTATTCAGATATGACGCTCAGTAATCCTTCTGGCAGCCCAGCAGGAACTTCATGTACGCAAAGGTGCGGTCCTGCCCGAGGTCGCGCACCATCTTCAGCAGCTTTTCCAGCAGGGCGCGGGTCTCCGGGTGCATCAGGTAGTGGTTCTTGCTGTGCTCGTAGTATTCCCATGGGGAGGCTATCATTGCCCCGAGCTTAACATTTTCGGCAAATTTCCTGCCCTCTTTTATAAGCTCTGCCTTGACCTGCACGATAAGCTCTTTCACCCTCAGTATCTCGCTCACGTCTATGACCATAGGCAGAAGTATTGAAAGCTGTCCGTAAACAGACGCTCTGTATAACGCCCTTAGCTGTGTTTTGAATATGCTTTCTCTTTCAAGACAAAATCGTATGCCTCTACAGCCCATAGAGGGATTTCTCTCAGCACTCATGTCTGCACAATCAGGTATCTTGTCTGCACCTATATCATAAGTGCCTATTATGACCTCTTTACCCTCCATTGCCTCCAATGCCTTGCGGTAGGTGTAAAACTGAAAATCCTCGTCAGGAAAAGCAGGTCTGTCAAAGCACATAAACTCCGTTCTGAAAAGACCTATCCCACCTGCGTCGTTTTTTACCGCCGATTCAAGCTCCTCAGAGTTGAGTATATTCGCATATATCTTTATCTCATGTCCGTCACGAGTGATGTTTTTTCTTCCTTTGAGCCTTGTGAGCAGTTCTTTTTTGCGACCCTCCACAGCCTCTTTGTATTCAAGCTGTCTGAGAGTATGCTCATCAGGCTCTATGTAAAGCGTTCCGCTGTAGCCGTCAAGGACTGCTTCCTTGCCCTCGTATTCGTCAGAAAGCTCCGTTCCAACGTTCACAATGGCAGGTATGCCAAGATTTTTCGCAAGTATCGCAGTATGGGAGTTCACAGAACCGGACCTTGTGCAGAAGCCCTTTATCTTCGTCTTGTCCATGAGCAGGGTTTCTGAGGGCATAAGGTCACCGGTGCATATAATGGCATTCTCTTTAAGTATTGTAAGCTTGTCGGCACAGTTTAGAATGTGTCTTAAAAGTCTGTTTGAAACGTCCTTGACGTCAGCCGCTCTGCTTTGCATATATTCGCTGTCCATTTGTGCCAGCATCTCCGCAAAGCTTCTTGAAGTGCTTGCGACTGCATAATCGGCATTGAAATGCTCGTCAAGTATCTTTGTGCGAATACTGCTGTCGTATTGCTCGTCGGTGATAAGCATTTGGTGTATCACAAATATTTGAGCGTCGCCTTCCCCAACGCTTAACCTTGCACGGTCATAAAGCTCCCCAAGCTCCACAAGAGCAGCGTTTTTAGCCTTGACATATTTTTTGTATTCAAGTTCAGGGTCGGACACTTTTATCTTGTTGATGATAAATTCGTCACGATGATAAAAGGTCAGCTTTCCTCTTGCAATGCTTCCGAATACCGATCGTCCTTTTATGCTTGTCATGAGCGCTCACCCCCAAAAAACATACCTATCTGATATAATTATATCACCACTTGATTAACGATAAAAGTAAAATACCGTTTGTTTACAAAACGTTAACAATATTCGTGATTTTAGCAAACAAGACAATCAATATTTCAGCAAATTTAACAAATCAGAAACATTTTGCGACCTTATGACAAAATCAGAATAGTACAATCCATAAAAATCATATGATTAAAAAGCGTATGAGCGATACTTTAAATAAGGAGGGACAAATATGTTTTCAGCACTGTTTGAACTGCTTACGGGGAATTTTCTATTTTTCGCACTGCATTTTGACAGCCGCAGCGTGTTTCCAAAACCGCTTTCAGCGAAGGAGGAGCGTGAGTGTTTTGAGAGAATGGCGCAGGGTGACAAGGCGGCAAAGGATAAGCTTATCGAACACAATCTCCGTCTTGTGGCACACATTATAAAAAAGTATTATTCAAATTCCACAGATCAGGAGGATCTTATCTCTATCGGCACTATCGGTCTAATAAAAGCTGTGTCAACATTTGACCACAAGAAAGGCTGTCGCTTCGCCACCTATGGGAGCAGGTGCGTGGAGAACGAGATACTAATGCACTTCCGCTCCCAGAAAAAGTCTGCCAACGATATCCACTTTGACGAGCCTGTTGACTCCGATAAGGACGGCAATCAGCTTTGCCTTATAGATATAATCGCAGACGGAGAGGACGTTGCCGACAAAATAGAGCTTTCCATTCGCAGTGAACAGCTCTACCGCTATATCGAAAGCTCTCTTGATGAGCGTGAAAGACAGATAGTCACTCTGCGCTATGGTCTTTTCGGTCAGCCGCAATTGCCGCAGCGAGAAGTCGCAAAACGCCTTGGTATCTCACGTTCCTATGTTTCAAGGATAGAAAAGAAAGCCTTGAAGCTTCTTAAAGACCGCTTCGATAAGCAGTGATAGGCGTTGACGCAGTAGGGGCGAACAGCGTTCGCCCGCTGATTATCATATCATGTCATGACATTGTTTTAGCACTCATAAAGTTAATGCGCTAGCACTCATATAATGAGAATGCTAAAATTCAGCTAATGTTCACAATATCTTCACACAATGAACACATAGCAGGGGTATCATAAAGACAATGAAGAAAGGAAATGATACCAATGGAAGAGCAGAATAAATGATAAAAGCTTACAAGATAAATTAAGATATAACACATCAAGGAGGAATTTATATGTTTGGACTTACACCATTTGAAAGAAAGAGCTACGACCTGTTTAACGCATTCCATGATTTTGAGAATGATTTCTTTGGAGAAAATGCACTCCAGAGCTTCAAGACCGATATCAAGGACGAGGGCGACAAATATGTAATGGAAGCAGAGCTTCCGGGCTTTGATAAGGACGATATCAAGCTTGACATCTCAGGCAACGATCTTGTTCTTACCGCTGAGCATAAGGCAGAGACAGAGGATAAGAAAGACAAGTATATCCGCCGTGAGAGGACATACGGTTCTTATCAGAGAAGCTTTGACCTTACAGGCATTGATACCAACAATATTGCCGCAGAGTACAAGAATGGTATCCTGACCCTTGACCTGCCAAAGATGCAGGATGTAAAGCCTGAAACCAAAAGACTTGAGATAAAGTGATTTAAGT
>ERZ1106919.2572-NODE-2572-length-9872-cov-2.940613_pt1 | contig 9872 bp, 9 predicted proteins | sample MGYA00403654_ERZ1106919 | MGnify/ENA primary metagenome ERZ1106919 (study PRJEB35170, sample SAMEA104062450) | human gut metagenome | biome: human gut; feature: human-associated habitat; material: faeces | place: Denmark | collected 2012-10-08 ... | reverse complement strand
CTTGTGGCTTTTCTTATAGCCAATATGTCGGCTGAAAATGTATATAACAAATATTAATAATCTCACAACGCCTTCTATGAAATTAAGAAGTGTCTTTGAAATTATGTATTTTGATACCAGTCTGGCTGCAAGATATGGAAGAACCATAAACAATCCAATTGCAAAGAATATTGACAAAATAACCGTTACTGCCATTAAAACCGATTCAAACTTATCCTTAAGAATATTCTTGCCAACCTCATCAATCTTAGTCTTCTCCTGTTCTGCCGGATCATCATAAAAAGATGCTGAATAATTAATTGTTGATATACCTGTAACAAGTGAATCAACAAAACTGACAATTCCTCTTATTATAGGGAAATTGAGCCACTGATGCTTTTCTGTTAAATCTCTGCTTTCTTTGACAACAACTTCAATTTCATTATCAGGTTTTCTGACTGCAATAGAATATTTATTCTTATTACGCATCATAATACCCTCAATTACAGCCTGTCCCCCAATTCCTGATGGCTTCATATTACACCATACCTTTCTTAAATGTTTTGTATACATTCAAAAAAAGTTGAGGTCCCGAAAAACCTCAACCTTAATTTCAAAATTAATTGTTTGATACTCCGTACTTCTTGTTGAACTTATCAATACGTCCGCGAGTAGATGATGCCTTCTGCTGTCCTGTGTAGAATGGATGGCACTTTGAACAGATTTCTACGTGGATTTCTTCCTTAGTTGAACCTGTTACGAACTCGTTACCGCAGTTGCAAACAACCTTTGCCTGATAGTAATCTGGATGGATTCCTTCTCTCATGATTTCACCTCTTTACAAATTATTAAGTATTACAATTGTGAATTCCGCCTTAGATTCCCTTTCTGTCCCGATGGGATCTATGCGCATTAGACACAATGACCTCTTTATCTGTCATAAACAGCTTTCATATTGTATCACGATACGACATGTTATGCAAGCATTTTTTCAAAAGAGTTATAAAAAGAAAATATATTTTAAATATAATGGTTCTTAACTACTGTTCTTACAAGTTCCTGATTATTCTTAGTCTTAACAAAAAGATCCAGTATTCTCTCTGCCGCCTCATCTGTTTTTAATCCATTAAGAGCTTTTCTCATTATATCAACAGCTTCCTGCTCTTCACTATTAAGAAGAAGATCTTCTCTTCTTGTACTTGATTTTGCTATATCAATTGCAGGGAACACTCTCTTTTCTGATAGCTTTCTGTCAAGAACAAGTTCCATGTTACCTGTTCCCTTAAATTCCTCGAATACAACGTCATCCATCTTGCTTCCTGTCTCAACAAGAGCAGTTGCAAGAATCGTAAGACTTCCACCCTCGCGCATATTTCTTGCTGCGCCAAAGAATCTCTTAGGCATATGAAGTGCTGCAGGGTCAAGACCACCTGAAAGTGTACGTCCACTTGCCTGAACCGTAAGATTATATGCTCTTGCAAGTCTTGTTATACTGTCAAGAAGAATTATTACATCTGTCTTCTGTTCAACAAGTCTCTTGGCTCTTTCAATAACCATCTCTGACACTCTCTTATGTCTCTCTGGAAGTTCATCAAATGTTGAATATATAACCTCAACATTATCACCCACGATTGATTCCTTGATATCAGTTACTTCCTCAGGTCTTTCATCAATAAGAAGAATTATAATATGCATCTCAGGGTTATTCTTAGTTACAGCATTGGCAATCTGCTTAAGAAGTGTTGTCTTACCAGACTTTGGCTGTGAAACAATCATTCCTCGCTGACCTTTACCTATTGGTGATATAAGATCAACCATTCTCATTGCCACTGTACTTGATTTCTTTTCAAGATGAATTCTTTCATTAGGAAAAATTGGTGTAAGACTTTCAAATGCAGGTCTTCTCTGTGCAACTGACGGATCTTTTCCATTGACCGTCTCAAGATACATAAGAGCCGAAAATTTTTCACCAGATGTTTTCATTCTCTTTGGTCCATGAATAATATCACCTGTCTTTAGATTAAACTTTCTTATCTGTGATGGAGAAACATATACATCGTTCTCTCCCGGAAGAAAGTTCTCACATCTTATAAATCCATAACCGTCCGATAAAACCTCAAGTATTCCATCTGCCAATGGAGCATCATGCTCTTGTCTTGGCTGTGCATGATAATTATCTTTCTTATCTTCTTTAACATACTGCTCACTCTTATGGTGTGACTCATCCGATATTCCTGCTACATCATGTTCTGCTCCGGCATCTTCAAAAACAACATCTTCAACTTCTGCCGGCTCTTTCTTTTCTTCTCTTTCTGCTGCAGCAATAATTGCATCAATAAGTTCACTCTTTCTCATTGTTGATATATTTTTTATATTCTTGTCTTTCGCAAATTCGCGTAATACACTGACTGACAATGTTTCTAACTTTGCCTTCATATAATCCACCTCTGTTATTAATCATAGTTTAATGGGAAATGATGCAGAAATCGCATCAAAGATAAACTGATTATACAACGTATTATTCTAAAAGAAAAGACTAAAAATGCTTTTTTTAGTCAGAGCAATATGTTATTATATATAATACTGTTAAAAGCACTAATTATTGAAAGGAAGATTAGATATCATGACTAATGCAGAGAAAGCCTTACAGCTCCATGAAGAGTGGAATGGTAAATTTGAAACAACTCCTAAAATGAAGATTCAGACAAGAGAAGATCTTGCTCTTGCTTATACTCCTGGTGTAGCAGAACCTTGCAAGGTTATTGCCAAGGACAAAGAAGCAGCTTATAAGTACACTATCAAGTCTAACACTATCGCTGTTGTATCTGACGGAAGTGCTGTACTTGGACTCGGTAATATCGGTGCTCATGCCGCTATGCCTGTTATGGAAGGAAAAGCTGTTCTTTTCAAAGAATTTGGTAACGTTAATGCTGTGCCTATCTGCCTTGATACACAGGACACAGAAGAAATCATCAAAACTGTAGTTAATATTGCACCTGCATTTGGCGGTATCAATCTTGAAGATATATCAGCTCCAAGATGTTTCGAAATCGAGACAAGACTTAAAGAGCTTCTGGACATACCTGTATTCCATGATGACCAGCATGGTACAGCTATCGTTGTATTAGCAGGTATTATTAATGGACTTAAAGTTACAGGCAAGACTAAAGAAGATTGCCAGGTAGTAGTCAACGGTGCCGGTTCTGCCGGAGTTGCTATCACAAAGCTTCTTCTTACATATGGTTTCAAGCATGTAACAATGTGTGATAAGTCTGGTATCCTTTCTAAGGCTTCAGAAGGTCTTAACTGGATGCAGCAGTCAATGATGGAAGTAACTAACCTTGAGAACAAGACTGGTTCTTTAGCTGATGCACTCCGTGGTGCAGATATATTTGTCGGAGTTTCTGCTCCTAATATTGTTACAGCCGATATGGTCAAGACTATGAATAAAGATGCAATTATATTTGCAATGGCTAACCCTGTTCCAGAGATTATGCCTGATGTTGCCAAGGCAGCTGGTGCAAAAGTTGTTGGTACAGGGCGTTCTGATTTCCCTAACCAGGTTAATAATGTTATTGCATTCCCTGGTATCTTCAAGGGTGCTCTTGAAGGCCGTGCAAGACAGATAACTGAAGATATGAAGCTTGCTGCTGCACTTGCAATTGCTAACCTTGTTCCAGATGACGAAGTAAGTGATGTCAATATCCTTCCTGAAGCATTTGACCCAAGAGTTGCTGATGTTGTAAGCAAAGCCGTAATTGACCATATTGAGAAGTAATTATGCTTCCATATTATTATTCTGTAAGCGAATATCTTAAAGACACTTATGGTAAGAAACTATATAAATTAAGCCTTTCCGGAAACATGACCTGTCCTAACAGAGACGGAAAGTTAGGTACAACAGGCTGTATATTCTGCAGTGGTCATGGTTCCGGTGATTTTGCCGTTAAAGATATTGACAAAGCTAAGACTTTGATATCTAATAAATATTCCGGCAGTGAATATATTGCATATTTTCAATCATTTACTAACACATATGCTGATGCCGGATATCTGCGCGAACTTTTTATGCCTGTAATACTAAGAGACGATATCCGTATCTTGTCTATCGCAACAAGACCGGATTGTCTCGGTGATGACGTCCTAAAGCTTCTTGATGAACTCAATCGCATCAAGCCTGTATGGATTGAATTAGGATTACAGACAATTAATAATTCGACTGCCGACTATATATCCTTTATCCGTATATGATGAAGCCGTAAGCAATCTTCTTTCCATAGGAATTGCACCGGTTGTTCATATGATAATCGGTCTTCCACATGAGACAATAAGCGATTATATTGCTACTGCCCGCTATATATCAGACAGTGGTGCATCGGGAATCAAGATTTCTTTATTGCACATTTTAAAAGATACTGACCTTTACAATGATTATTGTAAAGGATTATTCAAAGCTCTTACCATGGATGAATACCTTGCCGCAATAGGAGCTATACTTCCTGTATTGCCAAAAAGCATGGTAATACACAGACTTACCGGTGACGGACCTAAGAATATTCTTGCTGCACCTTTATGGACAGCTGACAAAAAGAGAGTTCTCAACACACTCTCTCATTACCTCAAAGAAAATATGATTTATCAAGGAAAAGATTTATGAACACTGACTCAACCACATTGTACAAATTAATGATTTTATATATGCTGAGCAAAGTGAATTTTCCATTATCAAACACACAGCTTTCATCTTTCATGTTAGATAAGCAGTACACGGATTATTTCACTTTCCAGGAAACCATCAACTCTCTGGTTGAGGACGGCTTTATTAGAGGCTACTCGCATCAGAGCAGCACACATTATACTCTCACTAAAGAAGGTGAAGAAACTATTGCATTTTTCTACACCAAGATATCAACTGCCATACGTGATGATATAGAGACCTATCTGTTTGATAACAAATACGAATTAAAGAATGAAGCCGGAACTGTAACTGACTGCTACAAGCTGTCTAATGGTAATTATATTGCACATTGTCAGCTAAAAGAAGGCGACACAACTCTTATTGAACTTAACCTTAATGTTCCAGTTGAAGAACAGGCAGAGATAATATGTGCAAGATGGCGTGAAAACAGTCAGGAAGTATATGATTATATCGTTCGTAAACTTATGTAAAAAGCTTTCCGACAGGTGTATATGCCTGTCAGAAAGCTTTTTATTTACTCATTATCTGCCGATTCTTCCTGTGGCAGTACATATGAATCTATAAGCTGCCATAATTCTTTAAGTCCCTGCTTAGTCTGTGATGAAAAAGGAATAAGAATATCCTCCTGCCTTAATCCAAGCCCTGTTCTTACAGCTTTCACCTGTTTGCTTATCTGGCTTCTCTTAATCTTATCCAGCTTTGTTGCAACAATTACAGGTCTGTAACCATTATTTACAATCCAGTCATACATCATTCTGTCATTATCAGATGGGTCATGACGGATATCTATCAACAAGAACACTTGCTTTAACTGGCTGCTCTTTCTTAAATATTTCTCAATCATCTTACCCCATTTTGCCTTAACAGCAGGGCTTACATTAGCATATCCATAACCCGGAAGGTCAACAAGATACATACTGTCATTAATATTGTAGAAATTAATAGTCTGTGTCTTACCTGGCTGTGATGACGTTCTTGCATATGATTTTCTGTTCATTAATGCATTAATAAGCGATGATTTACCAACATTTGACTTACCTGCAAATGCAACCTCAGGGAATGAAGTCTCAGGAAGTGTACTTGTAACTCCGACTACTATATCCAGATTAACTTTTTTTATAACCATAATCCGCTGCTCCTTTCATTTAACGCATTAATGCCTGTGCAAATACTTCTATAGCATTATTAACATATATTATATTCATCCCTTCAGTTATCTCTGTGTCAAGTTCCTCTACATCAGACCTGTTATCCCGGGGTACAAAAACATTTGTTATGCCCGCTGTCTTACTTGCAAGAAGCTTTTCTTTAAGACCTCCTATTGGAAGTACTTTACCTCTTAATGTAAGCTCTCCAGTCATTGCAACATCTGCTCTTACAGGAATTCCAGAAACCGCAGACAATACTGCCGTTGCCATTGTAATGCCAGCAGAAGGTCCGTCTTTCGGAGTTGCCCCCTCTGGTATATGAAGATGGAATGCATGATTCTGGAAATATTCAGCATCCACTTTATATCTGCCTTTTTCTGTTACTGATCTGATATAAGAAACAGCTATGCTTGCTGATTCTTTCATTACATCACCCATGTTACCTGTAAGCTTGAACTCGCCTTTGCCCGGCATTGTTATAACCTCTATCTCAAGAGTATCTCCACCTGCCTGTGTCCATGCAAGCCCTCTTACTATACCAACTTCACCCTTTGCATTCTTTTTGTCTGGTCTGTATTTAACTTTTCCAAGATAATCTGTAATATTCTTATCAGATATATTAACTGTTTTCTTTACAGTCTTATCTCTTGTTCCATCAGATGTGAACACTCCGGCTTTGTATAATTCTCTAACCGCTTTTCTTACAATCTTTGCAATCTGCCTTTCAAGACCTCTCACACCAGCTTCTCTTGTATACGAATTAATAACTGTTCTTATAACTTTATCAGTGAACTTTACATCAGATACAAGCAGACCATTCTCTTTAATCTGTTTCTTAATAAGGTGTTCCTTAGCAATATGAAACTTTTCATTAGCTGTGTATGAACCAACTTCAATAATTTCCATTCTGTCAAGCAATGGACGGCTTATATTAGACAGATCATTAGCTGTTGCAATAAAAAGCACATTTGACAAATCAACCGGCATCTCTATATAGTGGTCGACAAAATTAACATTCTGTTCGCTGTCTAACACTTCAAGAAGTGCTGCTGATGTATCGCCCTTATAATCACTGCTTATCTTATCTATCTCATCAAGAAGCATAAGAGGATTATTAACTCCGGCACTCTTAAGTCCCTCAATAATTCTTCCAGGCATAGCTCCAATATATGTTTTCCTGTGTCCTCTTATCTCAGCCTCATCTCTTACACCACCCAGACAGATTCTTACATACTCCTTGCCAAGTGCCTTTGCAACTGATCTTGCTATAGATGTCTTACCTGTTCCCGGAGGTCCTGCAAGACATATGACAGGTGCTTTTCCACTTCCTGTTATGTTTCTTACCGCAAGTGATTCCAGAATTCTTTCCTTAATATCTTTCATTCCATAGTGGTCCGAATCAAGCACTTTTGCAGCATTATCTATATCTTTGTTATCTTCAGTCGACACATTCCATGGTAGTTCAAGACATGTCTCTATATATGTTCTCTCAACATTGGCCTCAGCATTATTACCAGCAAGTGATTTCAGTCTCTTAATCTCCCTTTTTAGCTTATCCTTTACATACTGTGGTGAATCAAGCTTTTCAACGTCCGCCTCATATTCTTCCGCCTCTGTTATGGTTCCTCCATCAAGTTCTTCATTAATTGCTGCAAGTTCTTCTCTTAATATGTAATCCTTCTGGTTCTTATCTACTCTTTCTCTTACAATATTGCCAAGTTCTTCTTTAATAGTATAAGCATTTATCTCATTTACAAGTAATGTTGCAGCAAATGTATACATCTGCTCATAGTCTTCTGCCTCAAGAAACTGCTGTCTTTTATCAAAATCCATCATAAATTCCTGAGCAAATTCCATCATCAGCTTTTCTGCATCACTATAAGAAAGCCATCTCTTGACTGTATCCTTTGCAAACTTCGGATTAACATGTGCATACTGTGTCAATAGTTCTCTCATGCCTACAATTATAGCTCTCGACACCATTTTATCAGGCTTCTCAAATCCTTGCATAACACTTACATCAGCAAGCATCATTCCCGACGCTTCTTCAAATCTATTTACAAGTGCCTTTTCAAGCCCCTCTACCTGAACCCTTAAAATTTTGCCTGGCATCTTTATTATCTGTTTTATCTTAGCAATTGTTCCTACTGTATATAAATCTGCTATCCCTGGTTCGCTCACCTGCGAATCTCTCTGTGTTACAAGATATATAAGTTCATCAGCTGCCATACTTGCTTCTACAGCTTTTACAGACTTCTTTCTGCTCACGTCAAAGTGCATTACCATCCCAGGAAAAACAGTGACATTTCTTAATGGAATAGCTGGATAATGTCTATCATATTTGTTACTCATATATTCCTCTCTATCTAAAAAAACGGACCGTCCATCATGAACAGCCCGCCTGAATTAATTTCATTACTGTGCTTTTTTAACAGCATCTGTTCTGTATTCTAACAGAGGCTTTGCGTTTCCTTCTACAGCTTCCTTAGTTATTATACATTTTGATATTGTTTCATCTGACGGAATCTCATACATTACTTCATTCATGACTGATTCTAAGATTGAACGTAAACCTCTTGCTCCTGTCTTTCTCTCAAAGCTCTTGTGGGCTACTGCCTCAACAGCTTCATCAGTAAACTCAAGTGCTACCTCATCAAGTCCAAAAAGTGCCTGATACTGCTTTATAATAGCATTCTTAGGCTCTTTTAGAATTCTCACAAGTGCTTCCTCATCAAGCGAATCTAACGAAACAACAACCGGAACTCGGCCTACAAACTCAGGAATAAGACCGAATTTGATAAGATCCTGTGGAAGCGCCTTATGGAACATCTCTCCAACATCGTCGTTGCTCCTTTCCTTAAGTTCAGAGTTGAAACCAATTGAACTCTTATCCATTCTTGATTCAATAATCTTCTCGAGTCCGTCAAATGCACCACCACATATAAAAAGAATATTAGTTGTATCAATTGGAATAAGCTCCTGCTGTGGATGCTTTCTTCCTCCCTGTGGTGGAACTGATGCTATTGTTCCCTCTAATATCTTAAGAAGAGCCTGCTGTACACCCTCTCCAGATACATCTCTTGTTATAGAAACATTTTCTGACTTCTTAGTAATCTTATCTATTTCATCAATATATATAATACCATATTGAGCTTTTTCTACATCATAATCTGCAGCCTGAATAAGCTTTAATAGGATATTCTCAACATCCTCGCCTACATATCCGGCTTCTGTAAGAGTTGTCGCATCAGCAATTGCAAAAGGTACATTAAGAAGTCTTGCAAGATTCTGTGCAAGGAATGTCTTTCCTGAACCTGTTGGTCCAAGCATAAGAATATTACTCTTCTGTAACTCTACATCCAAATCAGCCTGTGACATTATTCTCTTATAATGATTATATACAGCAACAGCAAGTACCTTCTTTGCATCATCCTGTCCTATAACATAATCATCCAGGAATTCTTTTATCTGCTTCGGCTTAAGCAGGTTGATATTCATTCCATCAACCACTTCTTTTTCATCTGCCTCGGTTTCAAACTCTTCATCAAGGATATCGCTGCATATTTCTACACATTCATCACAAATGTAAACGCCATTATGTCCTGCAATCAGCTTTTTAACCTGATCCTGTGTCTTATTACAGAATGAGCATCTAAGCTTCTCGTCAATATTTCCGCCTGCCATACTATCCTCCAAATCACTATAAATCCTTTAAATAAAGGTTCGCTTATCACACAAAAACAAGGGAGACACCTGCAAATGTATTATCTGCAGGCATCTTCCTTATCATAAGCAATTATTATCTCTTCTCTACAACACTGTCGATAAGTCCATATGCAACAGCTTCCTGTGCTGTCATATAGTTATCTCTCTCTGTGTCGCGTGAAATTTCTTCAACTGACTTACCAGTATTAGCTGCCAGTATTTCATTTAACTTATTTCTTGTCTTAAGTATATTCTCAGCAACGATTCTGATCTCAGTTTCCTGACCTCTTGCACCGCCTGATGGCTGGTGAATCATAATCTCAGCATTAGGAAGAGCAAGT
>ERZ1106919.2571-NODE-2571-length-9873-cov-2.052964_pt1 | contig 9873 bp, 9 predicted proteins | sample MGYA00403654_ERZ1106919 | MGnify/ENA primary metagenome ERZ1106919 (study PRJEB35170, sample SAMEA104062450) | human gut metagenome | biome: human gut; feature: human-associated habitat; material: faeces | place: Denmark | collected 2012-10-08 ... | reverse complement strand
GCATTGGCGGCCTTTGCTACCTGACGCTCCCCGAATATATTCTCCGCCTTTTCGAGCAAAAGGTTCTGCTCCAGCAGTAAGAGGTTGTATTGCCGCTGGAAATCGAGCCTTGCCTTTTCAATCTCCTTTAGAGCCTCCTTGTGACGGGCTTCTGCAGCAAAGGCAGAGGTCAGGAAATTTGCGGCCTCACCGATAGCCGCACCGATGCCACCGATCAAGCCACCCTTGGCGAAACCTTGTCCGATATTGGAAACCGCCCCCATCACCTGCTGCATACCGTTCAGGGCATCGGCAACCTCGGTGTTACCCATCTGGTCAAACATATTGGCAAGTTCACCAGCCGCCTCGGACGCAGCCCCGCTGATCGTACCGATTGCGCCGGACACCTCTTTGGCTCCTTTCGCACCTTTGAGTTCGGCAAAGCCTTTCTCAAATGTCTTGAAGATGTTCTCCCACTTATTATTGCCTCCCTTGCCGGTATCGAGCAGTTTATCAAGGGCTTTTTTCAGCTTTTCAAGTTCTGCCGGACTTTTCTCTATGTTTTTCAGTTGATCCGGAGAGATGAACGTGATACCTTTCGCATCTCCCTTGCCGGATAAATACGCACGCAACTGCTTCGCCTGTGAGATAAGTTTCTGCAGTGAGTCGAAAGACATGGAAGAATAATCCCCAAAGAGCTTTTTAAAGAAATCATTGTCCTTTGAGATACTGTCGGCCTCCGCATCATTCACTGATTGGATGCCTTGTTTTACCTTTTCTCTTGCGACGGCTATCGCCCGGTCAATTTCCGCCGAGTTTGCCTCAGTCCGCTCCGCCTCCAATTTAGCGATATCATCATCACCTTGTTTCTTTATAGCCGCACGCTGTGCCTCATAGTCACGATATTTAGTCAGAAGTTCCTGCAGGGTTTCCTGCTGTTTCTTCTTTTTCTCCTCGTTATCCTTTTTCTCCTTACCGTCAATCTCTGCAACGGTGGCATCATATATCTGTGCAGCCTGTATACGCTGGGTTGCGGCCTGTGCCGAGATATTGGCAAGCTGCTCAGGAGTAACTTTTTCCCCGGCGGCTTTCAGCTTGTTATAAAGTTCAATGCGCTGTTGCTCCTCACGGTTGATACGCTCTTTCTCCCGCTCAAAGTTCAACGATGCCTCCTCACGCTCCTTGTCATATCCCTCTTTCAGGATGGCGATACGCTGATCCTCTATCTTTTGACGGGCTTTCAGTTCTAACTCGGCAAGGTTGTTGGCCGGTTTCGCTTTATCCTTGTTGTTCTCAGGAGCCACGAACCGCCGATACCGGATTTCTTTCCCAGCTCGGCATATTCCTCCTGCAGCTTCTTTGCTTCCTCCAAATAAGCGTCCCGCTGCTCCTCGGCGGCTTTTACGGCTGCATCCTTGGCCTCCTTATTATGTTTCTCTATCAACGCCTGAGCGTCAATCTGACCGTAAGACTCGCTTTGAGCCATATAAAGCCCCATTTTAGAGAACCAGCCCATCGAACCCTCGACATCGGATTCAGGAGTGGCTTTTACCTCGTTCACCGTTTCGTCCGCTTCCACGGCCTTGTTAACAAGACTTTGGGCTTTCGCCTGCAGGAAAAGCATTTGGATATAGTCATCACTCTTTTGGATCAGCACATCATACCACTCGGCAACGGTATTGTAATATCCGAAGCTCTCGCCGTATTTCCGGTTCAACTCCTCAACTTTGGCCTTTTCCTGCTCCTTGCTACCGGTAAAGTCTTTCAGGCTTTTCGTGGTATTCTCTATCTCAAAGCGGGTTTTGATCATTTGGGAACGCCCGTCACTTTCTATTTTAACCCGTTCTTTGGCCTTTTCCGCCGCTGCCTCCTGAGCATCGCTGTATTTATCCCAAAGCACGATAAGCCCCGTTATAACGGCGGAAAGCCCCAGCGTAAGGGTGGCCATCAAAGCGGTGGCAGCCGCATTGGAGATGCCCAATGACACGGCCAACTTTGTATTGGCCGCCGTCAGCAGCTTTTTCATCTTGACAACGGTGACCAGCCGGAAAGCGGAATCCTTGTTCAGGGTATTCATGACTTGCTGCAGCCCCATAGTGACGGCCATGACGCTCTGCACACGGGTTTGTATCTTTATCAGATCCTCGTTTTCCGAGGCGAAAATCCCCATGACACCGGTGGCGGTCGTGAACAGACCGGACAAGCCGTTCACACCGCTCATCACTCCCTGCAAGGCTGCATCATCATTGGCGAGAATATTCGTTTGGGTACGCAGGTCACCGATCGTATCGGCTAATACGGCGGCTTTATCGGCCATATCCGCATACTCTTTGGTGTTCTGTTTGCCCTCCAAACGCAGGCGAGCCATCGCATCCTGCATCTCCCGGAGCTGCATCGAAAGACGTTTGGTGGAAACGGCTGCCTTGTCATGCTCCGCTTCAAGGGAGGAGAGTATGTTCTTGTCCTCCTGCAGGGCTTTGGTACAGGCATCTATCTCCGCGCGCATCTCCAGCTGCGCCTTTCCGGGTGCGAGGTTGTCGTACTGCTTCTTTAAATCCTTGAGACAGGATTCAACATACTTGATCTGCTCTTTTTGGGCGGCAATACGGTCTGTGATGCTTTTAGACACCTGCTCGGCCTTGTCTCCCAGCGTTTCGGCGGACTTGCCCGCCTTGTCAATGCCGGGAGAGAGCTTGTCTCTCATTATGAATTCTATCTCAACGGGTTTCATTGTTCTTTCAGTCGTGATTGGAAAAATCCGGAAAGGCTTTTAGGTTTCCCTTTACCGCCTTTGCTTCCGGTTCGGTTGTTATCATTCTCTTTCTCATAATGTGGCGCATCGGCAAGCATCATCCGGAGCGTTTGGTAATTGACACCCCAAAGTATGTATTTTACGCTCCAGCCGGTGGCCGCCGCTATCTGCCACACGATACCAAAGGGGCTATGGGATCCGACATATCTCGTTCTTAACTCCCCTTTCTTTTTTGGCTCTCTCTCGGTTTCAGTGGATTGGATATCTGAACCGATTCGATAATACGCATAAAAGACTTTGTACCCAGCAAAGTGACAAAACGCTGGTTAGCACCCTGCAGGTATTTGTCAGGAACGAACCATCTCAGCAGCCATGCAACAATGCCGGAAAACAATAGTCCGGAGATCGCTCCACGGCAGATGGTCAAGGCCACCATTTTGGAAACACGTTTGCCATGAATGACAAGGAACGCCATCTCCTCATGCTTGTTGAACTGCTCCATCTCCTCGTATGTGATACCCAACTGCAGGTATAGCCTTGCGATCCGGATCTGACTCCCCAAGCAGGGACGTTTCATGGTCACCCTGATCGATACCGGTTTCTTTCTCAGTGGTATCTTAAACCGTAAAAAAGGCAGGGAAACCCCTACATCAAGCAAAGCCTCCGCTGCCTCTATTTCCACGTTCTTTCTCATGGGTTACGCATTTCCAGCCGCCTGATTCAACGTGAGGGTAACCTTTTTCGTATTATCAGCCGCAAGGATAAACTCTACTGATCCGTTTCTCGCAGCACCGGTATTGGCATCCGCCGTGATGGTGATCCTGCCGTTCACAACTTCAAGATTGAAGCCGGTGGGAATCTTTCCAACGGAAAACGCTCCGGAGGCTTCAATATCCACCGTCTTGCTTTCTCCACCTTTGGCGAATGACAAAGAGGTGGGCGTTACGGAAATAAACGGAACCGTATCATCAAAGCTGAAAGGAGAACCTCCGTCCAGCGGGTTCAACATTTCCATTTCACACTCGATACCCAGCGGATCATCACCGCCAATCTTACCACGTACAACACCGTCCAGCGTCATACGCTTGACCTCGATAGTCTGGCCGGTTCCGCAAAGGATTTTCAATGCACCCTCCAATGAAACGGATTCCGAGGGAGCCTCCCATTTTGTACCGTCCACCGTTCCGCCCATCACGTCCTTACAGTTCTGAGGAACAAGTTCAATCAGGGTAAACTTTAGCAGATTGGTGGCATCCTTTTTCTTTATTTTCTTGACCGGGGCATTACGAACCTGTGCGGCAAAGAGCTTGATATATTCAGCGGCATCACCGCCCCAATCAATACCGTCATCAGAAACATTGCCGATCTTTTTGCCATTGAAATAAATGGCATCAAGGAGCATCATGTATCCGTCATTCACATATACTTTTGACATCGTTCTCTATTTTAAAAAGGTTAATATTCTATTCTTTAGTTTCTTTAGTGGAGAGGTAAGCAGCAAACCGCCCACAAATCCGGCTAAAAGCCATTTATACCATGTAGCGGGTGGCTTTTCCTTAATGCTTTGGGCGGCATCGCTTTCCGCCTTGTAGGTTTCATCACTACGGCTGCTCGTCTGTTCCATCCGGGAAATAACCTGTTTTAAGCTATCCACCTCGTTGCGCTGTCGGAACACCTCACGCTCGTAAAAAAGGCATTGCCGGGCGATAGAGTCACATTTACCCGTAACCGTGATATTATCGCCATGCCTTTGCACGCTTACCGATGCCTGACCGTCTTTGGCCGTGTAGCCAGCACCGTCCGGCAGGTTAAGGAGGTTCTGTATCGGAACATCCACTTTCGCCTCCGACTCCGGGATCCCCTCCCGTGTCAGGGCGGTTATCGTCTGTCCCTGCAGTAGTTCCCCCGTCCTCTGAGCCGTCACGTCTAACTGCTCTCCGGTTACTCCGGTGGTGGTTCCGCTTTTCGTCTGTTCCGTCAGCGTGTGTGACTGCTGGCTCTTGGTTAATTTCGCCGTGGCACATCCCATCAGGCAGAACACGGCTATAAGTAGCACGAGGGTTACCCCTCGGATTGGATTTCTCATCATTTCCTGTTTGTTTATTGATTACTTTTCTTAATCTCTCCACCTCTTTGGTAAGACGGGAGAGCTTTTGGATCATCTCCTCCTGATTCGCTTTCAGGTCGGCATTCTCTCTACGGAGCTGGATATTCTCATCCAATATCTTCCGGTTCTCACTACTGAGCATATTGATGGACGCCTGAAGCTGGGATAACATATCATTGTTCTGCTTTCTACGGCCAACAAACCATGTGAAGATGCTCCCGATAAAACCACCCGGCAGGGCGAATATTAAAAAATCCATCAGACCGTCCATCTCTTTGCTTTGTTATTGGTTAATGCCTATTTTCCTGAGCCATGCCTGAACGTCAAATGACGGGCACGCTTTGGCCGCAATCTCGTTATGACCGATGATTCTCACCCGTGGGAAACGGCGGTGGAAGTCTTTCACGTAATCCTCCAACGCTTTCAGCTGGCCGGGAGTACGGGTGTCTTTGGGAGTCTTGCCGTCAGCGGCCACACCGCCAACGTACACAATGTGCCGGGAAATGGAATTGTACCCTTTTGCCCCATTGGTAATCTCCCACGGATCGACCTGCGCATCCTCGTTGTTGTCCACCAGCCTCTCCACACGGCCGTCGAGGTGTATCATATCGGTGTATCCTACCTGCTTCCAACCCCTCCCGACAGGGGGTGCGGAGGGGTGCCAGCGACGGATCTCGTCGGCCGTCACCTCACGCCCTTCGGGGGTGGCGGTGCAATGCAGTACCAGATATTTCAACTTTCCCATGACTTACTCAGCTTGATAGCCACTGGCCATAACGACACCCGCATCCGCTTTCTTGAACATACAGATGAAGTAATGGCGGAAATTGACTTTGTTACGTTGGTACTCGGGGTCGTTCTCGGCCGGACTCCAATACATCTTGGTAGAGCCGGTGGCCTTGAACACCCGCGGCGTATAGAACGCGAACGAACACTGGAATTCTCCGGTAGAGGCCGTGGCTCCCACAGCTTTCTTTTTGCCGGCAGTGGTATACAGCGGGTTATTGGCATACTCGTAAATGTCGAAGCCGTACATTCTGCCTACCTTGCCTTCACCCCGGTTGATATTGTACTGTTCCTTGAAATTCTGTTCGGTCTCGAGCAGGTCGTTCACGTGATCCGGGCAGAGAACCAGACGCCGATTGGTCGTGGGGACTTTCAACTTGTCGAGAGCCGCTTTCATTCGTATCACGTCGCTGATTGTCAATTTCAAACGCCCCGTCTTTTCATCCCGGCTTCCGGTCGTCGTCAAAACGGGAGTGGTCGCAGTGTCTTCATTCGCACACAGGGCATGGGCCGACTTGGCGAATTTACTGTCGTTTATCGCGTTGGCATGGCTTTCTTTCACCCGTGCGATCTTGTCGTAGCTCAGTGCATACAGCTCATCGTCGGTAATCGGGGTTACTTTCGTCTGGAACTTGTCGAGGCTGATGGAGATGTCTCCGTCTTTCAATTCCTGCAAGGTAATGGGATAAGTCGTGTTGTTGATCAGCACGTCTGGGTCGACACCGACATCGACGAGATGGATTACATCGTTATTCACTACCGACGAGCTGTCGGGCACGCCATCGAGCCATGTGCCTTCAAGGCCGGCCCGCAACGACTTGACCAGTTCGCCCGTCCAGATTTCCGTTAATACGCCTTCGCGGAGCGTACCGGCGGGAAGAGCTCCTCCGATTACGCCGGAAACGATATTCATTCCTATGGCTCCGGTCAGCGGAGAGAGTCCGACAGCCGCGCCCAGCAAAGCTCCTGTAACTGCGTTGAACAGGAGCGAAAAAAGAATCGCTACGATTTTGCTCATTGTTATTTCGTTTTTAAGGTTGATACTCAAATTTCGCACTCCATGCCATACTCGGCTCTGTACAGGCGTCTGTATTCGTCGGGCTGCTCTTTTCTCAGTTCCAACAGCTTGTCGGCAGGCACTTCGCTAAGTTTCGCATATTTTCCCGGATCTTCCACTTTTCCCGTGCCTTGATGGCCGAGAACAGTCGAGAGCTTCACATGCGGCGACATGGCAGAGAATATCGACGACAGTTTTTCCGCACCGATCTCTTTGCCGAGGTTGACAAACTCCTCTCTCTTGTCCGCGGAGATTCGTTTCTCACTGATGGCCGTATCTACAAGGGTCGTGATACTGGCGAGGGTCAGCTCATCTTTTTCCTTTTTGAGCCGCACATTCTCCTCCTGGGCTGCATGGAGTTCGCCGAGTTTAGCAGTGATTTCGGCCTCGGTCGCCGTTTCCGGCAGCCCTAACTGCAAGGCTAATTTTTTTTGTTCCATTTGTTCCTGTTTTATAGGGTTAGTATTCAAGATGGGCAGCGGGCATTCGCCGTCCCTGCCCAATGTTATTTGTTTTCCGTCTTTTTTGAGCACGAGGGCATCGTCGTTGGCCCCGATGTCCACGACCGATACCTCGAACAGTTTGCTTTTGACGATGGTCGGGCTGGTCTGTCCCACAACCAGGTATTCGCTGTCCTCGCTCATCTCTATGATGTCGAGCCCGGCGCTGACCATTTTCAGGCTCCCGAATTCGAATTGGCGCTTGCAGCGCTTGCTCAGTTCGGTCACCTCGTCAAAGACCAGCTCTCCGGTCACTTCGTCGTTTTCTATCCGTATGTCCTTTACGTAACCTATGACACTCCCCCGTTCGTGCATATACAGCAGCACGGGGTTGCGCATATACTGCTCCACGTCCATACCGGCCGTCAATACCCGGGTACCATAGCTGTTCAGGCTGTCGTTCGATATACGCACTCTTTTTCCCATTGAAATCTGTTTTTTGATTTTGATTGTGACTTTTTGATTGCGATTGTGACGCAATATTACAGGCTAAATATCTCATCTCCAAAAATGTATGAAACGGTTGCATACTTCTGTGAAACCATTTCACAGAAGTTTGGAAACGCGGCGAAAACCGACCAATTTTGCTCATGCAACACGGTTGCAAACAGCCGTTTCAATTCTATATTCCATAAGACGATATGACAAAGGCCGAAACCGAAAAGAAAAAATCATTGGCGCGGACGCTGTATATGGCCGGACTCGGGCAGAACGAGATCGCCGACAAGGTCGACGTCTCCCGCGTGACCGTATCCAAGTGGTGCAACACCGAGGGCTGGAAAGAGGCGCGCGCCGCCAAGAATGTAACCCGTCCCGAACTGGTCAACAAACTGCTGCTCACCATCGACACGCTCATCACGCAGGTCAACGATTCGAAAGATCCTGCGCTCGTTGCCGGATTGGGCGACAAGCTGGCCAAGCTGTCGGCAGTCATTGAAAAACTCGACAAGAAGGCCAACGTGGTCGATGTCATCGAGGTGTTCATGGCATTCTCCAAATGGATCGAGTTCCGTTCGACCGTCGACCCGGAAGTGACCCCCGAACTCATCAAGGCCATCAATAAGTATCAGGACTTATACATCACCCAACAGATGGGAATCAAATAAGGAGGGGAGCTGCCTATGGCTACGCAAACGGAAAAGAAACTGGCATACGAACGGTGGAAAGAGCTCTGCAAAAGGGTACAGTCCATCACGGATACCTCCGTCATGGCTCACGAGACACTTGCCGAACAGGACAGGCGCAAGCAGCGTCTGCTGAACAACTATGCCGCTTTCTGCGAGTATTATTTTCCCCACTATCTCACCCTGCGCGACAAAACCACCGGAGAGGTGATCCGTACCGTGCACAATGCTCCCTTTCACAACGCGGCAGCCGTCAAGGTCAGAAACACCCCCGATTTGAAGGCGGTATTCCAATGGCCGCGCGGCCACGCCAAATCGACCCATTTCGACATCTTTATACCGATCTGGCTCATGTTCCAGCCCAAACGTCTCATCAATTTCATGGTGGTGGTCGGCAAGTCCGAGGACAGTGCCGTCAGGCTTCTGGGAGACATACAGGCCGAGCTCGAACACAACCAACGCCTTATCGCCGATTTCGGGAAACAGCGGGGCAGCGCCTCCTGGCAGGAGGGGGAATTCAAGGCCGCCAACGGGGTCAAATTCCTGGCCTGCGGACGGGGGCAGTCTCCCCGTGGTCTGCGTGACCGGGAAAGCCGCCCGGATTATATCGTCATCGATGACCTCGACGACGATGAGCTCTGCCGTAACGAGAAGCGGGTGAACGACCTTACCGCCTGGGTGAAAGAGGCGCTCTTCGGAGCCCTCGACGTGGGGCGGGGCCGGTTTATCATGGTAGGAAACCTCATATCCAAAACCTCCGTTCTGGCGAACATCGCCAAGACAAAGGGAGTACATGTGTCCGTCATCAAGGCCGTCGATACAAACGGGGAACCGGTATGGAAGGAGAAGTGGACCAAAGGGGAGGCTCTGGCTTATCGGGATTTCGTGGGGTATCGGGCATGGGAAAAGGAAATGATGCACAACCCGATAGTCGATGGTTCTATCTTCCGGAACGAGTGGATTCGCTTCAAACGGCTGCCCAAGCTCTCCAAATATGAAATGCTGGTATGCTATACCGACCCTTCTTTCAAATCGACCACCTCCAACGACTACAAGGCGTGCCGCCTGTGGGGAAAGGTCGGCACGGAACTGCACCTCGTCGACTGCTTCGTGCGGCAGGCGACAGTAAGCGAAATGGTCCGCTGGCTGTACGACCTCTACGAGAGGACGCGGGACGAGGCCGCCATTCAATTCTTCATGGAGGCCAACTTCATGCAGGACATCATTCTGGACGAGTTTTCGGCCGAGGGAGACCTGCGGGGATACCAGTTGCCCATCATGCCCGACAAACGCAAAAAGCCCGAGAAGTTGCAGCGCATCGAGGCGGTAAGCCCGCTTTGGGAACGCGGATTTGTCTGGTACAACGAACGGCTCAAAGATACGCCCGACATGCAGGTGGGAATTGACCAGACCTTGTCGCTCGAGCGTGGAAGCCGCATACACGACGATGCCCCCGATGCTGACGAGGGGGCGATATGGATGCTGCAACGCAACACCCGGCAAGAGAGTTTTCAACCGGTGTTCGGCAAAAGGCCGACCGCCAAAAATATATGGTAATATGATTGAAT
>ERZ1106919.2561-NODE-2561-length-9898-cov-2.715128_pt1 | contig 9898 bp, 9 predicted proteins | sample MGYA00403654_ERZ1106919 | MGnify/ENA primary metagenome ERZ1106919 (study PRJEB35170, sample SAMEA104062450) | human gut metagenome | biome: human gut; feature: human-associated habitat; material: faeces | place: Denmark | collected 2012-10-08 ... | reverse complement strand
TTTCAATATCAATTCAAAGATAAATATTTTGATGCTGCAAATCTAAGGTTGCCGCTAGGGCGATCCCCAAGCGAAGAGTTTTTGTTGTTTAATGAAAGTTTACAGCCCGAAGTCTTGCACTTATAAGAGAAGATACATAATTTTGCAAAATATCTAAAATGACAACTTATACAGGAATTACAAAGGGACAAGTAAACTTATTTAGGTTTTAAAAAATATTGAGTAAACTAACTTAGGTATAACAAGCGAAGTTGTCAACTAAATCCAGTACAGTACATCCTGCTTTAGAAACTATAGTTTCCCGCCTTTGGAACTGGAGTTTCGAGCCTTTGGAACTAAAGTTTCAAGACGGGAAACCATCAGTTTCAACGCTTGAAACAAAATGTTTCCCGCCTTGAAACAAATAACGAGGTTATTGCTCTGACGAAGCTCTGACTATATCAGTACTGTAATGATTATAATATTATCTGTCGTCTTTTCTCATCATCTACTACAGCCATCATTCCCTCTACTTGTGCAAGAGCCAGCATACGTCCGTGGAAGGAATATCCCGGATTATAACCTTTATCTTCATCTCCCAGCATCATTCGTCCGTGGTCTACACGCATTGGTAATCCCGGATTCTCATTTTCGAAGATACGGATAAGATCAATCAGATGTCCTCTTCCCGTAAGATGGGAGCTTTCAATGAAGTTTCCACCTTGCATGGCAGCTGTGCTGCGCAGATGTACGAAATGAGTTCTTTTTGCAAATTTCTTAGCCAACTCACGTGTATCGTTATGTTCGTCTGCACTCAAAGAGCCTGCACAGAAAGTCAATCCATTATGAGGATTATCTACGGCATTCAGGAACCATTCAATATCATTTTCATTGGTAACGATACGTGGTAAACCTAATACCTGGAATGGAGGGTCATCCGGATGTACGCACATATTAACTCCATATTCTTCGCATACAGGCATGATTGCAGATAAGAAATAACGCATATTTTCACGCAAAGCATCCCGGTTTATATCTTTGTACAAAGCAAGTAACCGCTTGAAGATGGAAACCGGATTTTTATCTCCTTCTTTGATATTGCCATTAACAAAACCTTGAGTCTTGACAATGATCGTATCAATCAAAGCGTCTTTTTCTGCTTCTGTGATAACCTTATCCAACTCGGCAACTTTCTGAAGTTCTTCTTCAGTGTAATCTTTTTCAGCTCCTTCACGTTCCAAGATTCGGATATCGAAATAAGCAAAGCGAATACGGTCGTAATAAAGTGAACTGGTTCCGTCCGGCCAGGGGTGTTGCAAGTCTGTACGTATCCAGTCGATAACGGGCATGAAATTATAACACACTGTCTTTATGCCGCATTTACCCAAATTGGCAAGGCTTACTTTGTAGTTCTCAATCAACTGTTCACGTTCCGCTCCTGCGTATTTGATTGCTTCACATACAGGAAGACTTTCCACTACCGACCAACGTAAACCATAAGATTCGATGTATGATTTCAAATCGTTAATAGCTTCTACTGTCCATATTTCACCATTCGGTACATCATGCAGGGCAGTGACAATCCCTTCTACCCCTATTTGTCGGAGCATCGGCAAGGTTATCTTATCCTTTTTGCCGAACCATCTCCAAGTCTTTTCCATCATAGTCTTTCTCTTTATAACAGGCTATTATTTATTGCTTAAACTCCGCTGAATGCACTGAAACCACCATCAATAGGTAACATTGCTCCGGTTACGAAGCTAGCGGCTTCACTACACAGGAAATGCACTGCACCATTCAACTCTTTGATGTCACCGAAACGTTTCATTGGAGTTTTAGCCAATACTTTCTTGCTTCTATCTGTCAGTGTACCATCTGGGTTGATAAGCACACGACGATTTTGATCGCCGATGAAGAAACCCGGTGCAATAGCATTTACACGGATACCATCACCGTATTTAAGTGCCATTTCGCTTGCCAGCCATTGAGTGAAATTGGCTACGGCAGTTTTTGCAGCCGAATATCCCGGTACACGGGTGATAGCGCTGTATGCTGCCATTGAGGATACATTAATGATACATCCTTTGCCTTGTTTTGCCATTACTTTACCGAATATCATAGACGGATAGACTGTCCCATTCATATTCAGATTAGTCACTTTTTCCCAGCAAGAGATATCCATATCATAGAAGTGCTGATCCGGCTCAAGAGTAGCTCCCGGCATATTGCCACCGGCAATGTTCAATAGAATATCGATCTGTCCCCATTTAGCTACAATTTCTTCGGCTACTTTCTCCAGGCTGGCGATGTCAAGTACATTACCGATGATACCGATTACATCGTCACCGTATTGCTTAAGTTCAGCCACGCGGTTGTCCAGTTGCTCCTGACGAATGTCAATAGCTACTACTTTTGCTCCTTGCTGTACAAAGTGTTGGGCAATATTTCCACCCAGTACACCACCTGCTCCGGTAATAACAGCGACTTTACCGGCAATACTAAATAATTCGTTCATGGTTCTATCAAATGTTTTTATGATGGATGCAAAAATAGCGGGTTTTTACACATGCTATGATGCGTATCTTTGCAAGATATTTACTTATCTTTGCAAAAGTAGTTTAGAAAGGAGATTTATGAGGAAGATAATGAATGAGAAGTTGACTATTACGACTTCTAATCCCGTCCGTGCCCGCTTTTATGAATATCCGCGTTTCACGTATCCGTGGCATTTTCATAGTGAGTATGAAATTATTTATGTGGAGAAGGGAGAAGGGGATTGTCTGGTGGGTGACAGCATTATCTCCTATTCAAAAGGTGATTTGATTCTTTTCGGTTCCGAACTGCCTCATAGTATGCAAAGTCCACCGGACGACGGGGAAGAATCTGATAACGAAGAAAAATCCGAACTGAAAGTAAGAGGAGTCAATATTCAGTTTGAAAAAGACTTTATGCATTATTCTATTTCTCAATACTCCCAGTTTATTCCTATCAGGAATTTATTGGAGGATGCTTGCAGGGGAATAAAATTCACAATTACCCGTTCGGGGAAAATCATTAAGCTATTAAAACAAATACCTTCTGCCAAAGGAGTAGATCAAATCATCCTGTTGCTTTCACTCCTACAAATGATGGCTACCAGTAATCACAGGAAGTATCTGACTACTTCTCATTATACTCCGTCCCCTTCGATTATGCGTAATGAAAGAATGGAAAAAGTGATTGCCTATTTGAATAAACATTATACCGAGTCTATCGGTCTGGATGAAATTGCTTCTTATACAGCGATGAACCCTACTGCTTTCTGCCGATACTTTAAAGAAAACACAGGAAAAACATTCAAAGAGTATGTACTTGATATGCGTATCGGATATGCTTGTAAACTATTGAATAGTAGTATGATGAATATATCTCAAATCAGTGCTACTTGCGGATTTGAATCACCTGTACATTTTAACCGCATCTTTAAAAGGGTGACAGGAATGACACCGACTTTATATAGAGAGCAGATGGAATAAGCTTTTCAGGCAATAAACATTTGAGTATAATTTCTTCCTCGTTCGTATATAATAGAAAAGATGAATAAACATGAACGTAAATAGAATGAAGAAAAGAATTTTGCTTTTGTTGTTGGTGATACCGGCATTGGTAAAAGCGCAAGATGTGATGACAGAAACCCGTCAGGAACTGACGTCTCCTGATGGAGCTTATCGTTTTACCTTTTATCAACGTGCGGTGGGAGAGGATAATGCACAAATGTATTATACCTTGACTTATAAGAATCGTCCGGTGATTGAAGAAAGTAAACTGGGTGTTCTGATTGAAAATCAGTTATTTGAATCGGCGTTGGGTATACCGAATGATACTTGTCATTTTTGGTGTGAGAATCTGAAGTTGACAGGGACTGAACATCAAAAAACGGACGAAATATGGAAACCTGTATATGGCGAGCGTGCGGAGGTTCGTGATTGCTATAATGAGATGACTTTGAAGTTCAAGAAAGGGGAAGGAAAAGGCAATCAGGACGGTGGTTATGATAAGCGTAAGAACTACTTTATGAATATCATAGTTCGCGCCTATAATGAAGGAGTTGCTTTCCGTTATCATTTTCCGGAAATGACAAACGGTCTTTTCTTGCATATCGTCGGTGAGCAGACTAGCTTCACAATGCCTGAAGGAACGATGGCGTATTATGAACGTTGGGCGCAAGGACCTTATGAACTTCGTCCGTTGAAAGGATGGGGCAAAGAGGAGAGTGAGCGTCCATTGACATTGAAACTTCCTGATGGATTATCAGTAGCTTTGTTGGAAGCAGAAATGGTGGATTATGTTCGTGGTAAATTCCGTTTATCGGCAGAGAAACCTTCCACTTTGGAGACAAGCCTGTATAGTAGCGTCGATATTATTTCTCCTTACAGTACTCCGTGGCGTGTAATCATGGTTGGCGAACGTCCGGTCGATTTAATTAATAATAATGATATTGTCTTGAATCTGAACCCGGCTTGCAAATTGGCTGATACTTCTTGGATCAAACCCGGGAAAGTATTCCGTTCGGGCGACTTGAAACAAGACAGAGTAAAAGCAGCCATTGACTTTGCGGCAGAACGCGGTATTCAGTATGTGCACATGGATGCAGGCTGGTATGGACCGGAAATGAAAATGAGTTCGGACGCTACTACTGTTTCTCCTGATAAAGACCTTGATATACCCGCTTTGTGTAAATATGCCGAATCGAAAGGAATCGGACTCATGGTGTATGTCAATCAGCGTGCATTAGTGCAGCAGTTGGATACTCTGTTGCCTTTGTATAAAAAATGGGGATTGAAAGGTGTCAAGTTCGGTTTTGTGCAGATAGGTAATCAGCGTTGGAGTACCTGGCTGCATGATGCAGTTCGTCAATGTGGAGAATATGATCTGATGGTAGATATTCATGACGAATATCGTCCGACAGGTTTCAGCCGTACTTATCCTAACCTGATGACGCAGGAAGGTATTCGTGGAAATGAAGAAATGCCGGATGCCACACACAATACGACTCTTCCTTTTACCCGCTATCTGGCAGGTGCAGGAGACTATACGCTTTGCTATTTCAATAACCGGGTGAAGAATACGAAAGCACATCAGTTGGCGATGGCAGCTGTGTATTACAGTCCTTTGCAATTTATGTTTTGGTATGACAGACCGGAATTCTACCAGGGAGAAGAAGAACTGGAATTTTGGAAAGCAATTCCGAGTGTATGGGATGACAGTCGCGCGTTAGATGGAGAAATTGGTGAATATATCGTTCAGGTACGTCGTTCGGGGAATGACTGGTTTGTAGGAGCAATGACGAATACGGAAGCCCGCACAATTACATTGACTACGGATTTTCTGGAACCGGGTAAGAAGTATATGCTTCACCTGTACGAAGATGATGACAAGCTGAATACACGGACGAAAGTACGCAGTACTCATAAGAAGATAAAAGCCGGAGATAAGCTTGTTTTGAAGCTAAAAGCAAGTGGCGGAGCCGCATTGCATTTCACTCCACTGGAAAAATAAATTAGTTGTTTATAGATAAATGCAACTATAATAAATGCAATTATAAGAAGCAATAGTTCGTTAAATTTTCCAGGCCCTAAGCGGCCCTGGCAGTAAATAAAACCAGTTCTTTGAAAAGTTTGTCAATAACTTGTGAGTCCGGTTGCAGACCGAACACGCAAATAAATCGATTGAGCATATAAGCGTTATGGATGATCGACTTGCAGGATGATATTGAGAACGGTATTCCCAGTTCCTTGCAGGCGACCTTGGCGATATTGATGCTAGCGAATGATGCGTTCCTATGGAACTCGAGTTTTCTGAGGTCGGTTGACTGGCAGTCGTTAAGACCGGCATAGTGCTTCGCATCTCTGAAACAGAACTCCAGCTGGAAACGAGTTCTATAGCAGTCAATTACATCCTTGGTACTCATTGAGTCATCAGTGCTGAAGTAAATTTGCCACTTTGTCGTATCCTCTTCATCAGGATACCATACGACAACCTTGATGGAGCGTTTAAGTGACTTGGAATAAGCCTTCAGACCGATTAGACGGCCTTTGTCAACTTCAATCTCCTCACATCTGGAGAGATCAAGATTAGCATAGTCAACCTTTCCATCATACCACTTCGGATGACCTCTCTTTCCGGTTGGCTTCTGAAGGGTCGGATAGAACAGAACCGCATCGTTGCGGAACCTGCTTATCACGTGGAAGCCTTCCTTGAGCAGAGGGTTGACGAACGTCTCTTTTGAGAAGAATGCGTCGGCAACTACCAGGCGTGATATCTTCTGGAGTTTTTCCTTTAGGATAATCAGGTTCTGACAGTACCATTCGACAAGGTTGTAGTCCATCTCCTCAAGAGACTTGGCGTCGGGAGTTTGTGGAGCACTCAGCGTCATACAATCGTGGTTTTCCACGTCAATGACACCGACTCCGAAGATCTCCTGACCGCGCTTCATCTCGCCAGCAACTCCGGACCAGAAACGTCCTATCCAAGGCGTCTTCTTTCCGGACTTGGGAAGAAAACTAGGATCGACGGCGATGGCCAGAAACTTTCCATTGAGAACCTTTCTGACGAGATACTCGTTAAAGGCAAACCAGTCGAAAGCCTCGTTCTCGAAGTTGTTACGGTAGGTCTGTTCGGAGAACTCACCATACCGACCCATCTGAAGGAAATTGACCTTGCCAGGAATTGCCATGAAGAGTTTTAGCGTATCCATAAGCACTTTCTCAAAAGGTTTGCTTACCTTTGATACTGATTTGAGGGCCTCGAAGCACTCGGATTGGTATTGCATAAGTAGGTTTGAGGATGTCATAACTTAAAGTGGTGGAATACTCTAAGTTACTAATAATCAGCGACTTATGCAATACTTTTATTGCCTAATTATCAATATTTTAGACAATTTTTCAGAGTCTTTTCTAGACCTTTTACAGCTTGCTCAAGCGATAGTTATTGACAGTATTTCAATGAACTTTTATATAGTGAAACCGGATAGCCGGCTTCAAATGTTTAACTTTTAGCGCGGTAAATTTTTACCGAAGTATTGTAAGAAGCATTATGAAGAAATATTTTCTTGTTGTTTTGTTATCTCTGTTCATGCAGACTACCCGAGTTGCAGCAGCTCCCTGGCAGTGGTCCGTAGAAATAAAAGAGCTGATTTCAGAAGAGACAAACGCCCATCCTTCTGCCTATCTATGGATACCGGAAAACTGCAACCAAGTCCGTGCCGTCATCATTGGGCAACATAATATGACTGAAGAGACAATTTTCGAGCATCCTGAATTTCGGAAGAATATGGGTAAACTGGGAATTGCAGAGATATGGATCACTCCCGGAATAGACCAACGCTGGGACGTGACAAAAGGTACCCGGCAAATCTTTGAAACAATGATGAAGAATTTGTCTGAAATAAGCGGATATGCGGAACTGGAGTTTGCCCCGGTCATCCCTATCGGACACTCGGCAATGGCTACTTATCCGTGGAACTTTGCCGCCTGGAATCCTGAACGTACATTGGCTGTACTCTCTATTCACGGTGATTCTCCCAGAACTCATTTGACTGGTTACGGGCATGCGAATTTGGATTGGGGAACTCGTACGATTGAAGGTATCCCCTCATTAATGGTAATGGGAGAGGACGAATGGTGGGAAGACCGGTTGATAACCTCTTTCGATTATCGTCGTGAATATCCGAATGCTCCCCTTTCATTTCTTGCTGATGCAGGACACGGACATTTCGACATATCCGATGAATTGATTGATTATCTTTCTCTTTTTCTGAAAAAGGCAGTGGAATACCGGTTGCCGAAACATTCGTCATCGGATATTCCGGTTCAGTTAATTCCGGTAGAAGCAAAGAATGGTTGGCTGGCAGACCGTTGGCGAAAGAATGAAAAGCCTACAGCCGAAGCCGCTTCCTATGATAAGTATAAAGGAGACAAGAACCATGCGTTTTGGTATTTTGATAAGGAAATGGCAGATGCCACAGAAAAATATTACGCTAATGAGCGTGGAAAGACAGAACAGTATATCGGCTTTGAGCAAAAAGGAAAACTGATAACTTTCAATCCGAAATCCCATGTACGTATGTCTCCTTCTTTTCAACCCGAAGCGGACGGAGTCACTTTCCACCTGAAAGCAGTGTACACAGATACGTTAAGGAACGAATATTCAAAAGAACACAGTACGCATCCCATTCGAATGTCGAGAATTTGCGGTCCGGTGGAAGTGGTGAATGATACAACTTTTACTGTTCGTTTCTATCGGATGGGATTGGATAATCCTAAACGTACAGGAGGCATCTGTCTGATGGCTTCCGTAAAACAGGATCATAAATACCGGAGTGCCGTTCAGCAGGTAGAGATTCGTATTCCTTACCGGAATAAGGAAGGGATACCCCAACGTATAATTTTCCCGAAACTATCTGATGTAAAGGCTTCAGTGAAAGAAATAAGTTTAAAAGGAGCTGCTGACTCCGGCCTTCCGGTTTACTATTATGTAAAAGAAGGGCCGGCAGAGATAAAGGGAGATAAACTGGTATTGGCTAAAATTCCCCCGCGTGCAAAATTTCCGGTAAAGGTGACAGTGGTAGCCTGGCAATATGGGCGTAGCGGAGAACCTAAAGTGCAGACTGCTGAAGCAGTAGAACAGAGCTTTTATATTACTGCCCGTTAGTTTGACAAAGAGATTGTTCAAGGAATCAGAGTACTAATTCCTTGAACAATCTTTCCAAAGTCTTATCTAAATCAGTAGAAAATCCCGGATGTGGGCGAGATACTTGTATGCAGGAACTTTTTACTGCAGTCAGCCAACGAAATCTGTCAGGAATATCCATATTGGCTATGGCTCCTCCCTCTTTATTTCCCATGCATATCTTGTCAAAGACTTGTAACCCTTCTTTCAGGCAATTCATATCCAGTTCGGAAGAAAATAGTTTTAGTTTGTTCTCATCTATCGTATAGAGGGATTTCAGGTATTTAGCTTGTTTGGAAAACAACACGATCCCCATATTGATAAACTCCTCCCGTTCTACTTTAGGAACGAAACGGATGACTGCGTATTCATATAAGTGCCTTTCTTGCATTTTGCGCTTCATTTACAAATGTTTCGGAATGTTTCATCCTTTCTTCTAAAAATCGAATATAAATGTCTCTCAAATCCTGTGGAGTTTCTGTGCCTTCCGTCCAGTTCAACCAGTCATCGGGAATAGCATTGACTATCTCACGGATTTTATCCGAAGTCAATATCTGTCTGAATTCGATATCTACCTCTTCCAGTTTATCGGCAAACGGCAATAATACATGGTCTTTTATTTGTACAAAAGGAACCAGTGCCTGTTTTTGCCAGTTAGTCCAGGAATGGTGGAAATAAAGGGACGCCCCATGATCTATCAGCCATAGTTCTTTGTGCCATATCAACATATTGGTATTTTTAATGGTACGGTCTACGTTAGTCAGCAAGGCATCCAGCCATACTACTTGCGAAGCCGTTTTTCCATCTACTTGATGTACTATCGGATCAAAAGTCAACGAACCGGAAAGGAAATGCAATCCCATATTCAGTCCGCGACTCCATTGAAGTAAATCCTGTATCTCTTCGTCTGCTTCCGTTCGTCCGAAGGCCTCGTCCAGATTCAGAAAAACTATTTCGGGAACTCTGAAACCCAGTGCACGGGCTATCTCCCCACCAATCAGTTCGGCAATCAGCGCTTTTGTTCCGTGTCCTGCCCCTCTGAATTTAACTACATACTTAAATTCATCGTCAGCTTCGGCTAAAGCGGGCAATGAGCCTCCCTCACGCAGAGGAAGAATATATCTTGTAACATTTGCCGTACGTAAATCCATGTAGCTCCTTTCTTTAATTTGGGGAATAAAGATAGGACGTTTTTGTGGAATAGTAGGTG
>ERZ1106919.2550-NODE-2550-length-9923-cov-7.571139_pt1 | contig 9923 bp, 7 predicted proteins | sample MGYA00403654_ERZ1106919 | MGnify/ENA primary metagenome ERZ1106919 (study PRJEB35170, sample SAMEA104062450) | human gut metagenome | biome: human gut; feature: human-associated habitat; material: faeces | place: Denmark | collected 2012-10-08 ... | reverse complement strand
GGCAGTGCATAAAAAAGAGCCGCCCCAAGGGTCGGCCCAAACGGGTGGGATATTGGAAAGCTTCCTCGATTATGGTAGCACGAACTGGCTCTATTGTAAATGGGAGCTTTTGTCGAATGCTGTCCCCTTTCGGCGCTTTAAAATTTTTTGTGAATTTTATACATTTGCATCTGGTAAAACGCAGGGGAATGTGATATGATTTGACCATAGAGAGGGCCCCATCCCTCTTCCACGAAAGGAGCGAGCATTATGAAGTATACTTACGCATGCAAGAAAGTTCCCCTGAATGACTCCATTAAGGATTACGCTGAAAAGCGCGTGGAAAAGCTGGAAAAGTATTTCCACCGGGACGATGCGTCCGCCTTCGTGACATTTACTGTGGAAAAAGACAAGCTGTGCACCGTGGAGATCACTATCCGGGATGGTTCCACTCTCCTCCGGGCGCAGACCACAGAACCGGATGGGGATATGCGCGGTGCCATTGACGCCGCCGTCAGCTATATTGAGCGGCAGATCCTGAAAAACAAGACCCGGCTGGCCAAGCGCCTGCGGTCCGATGCCTTCCCCGCCGTCCCTGTGGATGACTTCTCCGTGGCGGAGGAATCGGAGTTCCACATCGTCCGGACCAAGCGCTTCTCCGTGAAGCCCATGAGTCCGGAAGAGGCTATTTTGCAGATGAACCTGCTGGATCACGATTTCTATGTGTTCCGCAACAGCGATGATGACAGTATCTCCATTGTCTACCACCGCAAGAACGGCGGCTACGGTCTGATCGTCACCGACGAGGAAGAATAAAATACAGACAGGGCGCCTCTGGCGCCCTGTTTCAGCGTGCCGAAAAAGTCTTTTCGCCCCGCTGAACAAGTTTTCAGAACTTTTATAAAGTTCTGAAAACTTAGGATTTCAAATGCGCAGGACACTCTTCTTGGGTTTCCTGCACACACTCTTCCTCACCGTTGCGGAATGTTTACCATCCTGCCAACAGCCTCAGACAGGGCGCCAAAAGGCGCCCTGTTTTTCATGTTTACAAGATGCCTGTGAGCCGTTTTGAAACACAGCGGACACGGAATTCAGTCCCGCTTCATAGAATAACCTTACTGGTGGTCCACCTCATACATATGGGCCATGAGGTCCAGCAACTTGCTGGTGTAGCCCCATTCGTTATCATACCATGCAATGAGCTTCACGAAATCGTCATCCAGCATGATACCGGCAGTCTCGTCAAAGATGCAGGTCTCGGAAAAGCCCGTCAGGTCGGAGGAGACTACCTGATCCGTGGTGCAGGTGATGATGCCTTTCATGCTGTTCTTGGCTGCGTTCCGCATGGCCACGCACACATCGTGATAGCTGGCGGGATGGATGAGCCGGGCGGTCAGGTCCACCACAGACACATCGTTGGTGGGTACACGGAAGCTCATGCCGGTCATTTTGCCTTTCAGTTCCGGGATCACCTGACCAACAGCCTTGGCAGCACCGGTGCTGTTGGGGACGATGTTCTGTGCGCCAGCACGAGCACGGCGCAGATCGCCCTTGCGCTGAGGACCATCCAGAATCATCTGGTCGCCGGTGTAAGCATGAACAGTGGTCATGATACCGGAGACGATGGGGTAGGTCTTGTTCAGGGTGTTAGCCATGGGAGCCAGGCAGTTGGTGGTGCAGGAAGCAGCGGAGATGACCTGATCCTCAGCGGTCAGGGTCTTCTCGTTGACGGAGTAGACGATGGTCTTCAGATCGTTGCCTGCGGGAGCAGAGATAACGACCTTCTTTGCGCCAGCCTGGATGTGAGCCATGCTCTTCTCCTTGCTGGTGTAGAAGCCGGTGCACTCCAGAACGACATCAACGTTCAGCTCGCCCCAGGGAGCATCCTTTGCGTCCTTGACAGCGTAGATCTTGATCTCCTTGCCGTCAACGATGATGGAATCCTCGGTAGCCTCGACGGTGTGCTTGCCTTCGCCGATCTTGCCGCAGAAAGAACCCTGAGCAGTATCGTACTTCAGCAGGTGAGCCAGCATCTTGGGGCTGGTCAGGTCGTTGATTGCGACGACCTCGTAACCCTCAGCGTCAAACATCTGACGGAAAGCCAGACGGCCAATGCGGCCGAAACCATTGATAGCAACTCTAACAGCCATGTTAATAGTACCTCCTAATTGTTTTTACCCTAAAATGGATAAATCACGGTATCTTTATTTTAGACCAAAATGCAGAAACTTTCAAGTATCTGCCAAAAAATTAACAAGGTAAATCCATCATTTTTTGCTTTTGTACGATTTTATCGAATTTCCCTCTCCCGTTTTGGGCAATTACACCAAGAGAACGGACGGTGTTTTCGTCACTCCGGACGCCGTGCGCAGGCTGCGGCGCACACGCCGCCCAGCGCTCCCACGCAGCACAGTGCCAGCGCGGCAAACAGCTCCGGCAGCAGGGCCGGTTCTGCCGCTGCTCCAACCGCCAGGACCGCTGCATGGGGCAGCTCCCAGCACAGGCACAGGCAGAGTGCTGCCAGACCGGCGGCGCACAGGGTGCGGCCGTTTTCCGGCTTTGGCAGGTACAGCGCCCGGGCAAGGCTGCTCAGCAGCAACAGTGCTGCCAGCGCCTGCCACACCGCTGCGGTGGGGGCCACCCGGTGCCAGCTGGAACTGTTCTCCATAAAGCGCATCAGCACGTTCCAGTAGAACAGCACACTGCCCGCCACCGCCAGATACAGCCCGCCCGTAGGCTTTTTCCAGCCGGAAGGGGTAAGCCAGCAGCGGCCCAGCGTGCTGAGCCACACCGCGCAGATGCACTCCAGAATGGACCGCACGAAGCTGCTCGTTGCCGACAGGCCCACCGCCAGCTGCGCACCGGCGGCCGCCAGAAAGCACACGGCTCCGGCAAAGGCCAGCACTCCGGCCAGAGGCTGACGGCTGCGGACCGTCTCGGCTTTTCCGGCGCAGTGCCGACCGATGAGCACTGCGGCCAGCACCACCGCGCCCAATGCCGCATAGCGCCACCACACCGAGCCGACCGTACACAGCCCGGTCACGGCATCGGTGCCAAAGGCAAGATCTGCCCCGCGGGCGATGCCCAGCGCAGCGGACAGGAGAATCGAAAGCAAAATCAGTGCATTCATCAGCGTTCCTCGATCGGCTTGTATTTCTGGCGCACGCCCAGATACTTGTAGGCCGGGCGGATGATGCGGTTGGCGAACACGACCTCTTCCACCCGGTGTGCGCACCAGCCCGGCACACGGGCAATGGCAAACAGGGGGGTGTACAGGTCCTCGGAGATGCCCAGCATATTGTAGATCAGGCCGCTGAACAGGTCCACATTGGCACACACCGGCTTAGTGCTGCCCTTTTCCTCGGCAAAGATGCCGGGGGCCAGCCGCTCGATGCTGCACAGCATATTGTACTCTTCCTCAAAGCCCTTCTCGTAGGCCAGGTGACGGGCACGCTGCTTCAGGATCACCTCACGGGGGTCGCTGATGGTGTACACTGCGTGGCCCATGCCGTAGATCAGACCGGAGCCGTCACCGGCCTGCTTGCGCAGGATGCGGCGCAGATACTCGCGCACCTCATCGTCATCGTCCGGGTTTTCCACATGCTTCAAGATGTCCTGGAGCTGACGGTTGACCATCAGGTTGGCGCCGCCGTGCTTGGGGCCCTTCAAGGCACCGATGCCTGCCGCAATGGCCGAATAGGTGTCGGTGCCCGAGGAGGACAGCACGCGGGTGGTGAAGGTGGAGCAGTTGCCGCCGCCGTGGTCCGCATGCACCAGCAGACACATATCCAGCAGCTTTGCTTCCTCGTGGGTAAACTTCTGGTCCGGCCGGTAGGTGCTCAGGATATGCTCTGCGGTGCTCTGGCCCGGCTTGGGCAGATGGAAGAACATACTCTGCTTGTCGTAGTAGCGGCGTTTCATCTGATAAGCGTTCACCATCATGGTGGGCATGCTGGCGATCAGGTTGATGCTCTGGTTCAGGATATTTTCCAGGGTCAGGTCCTCGGCGTGCTCGTCGTAGGAGTACAGGCCCAGCACACAACGCTGCAGCTTATTCATAATGTTGGGCGAGGGGGCGTTCATGGTGTCCATGAAGCCCTCTGGCAGGGCACGGTGCTCTGCCAGGATCTCGCAAAAATCATCCAGCTGCTCCTGGGTAGGCAGGCTGCCGAACAGCAGCAGCCAGATCACTTCCTCAAACACGAAGCGGTCGTTGCGGTAGGCCTCCTCCACGATCTCGTTGATGTTGACGCCGCGGTAGATCAGCTTGCCGGGGGTGGGGATCACATGTCCTTCCTGATCCTTTTTGTAGCCCACAACGTCACACACGTTGGTCAGGCCGGCCAGCACGCCGGTGCCGTCCGGGTTGCGCAGACCGCGCTTGACGCCCAGACGCTCACTGGTCTCGGGGTCGATGTAGTTGTTGGCAATGTACTCCTCGCACAGGGTCCGCATCGTGGTGGGGTCCAGGGTCGCCACTTCTGCATGTGCAAAATTCACGGGGGATCTCTCCTTTCTTCCGGTTCCTATTTTTTACTTTCCCATACTTTCCTGCCATCCTCACTGATGGACATAATCTTATATTATCGCTTTTGTGCAGTAAATTCAAGCGCAATGTGTTCACTTCTCACCGGCCCGTGCCAAACGACTTTCATTTTTGCGGGCAACATTTTTTCGCAGGGTTTTGCAGGCAGGTCTTTTTATACTGGAGACAGAATCTTTTTCACGCTGCAAGGGAGATCCCGTTATGAAAAAAGCTTTTCTGCTGCTGTGCACTCTGCTCCTGGTGCTTGGATGCGCCCTGCCTCTGGCCGCCTACCACCTCACCCGCGCGGTGCTGGGGCCTGCCGTTTCCACGGTCCGCCTTCCGCTTTCGTCACCGGAGAGCACCGCTTCCACCCCGGAAATCTCCGCTGCCTACGCCGGTGAAGCGGACCGGTTCCTGATTCAGGATGCCTCCACCGGGCAGGTGCTGGAGTTGTCCCGCCGGGAATATCTCATCGGCGCGGTAGCGGCCGAAATGCCGGTGAGCTGGCCGGACGAGGCCCTCAAGGCACAGGCCGTTGCCGCCCACAGCTACGCGCTGTACTGCCGCGACCATGCCGCACCGGACAGTATCGGCTGGCTGACGGCCGACCCGGCACGACGGCAGGGCTGCCTGACTGACCCGGTGCTGCGCAGCTACTGGGGCACTGCCTATGAGACCAACTATGCCCGTCTGTCCGCGCTGGTGGACGAGTTGGAACATACCGTACTGCTCTGCGACGGTGCCCCTGCCTGTGCCAGCTACTTTGCCATCTCCAATGGCCGCACCGAGGCCAGCGAAAACGTCTGGGGCACCGCCCTGCCCTACCTTGTTTCGGTGGACAGCAGCACCGACCTTGCCGCCGACCATTACGAGTACGCCCTGACCCTTTCGGCACAGCAGACGGCACAGCAACTGGCTGCCCTGGGCCTCACCGCTGACCTTGCCGCCCCGGAGCAGTGGTTCGGCACCCCGGAGTACACCGCCGCCGGTTATGTTGCTGCCCTGCCGGTCTGCGGGCAGCGCATCACCGGTACGGCCCTGCGGCAGGCGCTGGGCCTGCGCAGCACCTGCTTCACGGTCCGGTATGAGAGCGGTGCGTTCTGTTTTACCACAAAAGGCTACGGCCATGGCGTGGGGCTCAGCCAGTGGGGTGCCAAGGCACTGGCCGAGCAGGGGCAGAACTTTGCCGACATCCTGGCCCATTACTACCCCGGAACTTCCCTGTCCGGATAAAAAAAGAGCCCATCTCCCGAAGGAGACAGGCTCTGTGAAATGCATGCAGAAGGGATCAGCCAAACAGGCCGGACAGCCAGCCGAGGGTGCTCTGGATCGTTTCTTCCGCCGTGGCCGTAATGGTCTGGTCGGTAAGTTTGGTACCGTCGGGGTCCTGCACCGACCAATAGGTAGCGGTGCTGGTGGCGGCATCCGAAACGGTGAAGTCGCTGGCGAAGCAAAGGGTCTCGCCGCTGGACTCGGTCACGATGACCATGTAGGTGTAGCAGCCCGTGGGCAGCTCACCGAAGTGGATCTGGTCGTCCAGCGTCTTGAGGGAGAAGCTGGTTCCGCCCGCCTGGGCCTGTGCGGACTGCACGATCTTGTCGTTCTCGTCCAGGATGGCCACCTGCACACCTTCCAGCGTGCTGCCGGAGGTGCTGTTGGCGGTGCCGGTAAGGGCCATGCCGCTGCCGGTGTGCACATTGACCGGATAGCGCATGCCTTCCAGCCGCAGGTCATCTGCCTGCAGAGCTGCGCCGTTGTGGTCGGCGCTCACATACCAGTAGCAGGACGCCTGTGCAATGGACACGCTGGAGCTGGTGAGCGGGATGCGGCCGGAGGAGATGTTCCCGGCCGGGTCGGAACAGTAGAACACGCCGTTCGTATAATCGGTCAGCAACACGGCATGGGGCTGCGTGCGGTCGTACAGGACGATGCCTTCCGGGTGCTGAGCCAGCAGCTGGATGAGCAGCTGGGTCTTTTCCTGATTATTGGAGGGCAGGGTCGCATAGGCTACCTGCATCTCCCGGTATGTAAAGCTGTGGGCCAGACCATTGGACCAGGCCGTGGAGCGCACACTGTTTTCAGTCACATCCACCCAGTCAGTCCGTCCGTCAAAGTAAGCGCGGCGGCGCAGCATCATGGCAGCCGAAGCCAGCGTGCAGGTGCCGCCCCGGCTCTGCTTGAAGTAGAACCCGGCATCCACATTCAGGTCCACAGCCAGTGCTGCGGGCAGACAGGTGAGTGCAAACACGATGGTGAGCAGAATGCCCACCAGTTTTTTATGTGCGGTCGTTGGCGCTGCGGTATTCACGGTCTGGTCGCTCCTCCCTTTTCTGGCATCATTTTTCACGTTTCACTGCCATAAAGTATACCAGCCTGTAACCATTTTGTAAACAAAGGCGGTTATTTTTTCTCAGGATTGACACGTTTTCAAGGTTTTTGTTGGTAGAAATGCACAATTTCAAGCGCGATATTCTACATATCCTACAAATTTTTTGTGTTTTATTTCTGCCGTCGTTCCTCCTGTCGCACGCAAAAAAGCCGTCTGCCGCAGGCACAAAAAAAGAAAAGGTCCAACGACTTCTGTTGCGAAATCGTTGGACCTCTTGGTCCGAGTGGCGAGAATCGAACTCACGGCCTCTTGAACCCCATTCAAGCGCGCTACCAAAACTGCGCTACACCCGGATATCTGCAAGCGTTTGTCGCTCACAGCTTGATTAGTATACCCGACTTCTCGCATTTTGTCAAGCACTTTTCGGCAACTTTTTTAAATTTCTTCGTCCGCATCCTCCTGCAAGGGCAGGGTCGGCTGGGCAATGGGCGGAAATTCCACCGTAGCCACAGCCACCGCAAACACGCTCTCCGCACCCGCCGAAATCAGAGCCTGTGCACAGGCGGCAGCCGTAGCACCGGTGGTGATCACATCGTCCACCAGCAGCACGCGGCGGCCCTCTATGAGGTCCGGGTCCTGCACGCGGAACGCACCGGCCACATTGGCCAGGCGCTGTTCAAAGGGCAGTCCTGCCTGCCGGTTCTTCCGGCGGGCAGGACCAAGAGCCTTTGTTTCCAGCGGAAGGTCCAGTGCCTCTGCCAGCGGCTGCGCCATGCGTTCCGGTACATTGTACCCGCGTCTGCGGCTGGACGCCGGTACCGGCACGATGCAGTCATAGCCGAGCCGGGCACCTTCCACCCGCTGAGGCACCGGTTCCGCACCCCTCATCCGGACCTCGCTGCCAAAGGCAAGCTCTGCCAGCACCACGCCCAGCTCCACCGCCGTCCATGGTGCAGCCTGATACTTTGCCCGCAGGATGGCCCGCCGCACGCAGCCCTCATATCGGAACGGTGCCGCTGCGCCGCTCAGGCCGCCCAGATAATGCTGCGATGCGTCCAGCCGGATGCCGGGCTTCCGGCGCAGCCGGTCCACTTCTTCCGCACAGTCCGGGCAGGTCCTTATGCTGCCCAGCACCGCATTGCAGAAGGGGCACCGACGCGGATAAAGCAGCTGCCGTACCCCGCGCAGTGCCCGGCGCGGGGCGCTGTAATAGCGCATCAGTCCTTCTTCACGGCCACGATCACGCGGACGCGCTTGCCCGCGGCGCAGCCAAAGTTGTCGTACCAGCCGGTGAGGTAGTAATCGTCCGAGTTCACCTCGGCCAGCTTTGTGGCGTAATACTGGCCCTTGTACCACAGGTACACCTGGGCATTGTCCGCTACCTCATAGCGGGTGGAACCGGACAGCACCGACGCGGCCCCCACCTTGTCGATCTTCATGGGCATCAGCTGAATCATCGCCTTGACCGAACCGTTCACTTCCTGCCGCACGGCCAGGCCGCCGGCCAGCACCGGGTATTTGATGGAGGTGGTGTAGCTGGTAAGCTGTCCATTGACATAGCACACATAGGTGGCACCGCCGCCCACATAGTTCAGGATGGTGCCATAAGGCTCCCCTACCACCTTAGCCAGCTGTTTGACGCCGATGCTCACCAGGGAGCCGGTGCTGCTGGTGACCTTATTCCACACGGTCTGGAGGATATCGCCGTTGATGACGCCCCACAGGATCTCGCTGGTGGTAGGCACCAGCACGCTCCGCAGGTCCTTCAGCACCTGGGTGGTCCCATCAGAGCCTTCGCCCTCAGAATCCCCTGCAGTGGCAGGGGTCTTGGTGGAGGGCAGGTTGGCCGCAATGTTGCGGATATCGTCCAGCACGCCGTACTTCCACAGGTCGCCGGTGACATCGTTGAGGATCAGCCGGTCGATCTCGCCGTTGTCGTTAAGCGTATAGTAGCGGACATTCAGCATGTTCAGTTTCGTCCCGGATAGGCGGCTGGGACGAACCGTCCCAGCCACACCCTCCGTAGTCGTATCCAAGATCTGCACGTCGTCTGCCAGCTTATGGTCGCCCAGCATGGTGGCGTCTGCGCTCACCGTGCCGCTGATGGTCCGGTTTTCAATAGCGGTCACGTTCTCGCCTTCCGGCGTCACGTCGATGCGCACCATCCAGCCGGCGGGGTAGTTCAGGCTTTTGTCCACGTTCACCGTGCGGGTGATGCCGTCGGTGCACATCACTGCTACGCGCTGCAGCACGTCGGCACCGTTGTCCTCCACAAGGGAGCGGGTGGCCGTCTGCACCACGCCGTAGAACACGCTGTCGGCCTCTTCGCCGGTGACCACATCTGCCACCTCATTGTCCATGCCCAGCAGCAGGGTGACTACTTCGCCCACGCCGCCGCCGTTCAGGGACGAGATCTTGGACGCCACCGCCGAGCTGCCCAGCTGGTAGCTGGTACCGGCCACGGTCACCGCCGTGGGAGCGCTGGCGCTGGGCGAAACTGCTGTGATGCGGCCTGCGGCGCGGCGGGTATAGATCCATACCGTCTGCAGACTCTCGCTGTAATAATACACATCGTATTTGTTCAGTTCGCCGGACTCCGACACCTTGTCGTTGCGGTACACGCTCACCGGTGCAAAGGGCAGCTGGGTGCCCTCCGACGCCACAAAGGGTCCCTTCAGGCTGCTGAGCAGCACCGTGGAGGTGTCCACCTGACCATTTGCCACGGTAAAGCCCAGGGTGCTGCCATAGGCTCCGCCGGAGGCCGTGTTGGCCGTGAGGGCGTTGTACAGCAGCATGGCGCAGTCCTCATAGTTCATGGTCTGGCCCTGTGCCCTGTTCAGCTGGCTGCGCAGGCCCAGTTCCTGAGCCTTGTTCAGCTGCGCCGCCGGGAAGGCACCGTTCAGATCTGTCATCTTGTAGCCCAGCAGCTTGAGCACGGCCGTGCAGGCTTCTTCCAGCGTGACGGCGTTGTCCGGGCGGAAGGTGCCGTCCGTGTAGCCGTTCATCCAGCCCTGCTGCACCGCAATGCGGACGTAGGGTGCCCACTGCGAAGAGCCGGGCACGTCCTTATACAGGGTGCCCACAGCC
>ERZ1106919.2547-NODE-2547-length-9936-cov-8.577573_pt1 | contig 9936 bp, 7 predicted proteins | sample MGYA00403654_ERZ1106919 | MGnify/ENA primary metagenome ERZ1106919 (study PRJEB35170, sample SAMEA104062450) | human gut metagenome | biome: human gut; feature: human-associated habitat; material: faeces | place: Denmark | collected 2012-10-08 ... | reverse complement strand
GCGCGATCATGCGCTGGTCGAACCGGATGGAGGAGTTGAAGTCGTTCACGCGGGAATCCACGGCCTTGGAAAAACGGCCCTTCCAGAGTTGTTCTGCCATAAAATTGTCCTCTTTTTATCTACCTCTAAAAACGGCAAAGCCGCCGCAGGGGAAAACGCTCCTGCGGCGGTGCCGCCGGCAACGATGCCGGTTGGATGAAACTTCCGTGTGAAAGTGTGAAAACACACGAAAGGGAAGATGTTGCAGCTGATTACTTGATCTCCGGCCAGTTCTTGGACAGCTTTGCGCGCTCCTTGATGGACAGACCGAACAGGTTGATGAAGCCGGTGGCATCAGCCTGATTGTAGTCCTCGTCCTCACCGAAGGAAGCAGTCTGCTCGTCGTACAGGGTGTAGGGAGAGGTGACACCTGCGTTGATCATGTTGCCCTTGTAGAGCTTCAGCTTCACATCGCCGGTGACGGTCTTTTCCAGACTGTCGGCAAAGGCGTCCAGAGCCTCGCGCAGCGGGGTGAACCACTGGCCGTTGTAGACGATATCGGCGTATTTCTGGGCCAGCTGAGCCTTGAAGTGAGAGCTTTCCTTATCCAGAGTGATGGTCTCCAGAACATTGATAGCCTTGTACAGGATGGCACCGCCGGGGGTCTCATAGACGCCGCGGCTCTTCATGCCCACCAGACGGTTCTCCACGATATCCAGCAGGCCGATGCCGTTCTCGCCGCCCAGCTTGTTCAGGTGCTCCACCAGCTCCACAGCGCCCATCTCCTTGCCGTCCACGGCGGTGGGGATGCCCTTTTCAAAGTGGATGGTCACATAGGTGGGAACATCGGGAGCCTGCTCGGGGCTGATGCCCAGCTCCAGGAAACCGGGCTTGTTGTACTGGGGCTCGTTGGCGGGGCTCTCCAGATCCAGACCCTCGTGGCTCAGGTGCCACAGGTTCTTGTCCTTGGAATAGTTGGTCTCGCGGTTGATCTTCAGGGGGATGTGGTGAGCCTCGGCGTAATCGATCTCCTCGTCACGGCTCTTGATGTCCCACTCACGCCACGGAGCAATGATGGCCATATCCGGGCACAGGGCCTTGAGGGTCAGCTCAAAACGCACCTGATCGTTGCCCTTGCCGGTGCAGCCGTGGCAGATGGCATCTGCACCTTCCTTGATGGCGATATCCGCCAGAGCCTTTGCGATGCAGGGACGTGCAAAGCTGGTGCCCAGCAGGTAATCTTCGTACTTTGCGCCGAACTTCAGGGTGGGGAAGATGTAGTTCTCCACAAAGTCCTTCTTCAGGTCCAGCACATACAGCTTGGAAGCGCCGGTCGCCTTGGCCTTCTCTTCCAGACCGTCCAGCTCGGTGCCCTGGCCCACATCACCGGAAACGGCGATGACCTCGCAGTTGTTGTAGTTTTCCTTCAGCCAGGGAATGATGATGGAGGTGTCCAGACCGCCGGAATAAGCCAGCACTACTTTTTTGATATCCTGCTTTTTCATAATGAACGCTCCTTTATAAAAATACACTTTTGTTCCCTGATGCAAGCGTCCCTCTTGCACCCTCTATCTGCGGTTCGCTTCGGATGGTTTTATTATACACCGTGCGGATTTTTCGTCAATGCTAAAAACCGCCAAACCTTGGGCGGCTTTGCACGGCGTTTTGGTTCAAATTGCATCTTTATGCAATTTTAAGAGAATATATTCGCATATTATGCAATGCAGGTGTATATTCTCATGCAGTCTGCCGGGGCCCCTGCCGGGCGTTTTGGGCAGGCCGCCCAAAACGCAGACGAGCGCCGCCGGGCAGTGTGCCGGGCGGCGCTCAGGGTAAGTTCCGTTTCAGGGGTCGGTGCCGCCGTCGGCGTTACGGTCAGGCCCTTGGCTCCCCCTTTGGGGGAGCTGCTGAGCGGATGCGAAGCTGAGAGGGCGAGCACGCCGACCAACACACAAAAAGGGAGCGGCTCCCGGTCTCAGGAGCCGCTCCCTGCGGTTTTATGGGGTATGTAAGGGGTTACTGGGCCTTCCATGCAATGGCCATGACAGCCTCGCTGTACACGGTGAACTGCAGGCCCGTCTTGGCGTAAGTGTCGATGCTGACGGGGGTGACCACCACGTCACCGGCCTTGTGGAACCGGGTGTCGGCGGTGAACATCTGCACGGCATAGTAGGTCTGTGCGGTCTTGCCGCGGGTGCCCTCCGGCAGGGTGAGCTTGCCGGTCACGCCGCTTTCGGAGAAGCGGTCGTTGGGCAGCACGCCGATGCTGCTGTTGACCTGCACGGTGAAGTGCTCGGCGTTGGCCGGGTCAAAGCCTGCAGCGGTGAGGGCGGCGTCCAGAGCAGCATTAGCAGCGTCCACGCTGTCAAAACCGGCAGCCTTGGCGTCGGCCTCGGTGGTAGCGGCACGGCTGAACCAGGTATCAATGGTGGGGTCCCGCATGGGGATAACTTCCTGAGCCTGGAGCACGACACCGCAGACGCCGCAGTGGCTGCCCTCGGTCAGGCCGTCGGTGGTCTCGGTGGGAGCCACAGCGGGGTCGGTCACCGGAGCATGGCCGGTTGCGGGGATGTCCGTCTTTTCGGTGATCTTACCGCACTTCTTGCAGATCTTGCCCTTCTGGCCCTTCTCGGTGCAGGTGGGGTTCTTCAGGATCTCGAAATCACCATACTCGTGCTTACCGCAGGTGAGCTGCTTGATCGTGCTGCCGATCAGGTCGGTGACCTGCTTATTCAGGTCATCCACCTTGCCCGTCACGGCATCGTTGACCTTACCGCCGATCTTATCACTGACCCAGTCGCCCAGCTTGCCGGGCAGGAACTTGTGCACGGTATCGGACACCTTGTTGTCCACGATATCACCGGCGCTCGCACCCAGCTTGTTGACCTGATTCGAGATCAGATCCGTCACATCGGGCAGCAGGTCGGCCTGCAGGCGGTTCATGATCTTTTCATTGGACCAGCCGGCGTTCACGCCCTTCTGTGCGTTGTCCACTGCCTTGCTGGCAATGCCGCGCACCTGATTCATGAACTCCGGGTCCTCCACCAGCTGCTTCTTGACCTCTGCACGGACTTCCTCCATCGTGGCGGCACCCAGCTTGGTCTTGAGGAGCTTTGCGTAGGTCTCATCCTTCATGAGCTCATCCACGGCCAGATCCACGGCGTCATCCACCAGAGAATCGGTCAGGCCATTCCAGCCCCTTTCAGACTGCACGACCTCCTTCACCAGCTGCAACACCATATCGCTGATGGCCTGTGTATTATCCGTTGTCTTTTTCTTGTCATCCGACACACCAAGGTTATAAATCGCATCGTACACAGTGTTGTGAAGAATCTGCTTGATACCTGCCTGCGGTGCACTGCTGTCTTGCACATCACCTGCCAGCTTGTCCACCATATTGGTGATAGTGTCCTGCGACAGGAAGCTGTCATTCAGGCTGCTCTTCAGGTCGGTAATGGTCGAATCCAGCGGTGCCAGTGCCTTGTTCAGGTCATCCTGGCTGATGGTCACATCACCGCCAACGCCTGCCACCGTGATTTTCACACTGGACAGTTCCGACTTCACGGTGCTGGAGATCTGATTCAGCGCATCAAGTGCCTCTTCCTTGGTCTTGGCATTCTTGACGGCTTCCTGTGCATTTGCCAGAGCCTTGTCAATGACTGCATCCACATAGGCATCCGCCGTCTTGCCGTCCAGCTTGACGTTGTTCAGGGCCGTCTTGGTTTCCGTATCAACACGCGCATCCTTGTCGGCCACTGTAAACTCTTTGCGTGCGCCATGGCAGTAATCACAGTAGCTCTCGTAGGTAATGGGCACACCAAAAGCTTCTGCCGTTACCGTGTAGTTTGTATACTTATGCGGCAGGGGGTTGCCGTCGGCACCAAAGTTGGGCAGGTCTTTCGTGTCCGTAGCGGTGCAGCCCTCCCGGGTGCAGTGGGCAGTTTCCGTCTGCTGCTGGCAGCCGGGCTTGTCGTCGTCTACATACTTGACAAAGACATGGCCCAGGGCAGGATGGGCTGCTGCATAAGCCTCGTCAAAGTTCTTCTGGCCGCAACCATCCCGTTTGCAGACCTGATACCGCTGGCCAGGGGTGGTGCAGGTGGGGGCTTCAATCACCCACTCTGCACCCTCAAAATCATGGTCCAGGGCAGGATGGGCTTCTGCATAGCCCTCCTCTACCACCTTGTGGTTGCAGCCGCTGCGCTGGCAGACCTTGTACTTTTCTCCGGCAGTGGTGCAGGTAGCCTCCACCACGATCCAATCACTCATGTTGTGGTCCAGGGCAGGAACGAAATCATCCTTTTTTGTTGCCGTGCAGCCGAACCCGAAGAGGTTATACTCACACTTGTAAAGGGTATATCCCTGCTCTGTGCAAGTAGGGGCAACCGTTTTTTCTTTCTTCCAGCTATGCTTATGTCCTTTCAACAAGGCAGCCTCGTCTGCAGCGGCCTCGTCCCCCTCTGCCGCTTCCCGGTCCTCAGACAGCTCCGGCAGAGCAGCGGCCTCGTCCTCCTCTGCCACTTCCCGGTCCTCAGACAGTTCCGGCAGGGCAGCGGCCTCGTCCTCCTCTGCCACTTCCCGGTCCTCGGACAGTTCCGGCAGTGCAGCAGCTTCGTCAGCCTCGGTATCGGCATCGGCTTCGTCAGCCTCCGTGTCGGTTTCCTGCTGCTCGGTCTGGGCTGCAGGGGTCTGCACCTCGTCGGCGTCCGCCGCCAGTACGGGAGCCGCCGTGGACAGGGTAAGACCAACGGCCAGCACCAGAGCGGCCGCGCGTCTGCCCAGTTTGTTGATTTTTCTCACGTTCCATCCTCCTTTAATTGTTGCAGGGTGTCAGGCTTTGCCTGCCGCCCCTGAAAACAGACACGTTCACACTTTATGTCTATCACAATTCTAACAAAATTGCAACACAAATCAAGCCAAAAGGCAATATTGCATCCAGAATTTACAATTTTGGACGGGATTTAACCGGCACTGCCCGCGCCGTGCTCCGCAAAGGGGCGTCCGGCGGCCTGCCACGCCGTGCACAAAAGCTCCTTTTGCGCCTTGGGCAGCTTTTTGAGGGCGGCTTCCAGGCGCAGGGCGGCACAGCGGTCGGCGCAGCGTTCCAGATAGGCAAAGCCCTCGGCCCCGTGGGCGCGGGTGTAGCGCGCGCCCCTGCCGCTGCGGTGGGCCCGCAGGCGGGCGGCGGGGTCGTTGGTCCAGCCGGTGTACAGCTGGCCGCCGGTACAGCGCACCATATACACAAAGGCGGCCTTGGGCCGCGCCGTGCGGTCAGATGCGGCCATTGTTGCGCAGCACCTGACGGCAGGCGGCAATGGCGGTATCCTTGTCCTTGGCCGTGATGAGGAAGCGGCTGGCGTGGCAGAAGCTGATGCCGGGGATGCCGCTCTTCTGCTCGATGACCTCCTGCGGCTGACCGGCCCAGCTCTGGGGGAAGGGCAGCTTGGAGCGCTTGGTCTTGTGGTCGGTCACGCACTGGGCGCTCCACCCGCCGCGCTGGCTGGGGTACACCACAAACAGGGCGTCGGTCTTGTACAGGCCGTTTTTCCACGGCAGATAGCAGGGCAGCACCACGATGCCGTCGCGGGAGTTCCGGTAGGCCTGCTGCACCTTTTCGTCGGCACGGTTCACGGCGTTGGCGGCGTCGATCTGGTGTTCCAGGATCTGCTTTGCCACCGCCACAGCCTGGAAAAAGCAGGCGTCCTGATCCTCCTTGGAGTCCCACACGGGGTTGAAGAAGCCGATGGCGTCACACAGGCTGTTCTGCTCGCCGGTGTTGTCGTTCAGATCCAGCGGCTGGATGAAGTTCTCGTCGATGAGCCGGGCCTGCCGCTCACCCACAAGGCCGGGGCCCAGCACCCGCCACAGCAGGCCAAAGGCCGCGTAGGGCACGCCGTTGGCGCGGTACTCCCGCGGCTCCTGATGGTGGTCGAACATGCCAAAACCGATGTCGTACACGATGCCGTCAAAGTCATCGGGCACGGTGAAGCCGCGGGTGATCTTGATGTCCGGCCGCAGGATCTGCAGCAGCGCTGTGGCAAACACATCGTCGGCATGGAACTTGCCGGCATGGGTAAAGCCGTTTGCAGGAATTTTCATAAATGATACCTCATTTTTTGTTTTTTCCGGTCCAGTATACCACACTTTGGCGCAGGGGACAACAAAACGGTAACACGAAAAAAAGCAACCTTTCGCAGGCTTGACACCCTTGCAGAAGGTTGCTATAATATCTATAGAAGAGCACCGCAGACAAGCGGTTGGCTCCGTGGTTTAGATTTCAAATGAAACCGTCACCCTGGCCGGTGGCGGTTTCAGCGTTTTACTCTGATCGTAAATGTAAATCCAAACAAATGGAAGGTCAAAGTAATCGGCATAGCTCTCACCTCCTTTCGGAAGTGTGCGCCAACCGCCTGCCGTTGCAATGCAGTGCTCTGCCCGTCGCGTTATCCCAACGGGCAACCTTAAAATACCATAGTCTCTGACAAAAAGCAACCCGTCTCCGGGGAAACTCCGGAGGCGGGCTGCTTTTTGTCGTTTATGCGGAAATTACTTGCGTGCCTTGCGGGCGGGCTTGGCGGCGGTGGGCTTTGCGACAGGAGCAGCCGGGGCGGCGTCGGGCTCACCCAGAGCCAGCACCTGTGCCAGCTCGGCCTGTGCGGCGGCGTTGGTGTCGTCGGTCACAGCCAGCACGTCCGAGTAGAACTGCTCCATACCCTCGCGGGTGGAGAAGTTCGCCACATACATCTGGTTGCCCATGGCACCGGACAGTGCGTCGGGGATGCGGTCCACCATGCGCATGTTGTCCTGATACTTCTGCATGATCTGCTCGTGGCTGTACACAAAGTGTTTGCCGTCGCGGCGGCCGGCAAAGGCACAGTAGAAGTGCTCGCCCACCGGCAGATCGGTACCGCCAAAGGCGATCATATCAGCCCAGATCTTGTACACGTTGGTGGAGCGGGCAAAGTTGATCATATCCGGGGTAAAGCCGCCGCAGGGGCGCATGTTGACTTCCAGAGCCACAATCTGGCCCTTTTTGCCCATGCTGGCCTGATCCTCGGTCATGCGGAAGAACTCAAAGTGGACAAAGCGGCTCTTCACCCCAAAGCTCTTGACGGCGGCACGGCCGGCGGCGCGGGTGTCCTCGGGCAGGTCCTTGATGATGTAGTAGATGGAGTTGTCGTCGTTGTTCACGATATCCATAATGGACATGGGGCTGACGTTGCCCGCCTCAAAGATGGGGTTGCCGCTGCCGTCGATGATGGCGTCGTAGCTGTTCACCTCGGCCCGGACGAACTCTTCCATGATGTAGGCAACATCCGGGTGCTCCTTGGCCTTGTAGGCCAGGAAGGCCTCCAGCTCGGCGTCGCTGGCCAGCTTGTGGGTATCGGAAGCGCCCACACCGTTGTCCGGCTTGACCACCACCGGGTAGCCCACTTCCTCCACGAACTTTTTGCAGCCTGCCAGATCGTCCACCATGTGATAGCGGGCGGTGGCGATGCCAGCCTTCTGGTAACACTCCTTCATCTTGCTCTTGTACTTGATGCGGGGCATATCCGAGGTCTGGAAGCCGGAAGTGATGTGGAAATCGGTGCGCAGGGCAGCGTCCCGCTCCAGCCAGTATTCATTGTTGGACTCCAGCCAGTCGATGCGGCCATACTTGAATGCAAAGAAGGCCACGGCGCGGTAGACCTCGTCGTAGTTTTCCAGACTGCCCACCTTATAGTACTCGTTCAGGCTGTCCTTCAGCTCCGGCTTCAGCTCATCGTAGGGCTGGTCGCCGATGCCCAGCACGTTCATGCCGTCGTTCTTCAGCTCCCGGCAGAACTGCCAGTAGTTGGTGGGGAAATTCGGCGAGATAAAAATAAAATTCTTCATGATTTTCCTCTTTCCTCTATAAAAACGAAACCCTCTCAGTCAACGCCTGCGGCGCTGCCAGCTCTCCCGAAGGGCGAGCTTTTGACGCTTTACCGGAAGGTACTGCACCAGCTCCCCCTTTCGGGGGAGCTGGTGCGAAGCGCCTGAGAGGGTTCGTCCCATTTCGCTTTACTGCTGTCCCAGGATATACGGCATGTAATACACGACCTGTTTATACCACCAGTCCCAGTCGTGCTTGACGTCGTGGCCCCACAGGTCCACCCACACGGGGATGCCCTTGGCCTCGAAGATGCGCTTGAGGTACCAGGTGGTGTCCGGCTGCTCCCAGGCGCCCTGACCGCAGCAGATGACCGCCTTCTGGTTCCGGTACAGCTCCATATAGGGGTGGTCGGTGGGGAAGTTCCGCATATAGTCCACGGGAGAGTTCTGGTACACCAGCTCGTCCATGTAGTCGCCGAAGCCATAGTGGGCGGTGTAGATGCCGCTGAGCGCCAGACAGCCGCAGAAGATGTCCGGTCGGCGCAGATACAGGTTGACTGCGTGGGTGGCACCCAGACTGCAGCCAAAGGCGATGACGCCGGGCAGGTCGTCCCAGCCGTTGCGCTCCTTGGACAGGTAGCGGAGTTTGGGCACGGCCTCGTCCACGATGTAGCGCAGCCACTGCTCATAGCGGCGGATGCGCCAGTAGGGGTCGCCGTTGGTGTCGGACCAGGTCTCCTTGTCCAGCGTGTCGATGGAAAGCACCATGATCTGGCCGGACTCGATCCACGGGGCCAGGGTGTCGGCCATGTGGAAATCCTCAAAGTCAAAGAACCGGCCGTCCTGACAGGGGACGTACAGCATGGGCCGTCCGGCATGGCCGTAGATCTTGCACTCCATATCCCGGCCAAGGGCGGGGCTGTAATCCTTGAAATACTGCATTTCCATAGTGGTTCCTCCTTCTTGATTCAGGCTTCCCCCTTGGGGGAAGGCTTTTACGCTTCCTCCAGCTCGTACATCAGCGTATGGAACACGAAGGGCAGCTGCTTTTCCCAGCTGGCTTCGCTGTGGGTGCCGCCGGGCACGATGCGGCTGGTGAGGTGGATGCCGCGGGTGAGCACCTTGCTGCACATCTCCGCAAAGCCGCAGCGCATGCCGTCGTGGTTGCCCATCTCGCGGGAGCCGTAATCCATGTACAGCACGGTGCCCGGCTCCAGCTTTGCCCGGCCCACAAGGCCCGCCAGCTTGTCCGGGGCCACCCAGATGGAGGGCGACAGGGCCGCCGCCCGACTGAAGGTATCGTTATACTGCAGCAGGGCGTACAGGCTCATCAGGCCGCCCATGCTGCTGCCGCCGATGAAGGTGTGCTCCCGGTCAGACAGGGTGCGGAAGCTGCGGTCGATGAAGGGTTTGAACCGGTGGATGTACCAGCTCATGGTGGCCTGACCCTTGCCGTCGAAGTGGCCGTAGGTGGGGTCGTCGAACCGGTAGGGCGAATACTCCACCAGACGCTCGTTGTTGGGGCCTGCGTTGCACTCCACCGCCGCCACGATCAGCGGCGTGTCGGTGTAGTCCAGATAATCAGCCACGCCCCAGCTCTTGCCGTAGGTGGCATCTTCGTCAAAAAACACGTTCTGGCCGTCGAACATGTACAGCACCGGGAACCGGCGGTCCGGCTCGGCCTCGTACATGGTGGGCAGATAAACGTACACTCTGCGCTGCTCGGTACCGTTGACGGCCGGGTAGCTCACGCTCCATTTTTTGATCATGGTGCTTTTCCCTCTCAATCTTTCCTGCACAGGCACCCCGCCGCAATGCAGCGCTGCCCTTTGTCTGGAATCAGTTTAACACTGTGCAGGAAAGAAAGCAATTGCGCCGGAAAATTTCGGAAATTTGACGGAAGGGCTGCCGCCATGATACAGCAAACGCCGCCGAGCGGATGCCTGGCGGCGCTTGCTAAATTCTGAATGGAGAATTGAGGATATCAATACTTCTTCTCGACCGGAACGATCCAGCCCTTGGTGTCGGGGATCTTGCCCCACTGCATCCCGGTCATGGTGTCGTACAGCTTCTGGGTGACAGGGCCGATCTTGCCGTCGCCGA
>ERZ1106919.2542-NODE-2542-length-9953-cov-4.139321_pt1 | contig 9953 bp, 10 predicted proteins | sample MGYA00403654_ERZ1106919 | MGnify/ENA primary metagenome ERZ1106919 (study PRJEB35170, sample SAMEA104062450) | human gut metagenome | biome: human gut; feature: human-associated habitat; material: faeces | place: Denmark | collected 2012-10-08 ... | reverse complement strand
AGCGGCGATGACGGATAAAGAATTGCAGCAAAAAATTATATCTATTGATAAGAAAAGAGCACGTTACTACCAATTTTATACAGAACAAGATTGGGGCAATAAAGCAAACTACGATTTATGTATCAAATCCAACAACTACGGCGCACCTGAAACAGCCCAGATTATTGCAGATCTGTTCCGGAAGAAAATGCATCTTTAATCGTATTCCTATTTCAAAGAAACTTCCTTAACCGTGTTCTCATCCGATTCTTTCCATACACAGCACAAACGAGACACTTTGCATCCCTGTTTTATCAAGGATTGCAGTTCTTACATGGTTCATATCCATCTGCAATCACTTCATCGCGCGTACCGGTAAATTCCTGCCGGTTTGCCGCCTTCATCTTGGTGACAGATGTGCAGCTTGGAAGGTGAAATTTTTTCGAGTTGGTATTGAGAATGTAGGTCTGAACCGTCGCGCTGCTTCCAGAGGATCCAGCGTCGCCTCCCGACGAACCAACTGCTCCCGATCCAGCCGATTGATTCTGGCTGCTGCCATTTCCAGCCGTTCCCTGTCCGGCTGTGCTTCCCGCACTTCCAGAACCGTCCGCCCAGCTTTCTCCTGTCGCATAATCGATCGCAATCCCCGGCTGGACATTATAGACGTACACGCAGAATAGCACTCCCTCGCCCTGATCCTCGACGGATTCCGCCTCCATCAGGACGCCGGAGGCAACCAGATTATCGCTCTCAAAAACCGGTGTCACGCGATACATGACATGGTTTCCGGTTTCTTTCACGTAATCGGCTGTCAGATTTTCAAATGGCAGCATTCCCTGTACGTTCAGATAGCGGGTTCCGGTAATCAGGTTTTTGACATTGGCATTCTCCGCCGTGAGCTGGTAGCCGATCAGATGACAGCGGTTATAGAGATACTTTCCATCCACATTGTCATACTTCGCCGTATGCCAGCCCGTCGGCTTGACTTCCCCGATCGAGCCGCGCTTCTCCGTCGGCATCGTGTCCTGCGAAACCGAAGCATATGCCACGCCGCAGCGCCCCAGGCTGTCCAGATCACTGTAACTCTCAAATGATACATCCGTCAGGTCCGCATCAGTAAAATACGGCACATTTCCATTGACTGCCACATACGGCTGACCGGAATATGCCGGTACATCTGCCAGGTTAAATGACGTTCCCGAAGCAGAAGATACACGGTTTCCACCATTTTCTGACGATGACACCGCCTGCGAATCTCCGTCCGCATTTTCCGCCTGATTTTCCTCCGCGCTGACACTTCCGTTTCCATTCAGACTTCCCTCTGGAATCTCCTGCGCGCACGCTGAAACAGACAGCATCGCCGCTGCAGCCAGCCCCAGAAGCCACATTTTCAATTTTCTCATATGAATTTCTGCCTTTCCGTTTAAGCCTATCCCTTTCAGAGCCATGTAGATTTGCACGTTCTGGCGCCTGATTTTCAGGTGCAGAACCGGCTCTTTTTTATATTTGACTTGTTTTTTATGTTTTTCTTACTCTTTTATATTGTACTTACTTTTTATGCATATTTTTTACCTGCGCACATACCGCTCTTCTGTGATTTTCTCATGCGAGGAACCCGCATATTCCTGCGTTTCTGCCAGCTTCCAGCTGCCCAGATCCATCTTAAAATACATATCTGCCGGATAATCCCGGTTCCAATGACAAAGAATCACTTCTTCGATCCGGCTCTCATACAGAACAACATCCTTGTCCTCGACAAAACAGTACTCTCCCGGCCCCGCCTTTTCCAAAAACGCTTCATCTGCCTGAATCTGCCCGGATTGCCCCAGTTGCCCGGATTGTTCCTGTTCTTTCGGCATATTTCCATTCACCTGTAAAAACTGTTTCTGGCTGTATGCATTCATCCACAGTTTTTTCCCACCTGTCAGCTCCAGAATACGCTTTCTAAGCACGCGGTCCTGGCTCTGCCGTCTGTGATTGAACATCATGCCGTTCTGATTATCCACACATACAATTATCTTCATCTCTCTTTTTCTCCCTTTTTCTATCTGCTGTACGCCTCATGTTTCCCAAGGAATCAAAGCAAGCGTCAGCTCCTCCATCCAGGTCCGCAGATTGGGACGCCTGACTGCCAGCGTGTTGACAATCACCGATCGTACACGCACCGGCATCGTTTCTCCTTCTTTTACCAGCCTGCTCACATCGTTTATGACATAAAAATTGCCATTCTCATATCCCAGATACATCATCACATGTCCCGGAAAATATAGAAGTGTGCCCGGTTCTAATACTTTTAAAATCTGCTTTTTTTCTGAGCAGCGCCGCCCCGCCAGCTCTATTTTTCGAACTGGCATCTGCAACTGCCCGGTCGTATTGCGAGGCAGGATCCATCCAAAACAGCGGTACACTTCCCGGATATAGGAAGAACAATCCCGGCTCTCCAGCATTCCGCCCCAGCCGTAGCGGTCTCCCAGACACTTGAACGCCTGTTTAATAATCTCCTCATTTGTCAAGCTCAAATATCCCACCGATACGTCCCGGCTCATCGGAATCAATCCTTTTTGCCGGAAGAAACTGCCATCCGGGGCGCGGCATGGAAGCCAGACGATGTAATTATTCCAAGACAGTCTGTTCTGTACCCTCTGTTCTGCCTGTGCTTCTGTTGTCTCTATTACCGCTCCTGTCCTTTTTTTTCTGTTTGTTTCTATTGTTTCTTTTATCTCTGGGATTCCTTCTTCCACGCACAATTCCAACACCGTCCCCATCCGAAGCCGGTATGCACTGGTTCCCGGATAGACTGCACTTGCTTCCAGCCAGACCATATCCCCTGTCACTACTAACGGATGGATCGGAAATGCCGCCATCAGCCATTCCGCCCGGTTCCGACAGACTGCCACCGACTCTGCCGATATCCAGCCCTCGCTGCATTCATTCCGGACATACAGATAACTCTCCTCCTGCACCGAACCCAAAATCAAAAGCGGTTCCCCGACCATACAGAGACAAAGTGCTGCCTCATCCCACTCCGTATCGGATGGATCCTCCTCATCGGCTAAAAAAGTCTCCATCGGAAACTGTTTGATCAACCCCTGTGAAGTCGCGATTCCATATTTGATATGAACATTTTTATTCACGCAATTTTGAGCATCACGCACAGTCCAATTTATCCCCTGTATCCCAAATGATAAGAAATTTCCACACCATTTATCATAAACAACTCTCTCTTCTTTGGCAAAGGCTTCATTTTTCAAATCATGCATTTCCGTTCCAGATGTCCGTAAAATCCGTGCATTCAAATTTTCAATTTCTTCCGGTGTCATTTTTACTGATTCTGACACATTTTCTACATCGATCCAATGCTCTGCCTGACATTGTTCCTCCGAAACATCTGGTGCGAATGATAAAAAAGACGATCTCATATGAACGGATCCAAAACATCCTGCTTAATTTTCGTATCTTTTATATGATGCATCTTCCTTTTTTATACACAATAAGGAATCGGCAGCACCCCCAGCTGGCGCCTCGTCGTTTCCGAAAGTGCCCCCAGCTGACTGACCAGCAAATCCATCCGATCCTCACCGTCCATGGCATATCCACTCTAACTCACATTACTGATACTCAATCACATACCAAATCCAGAACTACCTCTTACATCTCACATTCCCACAAAAGGCATCTGCTTCCACGATTGAGTCCCCAGATTTAGTAATTCTCCGCATGAACCTCGAAATAAGCCTGCGGATGCGCGCATACCGGACAAACTTCCGGTGCTTTCTCGCCTACTACGATATGACCGCAGTTGCGGCATTCCCATACCTTCACTTCGCTCTTCTTAAATACTTCCTGCGCTTCCACATTGTGAAGCAGGGCACGGTAGCGCTCTTCATGATGTTTTTCGATCTCCGCTACCATACGGAATTTCGCTGCCAGCTCCGGAAAGCCCTCTTCCTCAGCCGTCTTGGCAAATCCATCATACATATCTGTCCACTCATAATTCTCGCCGTCTGCAGCAGATGCCAGATTCTCTGCGGTATTTCCCAGACCGTCTAATTCCTTAAACCACATCTTTGCGTGTTCTTTCTCATTGTCTGCGGTCTTTAAAAAAAGGGCGGAAATCTGCTCAAATCCCTCTTTTTTTGCCTTGGATGCAAAATAGGTATATTTATTTCTCGCCTCTGATTCGCCGGAAAAAGCCTCCCTCAGGTTCTTTTCCGTCTGGGTTCCTGCATATTTGTTAGCCATTGCGTTGTCCTCCTTTTAATTGCATGAAAACAGATCATCTTTTCTTTTTATTATAGCACGATTGAATGTTTTTAATATGTTTTTCAAAAGCATTTTTTTCCAACATCCAGACAAAAACAGGGATATCAGACGTTCAAATCTGATATCCCCGTTTCTTTTCTAAATAGGAATCTACTATCTACCGCTTCCCCTACGCCTCATCAATCGCATGCCCGATATCATGGCGCATATATTTGTTAGCGAAATCGATCCACTCGGTCGCCTTGTATGCATTGGCGCGCGCCTCTTTCAGGTCTTTGCCCTTTGCAGTAACGCCCAGCACTCGACCGCCGTTTGTCACGATGTCACCGTCCTCATCAAACTTCGTGCCCGCGTGGAATACATAGTATCCGTCTGCGTCCTTGAACTTCTCCAGGCCGTGAATCTTGAAGCCCTTTTCATATTTCACCGGGTAGCCGTCCGACGCCAGAACGACGCAGACTGCTGCATTATCCTCAAATTCAAGTTCAATCTGATTCAGGGTTCCGTCGATACATGCCTCAAAGACTTCCATGATATCATTCTTCATGCGCGGCAGGACAACCTGTGTCTCCGGATCGCCGAAACGGGCATTATATTCCAGCACCTTCGGACCATCTGCGGTCAGCATCAGACCGAAGAAAATGATGCCCTTGAAGGTACGTCCTTCCTTCTTCATCGCATCAACCGACGGCTGATAGATGTACTTTTTACAGAATTCATCTACTTCTTTTGTGTAGAACGGGCTTGGTGAGAAGGTTCCCATACCGCCTGTATTTAAGCCCTGATCGCCGTCCAGCGCCCGCTTGTGGTCCTGGGAGGAGGTCATAATGCGGATCGTATCGCCATCGACGAAGGAAAGAACCGAAACCTCGCGTCCTGTCATGAACTCCTCGATGACCATCTGATTACCGGCAGAACCAAACTTCTTGTCCTCCATGATCTCCTTGACGCCTGCCTGTGCTTCTTCCAGCGTATTGCAGATCAGAACACCTTTTCCAAGTGCCAGACCATCTGCTTTCAAAACGATCGGCATCTTAGCGGTCTGTAAGTATTCCAGCGCCTTGTATGGATCGGTAAAAGTCTCATAGGCTGCGGTCGGAATGTTGTATTTCTTCATCAGATCCTTGGAAAATGCCTTCGATCCTTCCAGAATCGCCGCATTTTTTCTCGGTCCAAATACACGCAGTCCCTGTGCCTCGAACACATCCACGATACCGCCAACCAGCGGATCGTCCATGCCGATCACGGTCAGGTCAACCTCATGCTCTTTTGCAAATGCCGCCAGCTTATCAAATTCCATCGCACTGATCGGCACACACTCTGCATACTCTGCAATTCCCGCATTGCCCGGTGCACAATAAATTTTATCTACCTTCGGACTCTGAGCTACTTTCCATGCGATCGCATGCTCACGTCCGCCGCTGCCAACGATTAAAACTTTCATGTTCTTCTCCTTATATTCTTCCGTTTGCAATCGCATTGATCGCCTGCGGAAGCAGTACCCACTCTGCCTGTTCCATCACGCGCTGCTGCAGCGTCTTCGGCGTATCATCCGGCTGCACCTCTACGGCTTTCTGGAAGAGGATCGGACCGGTATCGGTTCCCTCATCCACATAGTGAACCGTCGCGCCCGTCACCTTGACGCCGCGCGCCAGCGCCGCCTCATGCACCTTCAGACCGTAATAGCCGACGCCGCAGAATGACGGAATCAGGGACGGATGGATATTGATAATTTTATTTCTGTATGCCTCGATCATCGCCGCCGGAATCTTCACAAGGAATCCAGCCAGAACGATGAGATCCGGCTTACATGCCTTGATGGTCTCCAAAAGCGCCTCATTGAACGCATCGCGTGTTTCATACGCCTTCGGAGTCACAACAAATGCCGGGACACCGTGGTTTTTCGCGCGCTCAATCGCATAGGCGCCCTCATTGTTGCTGATAACCGCCACAACTTCTGCGTTCGTGATCTTGCCGTTATCAACCGCATCCAGGATTGCCTGCAGATTTGTACCGCCGCCAGACACCATTACAACGACTCTTAGCATAATGTTACTCCCTTTTCTCCTGCCTCAATGGAACCGATGATGTACGGTGTATCGCCAGCGGACTTCATTGCCTCCATCGTTCGCTCTGCATCAGCCGCATCGACTGCTACGACCATGCCAATACCCATATTGTAGGTATTGTACATCATGTGCTCCTCGATATCGCCTTTCTTCGCCAGCATACCGAAGATCGGCGGAATCTGATAGCTGTCTTTTTTGATGACTGCGCGGACGCCGTCTTTCAGCATACGCGGAACATTCTCATAGAAGCCGCCGCCTGTGATATGGCTGCACGCTTTCACAGTCACGCCCGCATTCTTCACTGCTTTCAGCGCCTTTACATAGATACGGGTCGGTGCCAGAAGTGCCTCGCCAAGCGTGGTTCCCAACTCCTCATAGTAGGTCTCCAGTCCCTCTTTGTTGAGTTCCTTCTCAAATACCTTGCGGACCAGGGAGAAACCATTGCTGTGAACGCCGGTGGATGCCATACCGATCAGTACATCACCCGGTTTCAGGTTTTCGCCGGTAATCATGTCTTTTTTATCAACCACGCCGACAGCAAAACCAGCCAGATCATAATCTTCCTCCGGCATCAGCCCCGGATGCTCAGCTGTCTCGCCGCCGATCAGAGCTGCCTCCGACTGTAAGCAGCCTTCTGCAACGCCTTTTACGATATCCGCGATCTTTTCCGGATAGTTCTTGCCGCAGGCAATATAGTCCAGGAAAAACAGCGGCTCGCCGCCTGCACATGCAATGTCGTTGACACACATCGCAACCGCGTCGATACCGATCGTGTCATGCTTGTCCATGATGATCGCCAGTTTTACCTTGGTACCACAGCCGTCCGTACCAGATAAGAGAACCGGATCTTCCATCTCTTTAATCTTTGCCAGGGAGAATGCACCGGCAAAGCCGCCCAGACCTCCCAGCACTTCCTCACGCATCGTTTTCTTTACATGCTCTTTCATCAGTTCTACCGACTTATAACCAGCCTCAATATCTACTCCGGAATTCTTGTAATCCATGGTTTTCCTCCGTATGTCCTTGTTTATATTTTTAATGTTTATTTCTGTGCCAGATACTCTTTATGTCCCAGTTTCTGTAATTTCTCATCCTTACCGACCACTTCGTTCTTCATCTCCTCAGAGTATGCTTTTAATTTTGCTAAAAGCTCCGGATCGGAAGTTGCCAGAATCTTGGCTGCCAGAATACCTGCATTCTTGCCGCCGTTGATCGCTACCGTCGCAACCGGAATACCGGACGGCATCTGTACGATCGAATACAGAGAATCAACTCCGCCTAAATCCGAGGTTTTCATCGGAATACCGATCACCGGCATCGGAAACAGTGCCGCGCACATACCCGGCAGATGCGCTGCCTTACCAGCACCTGCAATGATAACCTTAAAGCCTTTCTCCTCAGCGGATTTTGCATAGTTAAAAAAGATGTCTGGCTCACGGTGTGCAGAAATGATTGTCATTTCATAATCAATCCCCATCTTGTCCAGAAAATCTGCTGCCTGTGCCATGATCGGCATGTCCGAATCGCTTCCCATTACAATTCCTACTTTTGCCATCGTTCATTCTCCTTTTCTCTGCATTGTATTTATTAGTTCTACTTATAAGTAATTTGAATAAAAACAGCCTTACTTATTAGTAATGATACTAGGTTTTTGATCGCAAGTCAATAGGGTTTCGAGAATCCTTCAAAAAATACTATGAGATTGCAGCCTCCTTGCTTTTATGTTATCCTTATTGGCATCACAATGATTACAAAGAGGTTCCCTAAATGAAACGGACATTATCATACACTATTACAAATAAAAACAAAGCTGACACCATCGGCGCCTTCCTCCGCGATGCCGGATATTCCCGCCGCATCCTCATCGAGCTCAAACAGGACCCTGAGCAGATCTGCCTGAACGGAACACCGTCCTGGCTGAACACACCGCTTCAGATCGGAGACACCCTGACGCTCTTTCTCCCGGACGAACCCGTTTCTTCAGATATTCTTCCGGTCAATCTTCCGATTGATATAGTATATGAAGACGAAGATCTCATAATACTCAACAAAGCCCCCGGAATGCCTGTCCACCCATCCCAGGGACACCATGAAAATACGCTGGCAAACGCCCTCGCGTACCGGTTTGCCTCGCGCGGCGAACATTTCGTGTTCCGTGCCGTGAACCGCTTAGACCGCGACACCACCGGTCTTCTGCTGATCGCCAAACATAAAATAAGCGGCGCATTTCTCTCCGCCATGACTGCAAAAAAAGAGATACGCCGCGAATATCTCGCGATTGTTGCCGGTAAACCAGAAGAATCCGGCACCATCGATCTGCCGATCGCCCGAAAAGATGGTTCCACCATCGAACGCTGCATCGATATGGATCATGGGGAACACGCCGTCACCCATTACCGGTGTCTCGATTACCGGGACGATCTCGGCTGCTCCCTCGTCCGGCTTCGCCTGGAAACGGGGCGCACCCACCAGATCCGGGTCCACATGAAAGCCATCGGGCACCCGCTTTTAGGGGATTTTCTATACAACCCGGATTACCGCTTCATCGGACGGCAGGCGCTTCACTCCTATACGGTGGCATTCCGGCATCCGATCACTGGGGAAGCAATGGAGTTTACGGCTCCGATGCCGGAGGATTTTTCCTTCTTCTATTAATACTGCTTCCGCAGTCCCTTCGGATAATGGTTTTTCAGCGTCCCGCCGCTCTTCTTGCCCCATCCGAGCGAATACCCGTCCACACTCACAAGGCACCAGCCTTTTCCGGCGTCTTCCTCAGAAAGCTGGATCGTCTCGCCGCGCAGGTATGCCGCCGTCTCCGGCGCGTCGGCAGACAGGTTCACGTTCTGTTTTACCTCCGATGGATGCAGGGCAAGTGCCAGCGCGTGGGACGGCTCAAAACGGTTTTTCTTAAATTCTCCCATCTGAAGCCCCGGGCGAAGCACCCGCAGCCCCTTAAAATCGACCATCTCCTCCGGCGTCCGGTAAAGCTGGTCGCCAAACATCGTCATCGTACTGTCCGCTGTCCATTTCTTCGGCTCAATAAATATCTCTTTGCAGAAATCCTCATAGACTGCCAGAAGCTTCTTGTCCTTCATCGAAGCCGGATATTTACGCTTCACGCTCTCCGGCTCGCCCGTTTTTCGAAGAAGTGCCGCATAATGGCCTTCTCCCTCGGTCCGGTGCGGCCAGATACGGACCGTTTTCTCGATTCCATCCGTCACGCCCGCTCCCCAGGCTGGAACGCCGTGCGAAAGTCCCGGATAGTCCGGCGTTTCCTCTAGCGCAAACTCTGGATGTGCCTCTAAGAAACGTCCGATCGCCTGCTCGTCCTCCTCCGGCGCAAACGTACAGGTGGAGTACACCAGCCGTCCGCCCGGTTTCAGCATCATCGCCGCATTTTCAAGAATCTCCTGCTGCCGCCCGGCACAGCGACGCACATTCTCCGGGCTCCATTCCGTGACCGCCGTCTCATCCTTGCGGAACATTCCCTCGCCGGAACACGGTGCATCCACGATGATCCCATCAAAAAATGCCGGAAAATACTTCGTCAGCCGCCCGGAATCTTCATTTGTCACAACCGCATTCCGGATTCCCATGCGCTCGATATTCTGCGAGAGAATCTTTGCACGCGCCGGATGGATC
>ERZ1106919.2541-NODE-2541-length-9955-cov-3.166364_pt1 | contig 9955 bp, 7 predicted proteins | sample MGYA00403654_ERZ1106919 | MGnify/ENA primary metagenome ERZ1106919 (study PRJEB35170, sample SAMEA104062450) | human gut metagenome | biome: human gut; feature: human-associated habitat; material: faeces | place: Denmark | collected 2012-10-08 ... | reverse complement strand
TAAAAAAGATTGTAAAAAAAATGTAAAACTGCCCGGACGGCATGAATTTGTCCGGGCAGTTCTGTTATTATATAATATGATTAATGCATTAATTAAGGTATCCGCCATCCGAATCCGGCATCATCCCCATTGTAATATTAAGATTACCGTTTCTAACTCTTAACTCATCTATGAACTGCTTCTGCTCGCTCTCGTCTTTTATCCTGCATTCATAGCCGAGTTCTCTGAGCTTCTTTACTTTTCTAAGTACATTTTCACTAAGATACTTATCAAATATATCATCAAATACTGCCATATAGTTAAGATTCTCTGGAATTGTGATTCTTAACTGTTTTCTATGTGCATCTCTTGTTCCAAATCCTGTTACCGATAACACTACAAATACAAGAATAATTATTACTGCGAAGCACCCTGCAAATGTAACAAAACCAAGTCCGCATGCAAGACCTGCTGCCATTGCAAAGAACACTACTGATATATCTTTAGCACTTCCCGGTGCTGAACGGAATCTTACTAAAGCAAAAGCTCCCGCCATTGAAAACGCTCTTGCAACATTACTTCCTACAAGAAGAATAACAGCTGCCACTATTGCTGGTAAAAGAGCAAGACCTATTATAAAGCTTTTATTATATCCATCCTTCTTTGATACAAGTGTATACACAAATGCAATCACTAAACCAATAACAACTGCTACTAATATTCCTAACATTGACTGGCTAATGCTGATTGTATTCTCTGATGTTGATGTAAAGATTGATTCAAACATATATTTTCTCCTTTATACATTAAGCTTGTGTAATTCGTAAGGACATACTGCTTATATTCAGTACCATACTTAGAAAACGATACCGGGTAAACATTAAGTCCTGATATTATCTTAGTAAACCACAGCGGAACAGCGCCGCTTATCTTAACTTCCATTAAATACTGACCATCCGGCAGAAGCTTCTTTCCATAGCTTCCATGCTCAAGTCTCACATCTTCCCTTCTGGTCGTAATATTTTTATCAAATGTAATCCTGAAATCGCCATCATCTTTCTCAAAGTACGCGAATCTGTCATATGAAAGATAAACTTTAGGCTGCAAATGGTAGAAATTCCTGAAGTAATCTATCTCCTTAAGCACCTGCCTGTTTATTCTTCCTTCATGGTTATCTGGACATATGTCGTCATCAAGAAAATCATATGCCTCCTGAAGCGTCATTGAAGTTCTTCTTTTATTGACAATACCATTGTACTTCTTCTTAATCTCTACAAAGACATTATCTGTAAGCTCTGGCATCCCATAAGCTCTCAGTCTTAACTTTTCTTTGTATACCGGTTTCTCAATAGAAGCTCTTATAAGCTGATCATTCTCAGTATCATAATATATGTTGCTGATTCTGTACGCCTCACCATTTCTGTTATACGCATCCGGATTCATATAATCAGCTATCTGGTAAGTCAATTTATGAAAAGTATCTTCATCTATAATGTATTTCTTCTCATAACGGTTGAAAACTTCGATTGCCATACCAAGCTCTCCTTTCTGTCTCTTTCGTTCTTACAAGTAAGATATTAATTGGAAAATGTGACCAATCTATGTAAAAAATAAGTAAAATCAGTGTAGTTTTGTGAAAAACCCACACAAACATTACTTTGTTGCAGAATAGTAGGTTTACAAAAGCATCTGATAACATCCATATATCATCTAAGACCTACTAATGGCTTATAACTTTATAATTTAGTAGGTTTCTAGCGTCGGTTAGTTATATCTAATCATTTGTTTTTCTTTCTTCTAACGTCAAAAACACCCACTAAATCACTGGTATGAAATGTTTTAGTGGGTCTTTGACAATTTCTCATGTTAAAAGTTCTAAAAATAAGCCTACTAAATTCCAGTTTTCTTAATATCTAGTAGGTTTTAGCAGATTACCAAGCAATTACTGCAGTCCAATATGCAGCCGAAGTCAAAAAAGGATGCCACTTTCGCGGCATCCTTCAAAAAAACTACTTCATATGTACATCAAGCTGGTTGAACGGAATCTCAATTCCATTCTCATCAAATATATTCTTATATCTTTCAAGCAGGTTAAATCTTACATTCCAGTAGTCTGCTGTATTAACCCAGGCTCTTGTCTCAAGTGTTACACAGCTTTCATCAAGGCTCTTGACAACAACCAGAATATCCTTGTCCTTAAGTATCCCCTTCTCACTATTAATAACCTGTTCAAGAAGCTTCTTGGCTTTAGGAATATCTGATGAATAGCCAATTCCTATCTGAATATCAATTCTTCTTGTATTCTCTGCACCTACGTTAACAATGCTTGAATTAGAAAGTGAACCGTTCGGGAGCATTACTACTTTATTATCAATAGTAACAAGCCTTGTGTAAAGAATCTCTATAGACTTTACAGTTCCTTCATTAGTTCCGACTATAATATAATCACCAACCTTAAAAGGCTTGAATATAAGAATAAGAATTCCTCCTGCAAAGTTTGAAAGGCTTCCCTGCAGGGACATACCAATCGCAAGTGCTGCAGAGCCAAAAAGTGTGAGCAGTGATGTCGTCTGAAATCCCAGCTTATCCACAACTATCATGATAAGTATTGCATACATTACAAACTTAAGCACTGATACCACAAAATTAACAACGCCTTTATCTAGCGTGCTTCTGTCCAGTATCTTCTTTACAAGCTTATCAAGTACCCTGATTATCTTCTTGCCAATAAACCATATTAAGACAGCAATAACAATTTTACCAATAAGTGAAACCGACCAGTTTCCTAAATCATTGAGAAGCTGCTTAACATGGGCAATAGAAAAGAATCTGGTTATCTCACCTGTTTCCTGCTGGATTGTTGTGGCTGCATCTGCCACAAGTCCTATGAATCCCATAGCTGATCCCCCTTTGTATTATTTCATCTTCTTTTTAAGCTGTTCTAACTTCTTCTTAGTCTCTATATCAATCTCTTCACTTGCACGCGCTGCTTCTTCTGCTTTTCTTACAGCTTCTTCCTTAGCCTGAAGTGCTTCCATGCAGGCTTTCTCTGCCTGTTTTCTTGCTTCAACCGCCCGCTTTGCTTCCTCTGCTGCAGCAAGTTCAAGCATTTCAGCCTCTGCTGCCTTTCTCATGGCTTCCTTCTTTGCAATTGCAGCCCTCTTTAATACAGCGATTTCCTCGAGTTCAAGCTGTGTATACGATTCACTGTTATATATAACAAATGAAAGTCCAGGAAGTGTAATATCAATATATTCCATATCATCACCATCATTATCTGATTTGATAATCTGTCCATTAACCTTCTCGTCTCCACCGAACTTCTTCCAATCACTGTTAAATACTTCCTTATACTTTCCACGCACATCAACGTGAAGTCTGTAGTTTTCCCTCCTAACAGGAGTAAAATTCACAGCAATCACAAGCTTATTACCCTTGCTGTCAGCTCTCTGCATTGCAATAACAGTCTCTTCCGGATTAGAATTCTCGAGCCACATAAATCCATCAGGGTCATTGTCAAGCTCATATAGAGCCGCATTTTTCGCATAGAACTTATTAAGCTCCGACATGAATTTCTCAAGTCCTGCATCCTGTCCTGCTGCAAACATCTTGCTTCCCGGATGTGCATACATGAATCCAAGTGCAGCCTTGATATCTGACAAATGTGCCTTCTCATCACTGCCTGACACCATATCCACAAATGCTTTCTCCCTGAAATCATCATGATTGAGCGAGAGCATGAAATCCTCTCCGTAATTATAGAGCATTCCATATGTCAGCTTGTCATACTCACCTTTTCTGAACAGCGGGTCAGTTCCCATGAATTCAAGAAAATCCTTAGTCCAGCAGTTATTCTGCTTATAAGTAAACATAAGAGGGTCATCATTATCTGCCGCAGTAACTCCAAACCAGCCGCTTGATTCTTCTGCTATTGTAAAACAGCCATCGCCACGTTTAGCAATATATTTGTTCATAGTCTTAAGAAATTCGATTGCGTCAAGATTCTCATTGCCGCCATACATGTTAGGTGTCCATGTGCCTGGCTGCTTACCATAATCGAGGTAAAGCATTGAAGCAACACCGTCAATTCTGATGCCGTCAATATGGTAATCATTAAGCCACATTAATACGCTTGATAAAAGAAAACTTCTTACAGCGCCTTTCTTGTAGTCAAATGTGACAACATCCCACTCAGGATGCTTCTCTAGTGATGGCTTAAGATATCCGTAAGCATCTGCCCCGTCAAAATCATACAATCCCTTAACTTCTGTACCAAAGTAAGCACCATTCCAGTCAATTATTACGCCAATTCCAGCGTTATGGCAGTCATCAACCAGCTTTTTAAATGCATCACTGCCGCCTGTTCGGTGTGTCACCGCAAAATATCCCAATGTCGAATATCCATTCATCTCCTCATTAAGATACTCTGCAACCGGAAGGAAACATACATGTGTATATCCCTCCTGCTTTACAAAATCCACAAGCTCATCTGCACTTTTTTCTTTCAGCCAGTCAGTAAGTGACACCTCATATACTGTTACAGGCTTCTTCTTTCCTGCTTCTTTCTTCCGCTTTATCATCCATAGCCCATCGTTCCATGCATATGAATCAGGCATGTTCTCATCACTTACCACTGATGCAATAATTGGAACTGATGATATCTGTCTTGATACAGGGTCTAACTTTCTTGTAGTCCCCTTACCCTGTCTCTTAATTTCATACATATATCCGCATCCGGCTGCCAGTCCCGGAATAAACAGTTCAAATACTCCTGTATCCTCAATTCTTTCCATTAAGTGGACTCTGCCGTCGTATTTGTTAAACTCTCCTACGACACTTACGCTGAGTGCCTTAGGTGCCCATACATTAAAAAGCACTCCCTTCACGCCATTGACAGTTCTTTCATGAGCGCCGAATATATGTGCTGCATTTTTCTCTTCTCCTGCAAGAAATGCTTTGTAATCTTCCGGTTTCGTAACATTTGCAAATGCATATGGGTCCGTATATTCTGTGACCTCTCCATTAACCTTCTCCACTGAATAAGTGTATGAAAGCTTTTTCTTAGATGAAACAAGTGCTGCAAAAAATCCCGCTTCATCAACCTTTTCCATATTAACAGCAGTTTTTCTGCCATCTATATGCAGCTTAACTGCCACTGCATCAGGACGCATTATCTGTATAAGCAGTCCCTTACCGGTAACATGTGCCCCAAGCAACTCCTTTGGCTTGTCACACTCTGCATATACAATCCCCTCTATCTCCGGCCAGTTCATCAGACCGTATAAGTTTTTATTCATACATTACCCCCATCCACTGTTTAAAGCATTCCGTCCATGATGACACCTGTGGTTCATAATGTCCCATATTCTTAGTCGCAGTCTCTCGTGTGCCAAGTCCAAGACCATGAGTACCTTTAGCATATACATGATAATCAAACGGAATCTCCTGTTTTCTTAACGCCTCTACCATAAGTAATGAATTTTCAAGCGGAACTGTCTTATCTTCACATGTATGCCATATGAATGCAGGTGGTGTGTCCTTATCCACTCTCTTTTCTATAGACACTTCATCTATAAACTCATCATATTTTTCCCCAAGACTTCTCTCAAATGATGCCCTGTGTGCATCAATTCCTGATGTAATTACAGGATAACCTAACAGCATGCCATCTGGCTTAACATACTCATGACTGCAGTGAAGTACATTTTCCAGAAGATAATCAAGTCTTTTTGAATTCCATCCCGTTCCAAGAAGTCCGGCAACATGACCTCCTGCTGAAAACCCTGCGATAATGATTTTGTCAGGATCAACATCCCATTCTGCTGCATTATCTCTTACATACTTCATTGTATAGGCTGCCTCAAAAAGCTGTGCAGGATACGTAACAGGTGCAAGACTGTATCTTAATACAACAGCATTATACCCCATATCAAGCATCTTAATAGCTATAGCTTCTCCTTCTCTTGGAGAATGATGATTATATCCGCCACCCGGACAGATAACAATAAGAGGTCTCTTAAACGGATCCTGATCCTTAGGGAACACATCCTTGATATAAGTTGTTATTGTGGCACTGCCCTGCTGCTTTATCCCTAGCTCCTCATATGGTAATTCTATAGTAAATGTTTCGTGTAACATTATTTTCTCCTCCTAACTGAATTATTCTGTATATTATGTCTGTAGTGTAGTGGTGGTGATGTGCGTATATTTTCGTGTGTGGTCGATTTATGACGAGCTGTGTGGGAGTTAATGCCGTTAGATGCATAAGCGCTGTGAATGAAAGCTCGTTCAAGCGAAGCGCGTTTGCTTTCGTTCACAGTAAAAAACTTTGCAGATAACGGCATTTACTCCCACTAAGCGCAGGAATCATGAGACCATGCACGAAAATATACACACATCACCCTTCAGCACATCTACACCGAAAATACATAAAATCCACTTAAAATCTATGTATGAAAAGTCCGCTTCTAAGTTTAGGCTCAAACCATGTTGATTTAGGTGGCATTAATAGTCCTGCGTCTGCTACTGCGAATAATTCGCCTATTGATGTTGCATACATTGAGAATGCCAATACACAATCTTCTGAGCATCTTCTCTCAAGCTCGCCTAAACCGCGGATTCCGCCTACGAAGTCTATTCTCTTGTCTGTCTTAGGGTCGTGGATTCCTAAGAGTGGCTCTAAGACGTTGTTCTGGAGTACTGCTACATCTAATCCGTCTACCGGGTCGCTGCTTAAGATTTCTTCTTTGGCTGTGAGTGTGTACCATTTTTTGCCAAGATACATTCCGAATTCACCTTTCTTAGAAGGTGCAACCTGTGTGCTACTCTCGCTTACAGTGAATTTATCTTTAATCTTTGCCATGAACTCTTCTTCACTTAAACCATTCAGGTCCTTTACAACTCTGTTATATGGCATTATCATAAGTTCTTCGTCTGGGAATAATACTGACAGGAAATAATTGAACTCTTCATTGCCTGTATATCCCGGATTAGCTTCTCTTCTGCGTAAACCTACCTTTACAGCAGAAGCTGCCCTGTGGTGTCCATCCGCAATATATATCTGGTTGATTCCTGCAAATGCGTTCTCTATAGCCTCTACAGATTCTTTACTGCTTATTTTCCAGACCTGATGTCTTATTCCATCAACCGCTGTAAAACTGTATACAGGCTTTTCCTGCTTAGCTTTGGCAACCTCTGCACTTATTACTGCATTAGCTCTGTATGCCAGGAATATAGGACCAGTCTGGGCACTGCATGTATCAACATGGTTAATTCTGTCTAATTCCTTATCAGCTCTTGTGTTCTCATGCTTCTTAATAACATTATTAAGATAATCATCAATAGAAGCACATGCTACAATTCCTGTCTGTGTCCTTCCATCCATTGTAAGTTCATACACATAATATGCCTTGTCCTTATCTGTTATAAATGTTCCATCATCTATAGCTTCCATAAGCATATCATGGGCTTTCTTATATACCTGCTCACTATACATATCAACTGATTCATCAAACTGGGTCTCTGCCCTGTCAATCTTAAGAAATGATAATGGTTCTCTTTCCACCTCTGCTCTTGCTTCCTTTGAATCATACACATCATAAGGAAGAGCTGCTACTCTGTCTGCCACTTTCTCAGCCGGTCTGACACATTCAAATGGTCTTATTACTGCCATACTAACCTCCATCCGCACTATTTAACTTAAGTACTATACTTTCATATATTAGATATATTTTAACATTCAGACGACCTTAATACAAGAAAGACCAGCCAAATGTTACAACAAATGACTGGTCTTTGATATTATTCTCATTACATATGATTACTTAATAACTCTTACCTTGATAACACCTTCAATTGCTGAAAGCTCTTCAACTACTGCCTCTGGTGCAGATGCTTCAATATCTAAGAGAGAATATGCATAATCACCTCTTGACTGGTTAGCCATAGATGATATATTGATGCCTGCAGCACCAAGAACTGTTGTTATCTTACTGATAACCGTTGGAACATTCTTGTGGCATACAGTAATTCTTCCTTTAGTTGCACATACTCCGCAATCACAGTTAGGATAATTAACTGAATTGACAATATTACCGTTCTCGATAAAGTTTCTAAGCTCATTAACTGCCATAATAGCACAGTTATCTTCAGCTTCTGCTGTTGAAGCTCCAAGATGAGGAAGAACAATTGCTCCTTCCATCTTAGCTGTTGTTGGGTTAGGGAAATCTGAAACATAAGTCTTAACTCTTCCAGACTTAAGTGCCTCACCGATAGCAGCTTCATCAACAAGTACATCTCTTGCACAGTTGATAATTACTGTTCCATCCTGCATAAGGTCAAATGCTTCCTTATTAATCATTCCCTTAGTGCTGTCAAGTGCAGGAACATGAACTGTAATATAGTTACATTCCTTATAGATATCCTTAACATCAGATATGTACTTAACTTCACTTGAAAGATTCCATGCAGCCTTAACTGAAACATATGGGTCATATCCGTATACTTCCATTCCAAGTGCTATAGCTGCATTGGCAACTAACTGTCCAATTGCTCCAAGACCGATAACACCAAGCTTCTTGCCCTTGATTTCCTGTCCTGCAAATGCTTTCTTAGCCTTCTCAGTTGCCTTGGCAATATCAGGGTCTTCTGCATTATCTGCAACCCACTTGTTACCACCGATTAAATCTCTTGATGCTAAAAGCATAGCTGCAATAACCTGTTCCTTAACTGCGTTAGCATTAGCTCCTGGTGTGTTGAATACAACAATACCTTCCTCTGCACATTTGTCAAGAGGAATATTATTAACGCCAGCTCCTGCTCTTGCAATTGCAAGAAGATTATCACTAAGCTCCATATCATGCATCTTGGCACTTCTTACAAGTACAGCCTGTGCATCTTCAAATGAGCTTTCTGTATTATACTCATCAGAAAAAAGCTTCAAACCACATGCCGCTATATTATTAAGACAATTAACATTAATCATTATGCATTCTCCTTCTCGAACTTCTTCATGAATTCAACAAGCTTCTCTACACCTTCGATTGGCATAGCATTGTAGATAGATGCTCTCATACCGCCAACTGTTCTGTGTCCCTTAAGGTTAACAAATCCTGCAGCTGCAGCTTCCTTAATGAACTTAGCTTCCATAGCATCCTTAGCTTCCTTATCTTCAATGTTGCATACAAAAGGTACATTCATAAGTGAACGGTCTTCCTTAACAACTGTTCCCATGAATAACTTGCTCTCATCAAGGAAATCATAAAGAATCTTAGCCTTCTTCTCATTGTGTTCCTTCATTGCTGAAAGTCCACCCATCTTCTTAATCCACTTGAACACCTTGCCACAGATATAGATATTGTAGCATGGTGGTGTATTATAAAGAGAATCTGCATCTGCCTGTGTCTTCCACTTAAGCATTGTAGGAGTTCCTGGAAGAACATCATCTGTTATAAGGTCTTCTCTGATAATAGCAATTACAACGCCTGCTGGTCCGATGTTCTTCTGGACACCGCCGTATACAACGCCGTACTTAGTTACATCCATAGGTTCTGATAAGAAGCATGATGAAACATCTGATACAAGAATATGACCCTTAGTGTTAGGTAATGTCTTATACTTTGTTCCGTAAATTGTGTTGTTCTCACAGATATATACATAGTCAAGATCCTCTGGAATATCAAGATCTGAGCAGTCTGGAATATATGAAAATGTCTTGTCTGCTGATGAAGCAAGCTCAACAGCCTCTCCATATATCTTAGCTTCTGCAAATGCTTTCTTAGCCCACTGTCCTGTAAGGATATAACCTGCTTTCTTATTCTTCATAAGGTTCATAGGCACTTCAGCGAAGAACTGCGATGCACCACCCTGTAAAAATAACACCTTATAGTTATCTGGGATGTTAAGAAGGTCTCTTAAATCCTTCTCTGCCTCTTTGATGATGTTGTCATAAACCTTGGATCTGTGGCTCATTTCCATT
>ERZ1106919.2540-NODE-2540-length-9956-cov-2.088476_pt1 | contig 9956 bp, 10 predicted proteins | sample MGYA00403654_ERZ1106919 | MGnify/ENA primary metagenome ERZ1106919 (study PRJEB35170, sample SAMEA104062450) | human gut metagenome | biome: human gut; feature: human-associated habitat; material: faeces | place: Denmark | collected 2012-10-08 ... | reverse complement strand
TGAAATTGATTGAAAAGGTCGATGTGCATGCCATTGCGCACCTGACCGGCGGCGGTTTCTGGGAAAACATTCCGCGCGTATTGCCAGATAATACCCAGGCAGTGATTGATGAATCTTCCTGGCAGTGGCCGGAAGTGTTTAACTGGCTGCAAACGGCAGGTAACGTTGAGCGCCATGAAATGTATCGCACCTTCAACTGCGGCGTCGGGATGATTATTGCCCTGCCTGCTCCGGAAGTGGACAAAGCCCTCGCCCTACTCAATGCCAACGGTGAAAACGCGTGGAAAATCGGTATCATCAAAGCCTCTGATTCCGAACAACGCGTGGTTATCGAATAATGAATATTGTGGTGCTTATTTCCGGCAACGGAAGTAATTTACAGGCAATTATTGACGCCTGTAAAACCAACAAAATTAAAGGCACCGTACGGGCAGTTTTCAGCAATAAGGCCGACGCGTTCGGCCTTTTGTATTTTTGCGTAGCGCCTCGCAGGAAATGCCTTTCCAACTGGACGTTTGTACAGCACAATTCTATTTTGTGCGGGTAAGTTGTTGCGTCAGGAGGCGTTGTGGATTTCTCAATCATGGTTTACGCAGTTATTGCGTTGGTGGGTGTGGCAATTGGCTGGCTGTTTGCCAGTTATCAACATGCGCAGCAAAAAGCCGAGCAATTAGCTGAACGTGAAGAGATGGTCGCGGAGTTAAGCGCGGCAAAACAACAAATTACCCAAAGCGAGCACTGGCGCGCAGAGTGTGAATTGCTCAATAACGAAGTGCGCAGCCTGCAAAGTATTAACACCTCTCTGGAGGCCGATCTGCGTGAAGTAACCACGCGGATGGAAGCCGCACAGCAACATGCTGACGATAAAATTCGCCAGATGATCAACAGCGAACAGCGCCTCAGTGAGCAATTTGAAAACCTTGCCAACCGTATTTTTGAACACAGTAATCGTCGGGTTGATGAGCAAAATCGCCAGAGTCTGAACAGTCTTTTGTCGCCGTTGCGTGAACAACTGGATGGTTTCCGCCGTCAGGTCCAGGACAGCTTTGGTAAAGAAGCCCAAGAACGTCATACCCTGACTCACGAAATCCGCAACCTCCAGCAACTCAACGCCCAGATGGCCCAGGAAGCGATCAACCTGACGCGTGCGCTGAAAGGCGACAATAAAATCCAGGGCAACTGGGGCGAGGTAGTATTGACGCGGGTGCTGGAGGCTTCCGGTCTGCGTGAAGGGTATGAATATGAAACCCAGGTCAGCATCGAAAATGACGCCCGCTCGCGGATGCAGCCGGATGTCATCGTGCGGTTGCCGCAGGGAAAAGATGTGGTGATCGACGCCAAAATGACGCTGGTCGCCTATGAACGCTATTTCAACGCCGAAGATGACTACACCCGCGAAAGCGCGCTACAGGAACATATCGCGTCGGTGCGTAACCATATCCGTTTGCTGGGACGCAAAGATTATCAACAGCTGCCGGGGCTGCGAACTCTGGATTACGTGCTGATGTTTATTCCCGTTGAACCCGCTTTTTTACTGGCGCTTGACCGTCAGCCGGAGCTGATCACCGAAGCGTTGAAAAACAATATCATGCTGGTTAGCCCGACTACGCTGCTGGTGGCGCTGCGCACTATCGCCAACCTCTGGCGCTATGAGCATCAAAGTCGTAACGCCCAGAAAATAGCCGATCGTGCCAGCAAGCTGTACGACAAGATGCGTTTGTTCATCGATGACATGTCCGCGATTGGTCAAAGTCTCGACAAAGCGCAGGATAACTATCGCCAGGCAATGAAAAAACTCTCTTCAGGTCGCGGAAATGTGCTGGCGCAGGCAGAAGCGTTTCGCGGTTTAGGGGTAGAAATTAAACGCGAGATTAATCCGGATTTGGCTGAACAAGCGGTGAGCCAGGATGAAGAGTATCGACTTCGGTCGGTTCCGGAGCAGCCGAATGATGAAGCTTATCAACGCGATGATGAATATAATCAGCAGTCGCGCTAGCCCATTGGGGGTAGTTAAGCCGGGTAGAAATCTAGGGCATCGACGCCCAATCTGTTACACTTCTGGAACAATTTTTTGATGAGCAGGCATTGAGATGGTGGATAAGTCACAAGAAACGACGCACTTTGGTTTTCAGACCGTCGCGAAGGAACAAAAAGCGGATATGGTCGCCCACGTTTTCCATTCCGTGGCATCAAAATACGATGTCATGAATGATTTGATGTCATTCGGTATTCATCGTTTGTGGAAGCGATTCACGATTGATTGCAGCGGCGTACGCCGTGGGCAGACCGTGCTGGATCTGGCTGGTGGCACCGGCGACCTGACAGCGAAATTCTCTCGCCTGGTCGGAGAAACTGGCAAAGTGGTCCTTGCTGATATCAATGAATCCATGCTCAAAATGGGCCGCGAGAAGCTGCGTAATATCGGTGTGATTGGCAACGTTGAGTATGTTCAGGCGAACGCTGAGGCGCTGCCGTTCCCGGATAACACCTTTGATTGCATCACCATTTCGTTTGGTCTGCGTAACGTCACCGACAAAGATAAAGCACTGCGTTCAATGTATCGCGTGCTGAACCCCGGCGGCCGCCTGCTGGTGCTTGAGTTCTCGAAGCCAATTATCGAGCCGCTGAGCAAAGCCTATGATGCATACTCCTTCCATGTGCTGCCGCGTATTGGCTCACTGGTCGCGAACGACGCCGACAGCTACCGTTATCTGGCAGAATCCATCCGTATGCATCCCGATCAGGATACCCTGAAAACCATGATGCAGGATGCCGGATTCGAAAGTGTTGACTACTACAATCTGACGGCAGGGGTTGTGGCGCTGCATCGTGGTTATAAGTTCTGACAGGAGACCGGAAATGCCTTTTAAACCTTTAGTGACGGCAGGAATTGAAAGTCTGCTCAACACCTTCCTGTATCGCTCACCCGCGCTGAAAACAGCCCGCTCGCGTCTGCTGGGTAAAGTATTGCGCGTGGAGGTAAAAGGCTTTTCGACGTCATTGATTCTGGTGTTCAGCGAACGCCAGGTTGATGTACTGGGCGAATGGGCAGGCGATGCTGACTGCACCGTTATCGCTTACGCCAGCGTGTTGCCGAAACTTCGCGATCGCCAGCAGCTTGCCGCACTGATTCGCAGTGGTGAGCTGGAAGTGCAGGGCGATATTCAGGTGGTGCAAAACTTCGTTGCGCTGGCAGATCTGGCAGAGTTCGACCCTGCGGAACTGCTGGCCCCTTATACCGGTGATATCGCCGCTGAAGGAATCAGCAAAGCCATGCGCGGAGGCGCAAAGTTCCTGCATCACGGCATTAAGCGCCAGCAACGTTATGTGGCGGAAGCCATTACTGAAGAGTGGCGTATGGCACCCGGTCCGCTTGAAGTGGCCTGGTTTGCGGAAGAGACGGCTGCCGTCGAGCGTGCTGTTGATGCCCTGACCAAACGGCTGGAAAAACTGGAGGCCAAATGACGCCAGGTGAAGTACGGCGCCTATATTTCATCATTCGCACTTTTTTAAGCTACGGACTTGATGAACTGATCCCCAAAATGCGTATCACCCTGCCGCTACGGCTATGGCGATACTCATTATTCTGGATGCCAAATCGGCATAAAGACAAACCTTTAGGTGAGCGACTACGACTGGCCCTGCAAGAACTGGGGCCGGTTTGGATCAAGTTCGGGCAAATGTTATCAACCCGCCGCGATCTTTTTCCACCGCATATTGCCGATCAGCTGGCGTTATTGCAGGACAAAGTCGCTCCGTTTGATGGCAAGCTGGCGAAGCAGCAGATTGAAGCTGCAATGGGCGGATTGCCGGTAGAAGCGTGGTTTGACGATTTTGAAATCAAGCCGCTGGCTTCTGCTTCTATCGCCCAGGTTCATACCGCGCGATTGAAATCGAATGGTAAAGAGGTGGTGATTAAAGTCATCCGCCCGGATATTTTGCCGGTCATTAAAGCGGATCTGAAACTTATCTACCGTCTGGCTCGCTGGGTGCCGCGTTTGCTGCCGGATGGTCGCCGTCTGCGCCCAACCGAAGTGGTGCGCGAGTACGAAAAGACCTTGATTGATGAACTGAATTTGCTGCGGGAATCTGCCAACGCCATTCAGCTTCGACGCAATTTTGAAGACAGCCCGATGCTCTACATCCCGGAAGTTTACCCTGACTATTGTAGTGAAGGGATGATGGTGATGGAGCGTATTTACGGCATTCCGGTGTCTGATGTTGCGACGCTGGAGAAAAACGGCACCAACATGAAATTGCTGGCGGAACGCGGCGTGCAGGTGTTCTTCACTCAGGTCTTTCGCGACAGCTTTTTCCATGCTGATATGCACCCTGGCAACATCTTCGTAAGCTATGAACACCCGGAAAACCCGAAATATATCGGCATTGATTGCGGGATTGTTGGCTCGCTAAACAAAGAAGATAAACGCTATCTGGCGGAAAACTTTATCGCCTTCTTTAATCGCGACTATCGCAAAGTGGCAGAGCTACACGTCGATTCTGGTTGGGTGCCACCAGATACCAACGTTGAAGAGTTCGAATTTGCCATTCGTACGGTCTGTGAACCTATCTTTGAGAAACCGCTGGCCGAAATTTCGTTTGGACATGTACTGTTAAATCTGTTTAATACGGCGCGTCGCTTCAATATGGAAGTGCAGCCGCAACTGGTGTTACTCCAGAAAACCCTGCTCTACGTCGAAGGGGTAGGACGCCAGCTTTATCCGCAACTCGATTTATGGAAAACGGCGAAGCCTTTCCTGGAGTCGTGGATTAAAGATCAGGTCGGTATTCCTGCGCTGGTGAGAGCATTTAAAGAAAAAGCGCCGTTCTGGGTCGAAAAAATGCCAGAACTGCCTGAACTGGTTTACGACAGTTTGCGCCAGGGCAAGTATTTACAGCATAGTGTTGATAAGATTGCCCGCGAGCTTCAGTCAAATCATGTACGTCAGGGACAATCGCGTTATTTTCTCGGAATTGGCGCTACGTTAGTATTAAGTGGCACATTCTTGGCTGATGCCCGGCTGGTTAATGGCAGGTGGTCTGATCGCCTGGTTTGTCGGTTGGCGCAAAACACGCTGATTTTTTCATCGCTCAAGGCGGGCCGTGTAACGTATAATGCGGCTTTGTTTAATCATCATCTACCACAGAGGAACATGTATGGGTGGTATCAGTATTTGGCAGTTATTGATTATTGCCGTCATCGTTGTACTGCTTTTTGGCACCAAAAAGCTCGGCTCCATCGGTTCCGATCTTGGTGCGTCGATCAAAGGCTTTAAAAAAGCAATGAGCGATGATGAACCAAAGCAGGATAAAACCAGTCAGGATGCTGATTTTACTGCGAAAACTATCGCCGATAAGCAGGCGGATACGAATCAGGAACAGGCTAAAACAGAAGACGCGAAGCGCCACGATAAAGAGCAGGTGTAATCCGTGTTTGATATCGGTTTTAGCGAACTGCTATTGGTGTTCATCATCGGCCTCGTCGTTCTGGGGCCGCAACGACTGCCTGTGGCGGTAAAAACGGTAGCGGGCTGGATTCGTGCGTTGCGTTCACTGGCGACAACGGTGCAGAACGAACTGACCCAGGAGTTAAAACTCCAGGAGTTTCAGGACAGTCTGAAAAAGGTTGAAAAGGCGAGCCTCACTAACCTGACGCCCGAACTGAAAGCGTCGATGGATGAATTACGCCAGGCTGCGGAGTCGATGAAGCGTTCCTACGTTGCAAACGATCCTGAAAAGGCGAGCGATGAAGCGCACACCATCCATAACCCGGTGGTGAAAGACAATGAAACTGCGCATGAAGGCGTAACGCCTGCTGCTGCACAAACGCAGGCCAGTTCGCCGGAACAGAAGCCAGAAACCACGCCAGAGCCGGTGGTAAAACCTGCTGCGGACGCTGAACCGAAAACCGCTGCACCTTCCCCTTCGTCGAGTGATAAACCGTAAACATGTCTGTAGAAGATACTCAACCGCTTATCACGCATCTGATTGAGCTGCGTAAGCGTCTGCTGAACTGCATTATCTCGGTGATCGTGATATTCCTGTGTCTGGTCTATTTCGCCAATGACATCTATCACCTGGTATCCGCGCCATTGATCAAGCAGTTGCCGCAAGGTTCAACGATGATCGCCACCGACGTGGCCTCACCGTTCTTTACGCCGATCAAGCTGACCTTTATGGTGTCGCTGATTCTGTCAGCGCCGGTGATTCTCTATCAGGTGTGGGCGTTTATCGCCCCAGCGCTGTATAAGCATGAACGTCGCCTGGTGGTGCCGCTGCTGGTTTCCAGCTCTCTGCTGTTTTATATCGGCATGGCGTTCGCCTACTTTGTGGTCTTTCCGCTGGCATTTGGCTTCCTTGCCAATACCGCGCCGGAAGGGGTACAGGTATCCACCGACATCGCGAGCTATTTAAGCTTCGTTATGGCGCTGTTTATGGCGTTTGGTGTCTCCTTTGAAGTGCCGGTGGCAATTGTGCTGCTGTGCTGGATGGGGATTACCTCGCCAGAAGACTTACGCAAAAAACGCCCGTATGTGCTGGTTGGTGCATTCGTTGTCGGGATGTTGCTGACGCCGCCGGATGTCTTCTCGCAAACGCTGTTGGCGATCCCGATGTACTGCCTGTTTGAAATCGGTGTCTTCTTCTCACGCTTTTACGTTGGTAAAGGGCGAAACCGGGAAGAGGAAAACGACGCTGAAGCAGAAAGCGAAAAAACTGAAGAATAAATTCAACCGCCCGTCAGGGCGGTTGTCATATGGAGTGCAGGATGTTTGATATCGGCGTTAATTTGACCAGTTCGCAATTTGCGAAAGACCGTGATGATGTTGTAGCGCGCGCTTTTGACGCGGGAGTTAATGGGCTACTCATCACCGGTACCAATCTGCGTGAAAGCCAGCAGGCGCAAAAGCTGGCGCGTCAGTATTCGTCCTGTTGGTCAACGGCGGGCGTACATCCTCACGACAGCAGCCAGTGGCAAGGTGTGACTGAAGAAGCGATTATTGAGCTGGCCGCGCAGCCAGAAGTGGTGGCGATTGGTGAATGTGGTCTCGACTTTAACCGCAACTTTTCGACGCCGGAAGAGCAGGAACGCGCTTTTGTTGCCCAGCTACGCATTGCCGCAGAATTAAACATGCCGGTATTTATGCACTGTCGCGATGCCCACGAGCGGTTTATGACATTGCTGGAGCCGTGGCTGGATAAACTGCCTGGTGCGGTTCTTCATTGCTTTACCGGCACACGCGAAGAGATGCAGGCGTGCGTGGCGTGTGGAATTTATATCGGCATTACCGGTTGGGTTTGCGATGAACGACGCGGGCTGGAGCTGCGGGAATTGTTGCCGTTGATTCCGGCGGAGAAATTGCTGATCGAAACTGATGCGCCGTATCTGCTCCCTCGCGATCTCACGCCAAAGCCATCATCCCGGCGCAACGAGCCAGCCCATCTGCCCCATATTTTGCAACGTATTGCGCACGGGCGTGGAGAAGATGCCGCATGGCTGGCTGCCACCACGGATGCCAATGTCAAAACACTGTTTGGGATTGCGTTTTAGAGTTTGCGGAACTCGGTGTTCTTCACACTGTGCTTAATCTCTTTATTAATAAGATTCAGCAATAGCACGGAGCGAGCCTCGCCATCGGGCTCGGTGAAAATGGCCTGAAAACCTTCGAATGCGCCTTCAGTAATAATCACTTTATCACCAGGATACGGCGTCGATGGATCGACAATATCTTTCGGTTTATACACTGATAACTGATGAATCACCGCCGATGGGACTATCGCTGGCGACGCGCCAAAGCGCACGAAGTGGCTGACACCGCGGGTCGCGTTGATAGTCGTGGTATGAATCACTTCCGGATCGAACTCCACAAACAAGTAGTTGGGGAACAATGGCTCACTGACTGCAGTACGTTTGCCACGCACGATTTTTTCCAGGGTGATCATCGGTGCCAGGCAATTCACAGCCTGTCTTTCGAGGTGTTCCTGGGCACGTTGAAGTTGCCCGCGCTTGCAGTACAGTAAATACCAGGATTGCATAATGACTCTTATCCGTTTAATCGGGGCGCAAGGATAGCAAAAGCTTTACGCTAAGTTAATTATATTCCCCGGTTTGCGTTATACCGTCAGAGTTCACGCTAATTTAACAAATTTACAGCATCGCAAAGATGAACGCCGTATAATGGGCGCAGATTAAGAGGCTACAATGGACGCCATGAAATATAACGATTTACGCGACTTCTTGACGCTGCTTGAACAGCAGGGTGAGCTAAAACGTATCACGCTCCCGGTGGATCCGCACCTGGAAATCACTGAAATTGCTGACCGCACTTTGCGTGCCGGTGGGCCTGCGCTGTTGTTCGAAAACCCTAAAGGCTACTCAATGCCGGTGCTGTGCAACCTGTTCGGTACGCCAAAGCGCGTGGCGATGGGCATGGGGCAGGAAGATGTTTCGGCGCTGCGTGAAGTTGGTAAATTATTGGCCTTTCTGAAAGAGCCGGAGCCGCCAAAAGGTTTCCGCGACCTGTTTGATAAACTGCCGCAGTTTAAGCAAGTATTGAACATGCCGACAAAGCGACTGCGTGGTGCACCCTGCCAACAAAAAATCGTCTCTGGCGATGACGTCGATCTCAATCGCATTCCCATTATGACCTGCTGGCCGGAAGATGCCGCGCCGCTGATTACCTGGGGGCTCACCGTAACGCGCGGCCCGCATAAAGAGCGGCAGAATCTGGGCATTTATCGCCAGCAGCTAATTGGTAAAAACAAACTGATTATGCGCTGGCTGTCGCATCGCGGCGGCGCGTTGGATTATCAGGAGTGGTGTGCGGCGCATCCGGGCGAACGTTTCCCGGTTTCTGTGGCGCTGGGTGCCGATCCTGCCACGATTCTCGGTGCAGTCACCCCCGTTCCGGATACGCTTTCAGAGTATGCGTTTGCCGGATTGCTGCGCGGCACCAAGACCGAAGTGGTGAAGTGTATCTCCAATGACCTTGAAGTGCCCGCCAGTGCGGAGATTGTGCTGGAAGGGTATATCGAACAAGGCGAAACTGCGCCGGAAGGGCCGTATGGCGACCACACCGGTTACTATAACGAAGTCGATAGTTTCCCGGTATTTACCGTGACGCATATTACCCAGCGTGAAGATGCGATTTATCATTCCACCTATACCGGGCGTCCGCCAGATGAACCTGCGGTACTGGGTGTAGCACTGAACGAAGTGTTCGTGCCGATTCTGCAAAAACAGTTCCCGGAAATTGTCGATTTTTACCTGCCGCCGGAAGGCTGTTCTTATCGTCTGGCGGTAGTGACGATCAAAAAACAGTACGCCGGACACGCGAAGCGCGTCATGATGGGCGTCTGGTCGTTCTTACGCCAGTTTATGTACACTAAATTTGTGATCGTTTGCGATGATGACGTCAACGCCCGCGACTGGAACGATGTGATTTGGGCGATTACCACCCGTATGGACCCGGCGCGGGATACTGTTCTGGTAGAAAATACGCCTATTGATTATCTGGATTTTGCCTCGCCTGTCTCCGGGCTGGGTTCAAAAATGGGGCTGGATGCCACGAATAAATGGCCGGGGGAAACCCAGCGTGAATGGGGACGTCCCATCAAAAAAGATCCAGATGTTGTCGCGCATATTGACGCCATCTGGGATGAACTGGCTATTTTTAACAACGGTAAAAGCGCCTGATGCGCGTTTGTTTTGCCCTATTTATCGATCCGACAGAGAAAGCGCATGACAACCTTAAGCTGTAAAGTGACCTCGGTAGAAGCTATCACGGATACCGTATATCGTGTCCGCATCGTGCCAGACGCGGCCTTTTCTTTTCGTGCTGGTCAGTATTTGATGGTAGTGATGGATGAGCGCGACAAACGTCCGTTCTCAATGGCCTCGACGCCGGATGAAAAAGGGTTTATCGAGCTGCATATTGGCGCTTCTGAAATCAACCTTT
>ERZ1106919.2535-NODE-2535-length-9967-cov-3.338075_pt1 | contig 9967 bp, 8 predicted proteins | sample MGYA00403654_ERZ1106919 | MGnify/ENA primary metagenome ERZ1106919 (study PRJEB35170, sample SAMEA104062450) | human gut metagenome | biome: human gut; feature: human-associated habitat; material: faeces | place: Denmark | collected 2012-10-08 ... | reverse complement strand
TATGGCAGTAAATTGCATCCCATTCTTTTGCCCAGTAAACATAATAATCGCGGCAGCTTCTGATATTGCCGATGCGTTCAATGTTTTTCCAATCCTTGAAAACAGCCATCAGACGGGTCATGTTGCCTTCTACGCTGCATTCATACAGGATATCAGCATTGGAAAGCCCGTAGTGCGGGAGCGCTGCATTTTCATCGGGGATCATAACTGCGATCGGACGCTGATCTGCGAGATCGCCGCTGATCCATTCGCCGGTCAGGTCACTTTTTACCATGCCTTCTTCCGGAGGAACATCCTCCTCAACGGTTGCTGTTTCCGTCTCAGATTCTGTTTCAGCAGGAGCGGCAGTGCTTTCCTGCACCTCAGCTACCGGAACGGTTTCTACGGTGTCATTTTTGCTTCCGCAGCCGAACAGCATGGATGCGCATGTCAGACCGGTCAGCAGAAATACAGCCAGTTTCTTCATTTTGGTTCCTCTCTTTCTTATAAATCGTCGAATGCGGGAAACGGAAATCCATACACAGGATATCCGACTGCCCGCGCAAAAAAGTGTGAAGCGTCTCTGCGTCACACAACTGTAACAATTATAGCGTAGCAAAATTGGTTTGTCACTACATAAAACGATATTAAATCTTAATTATTCCTGTATACGATAAAGCCTCACTCAGATCCTTTAAGAGTTCTTTGAAAGGTGGAAGATAGTCGGGGATACAGGCTATATCCACGAATTGTGCTGCTTCCTTCGAACGTGTCTGCAGAATGGCATGGACGAACTGAATTCATGACAATAGAATGCTCGCAGAGCGTGCATTCTATTGTTTTACGAAACTGTGCGAATGCTTCCTTGAGTTATGCAGAAAAATAAATTAAAATAGAACATGGTACTATTATAAAAAGAAATGTTTATCAAAAAACAACACATGATAGAACTGCAGAACGTAAATCTGCGTCTGCGGGCAGGAGGGAATGTGAAGAAACGAAACTGGTATCTGATCCTTGGTATGCTGCTTTTGGTGCAGCTGATTGCGATTTTCTATTTTGGAAGTAAAAAAGCAGGGTTCCATTATGATGAATATTATTCCTATTATTCCTCCAACGTGTCGATCGGTCTGGTGCCGACCGACCGGGAGTGGAAGCCGGGCAGCGAGATTGCGGACGAATTCCGGGTTCTGCCGGGGCAGCGGTTTCAGTATGGGACGGTTACGCGCATGCAGACCTATGACGTGCATCCGCCGTTTTACTATCTGCTGCTGCATACGGTATGCTCGCTGTTTCCCGGAAGGTTCAGCAAATGGTCAGGAATTGGACTGAATATAGTGCTTTTCGTTCTGAGCTGGAGTGTGCTGGCGAAGCTGACGCGGCGGATTGTGACGGGTGCGCTGAGGAGCGCGGCTGCGCCTGGTGGGAAAGCGCAGACCTGTGTAACGGCGGCGGACGTTCCGGAGCGTATCACGCGAGTGATGATTTTCGGAGTGTGCCTCCTGTATGGTTTTAACCCGGCGGTTTATTCCGGCGTTATGCTGGTTCGAATGTATATGCTTCTGGCTCTGTGGATTTTGCTCGTGACCTGGCTGCATGTAAAAAGCCTGCAGGAGAGAAAACGCGGGTTTTCCTTTTATCTGCCGTTGATGGCGGTTGTTTATCTTGGTTTTCTGACGCATTACTATTTTGCTGTTTATCTGTTTTTCCTGGCAGCGGCGATGGAGCTGTATCTGCTGTTAGAACGTGCAGAGCAGAAAAGCTGGGGGCAGAAATGGAAAGACTGCCTCATTTATGCGGCTGCTGTGATCGGAGCGATGGTACTTGCCGTGGTCAGCTATCCGGCGTGTCTGAGCCATATTTTTCGGGGATACCGGGGGACGGAAGCGATGGGTGCGTTCTTCGACCTTGGCAATACGCTTGGACGATTCCGGTTCTTCGCAGGACTGCTCAATGAATATGCCTTCGGGTCGATGCTGTACGGATTTGTTCTGCTGCTTGTCCTGATGGCGCTGACGGTCTGGGGAATTGGACGGATGAAAGCCGGACGGAAAGCTGTCGCTGCGACTGCGCAGAAATCTGGGCAGCAGACAGCAGAGCACGCAGCCGCGCAGGAAAATTCGAACCGGCAGGCTGACGCTTCCCGCGAATCATTCTGGGAAGCACGGCGTGTTTTCTGGATTCCGGCGGCAGCAGTACTCGGTTATTTTCTTGTCGTGACCAAAACAGCACTCCTGACGGCGGAGGAAGCGAACCGATATCAGATTCCGGTCTACGGGCTGATTTTGCTGCTGATGATGGTTATATTTGTACTGCTCGGACAGAAGCTTTTCGTATTGACTATGAGAAAAGGGACTGCTGTAAAAAGCGCTGCGGGGAAAATCAGCGATACCAGAGATACATCTGCTCCGGAAAAACGGTCCGTGCACGATAAAGCAGCCGGCTATGTGCTTCTGACGGTATTTCTGGTGCTGGCAACAGGACAGATTCGAGGGCTGGCGGATGGAAGGGTGCTGTTTCTTTATGAAGAGGATACAGAAAGCATCGCGTTTGCGCAGGAGCATAAAGAGAAACCGGTCGTTTATTTTTATAATCCCAACCTGACCTGGATGATCTGGGACGATTCACTGGAGCTGATGCAGTATGATGAAATTTATTTTGCGAGCCTTGCAGATGTTTCGACTGTGGAGGATGATACAATCCGGCAGGCAGATCAGGTGCTTGTATATGTTTCCAGAATGGAGCAGACTGAGGAGGCGCTGCAGGCTGTTGCAGATGGAATGGGCGGTGATGTGAAGATGGAAAAGATCAGAGAGCTGCTGTATTGTGACCTGTATTGGATAGCAAGAAAGTAATGCATGCTCTGTGAGCATGCTATTATCAGGAATAAAAAGACTCCCGTTCCGGTGGCAAATGAAGAAGGAATCATTCTCCATTTGTCACCGGAAATGGGAGTTTTTTCATGATAATCGTTTTACTCAGCAGCGCTTTCCGCCTGGGCTGCTTCCCCATCAGCTGCAGTGCTTTCCGTGCCAGCCGCATCTGTTTCTTCTGCAGCGCTTTCTATATCAGCGGTTTCTTCAGAGGTGCTTTCTGTATCTGTGTCCTCTGTTTTGGCTGCGGTACTTTCTTCTACAGTGCCTTCTTCTACAGTGCTTTCTTCAGCTGTAGTTGTTTCGATTACGCTTTCGACAGTGGTTTCTGTTTCTGCCGGCGTCTCTGTCTTGGGAGTATAGTGGCGGTAAATTGCAAAAGCAATCGCAAGTACGAATACTGCAAGTACGAAATAACTGCAGATGCGAAGGAGCTTTTTTCGTTTCTTTTCCTTCTCCAGACGTTCTTTGCGATGCGCTTTTTCCTGTTTATAACGGTCTACTTTTTGTTGGCTCATTTTATGTCCTCCATCAAATTTCTTAGTTATCACTATACAGAATAACTGTGAAAATTCTGTGTCAGGAGGGCAGATTTTTATGGGAAAAAACGTTATAACGCAGATGCGCCTTCCTACAGACACGAAAGTTGTCTGCAGGAAGGCGCAAGCAGATAAAGATTTAACCGAGGAACAGGCCGTACAATACGGCGATCAGGATGCCGAGCAGCGCGCCGACAAACACCTGTAAAGGGGTATGGCCGACGAATTCCTTGAGCTTTTCTTCGTAGGAGATCGGCTGCCCCATCTTTTCCCAGAATTCCATCATTTCATTGATGACCTGTGCCTGGAGACCGGTTTCCCGGCGCACCCCTCTGGCGTCATACATAACGATAATCGCTACAATAGCGGCAATGGCGAATTCAAAGCTGCTGCCGCCGTATTGCATTCCGGCTGCGGTTGCGAGTGCGCAGACAGTGGCGGAATGGGAGCTGGGCATGCCGCCGCTTCCGACTAAACGTTCCGGATCAAAGCTTTTGGTGATACAGGTATAAATCACTGTTTTGATGACCTGTGCAGCGAACCACCCCGTAACTGCGGACATAAAAACCGTGTTGTGAATCAGTGCGTTAAAAAAGTTCATAAAATACCTCTTTCTCTTTGGAAACTAAATTAGGCAAAATGCCATCCCCTGATTTTTTATTTTACACTTTTTTTGTCAGTTTTACAACGTTTCCCATCTCATTTTTGCAGACGGGAGGTTTGAAGATGGCAATACGGCAGCGCAATGAAAAACGGCGCGGCAAGGATGAGCGGATAAGCGTAGCGCAGATCGGAGGCGACAGGAGTTGCCAGAAGCAGGGTAAGTACAGTTCCGATAAACGGTACAAAGAGCACGAGAAACCGCCGCTGTCCGTATAAAAACTGATATGCGGCAAAATACAGGACAGCCCAGAAGTACGCGCCGATGCTCCACAAAATACCGTAAACCGGAAGCATATCAGGAAGCTTTAAAAGAATTTCACCGATTTTGACCGGAAACTGACCCCGCAGAAGATGCGGCCAGGAAAGTCCGATTTCGTTCGGAGAAATCCCTTCATTCGTGCGTAAAGCAGCCGGGGCGGGGAACCAGTATCCTTTTGTCTGATCGATAAAGGCCTGGAGATAGTCGCCCGGGTAAGAAATACCGAGCTGAATCCAGAGGGTGAAATATTTTGAAGGATTCCGGATGATCGCATCGGCATGGTTGTAGGAGACGAGTGCCTTGATGGGATCGGAGATCACCGGATTGTAATACTCCGGAATCAGGGAAGTATCGACTACATCATCGATGAGCATTTCCTGCTCTGCGCTCAGCTGTCGACCGTTAGAAACGACACAGGCAATCTGCTGCAGAGGAATGGAGAGGGATTCTGTAAAGGAAGCGCGCTCAACATGACAGGCAGTGTATACAGGGCCGGTGATGATCAGGGATAAAAGGAGTATGCCGACCTGCACGGCAAACATTTTTTTCCATGTCCGGCGAAATGCGAACAGAACAAACGGGAGGGTGAACAGGAAGATATAAAGCCCGTTTGAACGCAGGGTGCAGACGAAAAAGCCGGAAAGGGAAAGCCCTGCCCAAATGCCCGGACGGTTATCCGGGTTGCAGAGCAGTTCATATAAAAAGCAAAGATATAACAGCATAAATCCGGAAAAAAGAATATCTTTCCAGACGGTTACGGCAAAAATTGCGTGAAATGGAACGAGCCCCCAGAAACAAAAAGACAGAATCAGCCAGAGGCGTGAAGCGCCTGATCTTGCGAGGAGGGATAGCGTATAGGTTTCAATAGCGGCCATAGTGCACATCTGGAACAATACATAACAGGCGATTCCGGTGTTTATGCTTCCGGTCAGAAAAAATCCGATATGGTAAAACAGGGAGAACAAAAGCGTGTGCAGGATCGGGTGGTGGTTACTGAACGGGATCAGGCCGGTAGCCTGGGAAAACTGGCTGATGCTGTCCGGGGTCAGAACACCGGGAAACTGGTACAGAAACCAGAACAGCCAGCAGAAGAGCAGACCGAAGTAACAGAGCAGCTTCTGTTTGCGGGACAGGGCATGCACTGCAGATATGGCTGGGGGGACAGGACATGCACCGTCAGGCTGCTGCAAAGTGTTTTGGGCAAAACGCCGCTGCTGTCTGGATGCAAGAAACAGCATGGACAGTTCACAGAATCGGAAGAATATAAAATACAGACCGATAACCGCAGCCGCCAGGAATGCAAGTCTGAATATGCGGCTGTCAAAGCTGCCGGACAGTTCAGCGTGCTTTGCTGCTGCATAAAATAAGGTGTAGAGAACTGCGAGAAGTCTGCATATTGGATAAAAATGGCGCGGAAGCACAGAAGAAGCTGCTCCGATATTCGTCAGTCTTTGCGTCAGTGTTGGAGAAAAAAGGAGGAGCATGCCTGCAAAGATCAGGACAGAAAAAATATCTGCCGGATGGATGGAACCGATATCGCATAGTGCAAGGGCTGCAAAAAACGCTGCAGTAATCCGAGTGATACCGGGCTTCTGGAATGAAATTATATTTGTCATAAGATGGGAGTCCTCCTGGAAAGCAATGAATGATTTTGATCTGTATATGGATTCAGTTTAGTGTCAGTGAGGGAAAAAAGCAAGAAAATTACCCGGAAAATGGAGCACCTCCATTTCCTTGACATGAAATGGGGGCAATGGTACATTTAATGCATCAGACAGGGGTATCAAAATTATGATAATGATTTTAATGGAATGGGCGTATATGGCGACGTTGTCGTTTCTAATGGGCTTTGCGTGTCTTGCACCGTTTCGAAAAAAGGGCGGTTGTCAGATTCATAGCGCAGTAACCTATATGATGGCGGGTCTGCTCGTATTGAATGTGTATGCAGAGTATTTCAGCCTGTTTGCCGGCGTTGGCTTCTGGGCAAGTCTGATTGCCGTTTTTGCTGCGGTCATCGGCGGAATGCTGCTGCGTCGGGATTTGGCGGATTTTTTCAAAATTTCGAAAACACAGGCATGTCAGAAAAAAACGGAAAGAAGCGACGAAGGGCTTGAAAACTCAAAAAGCCTTTGGCGCAAAAAAAACAAAGCCGTCTGGCTGCTGTATGCCGGTCTGACGCTTTTATTTGCATACGGCTCGTCGAGGGGCTATATGCACTACGATACGGGACTGTATCATGCACAGGCAATTCGATGGATCGAAGAGTACGGCGTTGTGCCGGGTCTTGCAAATCTGCACAGCCGGTTCGGTTACAACAGCGCTTCCTTTGCACTCAGCGCCTTCTTTAGCGAGACGTGGCTGATCGGACGGCCGATGCACTGCGTGGCTGGTTTTTTTGCGCTGCTGTGCGCGTGTAAATGCGCGGCAGGGCTTATGGCATTTTGGAAACGAAAAAAAGTGCGAATATCGGATTTTTTATCTATCGGCGGGATCTTTTATCTGATAGCAGTGTTCCGGGAGATGGTTTCCCCGGCGTCCGATTATTTTGCAATGTTGGTTTTATTCTGGGTAATAATGACCTGGGTGGAACTGTGGGAGCAGGAAAGGGACTGTCCCATCGGGGAAAAGCAAACTGTGCCTTACGCGCTGCTGAGTCTGTATCTGGTGTATGCGGCGACGGTGAAGCTGTCCACAGCGGTAATTTTGCTTCTGGTTCTGTATCCGGCGGTGTTGCTGCTTAGGCAGAAAAAATGGCTGCAGATTGCAGGCTATATTGCGCTGGGACTTCTGATTGCATTTCCGTATCTGGCGCGGAATGTGCTGATTTCCGGCTGGCTGTTTTATCCGTTTACGTTCTTGGACTGGTTTCCGGTAGACTGGAAAATTTCCAAAGGCTATGCGGACAGCGACGCAAAGGAAATCCAGGCGTATGCGCGGGAGATTTACAATGTTTATCAGCTGGATCAGCCGTTGAAGCAGTGGCTGCCGAACTGGTTTGCAGCGCAGGCTGGATTCGATAAGCTTCTGGTGCTGGCAGGCTGGGCAGCGATCCCGGTGAGTGCAGTGCTGGCGGTGCTCGGAGTTGTGTGCGCAGTCAGAGCAGGCCGGGCGGCGGTTGCGTCCCATGCGGGCAGCGCTGCGTCCGCGGAGAATGGTACGCGCGCGTTCAGAGCAGACCGGGCGGCGGTTGCGTTCCGTGCGGGTAGTGCTGTGTCTGAACGAGAAATCGGCGCACCCTTGCCCGCCCGCCGAGTCGCACATCTTACGCCCTTGTGTTTTTCCCTGCTTCAGCTGTGTGCAGTGGTCGGTTTTTTCTTCTGGCAGCTCGGGGCGCCGCTGGTGCGGTACGGATATTTTTATGTGTTGTTTTTGCCGCTGACGGTGTTTGGAAGCCTGTATTGTATGGCGGTGGAAAAGCTGGCTGGTTCAGAACAGGGACACAATGGACGTAAATGGTTGAAAAATGCCGGATATTGGGCATTTGTGGGATTGCTGGTAGCATTTTTTACCTATAAGGGGTATAATCTGATACAGATGGTTCGGGAGCTGGCATATGAGCCGTATTATCTGTGGCAGCAGGATTATGTAGATGGATCTGCAGAGATGTACGAGGTGGATGGTGTGACGATCTATGTGCCGACGGACAGAGGGCAGATCGGGTATAACAAATTCCCGTCATCCCCAATCGTACAGGATATCGAGCTGCGGGGCAACTCGATTCGGAACGGCTTCCGGAAAAAGCCGAAATGATCCGGCAAAATAGAAGCGATCCGGAAAAAGCCGAAAAGGATTTGTAAAAATGCATGGAATGGGCTGACGGAAGCGCAGCATTTCAGAAAGGAAATACAACATGAAAACCTATGGCGTAATTATGGCAGGCGGGGGCGGAACCCGTTTCTGGCCGCTGAGTACAAAGGCAGAGCCGAAACAGTTTTTAAACCTGTCCGGCAAAGATATTCTGGTTAACGAGACGATCGACAGACAGCATGACCTGATGGATCAGAAGGACATTTTTATTGTGACCAATGAGACACAGGCAAAGATGATGAAGGAGCGCACAGGAGGCAGAATTGCGGCAGATCATATTCTGGCAGAGCCTGCGGCGCGTAATACAGCAGCGTGTATCGGTTATGCGGCGATGGAAATTCTGCATAAATACGGTGACGGCGTGATGTGCATTTTTGCGGCGGACGCTTATATTCGCGATGAGGCGGAATACACCCGCGTGATGAAGGAAGCGGTTCGTGCAGTGGAAGAGACGGACGCACTTGTGACGATCGGGATTCATCCGACGTTTCCCTCGACCGGCTATGGTTATATCCGCAGCGTGGAAGAGGCTGGAAAAGTATGGCGCAAGGTAGAAGAATTTGTGGAAAAACCGGATCTGGAAACGGCGAAAAGCTATCTGGCATCCGGCAGTTATGCGTGGAACAGCGGCATGTTTGTCTGGAAAGCCTCCACGATTCTTCACTATTTCGAAGAACTTCTGCCGGATGTGTACGCCTGTCTGAAACAGATCGGGGCAGCGCTCGGCACAGAAAAAGAGCAGGAGGTTCTGCATGAGGTTTATCCGACCATTCCGAAGATTTCCGTGGATTACGGCATTATGGAGCGCGCAAAGGGTGTTCTGATGCTGGAAGGAGATTTCGGCTGGAACGACGTTGGCAGCTGGGATACGCTGGATGCAGTGCGCACCCGGGATGCTGCCGGTAACATCAGCTCCGGCGATACGCTGCTTCTGGATGCGAAAAACTGCGTTGTATACGGCGGTAAAAAGCTGATCGCCGCAGTTGGCGTTGAAAACCTGGTCATCGTAGAGGGCAGGGATTCGATTCTGGTCTGCCCTGTCGATCAGGCACAGCGCGTCAAGGAGGTTGTTGAGACGCTGGAAAAAGAAGGCAGGACGGAACGGCTTTAGACGGCGAAAAAACGCGAAATATCACGACCGTTTTCCGTTTGGTTTCCAAAATCTGAGTGTTAGAATAAAGTAAAAAGCAGCGGCAGAATGTTCACAGTGCGGTCACACTGTTGGTGCGGAAAAAAGACTCAGAGGAGGAATCAGAAATGGCTGCAGAATGGAAAGAAACACTCGAAACGGAGCGGGAGATATCGGCGTTTATGCTGGAACTTGGGATTCCGGCGCATTTGAGGGGATATTATTATCTGAGGGAGGCGGTTTTGCTGGCTGTCTCGGATATGGAACTGGTTGGCAGCGTGACGAAGCTGTTATATCCGGTGATCGCAAGGCGTTACAAAACAACGCTTCAGCGGGTGGAACGCGCGATCCGAAACGCGGTGGAGGTGTCCTGGGAACGGGGCAATCCGGAGGTGTTTGAGGATCTGTTCGGGTTCAGCCGGGAGACGGGCGCGCCGAGGCCGACAAACAGCGAATACATAGCGAGAATTGCGGACAAGATAAGAATGGACGCAACTACAGGAGAGAAACATGTTACTGAGCGTAATTGTACCTTGCTATAATGAAGAGGAAAACGTTCCGATTTTTTATGAGGAAATGATGAAAAATTCCGCTTTTTTGGAGCAGGAAAAACTGGAGCTGGAAATTATTTATATTGATGATGGTTCCAAGGACAATACCGCAGCGGAGGTTCGGAAGCTTCACGAAAAGGATGAACGGGTGCATCTGGTGTCCTTAG
>ERZ1106919.2533-NODE-2533-length-9970-cov-2.136662_pt1 | contig 9970 bp, 7 predicted proteins | sample MGYA00403654_ERZ1106919 | MGnify/ENA primary metagenome ERZ1106919 (study PRJEB35170, sample SAMEA104062450) | human gut metagenome | biome: human gut; feature: human-associated habitat; material: faeces | place: Denmark | collected 2012-10-08 ... | reverse complement strand
GCACGCCAGATCCAGCATGACCTTTCCGCCGGAGCGCAGGTATTTCTGCACCAGTCCGTCCAGATATGCTGCTCTCGCCGGATAATCCACGTTTTCTGTCAGTGCATCATAATAGAACGAAAATGTTTCATAGCCTGTTTCCTGCATGGCTGCACCTCCTCTGTAAAAAACAAGGGTACACAGCGAAAGCCATGTCCCCCGTTTTTCGAATCATTCAAATCACAGAACGAATATTTACTTCTTCTTTGCGCTGCGGCGCTGTGCGCCAAAGCTGCCGTCACCTGCGCCTGCATTCGGTGCGTCCGGCTTGGAAACCTGCTCCCGTTCCGGAGCCTGGTTCTTCTGGAGACGTACTGTCAGCAGCATCCGGACAGTATCCTCACGGATGGAGTCTACCATTGCATCGAACATCTCGAAGCCTTCATAACGATATTCGACAACCGGGTTCTGCTGACCATAAGCACGCAGACCAATACCCTTTTTCAGTTCGTCCATATCGTCGATATGCGCCATCCACTTGGTATCGACTACCTTCAGCAGAACAACACGTTCCAGCTCACGCATGATATCTGCGCCGTACTCTTCTTCCTTGGCAGCATAGAGTGCCTTTGCCTTTTCGGTCAGCGCCTCGGTGATATCCGCAGTGGTCAAACCTGCCAGATCTGCCTCATCATATTCCAGATCGTCCTCTTCGGTGATCCAGCCCAGGAAGTGATCCCGCAGGCCAACCAGATTCCACTGGTTGTGATCGGTTTCTTCCTCGTTGATGTACTGCTTTACCGTACCTGCGATCAGTTCCTCGAACATCTTGATGATGCTGTCGTGGATATCCTCGCCGTCCAGTACCTGCGCACGCTGCTTGTAAATGATCTCACGCTGTGTGTTCATAACATCGTCGTAGTTCAGGACATTCTTACGGATGTTGAAGTTCCGTCCCTCTACCTTGCGCTGAGAGGACTCGATGATCTTGGTCAGTGCCTTGCTTTCGATGGGGGTATCTTCGTCCACGTTCAGTGTCCGCATCATGTTTTCCAGACGGTCGCCTGCGAAAATACGCATCAGATCATCTTCTACCGACAGGAAGAAACGGCTTTCGCCCTCGTCACCCTGACGACCGGAACGACCACGGAGCTGGTTGTCGATACGGCGGGATTCGTGACGCTCTGTACCCAGAATGTACAGACCGCCGGCTGCCTTAACATCCTTTGCCTTTTCCTTTACCTCATCGCCGAACTTCTTGTACAGTTCCTGGTATACGGCTCTCGCATCCAAAACCTCCTGGTTATCGGTATCTGCATAGCCGATTGCCTCAGTGATGATCTCCTCCGGATATTCCCGCTTGCGCATTTCTGCCTTTGCCAGGAACTCCGCATTACCGCCCAGCATGATATCCGTACCACGGCCGGCCATGTTGGTGGCCACGGTGACGGCGCCCAGCTTACCGGCCTGCGCCACGATCTCCGCCTCACGCTCGTGGTTCTTGGCGTTCAATACGTTGTGCTTGATGCCCGCCTTGGTGAGCATCCGGCTTAAAAGCTCGTTCTTCTCAATGGATACCGTACCCACCAGCACCGGCTGGCCCTTGGCGTGGCACTCCTCCACCTGACGGATGACCGCCCGGAACTTGCCCTGCTCCGTCTTATACACAGAGTCCTGATCGTCGATACGGGCGATGGGCCGGTTGGTGGGGATCTCCACAATGTCCAGCTTATAGATGGTGGCAAATTCCTCCTCCTCTGTCAGGGCCGTACCGGTCATACCGGACAGCTTCTGATACAGGCGGAAGTAGTTCTGGAAGGTGATGGTGGCCAGCTCTCCCGCTGCACGGAGACGTGCTCCTTGGCCTCGATGGCCTGATGCAGACCCTCGGAGTATCGGCGACCGAACATCAGACGGCCGGTGAACTCGTCCACAATGATGATCTCGCCGTCCTTGATGACGTAGTCCACGTCCCGCTTCATGACGCCGTGGGCCTTGATGGCCTGATTGATGTGGTGGGCGATGGTGCTGTTCTCCGGGTCGGAGAGGTTTTCCAGATTGAAAAACTCCTCGGCCTTGGCGATACCACGGGCGGTGAGGGTGGCCGTCTTGGCCTTCTCATCCACCACGTAGTCGGCATCGATATCCTCGGCTTCCTCCTCTTTGGAGTCCACCTCCGCCACCACGTATTTCTTCATCCGGGCCACCAGCGACTCCGCCATGTCATACAGCTGCGTGGACTTGTCGCCCATGCCGGAGATGATGAGGGGCGTCCGGGCCTCATCGATGAGGATGGAGTCCACCTCGTCCACGATGGCGAAGTTATGGCCCCGCTGCACCTGCTCGTTCTTATAGATGGCCATGTTGTCCCGCAGGTAGTCAAAGCCCATCTCGTTGTTGGTGCCGTAGGTGATGTCGGCGTTGTAGGCGGCCTGCCGCTCCTCCTTGCTGAGGTCGTGGACGATCAGGCCCACCGACAGCCCCAGAAAGCGGTGGACCTTGCCCATCCACTCGCTGTCTCGCTTGGCCAGATAGTCGTTGACGGTGACGATGTGAACGCCACGGCCCGTCAGTGCATTGAGGTAGGAGGGCAGCGTGGCCACCAGCGTCTTACCTTCACCGGTCTTCATCTCAGCGATGCGGCCCTGATGCAGCACGATGCCGCCGATGAGCTGCACCCGATAGGGGCGCAGACCCAGCACACGGTCCGCCGCCTCCCGCACGGTGGCAAAGGCCTCCGGCAGCAGGTCGTCCAGACGCTCCTTGAACTCCGGGGTCTTGGCCTGAAGCTGGGCGTCGGTGAGGGCCTTGTACTCGTCGGCCAGCGCCTCGATCTTGTCAGCGATGGGGTAGATGCTTTTCAGCTCCCGCTGACTGTACGTTCCGAAAATTTTCGTAATGAGTCCCATATGTATCGTGTCCTTTCTGTTTCCAAAAGGAAAGTATGCGTATTGCTCCCGTTTCCCTTCCGCCGGGTGGGAGAGCCTTCCGGCATCGCTGCGGCGAATAGAAACAAGAATACATCCTGTATCATACCACAAATTCCTGTCAGATGCAAAGGAAAAACGGCAACAAGAGCAATTTCACTAAAATAAAATGGCGACAATCGGCACTCTTTACGAAAAAACACACTGGGCGGCGAATTTGCTTGCAAAAAGCGGAAATTGTGATACGATGAAGCTGAAAGGGGAGGAGTCCGATGCACAGGTAGAAATATAATGGAAGAAATATCCAGCGACCCGGCTGCAGGACGTGCTTGCCATCGGAACCAATGCTTCCTTTGATGACAGCTTTGCAGAAAAGGGTTACGTGCATCAGACGTTTAAGTGCGGAATTTGCGGCAATGAAACAAAGAGGAACCGTGATGTAACGGAAAGCAGTCCAAAAGTTGGGGATCTTAAGAGCGAATACAAAAATCTTCTGCCGCTCTTGCGCTTTAATCCCACTATCCCCCAGTGTGATGCCTGTGAGGCGGGAAATGTAGCGGATAGCCATTTTGCTACCTATCTATGCTATGGCGTTGTAACATCAACGGATGCAGTTATGCAACCAAGCTACGCCCATAAGACCCTTGGAGCCAGTAATATTTCTGTGTCGATAGATTCCAAGGGAGGTGTAAGTTTCTCTGTTGGCTTGGGTAGTAAGATTACCACATATTTGGCACGCCCAGTAATACTTGAGTAACAGGAGTATCAATGTTGGAGGAAAATTTATGAAGCCAGAGTGTCCCATAGACTGGAAAACAGCATTTACCGCCGCATTGCTCGGCTTTTTAGGAGCGTATCTGATCGGCGGCTACCTGAATATGCCGGACGCCGGGGCTATTGTGGCCATCGCCTATGTGGGCGGGCGCATCCTCTGGTATCTGAAACGGCTGGAGGCCCGTCAGGAACCGAAGGACACCGTTGCGGATGCTCCAGCCGATACCGCAGCTGCCGATACGACGCCGGAGGGCAGTGGCACCGAAGGATAACGGATATCCCCGGACGGCGGCGGGGCGAGGGAGCGTATCCCGGCGGACATAGGCAGCGGCCCATGCCCGCTATTGCACATCGCAAAAAAAATCATCGCCTGAATGTCCGATTCAGGCGATTATTTTGTCATTTTTTGGAAACTGCGGAAAAAAGCCTTGCAACACGGAAACAAGTGATATAATATATTATCAGATATAGTGTATATAATATTTGCAATCTATGCAAATAATAGGGATGACAAGAGGAGAAATACCGTGAGAACCAGAGATCAAGAGGAATTTCAGCGCAAAAAAATCATGCTGATGGAGAAGTGCTACGACTGCTACGCCGAAAACGGTCTGGCCTCCGTGGGCATCCGGAAGCTAGCGGAGTCCTGTGGGTGCAGCTCCGCCGTGATCTATATCTATTTTAGAGATTTGGACGATCTCATTGTCCAGTCCACCGCCTACTGCATGGAGAAGGTGGAGGACGACTTCATGGCCAAGGCCCCCACCGATCCGCAGGATCTGATGCGCTTCATCGACGAGATCCCCTACTGGACGGCCCGGCAGCACGGCAAGAAGTACCGCCTGATGTATCAGGTCTACACCCACCCCAAGTATATCCGCTACGGCAAGCAGTTCTTCGAGGGGGTCAACCGCCGCTACACCGAATACGCCAAATCGCTGGAGCCCAAGCTGGGCATCCCCTATACCACCATCACCCCGCTGATCTTCATCCTGATCCAGACCTGCGTCCACTACGCCATGTTCGAGGATGAATACTATCTGCAGTCCCAGCTGGAGGCGCTGAAGCAGGCTATTCGGCTGTTTATGACACAGTACCGCACGGAGGACGCAAGGCCCGACGTCAAGGCGGAAAGCTGACGGTTCCGCCGCAGCGGCCGCAGAAAAAACCAAATAAGACAGAAACGGACCCCCTCGGCTATGGCCGAGGGGGTTCGTTTGTTATCTCTGCATTTGGCCGCTTATCGCTTGCGGGCCGTGGGCGCATCAGGTCACGGTGCGATTGATGCGCTTGACCTCGAAGGAGGTCTGGGACAGGGTTTGCCGGGAGCGGTCCCCGATCTCCAGGGTGACGGAGAAAATGTCGGTGGAGGCATCGTAGCGCAGGGTAAAGGCTGTTACCTGCAGACCCTTGGGGTAGGAGGCGGAGCCCAGCAGGTGACGATCGCCCAGCGCCAGCTGGCCGTCTTCACCGATCTGAAAGGCATCGCCCTTACCCTCTACGCTGCCCACGTTTTGGATGAAGATCTGCGTCAGGCCGCCGTTTGCATCCTGCGTCACGGTGCCGCAGAAGCGCAGCTTGTCGCTGATGACGCTGGTGAGGGTGGAGCAAAGCTCCTGCGCCTCCGACAGCCGCATGGACTCCGTATAGGTCTTGCTGGCAAAGCGGATGCCCACCACCAGCAGCGCCGTCAGCAGCAGCACGATCAGCACCGTACACAGCATCTCGGTCAGGGTGATGCCCCGCCGGTCACGGAGTTTTCTCATGGCGTATCCTCCGACACATAGTAGCGGTAGCCGTTCTCCTGATAGACCTCCACCGAGGTGCTGCCGGTCTGGCCGCTGCGGCCGGAGAGACGCAGCTGGGCGCTGCCCTCGGACTGGGCATCGCTGTACCGGAAGGAGACGTCGGTGTCCCGGATCTTGGCGTTGATCTTGGCGGCTGCCACGGCGGAGCCCGTCAGAAAGACGAACACCAGCACGATGATCAGCAGGGACACCAGAGTCTCCACCAGAGTTTCGCCCTTCTGGTTCTTCAGCTTTTTCATCCGGTGACCCCCTTTTCAATGAGCGGTGTGTCCCAAGAGATGGTGGTGGTGGTAACGGTGGTCTGTCCCGTCTCGGTGTTGCCGCCGGTGACGGTGGTGACCTGCTGCTTCCGCTCGCCGCTGAGGGTGAGGGTCATAAGGCAGTTGCCCTGACTGCTGTCCGCCAGAGAAAGGGTCACGGTGATGTCGTAGGCAGGGGTCATGGTGAACTCCGCCTGTACGGCATCCAGACCGCTGGCAGCATCCGGGGTGAGGGTGATGACGTCGGTATAGGCGATGCCACGGCCCACGGCCTCGATGCCCCGCTCCAGCCAGACCTTCATGGCCCCCTGGGGGGTCTGAGTTACCTCCGTCCGCTCGATATAGCTGCCGGTGGCAGTGGGGCGGCGGGTGACCTTCTGCTCATAGCCGGAGGAGAGGATATCGTCCCGCAACAGCTCCGCAGCGGAGCTGACGGTGAGATAGGTCTGCTGGCTCTGGCGGTCGTTGGAGATGTGCCGGGCGGCGGTAGTGGCCGCCGTAAGGATCACTACGCTGACCATGCTGGCTACCAGCAGCAGGAGGAGGGCCATCAGAATGGTGATGCCCTTCCGGTCTGTACACTTTTTCATTCCAATGGCCTCCTTTCTGCAAAACGGTTATCGGCTCCAGCGCCAGCGGAGCAGACCTGGCTCCTCCGTATCCTGATAGATGGGTTCAAAGGTGGTATCCTGGAACAGGGGCAGGTCGGGACTGGGGGTCCAGCCCACAACAGGTCGGAGCGCCGAGACAAGCTCCTCCTCCGTGGGGAGGAAGCCGGCGGCGGGCTGGCCGAAGGGAACGGCCTTCTCCAGCCGCAGGCGGCCCACCACGAAGGTGGCGGTGATCTGCGTATCCTCCGCCGTCAGGGTATAGGGGATATCCAGCGGATAGGGCCGGCCGGTGCGGCTGTCGGTGAGAGTCACCTGCAGGGTGACTGTCTCCTGCTGCCGTCCGTGGATGGTGATGGGGCGATAGCTGAAGTCGCCGTCCTGCTGGGCGGCCACCACGTCGCCTACGGTGACCCGGTAGTCCTCATCGGCGGTGGAGAGCATATCGTGGGAAGTGCCGGTGCTATCCAGAACGGTAAGGGCCGTTACGGTGAAGTACCGGAAGTCCGCCGCCTTGCCACGGCTGTACAGGTACAGACCCTCGTAATCGGGGACATCGCCCTCGGCGGGGCCGAGAGGGGTATCCCAGTCGGTGGCGTCCCGATTCAGGATGCCCTGACGATACACGGCGTCTCCATCGCCCACATGGGCGATGCCCAGCACGCCCTGCATATGGATGGTGGCGGTGAGGCGCAGCTCACTGGTGAAGGTGCGCTGGCCCACGGTGACACCGGCCTGCACCAGCAGAGTCTCCTCGCCCTCGCCCTTACCGGTGACGGTGACCTGCTGATCCCGACTCACCGGGGACAGCGTGACCACCCGGTCAGAGCCGCTGACCACGTCCCATTTGACGCCGGTGAGCACTTGGCCGGTGCCGTCCCGTGCGGTGAGGGTGAGGGTAGTACTCTCGCCTACATACTGCTCTACGGAGAGTTGATCCACGGAGATGGAGAGCTTGGCGGTGACGTCCACTGCCAGACGGGCGGTGTAATCCCCCAGTGTGGCGATGATCTCGGTGGAGCCGATGGCCTGTCCCACGATGCGGACCTTGTAGTGGCCCGTGCCGTCCGGCTGAAGCTCAGCAGTGACGATGCCGTCCTTGGTATAGGACAGGGTGGGGAGCTCCGTGCCGGGGGCCGTGCCCTCGAACCGCAGATCCAGCGTCACGGCGGATTCACCGCCGGCGGCATCATAGTCGGTGATCATGTCCAGCGTCAGCAAGCCCTTGCTCCAGTAGAGGCCAGATGACGGCCACCAGCCGTAGTGTAGACGGGCCCGGCCAAAGACGTTATCCTGGACCAGCACGGTGGGGAAGGGGAAGTCCTGACCCTGCAGGGCCTCGTCGCTGCCGGGGAAGCTGTATTTGCCGTGGACCTCGGCACCGTTTTCCTCGGTAGTGACCCACGCAAAGCTGCTGCCCAGAGCGGCGGCGAAGCTATCGTAGCGCTGTGCAGTGCCGGTGCCGTTGTTCTGGGTGACGATGTTGGCACCGGTGCGCTGGGACATCTGCTCATAGGTCAGGCCCGTCAGGCCCTTGATGCTATACGTGTTGGAACCACCGTTCCAGCCGTAATTACGGAGGTAGCTGAGATCGCCGTTGAGCATTTTTCCCCGTGCCGCTTCTGTACGCAGCAGCCCGCTCAGGGAGTTGCTTCCGGAATTACCCTTGCCGTAGTATTTGGGCAGATTGCCGAAAGAAATGCTGTTCTTGCTGCTGTTGAGGTAGTAGCAGTTATTGATATAGAGCTTTGCATTGGTGCTGGCACCGGCTCGGTCGGCAATACTGCCCATAAGGGAGATGCCGGTGATGGTACCCTCCATGTCCGGGAACTCCATGTAGGTGTAGCAGTTATTGAAAGTGGGCTGACCATCCGAACTGTCGACGCGATTGACAAAGTTGGTGAAGCTGGCGGAGAAGCCGCTGCCGCCCATACCGCCATAGGTATCGGGGCCGGAGACACCGCCGGAATTCATCTTGACCCGGACGGCAGAGCTGCCGTCGGCAAAGACATTGTTGCTGCTGCCCACGGGGACACGCTCCTTCAGGGTCTCCTCCCCAACGGTGATGGTACCGCCGGTGTAGCAGTCCGTTACCGCAAAGCGCACACCGCCGGCCAGACCGCCTACACGCACATAGTTGCCGTAGCGGGCGGCGTTCATGTAGCCGTTGGTATCGACGTGGGTGCAGTTGATCTGCAGATCCACCACGGCGGAACACTTGTTGAGGTTGACGCTGGAGACACCCACCAGCCCGCCGATGGCGGCCTCACCCAGATGCTGCTTGTTACGGCTGTTGTCGGCCACAGTGTAGCCGGCGATGGCGCAGTTGGTGATGCTGCCGTTGCCCATGCTGCTGTTGTAGTCATAGGCGATGCCCACCAGACCGCCCAAGGCGTAGGAGGTGGAATACTGGCGCACCGTCCGGGTGCCGCTGGAGGGCGTGGGATCGGTATTGCGCTGGATGACGGCGCCGTTGTCACTATAAAGGACGATGTTCGCGATCTCTGCGCCGGCGGTGGTGCCGAAGAGGCCCACGTTGTAGCAGTAGGAGTCGATGTTCACGTTCTTGATGTAGTAGCTCTGGCCGTCGTACTTGCTGCCGAACCAGTTGTACAGCACCATACGGTAGTCGGTGCTGCTGCCGCTGTCGTAGACAGAGCCGGCGATGGGATGGAAGCTGTAATTCAGGGAGGCATCCGTGGGATCCGTCAGGCTCTGGCCGTTGAGGTCATGGCTCTGCTTCCACGTGCGGATGGGACGGGTGCCGCCGGTGGAGTCGCCGGCAATGGCATCCTCCTTGCTCTGGTAGCCCCAGGTGACACGGCTATATTGCAGATAGGGGTAGTACTTGTACATACTCCCGCTGTCCGTCACGTCACGGGTGGAGCTGCCCTGATTGCCGTAGTAGCTCCAGTTGATGTATTGCAGCTGCTCCACAGACCGCACCTGATAGGGCAGGGCATCCGTGCCGGGCTCTACGCCGGTGGTGCCGCCGGTAATACCGGTGCTGACGGCGGTGACGGCGTAGGAATCTGCGAAGAAGGGACTGACGGTGTAGGTGAACCACACATCCCCCTGAGACAGGAACCAGTGGCCGTTGCCGGTGGTGCCGCTGAGGAGCCGCAGACCGGTGTCGGAGGTCTGATAGGTGACGAAGCTGAACTGAGGCATCTGCTTCTCCAGTTCCGCCGCCGCCTCGGTATTGCGGCCGTCCAGAGCGATGTGCTGGGTCTCCAGCAGGGGCTCCGTCTCGCCCTTGGACCAGTAGTAGCCGTAGCCGTAGGCGGTGATCTTGCCGCCGTCGTCGTGCGCCTCGCACAGGCTGCTGTCCGCCTTCTGCTGCACGCCGTCCTCAAAGCCGATGAAGGAGAAATGGTAGCCGTCGTTCGAGCCGCCCTCTTCCTTCTCCCAGTAGATCACGCCGAGGGTGCCGAGGTCCGCGTCCGTGACCCAGTCGCCGTAGTGCGTGCGCGCGCCGTCGCGCCCGGTCACGCTGCCGGGATAGGGATAGACCGCCTCCTCGGTCTCGTCGATCGCGGTGTTCGGGTGGTTGACGGAGTGCGCCGCATCAGCGATCGCGCCGAAGCCGTCAAGTCTCAGCTCCGCAAGCTCCT
>ERZ1106919.2531-NODE-2531-length-9981-cov-4.643663_pt1 | contig 9981 bp, 8 predicted proteins | sample MGYA00403654_ERZ1106919 | MGnify/ENA primary metagenome ERZ1106919 (study PRJEB35170, sample SAMEA104062450) | human gut metagenome | biome: human gut; feature: human-associated habitat; material: faeces | place: Denmark | collected 2012-10-08 ... | reverse complement strand
AAATCCACCGGGACGAGGAATTTCTCGGCGAGCTGTAAGCAAAAGGAACCCGCATTGTTTTCACAATGCGGGTTCCTTTTCATTTGCTCATTTACTTTTGGATCAGCAGCCAGTTTTCCGTACCTTCGGCAGGCTGCTCCGTCAGCTCCGGCACAAAGCCACAGGTAGCGGACGCCGCCTTAACAGCAGTCTCCAATGCAGAGGCCTCCGCCTCGGTGGTCTCCGCATAGATGCGGTCCACCAGCGGTGCCAAGGCGCTGAGTTCCTGCCCGGCGTCACTGTTCGTCCCGGCGAGAACGGTCTCCGCAGGCAGCTCCAGTGAAAGGATCACATTCTTCGGCAGTGCATCCCGCACCTCCCGAAGGAAGCCCTCGATCTGTGCCTGCCGTCCCGCCTCTGCCGTGTTCCCGGCGGTCATGGCGTTGGAAAAGTCGATCTTGTCCAGCTTGCCTGCAGTGGGATAGCTGACATCCGTCAAAATGATCTCTCGGAACCCCTGCTCCGCAGCTTCCCGGATGATATTCAGCAGATACGTCCGGGCCTTTTCATGGCCGGGGTCCAGCCATTGGCTGTTGTTGCCGTCATAGAAGATATAACCGCCGGTGTTTTTCAGGCCCATGCCCTCCACGTCGGCGTTGGCGGCCTTGGGATCGTGGAAGCAGGCGATCCGGGCCACAGCGGTCACGTCTGTCCGGGCCGTCAGGTCATTCAGCGCCTCCCCGGTGTCCGGTTTCACGCTGACTGCGCCGGTCACGGCAGCGCTGCTGTCAAAATATACCCGGCCGGCGCTGTCCTTCAGCGTCACCGCCGTTACGGCGGCTTCGGAAAGCGGCGTCTCAGCGGTCTCCTGATCTTCCATTGTCAGCGGCTTTGCCGCCAGCAGCGTCCCCCGGACCGGTGTTTTGACAGCGGTCTGCTCCGGTTCCCGGATCACCACATCCGGGTCTCCGGGGGCTTCGACAGGGTCAGAAGTCCCTTTGTCCCAAGGCAGGTCAAAGTGGAGATTACCGTCGGCGTCATAGCGCATGTGCTCCCGGGCCATAATAAAGCCCACAGAACCCAGAATAATGAGGATCAGCAGGATGGCCAGGAAAATTTTTCCCTTCCGGCCTCTCCCGCGATAGCTGCTGTATCCTCTGGTGCCTGATGCCATGCCGCCTCACCCCGTTTCTGCTTTTCGGTCTGTTATTCCTGTTCCAGGGCCATCATCTTGTTGACCCGGCGCTCATGGCGGCCGCCCTCAAACTCGGTGGTCAGGAACACCTCCACCATGCGCTCTGCCATATTCTTGCCGGTAAAGCCCGCGCCGATGGCCATCATGTTGGCGTCGTTGTGGCGGCGGGTCATCTCCGCCTCCAGGCAGTCGGCGCAGTGGGCGCAGCGGATGCCCTTGATCTTGTTGGCAGCGATGGAAATGCCGATACCGGTGGTGCAGATCACGATACCGCGGTCGCACTTGCCCTCAGCCACGGCACGGGCAGCGGCAGCGCCGAAATCGGGATAATCGCAGCTCTCCAGAGAGTAGCAGCCAAAATCCTCATACTCATAGCCCAGCTTTTCCAGGGTCTGCATGATAAACTGCTTCAGCTCATAACCGCCGTGATCACAGCCCAATGCGATTTTCATAGTCATTTCCTCCAAATAATCGTTTTTTCGGATGATGCAGGGTCAGTATACACCGCCCTCCGACAAAAATCAATTCTTTATTACAGTGCGTGCCAGACAGGCATCTGCTTTTCAAAGGTGCAGAACCGGGTAAAGCCGCACTCTTTCAGCAAAGTCTGCCGCTCCCGGATGAAGCGGCCCACATGCTCCGGGCTATGGGCATCGGTGCCCAGGGTGATGAGTTCACCGCCCAGTTCCCGGTAGATCCGCAGCCACTTGGCGTCCGGTAAAGGCGTATTGCCCCGGTTGACGTTCAGCTCGATGCCTCGCCCGTTTTCGATCAGAGTTTTCAAAATTTCCCGGATCTCAGCCTCATAGGGATCAAAGCTGGTATGAAGCCCCCGCATCTCATTGAAATACCGCAGGGGCAGAGTCAAATGGCCCAGAACCGTAAAGCCGCCCAGCTTTGCCAGCGCTAAAACCTCTTCCAGATAATCTCCCAATGCGGTCTGAGCCTCCGCCTGATCCTTGGGCGTGTAGAGATACAGATCCTCGCTTCCGAAGCGCTCCGACAGCAGGTGCACCGAGCCGATGATGAAATCAAACTGCGGCGCGTCCTCCAACAGCTTTTTCATGTGGGCCGGGGCCTTCTGCGCGTCGCCCATCTCCATGCCCAGCCGCAGATGGATGTGGTCCCCCAGCGCGGCCTGAACGTTGGCGAAATCCGCTGTCAGCCCCGACCAGTCATAGGGCGGGCGCAGTTCATTGGACCCCCAGGTCAGGGGCTCCACATGATCCGTAAAGCAGATCTCGTCCATCCCGGCATCCAGTGCGGCCTGAGCCATCACCGTCATGGGATCATGAGCATCGGGAGAAAACTGCGTATGGGTATGGTAATCTGCCAGATACATACCTTGCCTCACTTCTTAAACTTCTTGAAGAACTTCTTCCGTTCCTCGTAGTTGTTATCACCTACGGATTCCGCGAACTTCTTCAAAGCTTCCTTCTGCTCCCGGTTCAGGTTCCGGGGGGTCTCAATGTAAACGGTAACGTACTGGTCGCCCCGGCCCCGGCCGTTGAGCTCCGGGATACCCTTGCCCTTCAGGCGGAAGGTGGTGCCGGACTGAGTGCCCTCCGGCAGGTCATATTTTACCTTGCCGTCAATGGTGGGGATCTCCAGCTCCGCGCCCAAAACTGCCTGCGCAAAGGTAATGGGCGCCTCACAGAGGACGGAGGTACCCTCCCGGCGGAACAGCTCGTGGGGCCGGACCGTAATGGTGATGAGCAGATCACCGGACGGGCCGCCGTTCTTTCCGGCGTGGCCCTGCCCCCGGATGGAGATGGTCTGGCCGTTGTCGATGCCTGCGGGGATCTTAGCCTGAATGGTCCGGCGCTTGCGCTCCAGCCCGCTGCCCCGGCAGGATGTGCAGGGGGTCTTGATGATGCGGCCCTTGCCGCCGCAGCGGCCGCAGGGAGAGGTGGTGGCGAACACACCCATGGGCGTCTGCCGCCGCACCTGCACCTGACCGGAGCCGTGGCAGTCCGGGCAGACCTCGGGCGAGGTGCCGTCGGCACAGCCGGAGCCGTGACAGACCACGCAGGTCTCATAGCGGTCCACGCTGACTTCCTTCTCGCAGCCGAAGGCCGCCTCCTCAAAGCTGATGGTCACACTCAGGCGGATGCTCTCGCCCCGCTGGGGAGCGTTGGGGTTCCGGCGCTGGGCGGAGCCGAAGCCGCCGCCAAAGAAGCTGCCGAAAATATCCCCCAGATCGCCAAAATCGAAGCCGCCGGCACCGTAAGCACCGCCGCCGGCCCCCGCTCCGTAGTTAGAGTCCACACCCGCAAAGCCGAACTGGTCATAACGGGCTTTTTTATCAGAGTCAGAGAGAACCTCATATGCCTCGTTGACCTCCTTGAACTTCTCCTCCGCCTCTTTATTGTCAGGATTCAGGTCCGGGTGATACTTCCGGGCCATCTTCTTATATGCGCGCTTGATCTCGTCCTCGGATGCGCTCTTGTCAACGCCCAGGACCTCGTAATAATCACGTTTTTCTGCTGCCATACTTGCTGCTCCTCTCAGGAATCACTTAAGGATCAGGAATCAGGAACCGGCTTCCCCGTTCCGGATTCCTCATCTCTAAGTTTGCTCCAAAACGGCCCCAATGGGGCGGGGAATGATCCCCGTCCCATCGGTTCCGATCCGTATAGGTTTTTTACTTCTTGTTCTGGTCGTCATCATCCACGACCTTGTAGTCGGCGTCATAATACTGACCGTCCTGCGCGCCGCCGGCCTGCTGGCCGCCCACGTCGGGACCGGCCTGGGCACCGCCCTGAGCGCCCTGGGGGTTGGCCTGCTGATAGAGCTTCTCGCTGACAGCGTAGAAGTCCTGAGTCAGCTCATCGGTAGCGGTCTTGATGGCGGCGGTGTCGGTGCCCTTCAGGGCCTCCTTCAGCTTGTCGATACCGGCCTGGACCTTGCTCTTATCCTCGGCGGGGATCTTGTCGCCCATCTCATTCAGGGTCTTTTCGCTCTGATAGACCATCTGATCGGCCTGGTTGCGGGTCTCCACGTCCTCTTTCATCTTCTTGTCCTGAGCAGCATACTGCTCGGCTTCCTTGACAGCCTTCTCAATATCATCCTTGCTCATGTTGGAGGAGGAGGTGATGGTGATATGCTGCTCGGTACCGGTGCCCAGATCCTTGGCGGAGACATTCACGATGCCGTTGGCGTCGATATCGAAGGTGACCTCGATCTGAGGCACGCCACGGCGGGCGGGAGCGATGCCGTCCAGATGGAAGCGGCCCAGGGACTTGTTGGCAGCAGCCATTTCACGCTCGCCCTGAAGGACATTGACCTCCACAGAGGTCTGGTTATCCGCAGCAGTGGAGAAGATCTGGCTCTTCTTCACAGGGATGGTGGTGTTGCGGTCGATCAGCTTGGTGCACACGCCGCCCATGGTCTCAATGCCCAAGGACAGGGGGGTGACGTCCAGCAGCAGCAGGCCCTTCACGTCGCCGGTGAGCACGCCGCCCTGCAGGGCTGCGCCCATAGCCACGCACTCGTCGGGGTTGATGCCCTTGAAGCCTTCCTTGCCGGTGAGCTTCTTGACCATGTCCTGCACGGCGGGGATACGGCTGGAGCCGCCCACCATCAGGACCTTGTGGATGTCGTTGCCGGTGAGGCCCGCATCGCTGAGCGCCTGACGGACAGGGCCGGCAGTGGCTTCGACCAGGTGCGCGGTCAGCTCGTTGAACTTAGCGCGCGTGAGGGTCAGGTCGAGGTGCTTCGGGCCGGTGGCGTCGGCCGTGATATACGGGAGGTTAATATTGGTGGAGGTCACGCCGGAGAGCTCGATCTTGGCCTTCTCGGCAGCTTCCTTCAAGCGCTGCATGGCGACCTTGTCGCCGCTGAGGTCGACGCCGTCGGTACGCTTGAACTCGCTGACCATCCACTTCATGATGCACTCATCGAAGTCGTCGCCGCCGAGGCGGTTGTTGCCCGCGGTGGCCAGAACCTCAATAACACCGTCGTCGATATCGAGGATGGAGACATCGAACGTACCGCCGCCAAGGTCGTAGACCATGACCTTCTGGCTCTGCTCCTTGTCGACGCCGTAGGCGAGGGCCGCGGCCGTCGGCTCATTGATGATACGCTTGACCTCGAGGCCGGCGATCTTACCGGCGTCCTTGGTCGCCTGACGCTGCGCATCGGTGAAGTAAGCGGGAACGGTGATGACGGCTTCGCTCACGGGGCCGCCGAGGTAAGCCTCAGCGTCGCTCTTGAGCTTCTGCAGGATCATCGCGCTGATCTCCTGCGGAGTGTACTTCTTACCGTCAACTTCCACTTTATAATCAGAACCCATTTCGCGCTTGATCGAAGAGATCGTGCGGTCGGGGTTGGTGATGGCCTGACGCTTTGCGACCTGGCCGACCATACGCTCGCCGGTCTTACTGAACGCGACGACGGACGGGGTGGTGCGGTTACCTTCGGCGTTGGGGATGACGACGGCTTCGCCGCCTTCCATCACGGCCACACAAGAGTTGGTAGTACCAAGGTCAATACCGATAACTTTAGACATAATGTTGTCCTCCTAAGATCTATCTTAATTTTTTTGTTAACGAAATAAATTTATCATTTCGCGCTTCCGCGCGGAATTTGCACTTTAATTGGCCACTTTTACAATGGCAAATCGCAGCACCTTATCGCCCAGCGTGAAGCCCTGCTGGAGCACCTCGACCACGGTGTTTTCCCCGTAGTTTTCGTCTTCCACATGCATCACGGCGTTGTGCTTTTCAGGGTCAAAGGGCTTTCCGGCGGCGTCCATCGTTTCAACGCCCAGCTTTTTGAGGCTCTCTTTGAACTGGTTGAACACCATTTCAAGGCCCTTGCGGTGGGGCGACTCCTCGTCGCCGTACTGGGCAAGGCCGCGCTCGAGGTTATCGTAAACGCCCAGCAGTGCCTTGATCGTGTCGATCTTCGCGTCGGCGTAAAGGCTTTCCTTTTCCTTCGCGGTGCGCTTGCGGTAGTTGTCGTACTCGGCGGCAAGGCGCAGGTATTTGTCCTGCTCGTCGGCAAGCGACTTGGCAAGGCCTTCCATCTTCTCCATCTGCTCGCGCGTGACGGTGAAGGTCTCGGGCTCCGCGCTCTTTTCGGCGGTCTCGTCAGCCTTGGCAGTCTCTGCGGTCTTGGCCGCCTCGTCTGCTGTCGGCTGCTGCGCCGTGTTCTTTTCCGGCGTGCTCTCCGCCGCGTTCTGCTTGTCTTTCTTACCCATTTCTTACTCCTTATCTTCTTCCCTGGGCGGAAGCTCGTTCTTGCCGAACATCCGCGTCAGGCTGTCTGCAAAATAACTCAGCCGCGCCGTCACGGTGGCGTAGTCCATTCTGGTGGGACCCACCACACCGACGAGGCCGCGCATCCCGTCGCCGATATCGTAGCTGGCGACGACCACGCTCGTTTCCTTGAGCGCCTCGTTCACGTTTTCCGGCCCGATTAGGATCTTGAGCGGCGCGCCGTCATCCGGCACGGGAAGCTCTTCCTTGTTATCCACAAGGAATGTCACGAGATCGTGCGCCTTGTCGACATCGCGGTACTCAGGCATTTTCAAGATCTGGCTCGCGCCCGCGGTCTCCACATTGCGCTGCGCGCTCTGCTCGAGCACACCGATCGCATATTCGACCGCTTTGGACACCACTAAAAATAGCTCGGGCGAAAGCTGCTCGGAAAGGCTCATCAGCCTTGCACTCATCTCATCGGCGCTCCGGCCGGTGAAGTGCGTGTTCAAAAGCTCCTTGACGTCCGCAAGCCGCTGGCTGTCGAACGGGAGGTCCGAGCGCTGGAGCTGGCTCTTCACGCGGTTATCCTCGCCCATCACCACGACGATGAAGCTCATTTCATCGACCGCGATGAGCTCGAAGCGCTTGACGCTCGCCTCGCGCCGTCCGCCCGTCACGCTGTACACGGGGTAATTGACGATGCTCGACACCATCTGCCCCGCCTTGGCGATCACGCTGTCTGTGCCGCTGAGCTTGGACTTGAGCTGCTCGTTGATCTCCTCCGCTTCTGTTTCGGAGACCTCGCGCTTTTCCATCAGCTCGTTGACGTACAAGCGGTAACCTTTCGGCGACGGCACGCGTCCGGCGGACGTGTGCGGCTGCTCAAGGTAGCCCATTTCGACCAGATCCGCAAGCTCGTTGCGGATGGTCGCGGAGCTCACCGAACCGCCCATCTCCTCGGCCAGCGCCTTGGAGCCGACCGGCTCAGCCGCGGCGATGTAATCCTCGACAACGCGCTTGAGAATTTGCTTTTTGCGCTCGGTCAAGTCCATACGCCGCGCTCCTTTCATAGCTTTAGCACTCCTTTCCCCTGAGTGCTAAACGCAGTGTACCACCGACATTTCCCATTGTCAATAGGAGGCAGTGTAAACAGTTTGTGAACTACGCAAAAGTCAGGCCAAGGCCTGCCTTTTGAAGCGTTTTCACTCCGCTCTGTGCCTCGCCTACGGCTCGACACTCGCTGCGCGAGAAGAGTTTTTTGGCACGCACACGCCCCAGGGCGGCTTCTCTTGCTGCTCTGCGGCAATTCACTTTCTGTCGCGCCAAAAAAGATTTAACATTATTTGCCGCCGTGCGCGGCAGTCCTGGGCAGCCGTTGGCAGCTTCGCTGCCTTACGGATGCCGCATACCCCTTGTGGGTAAAAGTCTGCGACGCTTTTCCATTTCACGGCAGCTTCGCAGAATTCCGTGCCCGCAGGCACGGAAAAATTAAAATCGTAAATCGCCGCGACCGGCGCGTGGCGATTTACACTTCTCACGGAGCGGACGTGCGCGCCTTTGGCGCGTGCATGCAGCGCAGTGCAAGCCTTCTCCAAAAGAGGCAACGCCGCTTTTGGAAGAATAAAAAAAGAGGAACGCTTCCGCTACTCCTGATAGGGGTACCTTGAAGCGTGTCCTCGGATTAGGCAGGCAGTGCAATTGTACTGTCTGCCTTTTCTGTTGTCTCTCCGCATAGAAGCATATCGTCTGTCTCGTTGAGGTTGAAGTCCCGAAAACAGATGTGGATCTTCTGCGGTGCGTGCTTGGAGTATTTGACCTCTTTCTCATACACGATGATTTTCGCCACAAAGGTGCGGAGCAGTTCCGGGGTCAGTTCCGTCATGTCGGTGAACTTTCTGGCCTTGGCGATGAAGTTCTTGGCGTTGGCCATGCTACTGCGTAGTTTCTCCAGGCGCTCCTCCGTGGCAGGGATGGCTTCGGCCAGCTGCGCTTTCTCCTTGGAGTATGCCTCAGACAGCAAACGGAACTGCTCATTGCTCACCCGTCCCAAGGCGCTGTCCTCATACATCCGCTTGAACACTACATCCAGTTCGCCATCCCGTTTCCGCATCGTGGACAATTCCCGTTCCAACCCCCGGATCTCCTTTGCCACCTCAGTAGATTGCTTTTGCTGAATATATGCGGCGAACCGCTCCGGGTCGCTCCTGGCAAACTCTGTGGCTCTGCGGATTGTTTCCAGCACGATTTCCTTCAGTGCCACTTCCCGGATATAGTGAGCGCTACACACTTCTGCCCCGTCCTTCTTGTAGGTGCGGCAGGTGAAATGATTCTGTTCCGGCTTCATGGTGTGCGCCCGGTGCAATACCATGGGCTTACCGCAGTCCGCACAATACACCAATCCAGAGAACATATTCTGCTCATCCATATTCGTGCGGCGGCGCTTATGAGATCGCACCTCCTGTACGATATCCCAGGTTTCCTGATCCACCAGCTCTTCATGAGTATTCTCAAAGATAAGCCACTCTGATTTGGGGCGTTCACATCGTTTTTTGTCCTTGTAGGACTTGGTGCTGTAGCGAAGGTTGACCGTGTGCCCAAGGTAGACCATGTTCTGAAGCATATCCGCCACCACGTCGCCAGTCCAGTTGTAGGGCCGCTCTGCATTCAGCCCGGAATGGGATGTGCCGAATTTCGTATAGGCGTACATGGATGGACTGTAGATGCATTCTTTCTTGAGCTGCTTTGCAATCTGGGCTGGTCCCATTCCGCCGGCGCACATGGCGAAGATGCGTTTGACGACAGCCGCCGCCTCCTCATCCACCAACAGAGGAGAGTCCTTGGTTGCACCCTTGCGGTAGCCGTAAGGAGCTCGTGTCCCCACCCGGATTCCCCGCTGTGCCTTGGCGTTCACTACATTCCGCACCTTGCGGCTGCAGTCCCGCACATGCCACTCATTGAACAAATTCTTGAAAGGCATCAGCTCGTTGCTGTTTTCATACTTGGTGTCAACATTGTCGTTGACAGCGATGTAGCGCACATCATTGGAAGGGAATATCTCCTCGATATAAAGACCGGTGTGCAGTTGGTTTCTTCCAAGGCGGGAAAGATCCTTTGTGATGATGACGGCGATGTCGCCGTTGCTCATGTCATCCATCATCTGTTCAAAGGCTGGGCGATTGAAAGATGAAGTTAGATAACGATACTTTTGAAAACACAGTAAAATCAAGGTTTTTTCGTATGACGGACAAGCAGGTATTATACTAAAACTGAACACAGACCGTAAAATGCGGCGTTTCTCACTTCCAAAATCGGAAGAACAGGAACGCCGCTTTTTTTATGCCCTTATGTTACGGAGTAGGGGCGAAAAAAGGCTTGTATTTCAAGGCTTTGCAGACACAGGTTTTAAGGGGGCAAGGGGTTTATACCTTTTCCCTCAAAATCAGCCTTTAACTGCGTAACAGAAACCACAGCAAAGGAGTGAAAAAACTATGGCAGTTTTCCGAGTGGAGCGCAACACGGGATATACCGTAATGAGCAACCACCACCTACGCAACAAGGAACTTTCCTTAAAGGCAAAGGGGCTGTTATCTCAAATGCTGTCCT
>ERZ1106919.2525-NODE-2525-length-9998-cov-15.535352_pt1 | contig 9998 bp, 9 predicted proteins | sample MGYA00403654_ERZ1106919 | MGnify/ENA primary metagenome ERZ1106919 (study PRJEB35170, sample SAMEA104062450) | human gut metagenome | biome: human gut; feature: human-associated habitat; material: faeces | place: Denmark | collected 2012-10-08 ... | reverse complement strand
CCAGCGATAAGGGCGTGAGGGAGTGCGTCATATTCCCAGACAAGATTTTTCATCAGCCTAAGACAGCCGTTTTCTGCCCGTACTTCATCAATGGTAATACGGTTCGCTATCATATCATAAAGCAGAGTATATTCGATATATCCGTCATGCAAGGTCTTGTCGGTCAGCTCACAATACAAACCACTTTCCAATTTATCCTCTAACCGTAAAAGCTGGTCTTGATATTTTCCCAACGTGATTTCACAGCGGATATGGAGCAGTCCCTTTTCCATTTGATAATAAATCTTCGGAAACCAGACGATTTTTTCCCTTGATCTGCTTTGCAGGTCAGTAAAAAAACCGCTGTCTTGTACGGTATCGGCTTCATACCACTTATTTTCCAGTACCATTCTTGCCAGCTTTTGACGGTGCAGGAGCTTCTTGAAACTGTCGTAACAGAAGCGGTAATACAGAAAAGCGACCAATGCACAAACACCAGTCGCTATCAGTATGGTTATGAAGTTGTAAGGGGAGAGTGTCAAGCCATTCTCTAACAAGCTGAAATGCTCCCAATCGGTACGCATGAGCTGTTTCATATTCAGTAGCAGGAGAACCGCCACAAATATAAACAGAAGCGTTCCTATGGAAAAATGGTAAACAAGGTGCTTGTCGCTGGCTCTGATACGGTGTCCTTTATTCCAAATCTTACGCATAAATCAATCACTCCTTTCTGGGTACGAAAAAAGCAGTCAATCATAAGACTAACTGCTATAAAAAGTTATTTTCACAAATCAAACACAATGCAAATATTAAGCATTTCATTGTTATACTCGGCTGAAATTGTACCATTCATCTTTTCAACTAATGCTTTTGAAATAGACAATCCCAGTCCAGTTGAATTTCTAGCATTATTAACTGTATAAAATCGGTCAAATAATTTTCCAACTTCTATTTCAGTCAAATTTGAAGCATGGTTTATAAAATGAATTTCTCCATTTTCAAATAATGTAACTTCTAAATCACCATTACTGTACTTGACCACATTATTCAATAAATTTGCAAATATTCTTGATAATGCGGAACGGTCAAGATTACGAACTATCTTTTTCTGTGGAATGATAATCTTAGGAGAAATTTGCTTTTCTTTTAAAATTGTATAAAATGAAGCGATACTTTCCTCTAATACATTGTTAATAGTAATAGGTTCAATTTTTAAATCTTCTTCTGAAGTTAAAATCACAGAATAACGAAATAATTCTTCTGTTAGTTGTTTTAGCATTTCTGTACGATTTTTTATGACAGCAATATATCTATTCACTTTTTCACTTTTTTCTTCTTGTTCAAGTAAATCCAAATAGCCATATATTGCGGTTAGCGGTGTGCGTAAATCGTGAGAAACATTTGTAACAGCATTTTTTAATTCTATATCGCCTTTTTGAAATTTTCTGCGTTCAGCTCGGAGCTTTCGTAGCTGGATATTTATTTCATTTGCTAAATGACACATATATTTATCGTTGCTTGAAATATCAATCAGAGTATTACTATCGGTTATGAGCTTTTCAGCGAATGAACATTCTATTTCTTTTGCAGATTTTCGTAATAAATGTATCTTGATAAGTAACAAGACAATCACTAAAATCAGTCCACTTATGAAAAGCCATAACCATAGCATAATTTTTCACTCCTTTACTTTAAATCTTTTTTCTTGAAAATCCAAACACCTGCACCAGTTGTAAGTATAACGATTACTAAGGAATATATAGGCAATCGTGTTAAATTAACAACTTGCATTGTTGAACATTGAATTGCTTGACCGCCTGGATTTACATCATAAATGAATTGCACAATTTCTCGTTTTGTTCCGTCTAAATATTTTGGATTTTCCATTTCTTGAGCTGTGTTTTCTCCATTTTCTCCTATCGAATAAGCTGGAATAGTTTTTGGAGCGTCCAACATTCTATTACACATTGCACCAGCAAACAAAAGCCCAAATGAAAATAGAATACAAGCTACTGCAATAATAGCTTTATTTTGAGAGAGCATTGCTACAAGTGTGAAAAGAGAAGCAAATGTAACTGATAAAACCAAGACAGTTATTCCTATCATTACAATCATTTTCATATCAGCAACAAAAAATCCAAGTAAAGGAATTCCAACGCTGAGATACGGAACAAAAAACACAATACACATTGTAATTGCAATAATAGAACAAGTTACCATATTTGATAAATAAATAGTTTCTCTTTTCTGTCCTACGATAATTTTGTTTCTGATTGTTCCGTCATTATGTTCTGTACCGATAAAAAGACTACAAAATACAGCAAGAATAATTCCTATGAACAATGCACACATGAAAAATCCATTGTCAAGATTATTGATATATCCAGACTGTTTCATATCCCTATATCTCAATAGTGGGCTAGCTATTCCAATCACAAACATAAAAGCTAATGAACCCCTAAAACATTTATTTTTCCTTAATCGAAAGAAATTAGCAGATAATAATTTATTCATGTCTTGCACCCCCTACCAAGCTAACAAAATAACTTTCTAAACTTTCATCATGTTCATGTATCGAAATAACTTCACAATCTTTTTTGGATAATTCTGTCGTTAATTTTGAAATATTAACTTTTTCAAAAATATCCGCTTCTGTATTAGAAAGTATTTTATATTCAATGTTCATAGTGTCTAAAACATAAGCAAGGGTTTTTGTGCTTGATACTTTTAAATGAGTACATTTTCGGCATTTACTTTCCAATTCAATAGAGCTAATCTGTTTTATCATTTTACCATTGTCAATAAAGCCATAGTATGTTGCCAGTTTTGATAGCTCGTCTAATATATGACTAGAAATCAAAACGGTAATTCCATGTTCTTGATTGAGCTTCAAGATCAATTCCCTAATTTCTATAATTCCTTGTGGGTCAAGTCCATTGACTGGCTCATCAAGAACGAGAAAATCTGGCGAACCTGCAAGAGCAACCGCAATACCTAGTCTTTGACGCATACCAAGAGAAAAATTTTTTGCTTTTTTATTTCCCGTATTTTCAAGACCAACTAATTTTAATATTTCGGAAATTCCATCATCAGAGGGAATACCTAATACTTTGTATTGCTCCTTTAAATTTTCATACGCTGTTAAATCAACATAAATTGACGGTGTTTCTACGATTGCTCCCATTCTGCGACGAGATTTTGTAATGTCCTTATCTATGTGCTTTTTGCCATAAAGAACATAGTCGCCAGATGTAGGCTCTTGTAAACCACATATCAACCGTATAAGAGTTGTTTTGCCTGCTCCGTTTTTGCCGATAAGACCATAAATCGAACCTTTAGGCACATTCATTGATAAGCCGTTGAGTGCTTTAAAATGCCCGTAGTTCTTACATAAAGAATTTGTTTTAAGAACATATTCCATGATTTTTACCTCCTGTTTTCTGATATAGTTATTCTATCTTGTAAGAGTAAAGAAAACGGTAAAGAAAACAGTAAAGAAACAGTAAAGATTTATTCTGTTCTCATTTTAAATCCAATTCCCCAAACAGCTTCAATATAATCTTTTCCACTTATATCACGAAGTTTTTTTCTTAAATTACTAATGTGCATTTTTAATGAGCTTTCAGTACAGTCTGGTGTGTCCTCACTAATTTTTTCTAAAAGAAATGACTTTACAATAACTTGCTTCGGATTTTGTATTAACAATTTCAAAATAGCATATTCCGTTCTCGTCAGTTTTACTTTTTTGTCCTCTATGAACACTTCATAAGTAAATGTATCCAATGTAATATCTTCAAATTCTAATGTTCTGTTTAATGAGGGTGTTTTAACTCTAAGTGCAACAGTAATTCTTGCCAATAATTCTTTTGTATCAAAAGGCTTAGTAACATAATCAACTGCACCACCAAGTAAAAGAGATACCTTATCTTCAACATCTACTTTTGCACTCATAACAATAATGGGAATATCTGATATTTGTGGTAATAATTCTTCCCCAGACAATCCCGGTAACATTAAGTCTAGCAAAATCAAATCTGGTTTTGTATCTGCTAAAAATAATAATGCTTCTGTACCAGAGTAAGCATGGGAAACCATATATCTTTCATGTACTAAAACTTCGTCCAACATTTTGTTTATATGAATATCATCATCAACAATTAAGATATGCTTCATTTTCATCACTCCATTATATTTGATATGAAATAATTATACCGTTATGCAGTATGCTCTACAATATAATTTTTACTCGGCAATCCTATTTTTTCTGTTGTCCCTGCGGTGTAGGGTTCTGTGGATTACCTGCGTTCTGATTGCCTTTATTCTTCAACACAATATCCTCTGCCTTTACATACCAGTCCACATCTGCACCTGTATAGGTTTTTCGTGATACCGTATCGGCTACTGGATTGACAAGTTCCACAACTGCATTGTACGGAAATTCCCTTAACGGTACTTCTGGCGGTACGGACACGGGGATAATTCCACCATGCAGACTGCACTTCAAATCATAGATACGCTTTTTAAGCTGGGTACTCGGTGTCCCGTCCTCATTCTGCAAGAACACATCACGCACCGCTGTAAATTTTAATTCTCCAAATGTTTTCTCTTTGTCAATAACAAACCCGTTTGATAATCTCATAAATGCTTCACTCCTTTACTTTTCTTCAACTGCTACAATATCATCAGCAAGCAACACATAATCGGTATGTCCCATATCCCCGATTGCGTAACCTCTGCCGTATAACTTCGGATTGACAAGTTTTACTTTCTGTTCATACTTGAAATGCTTTTCGCCAGCCTGCACGGGAATTTCCACCACAACATTTTCCCCTCTCTGCACATCTGAATAAAGGTTATAGCTTCTTCTTGCGAAAAATCTGCGGTTATCTTTATCTCTGTCAAAAACATGGTCGCTTTCGCCTGCAAATTCAAGAGTTCCAAAAGACTGTGCCATATCTGGCACGACATATTTCATTTCCATATTGTTTTACCTCGTTTCTTTCTATTTTTGATAAGTTTTTTGATTGTGATTTCTTATTCTGGCGGTTCGGGAAGTACCAGCAATCCCACCGATAGTAAAGGGTAAAATCAATGCTTACGCACCCTTGACTATCCGTGTTCTTGCAGGTTGTTGGCAGACAAGCCAGAATAAGCGGAAGTCTGCCGTTTGACAGCTTCGGCGGAGAGCGTGATTTTCCTTTTCTCATACCATTACCGCCTTATGATTTCTTCATTTTACGGCGTTTGTAGAAGAAGATACCTGCCAGTCCAGCACCAGAAGTTAAAAGAAGTACAAGCAGTTCGTAAAGGTTGGTGTTATCGCCCGTTTTGGGACTGTCGCTAGGTCTGCTAGGCTTTTCTGGTGTCTGTGGTGTTTCGGGTTTCTCTGGTTCTTTTGGGACTTCTGGTTTTTCCTTAAAGGTAATCGTCTGTCCCTTATCCTCAATATCCTTATGCTCGGTAACTTTCTTCGGCTCGTCTGGATTGCTTAAATCGTACAATTCTTCAAAAGTTACAAGCTGTTTTCCGTTAAAAGAAGTAGCGTCAAAAGTAAAGGCAACTTCTACTTTCATGTTTTCGCTGTCAGCGGTAAAAGTGTAATCACTTTCCACACGCTTTCCATTGATAAGAAGTTCTGCATTTTCTTTTTTCAACATCTGCCAGCCCTTTAACTGATATTTTGTGCCGACTTCTAAGCCCTCTAAAGTAACCGTATCAATGATTGTAACGTCTTTTCCAGCTTCAAGCTCTTTGTTGCCGTCCTTATCGGTAGCAGTCGTATGAATTTTGATGATACGCTCTGTGATAAGTACCGTCTGCCCGTCGTCCTCAATGTCTTTGTGTTCCGCAACTTTTACGGGTTCGTCTGGATTGCTGAAATTATACAATTCTTCAAAGGTAACAAGGTTCTTGCCACCTAAAGCAGACGCATTGAATGTATAGGAAATTTCCACTTTCATTTCCTCATCATCAGCGATAAAGGTATAGTCGTTTTCTACACGTTTCCCGTCAATGATAAGCTCGGTGTTTTCTTCCTTTAACATCTGCCAGCCTTTGAGCTGATATTTTGTGCCTTTTGTAAGTCCGTCCAATTTGACTGTATCAACGATTGTTACCTCTTTTCCTGCAAGGATAGTCTTTTCGCCGTCCTTGCTGGTCGCTGTGGTATGGATAGAGATTTCTTTTTCGTATTCATCAGTCAGCGTCCCTAAATCAACCACAAGGTTATTTCTTGATACCACGATTTCAAAAGGTGGGATAAGTTCAAAGCCTTTGTTACTGTCACAACGCATTTCTTCAATGATATAGGTATCATAAGGTAATGCACCCTTGCTGTCGTCTGGTTCAGAAATCCCAAACCACACACCGTCCTCGCTGGTCTTGCCTGCGTTTGTATTGTGCTTATGAGAAGCCCAGTCAGCAGAAGTGGAGAATTGCCCGTTATCATCAGTTACCACGACATGATTTTCGCCCGTCGTCTTGCTTGTGATCCTAAAAGGAACATCAGCAAGACGCTTGTGTGTGCCTGCACCGATTTTCACGCCCTCAATATCCCCACGCTTAATCTGATTGTAGATAGAATGGGCTTTGTCGGTTAAGTCCACAATTTTTCCATTTTCTGTGATTGTAAAATCAATCGGTTTTGCACCGTCAGTCAAATATCCGTTTGGAGCTTCACTTTCAACGATACGAAACTTTCCATAAGGTAAAAGGTCGGCAGAAGTAGAAGCGACACCCTCAATATCGGTACGAATTGTCTTTACCACTTCATTTTTTTTGTATAGCTTGCCCTCAACCAATACTGCATTATCATTTAAGGAAATGATGTCAAAGGCAGTATCTTTCAAAGTGGCACTTCCTTGTGGCTTTGTATCGCCCGTTTCTAAATCTCGTTTCTGAATTTTGACACCGCCACGGATAACCTTGTCTGATACGGAAAACTGGTTACTTCCAGATAATACGGCAAGGTCGCCGTCCTCGGTAATCTGTGTTACATATAAGCCCTTAATCTGTTCGGACTTATCGCCAGCCTGCATATATGCACCGTCAAGTAAGTAGCCATTTGGAGCTTTCGTTTCTTCAACGGTTAGTGTTCCAAGTGGAAAAACGGCTTTACCGTCTTGCATATAGAAGCTGTCGCCAGACACCTTGTATGCGTCCGCTAATTTTGTGATGTAGTGGGTTGTCCCGTCGCTGTCTGTTTCAGCGATTGTCTTTGTAACCCATGTACGAGTAGCTTCGGCAGGGAGATTGTCTTTAGTATAGAAGCCTGCATAATACTTCCATGTAAATTCCGCACCTGCTAGAGAAGCGTTTCCTTGCGGATTGTCTTTCTGTGTTTCCATGTCAATCTTGAAAAGCTCAATCAAAGTGTCCGTTACTTTTGGCGTATCAGATACGTTCAATGTCGCTGTCTTTCCAGCTTCAATCTTTAAGGAATATACAGTTTTATCTACTTTATATCCTGCTGGTGCGGATAATTCCTTGATATAGACTGTGCCTGCTTTTACCTCTACAACATCTGTATTTCCGTTTTCATCAGTCGTAAGGGTGGCAAGCTGTTTCGTGCAGTCCTTATCAGAAAAGACACCGTAGATTGCACCAGCGACAGAGTAATTCCCGTTACCGTTTGTAATGCTGGTATTACTGGAAGTCTTTTGTAGTTTCGCATTTCCGACATTCAGTTTCGCCCAGAATTGTCCTAATTCCTGCCCCTCGCCAGAGTAGATATAACCGCCACATTCATAGCGTCCTTTATTCTCTTTGACAAAGGCTTTTGCACCAGAGAAAACTTCGTCCTGTGTTGCCTTTGGAATTTCATCATAAGAAGCTCGCACGTTATCACATTGCCAGCCAAGATGTACGCTCAATCTCTGCCAGACAACACATTGTTCCAACAGATAGACTTGTTTGCTGGAAAGACTGTGCTTTTCTGCATACTGTTTGACGTATTCCAGATTCAACGCCACATCAGATATTTGGTCGTCGCTCATTCGCTCCGTTGCATTGATACGATTCTTATATCCCGATTGGAAATTTGTGTTTATATCAATACAGTAGGCAATCTGCCCGTCAGCGTTCATTATGCTTTCTTCAAAGCTGGAAACCTCTGAACCACCATTGTCAATCTTGACGATTGTTCCTGCTTTACCGTCCGTAGTAGTATAGACGGAATCCGCAGCATGAACCTGTGTGACAGGTAATGCAGTAAATACGGTTGCAAGGGTAAGTACACCTGTAAGCAATCGCTTCATAATCTTTTTCATAATGTTTGATTCTCCTTTCATTTTGGGTAAAAAAATAGACGCTCATTGTTGAACGTCTTAGTTGCTGAAACCATTGGAACTATGTAGGATAGCTTGCTTCATCTTCATTTTTCTATGTTTTTGTTCTTATGCAATCGTAGCAGGAAAAGGCTTGTCCTACGCAAAATGGCGTGTTTTCAAGGGTTTCCAGCTATGTTGTTCTTACGAGGTCGCACCAGAACAGAAAGCCAGGACGACGTATGATAACATTTTAAGGCTTGTAAAAGACCCGGAAGTATGTGATCCGATTCGTTTTTTAAGAAAGCGGGAAATTGTACATTACCAAAGATTTGGAGAAAGTTTAAGGATCGTTCTGGATAATCTGAACAGTAAGAACTTTTATGCAATCAATCCGGAGTTTGATACGGATTCAAATAGTAGTTGTGGCAATTAAAACAGCGCGTATGGAAAAACGTCCCCAATTATGAAAATCCGGTTTGATAAAAAAAGGTGCAACCTCATAGGCTGCACCTTTTTTAAATGCCAGCCTACTAACGTTATTCTGTATATACCATGCTGATATGCGATAATGCATAAGTTCTACCAGTATCTAATAATTAACGAGAGGAATGATCCTGGATATAATCAGCCAGCATCGAAATAAATTCGGATGCGGTCGGTTTGTCAAATACAGGATAACCAAGCAGCGGGCTTAAAATTTTATTGGAATTCTGATTCCAATAACTGTTGATCATTGTACGGATGGCGGCTTCAACACACATGTTGGAAACGCCATACTGCTCACCGACAACGCGGTAAAGATTAGAGGTTACGTTCTTCAGGTAAAATTCCTGATCTTTGAGAACGAGGGCGACTGCTGAAGCAAGATAGTTATAACCAGAGTACGTGGAACGAAGACCGGCTTTTCTTAATACATGCCTGACGTCATACATAAGAACCTCCTTCAAATATTCATACCGACTATCTAACTATAGAATAAAGGAATTCTATAGATATGTAAATAATTTTGTCCATAACGATATATTTCGTGAGATTTCGATATATTGTGTGAAGTGGATAATGGAAAAATCTGCTTTTTTTTGCTATAATCCTTAATTGGATAGAACAGACAGAATCAATTTCAGGAGTGAAATTTATGAAGATACAATATCAGAAAATAGAAAACGGACTTGAAATTCTCAGGATCTGGCAGGATTCAGGAATCATAAAAGTACCGGAGCAGATAGAGGGAATCCCTGTCATCCGCATTGCTCCATATACATTTTCACTGCATAAAGATGAAGAAGAGAAAAATGCATCTGTTTATCAGACAGAGACAGATGAAGAAGATGATCGTTTTGCGCAGCCGGAAGAACTCTGCTGTGGTGGAATGGTAAGGGAAATCCATCTTCCGTCTACCGTACAGTCAATTGGAAATTATGCGTTTTATGGATGTATGAATCTGAAACTTTTCCATGGGACAGATGCAATTGTGCGGATGGGGAGCGGGGTATTTACCGGATGCCGTCTGGAGAAGGTGGAGATTGATTTTATGGATGGAAATAAGTCCTGTCTTAAGGAAATTCTGACGGAGATCCGGTATCAGATCATTGCAACACTGCGTTATCAGGGAACGGAGACGAAGATCCTGTTTCCGGAATATTACGCAGATGCGGTGGAAAATACGCCGGCGCGGATCGTGGAGACGCATTATTATGGTTCCGGTGGAGAGTACAGAGAGTGCTTTTACCGGCGGGAACTGGATTATGGAAA
>ERZ1106919.2522-NODE-2522-length-10008-cov-4.998292_pt1 | contig 10008 bp, 10 predicted proteins | sample MGYA00403654_ERZ1106919 | MGnify/ENA primary metagenome ERZ1106919 (study PRJEB35170, sample SAMEA104062450) | human gut metagenome | biome: human gut; feature: human-associated habitat; material: faeces | place: Denmark | collected 2012-10-08 ... | reverse complement strand
GGCGCTGCCCAAACCCGCAATTTTTGAAAAAATTGAGTAAACTTTTTTGTTTTTGAGAGAATAATTTACGTTAGCTAAATTTCAATCCCCGACCGACACTCCGCTAAACCATAATATATCAAGATTATCCCAAAAATTAAATCTATAATTGCAATAATATTTAACACACACTCATAAAATCAAATAATTGCATATATATTTTATAAGAACAAAAATCACACCGACAGTTTAAATTAACCGTCGGTGTGCCCTACCCTTTTTTAATAATAATTAATTATTAAGTGCATTGATACAATTTGAGCATATAAATTTGCCCTTAAGACATTTCAGATTTTCGGACGAATTGCAGAAAATGCATTTTTCTTCCGCTTTTTTTATTGTAATGCAATCATTGTCAGCCTCGATATGCAGCATATCGCCCGCTTTGATATTAAGATAATTGCGAATATCCTTTGAAATTACAATTCTGCCAGCTCCGTCAATTTCTCTGAAATTAGTAAATATCATTATATCATCTCCTTATCTGAACAGTTTTCTGTTCGTATTTTTTAATTGTAAACCTTAACCGAAGTTACAGGTTGACAATTTTCATCGCTGTATCATTATACCATTTTACGGTTAATATGTCAATAATTACCAAATAAGAATTGTAAATACAATTTTGTAACGGATTTTGTCATATTTGCTTTATTTATGATATTATATTTAGATTTTTGAAGTTAGGTGAAATAAATGCTTGGTTATGTGTGGGCAGGTTTGATAATTGTCAGTGTGTTGTCGGCAATTTTACTCGGTAATACCGAATCACTGTCTACAGCCCTTATAGAAAGCGGCTCGTCATCAATAGAACTTCTCTTGACAATGGCAGGCATCCTATGCCTATGGTCAGGAATAATGAAAATAGCAGAAGAAAGCGGCTTTACCGCACTTATTTCAAAAATTTTTGCGCCTCTTTTGCGACCGCTTTTTCCAAAGCTTGATAAAAACAGCGAGGCTTTTAAAAGCATTACTATGAACATAAGCGCAAACCTGTTAGGACTTGGCAATGCCGCCACTCCGTTTGGTCTTAAAGCTATGGGAGAACTTAACAGACTAAACAACTGCTCCGATACGGCAAGCAATGAAATGGTCATTTTTGTTGTGCTCAATACCGCCTCTCTGCAGCTTTTGCCTACTACCCTTGCCACACTTCGACAAAGCTACGGAAGTAATGCTCCGTTTGAGGTTATAACAGCCATTTGGATAAGCTCGGCAACCGCTCTCACTGTGGCCCTTACAGTTGCCTGTACACTAAATCTCAAAAAAGCGAGGTGAAATTATGGCTATTATAATGCCTCTATTTGCGACCGTTGTGGTATTGTACGGGCTGATAAAACGAGTGCCTGTTTTCGATTTGTTTATTAAAGGAGTGCGAGAGGGCGTAAAAGTTCTGTACACAATTGCACCTACCATAATCGGATTGGTGTTTGCGGTAGATTTACTGCGTTCGAGCGGTGCAATTGATGTTATATGTAACTTTATCTCCCCTGCCGCAGATTTTTTAGGCTTTCCAAAAGAAATTGTACCAATGGTTCTCTTAAGACCTGTATCGGGCAGTGGTTCAACAGCTTTGTTGACCGCTTTGTATGAAGATTGCGGTCCTGACAGTTTTGCAGGCAGGGTAGCTTCTGTACTTGCAGGATCATCCGAAACCACATTTTACGCTGTGGCAATGTATTTTGGCAGTATTAAGGTTAAAAAAATCCGTCATACACTTGTTGCCGCCCTTCTTGCGGATTTCACCGCCGCAGTGATGAGCGTGCTGACCGTAAGACTAATTTTCGGGCAAAGCTAAAGGAGCTGTAAAAAACAGCCCCTATGTAAATGAAGTATATTTTCTTTTATTGCTCTCGCAGATACTTACGCCTATTTGTTTGGCTATCGTTAGATTGCGTAAACTGAAAGTATTTGTGGGCTTTGCCCACACCCACAACCTTTGAAAAGGTTGACCAAACCTTTATATATTGACTTTAATTTTATCGAGCAGCTCTCCGACCTTTTCATGAAAAACAAGGTCGGCGGCGCTGTCCATTGGTGTGGCATCACGATTTATCAGTACAAGTTTATTTCCTTTAAAATATCTCACCATACCTGCGGCAGGATAAACCGTGAGGCTTGTGCCTGCAATAATCAGTGTATCTGCATTCGCAATGGCATTAACCGCACCGTTTACTGTTTTATCGTCAAGTCCTTCTTCATAGAGCACAACATCAGGCTTGATGATTCCCGAACATTCGCATTTTGGAATGCCGTTGCTCTCTTTAATAAACTCGGCAGTATATGCTTTGCCGCACTTCATACAGTAATTTCTCAACACACTTCCGTGCAGTTCATATACTCTCTTACTGCCAGCCGCCTGATGCAGTCCGTCAATATTTTGAGTAACTACTGCGCTGAGTTTTCCTGCTTTTTCAAGCTCGGCAAGTTTATAATGAGCCTTATTCGGCTTTTTGTCAAGACAAAGCATTTTATCTCTGTAAAAGCGATAAAACTCCTCTGTCTTTTTTACAAAAAATGTATGGCTTAGTATGGTTTCGGGCGGATAATCGTACTTTTGATTATAAAGTCCGTCCACACTTCTGAAATCGGGGATACCGCTCTCTGTAGATACTCCCGCACCGCCAAAGAAAACTATTCTATGGCTGTCATCAATCACTTTCTGAAGTTCGTCAACACTACTCATTACTGCATTGCCTCTTTCATCTGCTTTACATACTCGCAAACAGGCTCAACACATTCTTTGCCGTACTTAGCAACGATTTTTACAATTGCGGAACCTACTATTACACCGTCTGCATACTGTGCCATATGCTTTGCCTGCTCCGGAGTTGAAATACCAAAACCTACCGCACACGGGGTATCGCTTACAGAACGAACAAGGTCAACCATTTCGCCAATATTTGTTGTAATCTCTTTTCTTACACCTGTTACACCCATTGAAGAAACACAATATACAAAGCCCTGCGCTTCTTTGGCAATGGTTTTAATTCTGTCGTGTGAAGTCGGTGCAATAAGCGAAACAAGCTCTACACCGTGCTTATCACAATAAGGCTGTAACTCTGCCTTTTCCTCAAAAGGAACATCCGGAACGATTACGGCGGAAATACCGCACTCTGCGCACTTTGCCATAAATGCGTCTGTACCGTAAACAAAAATAGGGTTCATATATGTCATTACGGCAAGAGCCGCCTTAATCTGCGGACGGATTCTCTTTACCATATCAAAAATCTTATCCGTTGTAGTACCTGCCGCCAAAGAACGGAGGTCAGCCTCCTGAATTACAACACCCTCGGCAATCGGGTCTGAAAAAGGTATACCGATTTCTATGATATCTGCGCCGTTTTCGCTCATACCTATAAGGAGTTTTTCGGTAGTTTCAAGGTCAGGATCTCCTGCGGTTACAAACGGAATAAAAGCCTTGCCGTTTTTGAAGGCATCTTTAATCTTACTCATAAATATTCTCCCCTCTGTATCTTGCAATAGCGGCAACATCCTTATCGCCTCTGCCCGAAAGATTTACAACAATAATACTGTCTTTGCTCATTGTAGGAGCAAGTTTAATGCAGTGTGCTACAGCGTGTGCGCTCTCAATAGCAGGGATAATACCCTCTGTGCGTGAAAGATACTCAAATGCGTTTACTGCCTCTTCATCGGTAACGGGCACATATTTTGCTCTGCCTGTATCGCTTAAGTTAGCATGTTCAGGGCCGATACCCGGGTAATCAAGACCTGCTGAAATTGAATATACAGGTGCAATCTGACCGTACTTATCCTGACAGAAATATGATTTCATACCATGAAAAATACCGAGTGTACCGTTTGCGATTGTTGCGGCATTCTTCGGATTATCAACGCCAAGACCCGCTGCCTCACAACCTATAAGCTGTACGCTCTCATCACCAATGAAGTCATAGAATGCGCCCATAGCATTACTTCCGCCGCCAACGCAAGCCATAACCACATCAGGAAGTCTGCCCTCTTTTTCAAGGAGCTGTGCTTTGATTTCCTTACCGATTACGCTCTGGAAATCTCTTACAACCATTGGGAACGGATGCGGACCCATTACCGAACCGAGTACATAGTGAGTATCGTCAACTCTGTTAGTCCACTCACGCATAGCCTCGTTTACGGCGTCTTTAAGAGTCATTGTGCCTGTTTCAACGGCATTTACCTTTGCGCCGAGAAGTTTCATTCTGTATACATTAAGAGCCTGACGGATTGTATCCTCTTTGCCCATAAAAATCTCACACTCAAGTCCCATAAGTGCGGCAACAGTTGCTGTTGCAACACCGTGCTGACCTGCGCCTGTTTCTGCAATTACTCTTGTTTTGCCCATCTTTTTGGCAAGCAAGCACTGACCAAGACAGTTATTGAGTTTGTGTGAACCCGTATGATTTAAGTCCTCACGCTTTAAATAAATCTTAGCACCGCCTAAATCCTTTGTCATTTTCTCCGCATAATAGAGAAGTGACGGTCTGCCGGCATACTCACGCATAAGTGTGTCAAGCTCTGCGACAAACTCCGGATCGTTTTTATATTTTTCATATGCTTCTTCAAATTCATTAACGGCATTCATTAAAGTTTCGGGAACAAACTGTCCACCGTGAATACCAAACTTACCCTTCGACATTGATTTATCTCCTTTTCTAATACCTTATATATTTATAACTTATCACCGTTAAGTTCTTCAAGTGCTTTCTTTTTATCGGCATTTCTCATAAGAGTTTCGCCAATAAGCAGTCCGTTTACTCCTGCTTCTCTAAGCTCCTGCACATCTTCGGCTGTTTTTATTCCGCTTTCGCCGACAAATAAAATTTCCTTTGGTACAAGTTTTCTCAATCTTGTGCAGGTTGTGAGGTCAACCGTAAAGTCCTTTAAATTTCGGTTATTTACGCCGATTACTCTTGCCCCTGCGTCTAATGCCGACTTCACTTCTTCCTCTGTATGTGCCTCTACCAAAGCTGAAAGTCCGAGTGAATCACAAATTTCAATCCATTTTCTGATTGTTTCGGTATCGAGCAACGCACAAATCAAAAGCACCGCAGACGCTCCGATTACTTTAGCCTCATATATCTGATACTCACAAACTGTAAAATCCTTACGCAAAAGCGGAATTTTTACATTCTGTGATATTTCCTGCAAATATTTATTTTCACCTTTAAACCACTGCGGTTCTGTAAGTACGGATATCGCAGACGCTCCTGCGTTTTCATAATCCTTTGCAATCTGCACATACGGGAAATCCTCTGCAATTATTCCTTTAGACGGAGATGCTTTCTTTACCTCGCAGATATAAGAGATACCGTCCTTTGCAAGCGCCTTTTCAAAAGGAAATTCATCGGTAATGTTCATTGAAAGCGCTTTGCTTTTTATCTCCTCAAGCGGAATTTGTTTTTCAATTTCCGCATATCTTTCTCGGTTTGCCTGTGCTATTGTTTCAAGTATCATAATATCACCGTTATTCATTAGTAGCCTTTACAAACTGCTCAAGTTTTTCATAAGCCTTGCCGCTGTCAATAAGAGTTTCTGCAAGACGGATACCCTCGGCAATATTCTCTGCCTTTCCGCCTGCGCAAATACCGAGAGCCGAATTAAGCAATACAATATCTCTCTTTGCTCCCTTTAACTCGCCTTTTAAAATCTGCTTTGTAATCTCCGCATTCTCTTTGCCGTCACCGCCTGCAAGGTCTGCACTGCTGTATGTCGGCATACCGAACTGTTCCGGAGTAATTTCGTATGAGCTGAATTTACCGTTGTTGATTTCACAAACCTTTGTAGGAGCAGTAACGGTTACTTCGTCCATACCGTCTGTACCGTAGAATACATATCCGCGCTTTACGCCAAGGTTTGCAAATACTCTTGCAATCGGTTCAACGAGTGCCTCTGAATACACACCTGTTACCTGCAAGTTTGCAAAAGCAGGGTTTGTAAGAGGTCCTAAAACATTAAAAATATTTCTGATTCCTATATCCTTTCTTACAGAGCCGACAAATCGCATTGATGAATGGTAGCTTTGTGCAAACATAAAGCAAATACCTGTATTTTTAAGGATTTCTTTGAAAGAACTCTCCAACGTAGCCTTTTCCAACGCCAAATTGATGGAGGGTTTGTTTTTCAACTGCGATTCGTTGTAGCCAACGGACAGTTTCGTTTGTTTTTCCACTTCTTTCAATGCCTCGATAACCGATATATTTTTCTTATGGATCGTAATCCGGGCACTGCTATTTTGAGCAAAAGTGGATGTAGAAAGGAGCAGACAGCACAAAAAAAGCATAAATACTCGGCTGAATGTCTGCTTATTGGCTATAAATTCATAAATTTGCTGCATCTTCTTAGTATTAGTTTATACAGATAAAGTTAGATTCTCGAATTTAGTAGCGTCTGGTTAACGCTAATAGTAAGAATTCCGATTTCACATCCGGGGGAAGGTTGCAGCTTCCCCCGGATATTTTTTCCGCATAGGCTCAATGTGTTTTAAGGTTAATATCAGTATATCTTATTTTTTATTTCGTTCTCCGATAATGTAACGTACCTTCAGCGATAGCGGAAACATAGCATTTGTCTCCCACAATCTGATAATTCAGATTCCCCGTTACACGAGCAACGATATCCATTATTTCTTCTATAGAAGCATTTTGCCCGAAAGTAAGATTGAAACGGTCACCTTTCAGACTACGGAAACTGTAAACAAATGTGTAGGGGTATTTACGTTCAAGACGGGTGAATATTTCCTCTAGCGTCATGCTGCGAAATACGATTTCACCACGTTGCCAGGCTGTGATATCCTGCATATCAGGACGAACTACGTTTCCGGAACGAGTGCGCTTATTATATGCCAGCTGTTCGTTCGGATTTAAAACTTCCTGATTCTTCTGTCCGTTATACTCTACCAGCACTTTTCCCGAAATCAACGTTGCCGTCACTTCGTCTTCATCCGGATAAGCGGTCACATTGAACTCTGTTCCCAATGCGGTCACCTGAAAATCGGAGGACTTCACAATAAAAGGATGCTCTTCGTCACGCTTCACTTTAAAATTGGCTTCTCCTACCAGATAAACACATCGTGTATCACCCGTGAATTGCTGTGGATAAAGTAAAGTACTTTGAGAATTTATCAACACTTGTGTACCGTCCGGCAAAGTTATATTTCGTGTCTCGGCTGTAGGAATATATGCTTGCAACAGGTCCGGAGCCTGGCGGTTCTGCAATGCCAGATAGATAGAAATAGAAGAAACAGTTATCAATAAAGCTGCCGCTACCCGCCAAACCACTAAACGGGTACGTAAAGAATAAATCCGTCGTCTTGATCCGATTCCCGTAAGTTCATGCATCCGTTCCAGAGAATCACGATAACCGGGAGTTGTGACAGCTTCGGTCGCCTCCCAAAGTTTATTTAGTTCATGTTCTTTTTCGTCGGCACGCTCTTCGTCAGTCAACCATGTACGAAAATCCTGATTGACTTCCTCCGGATAGTCATGTTTAATATAGCGGTCGATTACGTCTCGAATATAATTCTTCATAAAGTGATATTTATTATTGTATTTTAAAACGCTTACATAAATATCACTATCCAGAAAGAAAAACTACGGGAAGATTCGGAATAGAATAACAAACATTAACATTTTACGAAGTTCAGTCAATGTTTTATAGATATGATCTTCTACTGTACGTAAGGGGATTTGTAATTTATCTGCTATTTCTTTATGAGAAAGCCCCTCAAAACGACTCATCTCAAAAACCTGTCTACGGCGGTCAGGCAACTGACTAAGCGTCATTTTGATAAGCAGCAGCACTTCTTTATAATATAGATTTTCTAACAGGGAGGAATCTTCATCACAAAGTTCACCCAACAACTGTGCTTTCAAAACTTTATCTTCATATTCCTGTTCTACCTTCTGATGCTTGAACAGATTGAATATTTCATTCCGGGTCACGGTATAAAGATAACTAGTCATGGTTTCCTGCCCCTCCCACAATTCAGGACGGGTCCATAACTTAAGAAATATATTTTGGGCAATATCTTCTGCATCCTCCTCCGACTTGGTCAACAACCGCGCAAAATTCTTGACTCGGGGGAAATTAGCGGCATAAAATTGCTCAAAACGGGCATCCATGTCATCTCTCTTTCCATTCATTCATTAAGTCTTTTTACAATGAAAGCTGGACAAATATAGACAAAATTAGGAGAAGACAAAGAATATAAATAAAAAAACATCCCACCTTCTAACCCCAAACAGGTCTAAAAGGTGGGAGTATAAATATGATTCAAATAATTTCAGAAGTTATTCTTCATCCATTAGGATTTCCAGAATCTGACAAGCAGCTTTCGCTACCGGAGTACCCGGACCGAAGATAGCAGCTACACCTGCCTTATACAAGAAATCGTAATCTTGTGCAGGAATAACACCACCGGCAATCACTACAATGTCTTCGCGACCCAGTTTCTTCAGTTCTTCAATAATTTGCGGAACCAATGTCTTATGTCCGGCAGCCAATGAAGAAACACCTACTACATGAACGTCGTTTTCAACAGCCTCGCGAGCAGCTTCCGCCGGAGTCTGGAACAACGGTCCCATATCCACATCGAAACCACAATCAGCATAACCGGTTGCTACGACTTTAGCACCACGGTCGTGACCGTCCTGTCCCATCTTTGCAACCATGATACGAGGTTGACGTCCCTCTTTCTTCGCGAACTTCTCGGCCAGTTCACAAGCACGTTTGAAGTCGCTATCGTTTTTACTTTCTGATGAATACACGCCTGATATCGTTCTAATTATTGCTTTATAACGTCCTACTATCTGTTCACAAGCATAAGAAATCTCACCCAATGTTGCGCGAACACGAGCTGCTTCCACAGCCAATTCCAACAAATTACCCTTGCCAGTCTTCACACATTCGGTAATTGCTGCCAATGCTTTGTCCACTTCAGCCTGGTTACGTCCATCTTTCAAACGTTTCAGGTTTTCAATCTGTTCAAGACGAACGGCTGTATTATCAATTTCAAGAATATCAATCGGAGCTTCTTTTTCCAAACGATACTTGTTCACACCGACAATTGTCTGCTGACCACTGTCGATACGAGCCTGTGTACGTGCAGCAGCTTCTTCGATACGCATCTTTGGAATACCTGTTTCGATAGCTTTCGCCATACCACCCAGTTTTTCAATTTCCTGAATATGCTCCCAAGCCTTGTGTGCCAGTTCGTTCGTCAGAGATTCTACATAGTAAGAACCACCCCATGGGTCAACGTTCTTGCAGATGTAAGTTTCTTCCTGAATGTAAATCTGTGTATTACGTGCAATACGTGCAGAAAAATCTGTTGGAAGAGCAATAGCCTCATCCAATGCATTGGTATGCAAAGATTGAGTATGCCCCAAAGCTGCAGCCATAGCCTCAATACAGGTACGTCCTACGTTATTGAACGGATCCTGTTCGGTCAGTGACCAGCCGGAAGTCTGCGAGTGAGTACGCAACGCCAGTGATTTCGGGTTCTTCGGATTGAATTGTTTCACAATCTTTGCCCACAACATACGTGCAGCACGCATCTTGGCTATTTCCATAAAGTGATTGGTTCCAATCGCCCAGAAGAAAGACAGACGCGGTGCAAATGCATCAATATCAATGCCTGCTGCCGTTCCTGCACGAAGATATTCCAAACCATCGGCCAATGTATAAGCTAACTCGATATCCGCGGTTGCGCCTGCTTCCTGCATGTGATAACCGGAGATAGAGATAGAGTTGAACTTAGGCATCTTCTGCGAAGTGTATTCGAAAATATCAGAAATAATCTTCATAGAGAATGCAGGCGGATAAATATAGGTGTTACGCACCATAAACTCTTTCAGAATATCGTTTTGGATTGTACCTGCCATTTCTTCCAGTTTGGCACCTTGTTCCAGTCCGGCATTGATATAGAATGCCATAATAGGAAGTACCGCACCGTTCATTGTCATAGACACGGACATC
>ERZ1106919.2512-NODE-2512-length-10067-cov-7.431882_pt1 | contig 10067 bp, 4 predicted proteins | sample MGYA00403654_ERZ1106919 | MGnify/ENA primary metagenome ERZ1106919 (study PRJEB35170, sample SAMEA104062450) | human gut metagenome | biome: human gut; feature: human-associated habitat; material: faeces | place: Denmark | collected 2012-10-08 ... | reverse complement strand
AATACGCGCCGCTGCTGGCCGTGCTGGTCGGCGTGACAAACATTGTCCCGGTGCTGGGGCCGTTCCTCGGTGCGGTGCCGGGGCTTATCATCCTGCTGCTGGAATTGCCCTGGAAGGCGGCAGAATTTGCCATCATTATTTTTGTGGTCCAGCAGGTGGACGGAAACTTTATTGCGCCGCGCATTCTGGGCGGGGCCACCGGCCTGCCGGGGCTGGGCGTGCTGTTGGCCATCGTGGTGGGCGGGGCGTGGTTCGGCATCCCGGGCATGGTGCTGGGCGTGCCGACGCTGGCCGTGCTGGCGGCGCTGCTCAAGCAGGCTGTCGGGGCAGGGCTGACGGCCCGCGGCCTGAATGAAAACGGTGAGCCGCGCCGGAATTTACCAGGCGGGCCACAAGAAAATTAACAAGTTATTCCTTGCAATACAGGCGTGCATAGCGTACAATACTCTTGTAAAATGATGTAAAAGGAGCGGAGCATTTGAAAGAGGAACATATCTGGACCAAAAAGCCGGAGACGATACTGGACTGGTTCTGCGTGGTCGGGGCCTGTATTGCGCTGTATCTGACTTTGAACAATCTGGGGTACTTTCTGGGGAAAATCGGTGTGTTTATCGGCATCGTGTCGCCGTTTGCGGGCGGCATAGTCATTGCCTATGTGCTTGACCCAATGGTCAAGTTCTTCTACACAAAGCTGTTTAAAGAGAAGAAAAAGACGCGCGGATTCGCGATCCTTCTGGCGTATCTGGTGGCAATCCTGCTGCTTGTGCTGCTGGCATGGCTGGTCATCCCGCAGATCGTGGACAGCATCGCCATGCTGTTTACGAACTTCCCAAGCTACATACACAGCGTACAGGATATGCTGGGCATGGCTCAGGAGCGCTTCGGCGTTGACCTGTCGTCGGCCACAAAAGTGCTGGACGATTCCGAGGCGATGGTCAAGGAAATCTACAGCATGGCCAGCGCCGCCATGCCGCAGATCGTGGCCAGCATCGGCAGCGTGGCATCGAACTTCGTGGCGATCTTCACCTCGATTGCGGCCAGTATCTATATGCTGGCGGACAAGGAGCATCTGCTCCATCAGCTGCGCACGCTGGCGCATGCCTTCCTGCCGGAAAAGGCTGCGGAAAACACGCTGCGCATCTGCCATTATGCCAACGTGAATTTCACGGGCTTCTTTGTGGGCAAGATCATTGACTCGGCCATCATCGGCGTTATCACGTTTGTGGCAATGGCGATTCTGCGGCTCGATTTTGCACTGCTCATCAGTGTGTTTATCGGCATCACGAATATTATCCCGGTATTTGGCCCCTTCATCGGCGCGATCCCCAGCATCTTCATTCTGCTGTTGGTTGACCCGATCCAGGCGGTCATCTTCGGCGTGCTGATTCTGGTCATCCAGCAGGTGGACGGCAACTTCATCGGCCCGAAGATCCTGGGCTCGTCCATCGGCATCTCTGCCTTGTGGATCCTGTTTTCCATCGTGGTCGGCGGCGACCTGTTCGGTCTTGTGGGCATGGTCGTCGGCGTGCCGCTCTTTGCGACCTTCTACGGCCTGGCGCGGGAATTTGTGCACTATATGCTGGACAAGCGCGGGCTGGACAGCGAGGGAAACCACGTTGGTGAAGTGGTGGAGGATGAGGAGAACGTGTTTGAGTGATGCAAGGGGGAACGGGCGGTGTAATGCACGCCCGGCAAAGCCCCTCCGGCCATCGCTGGCGCTCGGCCACCTCCCCTGTGAGGGGAGGTTTTAGACGCGGGCGAAGCCGCCTGAGGGACTTTGCCCGTTTACGGCTGCCCGGCACTTGGCCCCCTCTGTCCTTTCTTTATAAAGAAAGGACCAAAGAAATTTCAGCGTCTTCCCCCAAAAGCAAAGCACCTGTTTACTGCTTTTTACCGCAGCAAACAGGTGCTTATTTTTTATGGCTTTGTCTGTGGCTGATTCTGTGCGCCCGGCAGCAGGGTCACCACATCCCGCAGCAGCACCAGCGGGCTTTCGCCCTTCTGCACGCGCAGGCTGAAATAGGGTCGGCCCAGTGCATTGTACAGCACCCGATGCGGGAACTTTTCCATGACCTCGCCCAGCTGCTTTGGCCCGACGATGTCACTATACAAAATCAGCTGGTCGCCGCGCTGGACGATCTCCGCAATGCCGACGCGGGCTGCGGTCACGCGCACGAGGGAGACGTCCACCAGCCCCTGCACGCTCTTGGGCGGGCTGCCGTAACGGTCAATGAGTTCATCAATGACATCATCCGCGTCGGCGGTGGTCTCAATGGCCGCAATGCGCTTGTAGGCTTCGATGCGGCCTGCGGCATCGGGGATGTAATCCTCAGGCAGGAAAGCGTCCACGGTGATGTCCACCAGGCAGTCGCTCTTGTCGGGGGCGGGGGCCTCGCCGCGGGCCGCGGCAATGGCCTGACCCAGCATCTTCACGTACAAATCGTAGCCGACGGCCTCCATGTGGCCGTGCTGGCTGTGGCCCAAAAGGCTGCCCGCACCGCGGATCTGCAAGTCGCGCATCGCAATGCGGAAGCCCGACCCGAACGACGTGAACTCCCGGATGGCCGAAAGCCGCTTGGCCGCGATCTCGGTCAGCACCTTATCGCGTGTGAAGGTGAAATACGCATACGCCTTGCGGGAGCTGCGTCCCACGCGCCCGCGGATCTGGTACAGCTGGCTCAATCCCATGCGGTCTGCATTTTCAATAATCAGCGTGTTGCAGTTGCGCACGTCCACGCCGGTCTCAATTAAGGTGGTGCAGACAAGGATGTCGATCTCGTTGTCCAACAATTGCTGCCACACCGACGAAATCTGTTCCTCGGTCATCTTGCCGTGGGCAATGCCGATACGCGCCCCGGGCACGAGCTTGCCCACCCGCGCGGCGCATTCCTCAATGTTGTCCACGCGGTTGTGCAGGTAGTATACCTGCCCGCCGCGGGCCAGCTCCTTGCGGATGGCCTCGGACACGATGCCCTCGTCGTACTCGAGCACATAGGTTTCAATCGGCTGGCGCTCAAACGGCGGCTGCTCAATTGTGCTCATATCGCGGATGCCCGACAGCGCCATGTTCAGCGTGCGGGGGATCGGCGTGGCCGACAGCGTCAGCATATCGACGCCGATGAAGCTCTCTTTGAGCTTTTCCTTGTGCTTGACGCCGAACCGCTGCTCCTCGTCGATGATGACAAGGCCCAGGTCGTGGAAGCGGACGTCTTTGGACAGCAGGCGATGGGTGCCCACCACGATGTCCACGCTGCCTGCCTGCAGGCCGCGCAGGGTCTCCTTCTGCTGCTTGGCGGTGCGGAAGCGGGAGAGCATCCCGACCTTGACCGGGAACGCCTCCATGCGGGAGAGGATCGTGTTGTAGTGCTGCCAGGCCAGCAGGGTGGTGGGGGCCAGGATGGCGCACTGCTTGCCGCCCATGACGCACTTGAACGCGGCCCGCAGGGCCACTTCGGTCTTGCCGACGCCCACGTCGCCGCAGAGCAGGCGGTCCATCGGGTAGCTGCGCTCCATGTCCTTTTTGATCTCGGAGGTGGCGTTGAGCTGGTCGTCGGTCTCATCGTACTCGAAGCGAGCCTCAAAATCGCTTTGCCAGTCGCCGTCCGGCGGGAAGGCATAGCCGGGGGCCTGCCGCCGCCGGGCATACAGCTCGATCAGCTCCTGCGCCATCTCCTCGGTGGCCTTTTTGACTTTGGCGCGGGTGCGCTGCCACTCGGTGCCGCCAAGCTTGGCCAGCTTGACCTTTTCCTCGTCGCCGGGGGCGGTGTAACGGCTCAGCAGGTCCAGCTGGGTGACGGGCACATACAGCACATCCGAACCGGAATACTGGATCTTCAGATAATCCTTGATGGCACCCTGCACTTCCAGCCGCTGGATGCCCGCATACATGCCGATGCCGTGGCTCTGGTGGACCACATAGTCGCCGGGTTTGATGTCCGACAGGCTGGACAGGGCATTCTTGTTCTTTTTGCGTTTTTTGGCCTCGGCGGCTTCGTCCAGACCATGCCGCCGGGACGAGATGACCGCCATCCGGGCGAACGGGAAGGTGCACCCGGCGGTCAGGTGGCCGGGCAGCACCTGCACCAGCCCTTTGGCGGGGCGGACGTCCCGGCTCATGCTGACGGAGTAGCCCTTGTCGGCCAGATCGCGGGTCAGGGCCGCCGCGCCCTTGGGCGTACCGGCAAAAAGGGTGACGGCGTAGCCCTGGGCGATGAGCGGGTCGAGATCCTCCCGCAGGGAGGCCAGGTCGCCGCCCCAGTTGGGGGCCGCAAAGGCCTCTGCGTTGATGAGATCTTTCAGCTGGAACTCGTTCATCCCGCGCAGGAAGTTCTCACACAGCAGAGTGCTCTGTTTCTGCGCCGCGAAAACGAGATCGTCCATGGTCTGGTACAGCACATCCAGGCCGGGGCAGAGCACACCCTCTTCGAGCAGGCCGGTCAGCTCTTCGCCGCGCCGGAACTCGGTGGCCTTCTGGGCGTCCCGAATGCCGCCCACCTCGTCCAGCACGAAGAGCGGAGAATCGAGGTGGTCCAGCAGGGTGGCCGGGGCGGGATACCGCAGGCCGTAATATTTGTCCATGGCTTCGGGCATCAGGCCGGAGTCCAGCTGAGACAGGTCGGCCTCCATGGCCTTTTCCAGCGCCGTGCGGTGCTTGCCGCGCGCCTTTTTCTGGGCCGCGCGCAGGGCCTCGGCGGTGTCGGCGGTGCTGCCGAACAGCACTTCGCGGGCGGGGGAGAGATAGATCTTTTCCAGCGAGCCGTCCCGCCGCTGGGTCAGCAGGTCAAAGGAGGCCAGCGAGTCGATCTCGTCGTCCCAGTATTCGATGCGGGCAGGCTGGTGCATGTCGGGCGCATAGATGTCCACGATGTCGCCGCGCACACTGAACTGGCCGGGACCGTCCACCTGGCTGCGGCGGACATAGCCGGCCGAGAAGAGCCGCTCCACCAGCGCCTCGCGGTTGTAGACCATGCCGGGCTTGAGGGTGAGGGTATTCTTCTGGAACTCCGCGCGGGGGACGGTGTATTGCAGCAGGGCTTCTGCCGGGACGCAGACGGCGTTCAGCCGCCCGCCGGCCAGTGCACCCAGCACCGACAGCCGCCGGTACTCGTACTCACGGCCGGCACCCTCCACCGGGCGAAGCATAAAGTCGCGGGGCGGGAAGACCGCCGCCGTCAGGCCCAGCGCCTTGAGGTCGTCGGCGAAGTGGGTGGCCTCGGCCTCGCCGGGCGTCACGATGCAGAGCACCCGGCCCAGGTCTTTTTGCAGGGCTGCGTACAGCAGGGCGCGGCCCGCCGGGGGCAGGCCGAACAGCGCCGCCGGGCCGGGCGTGGCAAGGTTTGCAGAAATCTTCTGGTACTCTGCCGTGTGCTTCAGCAGGGATTCGTACATCGTGGACCTCCTCTCGTTTACAGCATCCGATTACCCGTTGTAGCGGCTCTGTGCCAGCCCAAGCTTGCCGTCCATGATGAGCCTGGCGGCCGCTTCCAGATCGGGGTAGCGGTCGGTCATGGCCTTGACGTCGTCGGGTGGGAACTTGCCCAGCACCCAGTCGGCCAGATCGTAGTCGGGGCGGGGCTTGGCACCCACACCGATGCGGATGCGGGGAAAATTCTCGCCGCCCAGCCGGGCGATGATGCTCTTCAGGCCGTTGTGGCCGCCTGCCGAGCCGGAGGGCCGGATGCGCAGCTTGCCGGGGGCCTGGGTGATGTCGTCGCACAGGACGATGACGTGGTCGGCCGGGATCTTGAAGAAGCCGGCCAGCGGGGCGATGGAGTCGCCCGAAAGGTTCATGTAGGTCAGGGGCTTGAGCAGCACGACCTTGTGGCCGTCCACCTCGCCCTGGCCCCACAGGCCCTGAAATTTGGTTTTGCTGACCGCGATGCCCCACTTGCCCGCCAGATGGTCCAGCGCGGCAAAACCGGCATTGTGGCGGGTGCCGTCGTACTTGGACTCCGGGTTGCCCAGACCGGCGATCAGCCAGATGTCATTTGCATTCATAGATGATTTGCCTTTTCCTGTTTTATTTTTGCTCTGAAAGCAAGTTCTTAGTATAACATACGTGCGCGTAAAAAGATATACATTTAGAGTGAAAAATCGTAAAGCGACGAAAAAGAACCCTCTCCGTCATTGCTTCGCAATGCCACCCTGTCCCCTTCTGGCACTAACGTGCCACCTCCCCCGGCCGGGGGAGTCTGTCAATGGGCGAGGTCTTATACTGTACGGTGAAGTACGGCAAAAGCTCCCCCATCGGGGGAGCTGGCGAGCGAATGCGAGACTGAGAGGGGCATTCAGAACGTGCAGGGGCTTACTTGCCCTGCTCATCCTCCAGCTTCTTCTTTTTGGCGATGTAGGCTTCCATCTTGGGGGCGGCCCAGCCTTCGAGGTTGGTCTGGCGGTCACGCGCGATGCCGAGGGCCTGCGCGGGCACATCCTTGGTGATGGTGCTGCCTGCGGCGGTGTAGGCACCGTCGCCGACCTTGACCGGAGCCACGAGGTTGGTGTTGCAGCCGATGAAGCAGTAGTCACCGATCGTGGTGCGGAACTTGTCCTTGCCGTCGTAGTTGCAGGTGACGGTGCCGCAGCCGAAGTTGCAGTACTTGCCCACATCGCTGTCGCCGATGTAGGTCAGGTGGCTCACCGTGTTGCCGCGGGCAAAGTTGGAGTTCTTGGTCTCCACGTATGCACCCAGATGCACGCCGTAGTCGGTGACGGTGTTCACCCGCACATGGGTGAAGGGGCCGATGTTGTTGTGAGGACCGATGTGGCTGCTGTACACCTGACTGGCGTTGACGGTGCTGCCCTCGTCTACGATGCTGTCCTCGATGAGGGTGCTGGGGCCGATGATGCAGCCCGCACCGATGACCGTTCTGCCGCGCAGGATGGTACCGGCCAGAATGACGGCACCCGGGGCGATGACCACGTCCGGTGCGATCTGCACGGTGCGGCTGTCGATGATCACGCCGTTTGCGATGTGCTGCAGCAGAATGACCTCGCGGGCGGCTTCGGCGGCATCCAGCTGCTCACGCGCTGCATTCAGCGCAGCAGAAGAAACAGAATTTTCCATACGATAGATCTCCCTTCCGGCACGGCGGCTCCCGGCGGGTGGATGATAAGGCCCGACCCGGAAAAATGATGCATCCATATCCAAAGATGGATACAACAGAAGCTTTGCACCGACAAAAAAGAAAAAGCTGAAATTACAGGGATAGAAAGTTGTATCCAACAGACGGATAATCCGCATCAGAAAACGAAAAACCTCTCGAACTTTCTCCCATTCTATACTACCTTAAAACTTGGCAAATTTCAAGGGATTTGCATAAAAAATAACAGACAAATTCGGGATTTTGCATGGTGGAAAGGAATGGATTTTCTGGTATAATAGTTTAGCATTCACAAATAATGTTCATCGGTCGAGTTTTTAAGACAAGGCAAACGATGAGACTGCGGTGCGGCTGTGCTGCAGTCACGAATGGGAGGTAAACAACGCATGAGCAAAAAGTATCTGTACTACTTCAGCGAAGGCAATGATGCTTTCGGCGGCGACAAAGTCACCATGAAGAATACTCTGGGCGGCAAGGGTGCTGGTCTGGCAGAAATGACCGCAGCCGGTATGCCGGTGCCGCAGGGCTTCACCATCACCACCGACGCCTGCACCCAGTACTATGCAGACGGCCGTCAGATCAATGACGAGATCACTGCCGACATCTTTGAGCACCTCAAGGGCCTGGAGGAGATCACCGGCAAGAAGTTCGGTGACAACCAGAACCCCCTGCTGGTGTCTGTCCGTTCCGGCGCACGTCAGTCCATGCCCGGCATGATGGACACCATCCTGAACCTGGGCCTGAACGACGAGGCTGTTGAAGGTCTGGCAAAGAAGACCGGCAACGCCCGTTTTGCATACGACTGCTACCGCCGCTTCGTGCAGATGTTCGCCGACGTCGTCATGATGGTCCCGAAGAGTCTGTTCGAGGTCGAGATCGACAAGATGAAGGAAGCCAAGGGCGTCAAGAACGACGTGGACCTGACTGCTGACGACCTGAAGGAACTGGTGGGCACCTTCAAGAAGATCTACGAGGAGAACGAAGGCCGTCCCTTCCCCCAGGATCCCCGTGATCAGCTGATCGAGGCTGTCAAGGCTGTGTTCCGCAGCTGGGACAACCCCCGTGCTAACGTCTACCGTAAGATGAACGAGATCCCCTACGAGTGGGGCACCGCTGTCAACGTGCAGCAGATGGCATTCGGCAACTCCGGCGACCGTTCCGGCACCGGCGTTGCATTCACCCGTGACCCCGCCACCGGCGCTAAGAAGCTGATGGGCGAGTACCTGATCAATGCACAGGGCGAGGACGTTGTGGCCGGCGTGCGCACTCCTTCTCCCATCAGCCACCTGAAGGATCAGATGCCGGAGGTGTACGATCAGTTCGTTGAGATCGCAACCCGCCTGGAGAACTACTTCCGCGACATGCAGGATATGGAGTTCACCATCGAGGACGGCCACCTGTACATGCTGCAGACCCGTAACGGCAAGCGTACCGCTCAGGCTGCTCTGCAGATCGCATGCGACCTGGTGGACGAGGGCATGATCACCGAGCAGGAGGCTGTCCTGCGCGTGGAGCCCAAGCAGCTGGACACCCTGCTGCATCCCCAGTTCGACGCCGCTGCCCTGAAGGCTGCAGAGGTCGTCGGCAAGGGTCTGGCAGCTTCTCCCGGTTCTGCCTGCGGCCAGATCGTCTTTACTGCTGAAGAGGCAGAGGAGATGGTCAAGTCCGGCAAGATGAAGAAGGTCGTTCTGGTCCGTCTGGAGACCAGCCCCGAGGATATCGTGGGCATGCAGGTCTCTCAGGGCATCCTGACCGTCCGCGGCGGCATGACCAGCCACGCAGCTGTTGTTGCCCGTGGTATGGGCACCTGCTGTGTCTCCGGCTGCGGCAATGACAACGAGGTCAAGATCGACGAGGAAGCAAAGACCTTCGAGATCAATGGCCACAAGTTTGCCGAGGGCGACTGGATCTCCATCGACGGCTCTACCGGCAACATCTACGGCGAGCAGGTCGCTACCGTGGCCGCTACCGGCAATAAGAACTTCAACCGCTTCATGGGCTGGGCAGACGCTGCTCGTCAGCTGCTGGTCATGACCAACGCCGACAACCCGCGCGACGCACAGCAGGCCGTTGACCTGGGTGCTGAGGGCATCGGCCTGTGCCGTACCGAGCACATGTTCTTCGCTGAGGACCGCATCAAGGCTGTCCGTGAGATGATCTGCGCACGCACCGTGGAAGAGCGCGAGGCTGCTCTGGCCAAGGTCGAGCCGTTCCAGCAGGGTGACTTCGAGGCCATGTACCGCATCATGGGTGAGCGCCCGATGACCATCCGTTATCTGGATCCGCCTCTGCACGAGTTCCTGCCCACCAAGGACGAGGACATCAAGGAGCTGGCTGCCGACATGGGCATGACCTTCGAGGACCTGAAGAATGTGGTTGCTTCTCTGCACGAGTTCAACCCCATGATGGGTCACCGTGGCTGCCGTCTGGCTGTTACCTATCCCGAGATCGCTGCTATGCAGACCCGCGCTGTGATCAAGGCTGCCCTGAACGTCTCCGCTGAGACCGGCTACATGATCACCCCGCACATCATGATCCCGCTGGTTGGCGAGGTCAAGGAGCTGAAGTTCGTCAAGGACGTTGTCGTCAAGGTTGCTGACGAGCTGATCGCTGCTGCAGGCGTCGATATGAAGTACCAGGTCGGTACCATGATCGAGATCCCGCGCGCTGCCCTGACCGCAGGCGAGATCGCCAAGGAAGCTGAGTTCTTCAGCTTCGGCACCAACGACCTGACCCAGATGACCTTCGGCTTCAGCCGTGATGATGCCGCCAAGTTCCTGGGCGCATACTACGAGAACAAGATCTACGAGAGCGATCCGTTCCAGCATCTGGATCAGATCGGCGTTGGCAAGCTGGTCAAGATGGCTGCCCACGATGGCCGCGAGACCCGTCCCGATCTGGGTCTGGGCATCTGCGGCGAGCACGGCGGCGACCCCACGAGCGTGGAGTTCTGCCACAACGTCGGCC
>ERZ1106919.2495-NODE-2495-length-10133-cov-7.411689_pt1 | contig 10133 bp, 3 predicted proteins | sample MGYA00403654_ERZ1106919 | MGnify/ENA primary metagenome ERZ1106919 (study PRJEB35170, sample SAMEA104062450) | human gut metagenome | biome: human gut; feature: human-associated habitat; material: faeces | place: Denmark | collected 2012-10-08 ... | reverse complement strand
CTGGCAGGAAAAATTTATATTTTTTCAATTGTCTACTTGACGGGGAGCGGTTCATTTCCCGACAGCCCCTTGCAAGTTAAGCTTTGTTATTTTTTTTTGATGAAGGCTTTTTCATTTGCTGATGCTGGAAGGTCTGGAGTTGTTCCCTTTGGAACCAGACGAACCTCAATTGCCTCGAGACGTTTTGCGTATCCTTCTGTTCCTGAAGATTCTCCATTCTTAGCCCATGCAAGCCATCCATAATCCTGAGCATGAACTCTGTAGTATACATCATAGTTCTCTGCTACATCACCAGACAGTTTGATCTGAATTGCTTCCAGACGTTTACACTGTCCAGTTGTTCCGGATAATGATCCGTTAGATGCCCATTTCTTCTCCCATCCAATATTCTGAACGTGAGATCTGTACTGGATTGAGCTGTTCATTGAAGACGGGAGTTTCATACGGATAGATTCCATACGTTTGCACTCGCCTTCTGTACCTGCCATAGCACCGTCATATACATATGCCTGTGTACCATAGTCCTGTACATGTGTCTGGTATCCGACCAGTCTTGCTTTCATAGCTTCTTTGATAGTACCAATAAGTTCTGGTGCTTTGTCCCCTTTGGTAACCAGCTGAATCCTGATTGCTTCAAGACGGTATCCGTAACCAGCTGTTCCTGCTTCTTCGCCATTCTTAGCCCATCCGAGCCATCCGAAGTTCTCGGCATGTACGCTGTAGTATACGTCATAATTCTCTGCAACTTCACCAGTCAGTTTGATCTGGATTGCTTCCAGACGTTTACACTGTCCTTCTGTACCGGATTTTGCTCCGTCTTTACTCCAGTTCTTTTCCCAACCGATGTCCTGAATATGTGTACGATATTCGATAGATCCAGAAACATCATCTGGTAACTTGATCTGGATTGCTTCCAGACGTTTACACTGTCCTTCTGTACCAGACGTTTGTCCGTCTTTCTTCCAGTCTTTTTCCCAGTCATAATCCTGACGGTGAACTTTGTAAGATACGGACATTTTTGTACTCTTTGTAGCTGTAGCTGTAAATTCCTTACCAGTTTCATCTGTGTATTTAGCAGTTGCTGTGTAGATGATCTGACTGTTCTTGTCTTCTTTAACAACATCTGCAGTTACGTCATGAGAATCTTTACAACGGCTGCATACGAATGTTGCAACAGCTGTATATCCTTTTTCTTTATCAGCTGTCCATTTCCATCCGTCTTTTTCTGAGACTTTGTAGTCATGACCGAGAGCAGCTACTTCTTCTGTCTTAGTACCTTTGTAATCTTTGCCTTCAAATGTAACTGTAGCTGTGTAAGTAATCTTACCTGCCTCTGTACATGTTGCGCCATCAGATTTCTCAGTTACTTTTGCATCAACTGTTTCTACATGTTTCTCATCATTTGCACATGTAAATGTTGCTGTTGCTGTGTAAGTGTTGTTTTCACCCTTTGTCCAGTTCCATACAGGAGCACCATACTTATGTTCAAGGGCTGCCAATTCAACTTCATATGTATCTGTTAATGTACCAATTTCTGTCTTACCTTCAGCATCCTTTACTGTTGCTGTTGCTGTATAGACATCTTTACCTTTTTCTGTACATGTTGCAGCTACAGATTTCTCTGTATCTTTAACTGCATCAGCAACTGTAATCTGCTCTGCTTTAGGTTCATCATCACATACAGAACACTTAACACTTGTTACAGATGCTGTATATCCAGTTACATTGCCGTTGTCATCTTTTACTGGTTCCCATGCCCATGTACCTGTGTACTGGTGCTGACCTGCGTCAGATGTCTTCTTATCAGATGCAGTATATCTGTAACCATCATCTGTCTTACCTGTTGCTTTGTAAGTAGATGTTACACCCTGATCACATGTACCAGTGTGACTAACAAGTTTAGCCGTTGCAGTTACTTTTTCTGCAAGAGCTTTCTCAATAGAATCTCTGTTAGCTTTGTTTGTTGCATTTTCATCTGATTCAAGGAGACAATCCAGTTTATTGATCTGATTTGCACAAGTTTCACATTTCAGATTCTGGAATGTAACGCTTGTGTGATCATCGCTCCACTCAGCATCTGTTGCTGTGTAAGCATGTCCTTCTGCTGCGTTCTTCTGAGCTTCATCCCAGATAGCTTTTCTTTTCTCGTATGTAGAATTAGCCTGTTCATATTTGGACTTAACAGGTTCTGTAATACAAGCACCGCACTCTGGGCAAACATAGTTGTCCGCTTCGTTCCAGTTACCGCTATCAGTCTTTGTATAGTATGTTTCATGGAACTTGATGTAATGATGCTCGTGTGCTGTACCTTCTTCTTCAACACGTGTACCGTCTTTAATCAGGCCGCAGTCAGAACAACGTTCTTCTGTAAATGCGTTGCGTCCGCATGTTGCAGGTACAGAAACTGTCTTATAGTTATGAGAATCACCTGTCAAAGTCTTCAAATCAACTGTATCAACAAAGTTTGCAGACCACATGAACTCGTCATTATCATTGCTCTGACTGCCCATGAACTGCTGATACTTCTTGTAGTTTGTATAAGTCGGATTGTAATCTGTCTCTTCGAATTCATAACCGTAGCTGGAATGGTCAAGCAGTTTGCTCTTACCTGAAATGAACGCGAAGTTTGTACCGATTGAAACAACCAGTTTGTCACCCTTCACAGTCAGACCTGCGATTGGATGATTTGTGACAGTGAAATCTGCACTCTTTTCATCTGTTGTTGTAAACGCCATACCGCCAAACAACTTTGTATTATCACGTTTTGCAGATACTGTGTTATATTCCTTCACAACGGCTACTGCACCGTCTGCAGGATTGTAGGAAACGATATCGTTGGATACGTTGAAGTAAATCTTACCATCTGTATACAGTGCTGCTGTCAGACCGATGGATGGGTAAATGCTCTGTTCATCCACAAACTGTGCATACAGTTTGGTCAGAAGATCATTCTTCTCCATCTTACCGTCTTTGTTCAGAACGCTTACAAATGTATCGTCATCATCGTCGTTTTTCTTGTCTGTGAAGTTGATTAGTGTTTCATAATCGCTGTCGCCATCGCCTGTATCCTTATTTGTCAGTTTATGACGAACAATCTTGTACTCTGCAGCCTTCTGGCTCTGATTCATGCTTGTGCTGCTTACTCTGTCAAACAGGTCTGTCGAATCATACATATAGTAAGCATAACCATCTGCATAGTAAACATTACTTGCTGCACGAGCCATCCATGCTTTTTCATATGTTGTATCTGTTGCTTCATTCTGATAAAGTGATCTTAAAACACTAAAGTTACCCTGATACAATTTTCTTGCATCTGTATCGCTGAACAGGAAGAAGACATGGTTCATATCACCATCTGTCTCGACACGGTCACGACTCATAACTTCTGTGTAGACATCTGTATAACAAGGGTCTACATAGTACCACTGACCATCCACCTTGACTGCATTCCAGTAATGGTCGGAACCGAAGTCTTCCTGTTCTTCGCCATACATTGTAACGTTGGACTGGAAGGAAATTCTTACAAGGTCAACTGTGTAGCCTGCATTGATATCCAGTGTCTTACCATCTGAACCATAGTACAGTTCTTTGGCTGTCTTCCAGTTATCACATACTTCTGAAGTTGTACCATCATCTGCTGTAACAGTTTTCTTGCTGTCATAACCTTTACTTGGATCTTTAAGATAAATATCTTTATCCAGGCACTGCACAAGATATGAAAAAGCTCTGGAGTAACCCAGACATACAGATGTACCCATACCGAATGCACCAAACTGAGTACCTTCCCAATAGTTAATGACACCAGTTGTCATACCGGTTGCAGCCTGCTTCGCATAGATTGGAATCGCCTGCTTAAAGCTTGTTTCCTTCGTTCCATCACCGTTCATATCCAATGCCGGATCATCGCTATCTAACTGCTTCTGAGTAAGCTGCTCAACAGTCATCGTAACGCCTTCAACCTCAACGCCTTTTTCTTCAGCATTTTTGATAAATTTATCTGCTTCCTGCTTCAATGGTTCTGCTGCGTCTGGAAGGTTTTTTTTCACAAATGCTTCCGGATCCTTCTCGATAGCTTCTTTATTAGCTTCTACATATGCATTCGCATTTTCCTCAGACTGTCCAGCCTTCACCAAAGTCTGAGCAATAGCGTTTTTATAAAATTTTACAAGCAAATCCTGCTTAATGCCTGCATAAATCTGATCATGGAAATTCTGTTTGATCTGTGGTTCGTAAACCTTATAGATCTCATCGTAAACTTCATCCTCATGCTTCTGCTTCTGAGGATCCTTTGCAATCATCGGCTTGTCATCATCTGATTTCTTACCAGAGTTCATTATGTAGGACATATCAAATGTATTGTTATGGGCCAACCAGTCATTCAGAACAAGCAGCTTCTGTGCCTTTGTCTGTGCACCTGATGCTGTAACTGCAGCAAGAGCTTCATCTCTTGCATTTGTTACATCTGGACCATAATACTTAATACCTAACTTATCACCATATGTGAAAGTAAAGATCATACCTGTCAGGTCATCGTAGCTCACCTTGCCATCTCTGACATCCTGAACAGATTTGCCGTCTAAGGCAAGCATCTCACCAAGGATACCAAGACCATCTGTATCATCGTTGAAATCCAGAAAGAATGGATTCTGAACACCGAGTACATTAGCATTGGCTGACCACTGATTCAGATACTGCTGATACATACCAACAACTGTATTAATCTGGTCTTCTGTCAGCTTCTTGGTTTCAGCCTGTTCATCTGCTTCATACAGGTCTGCTGTGCTGATATTAGATTCATTGGATTCTGTGCCGGCTTCTCCGCCAACCATTTCGAGATCCCCCAATGCTTCACGCAGGCTCTGGATTGCCGGATCGCTTTCATCAATCTTTATATCTTTTGTAAGTGCTTCTGCTACAGCTGCATTGGCACCCTCGAACTGGATGACTGGTGTCTGTATTGTAATACCTGAAATAGTTACTTTATTTTCATCATTATCTGTCTGGGCCACAGCATCATTATCTGTGTTTGAAGAATCAGTAGTTGCTTCTGTTGCATCATCTTCTGTCACAGAATCTTCTGTTGCTGGATCTTCTGCCTCATTTGTATTGGTGTTATCCTGCACGGCTTCTGTAGTATTTTCCTGCACTGCTGGTGTTTCTTCATGTGCAGGCTCTGCAAAAACTGTTGAAGGCACTACACTGAATACCATTATAGTAGAGAGGAATAAACTCAAAAGCATTTTACTTCTCTTTTTCATAATGTCTACCCTTCCTTTCGTGTTTGTATTAGATAATTCATATTATGTTTTTTGTTTGCCCCCACCTCATTTCCATTGTATTTTATTTATACTCCACCCTCTATTATATGCTACTGTAATTCGTATTTTGCATATATTTTTGCATATAATATAGTAATTAGGTATTTACTTTAATATATCACTGCTAACTGTTTTGTTCAAGACATACTGACGTTTTTTAGCACAAAAACACATCGAAAAGTCTGGTTTTCAGGTTTCTGGCATGTATAAACGTAATAAAGAAATTCCCCCGTATCTTATGATTTGTTAAAATACGGGGAATCATCAAGTTTTTTCTTACTTATTTATTTAGAATTTACATATTGATGCGACAGAGGAGTCTTTTTTAGTTCAGTTCCTCAAGAATTGCTGCTGTGAGTTCTTTTCTGTTTGTCTTGAAGTGGAAATACGGTCTTTCCTTGATTACGCGGATGTCTACCGGATATTCATATTCTTCCAGTGCATCTGCAAGACCTGCTTTTACTTCATCCAGACTCTTTGTTTCATCAAGGATTACAAAGAAATATGGAAGGAAATATCCTTCATGATCCTGATCTGGTACAAAGCAGAAGAATCCATCTTCTACACCAGCTACACGTACTGCTTTTGTCTCCATTCTCATCATGTAAAGTTCTCCGCCACCGAAACGCTTTGTTGTTCCACGTCCAAGAATGTATACAATTCCGTGTTCATTGATGTAAGCTTTATCTCCCGTATGTAACCAGCAGTTCCCATCTGGATGATTGATCAGTGTTCTTTCAGTAAGTTCATCACCTCTCCATCCCGCATAGTGGAGCATCATAGCAGGACCCGTCATACATAATTCTCCGATTTCTCCATAATTCAGTTCTTCCAGATCCTCTGAGAATACTGCCATAGTTGTTGCCGGCATTGGCATTCCGACGCATCCGTCTACCAGCGGGAACATCGGATTTGGAAGTGTAAAGTTTGAACATCCTTCACTCTGACCATATCCGGCACTTAAAGTTGCTTTAACATTATGCTTATGGAAGAATGCTTCTACTTCTTGTGTTTTCCTTTCGTTCATTGCTTCAGCTCCGGTTCCGATACTTCTTAGATGAGACATATCGTAATCTTCCGGAATTCTGTCACTCTTCATAAGCATTTCACAGAACATTGGAATCAGTGCCCAGAAGTTTGGCTTCTGCTCCATAAATGCGATATCAATATATTCCAGCGGACAGAATGGATCAAGTACCATAATCAGTCCTGCTGACAATGGGAAGATTGCCATTGATACAGTTACTGCAATCAGTGCAGGTGGTAAGATTGGCAGCCACCATTTTTCCGGTACATCTGACGGCGGAATAAAGATGGACATCTGGAATGCAGTTGCTACTATATTAGAAGAAGAATGAATAACTAATTTAGAGATTCCTGTGGATCCGCTTGTATATGCGCCAAATACTGGTCTGTTCACATCTTCTTGTGCCATATAGTCTTCTGTATAATCTTTCCCAAGTGCCAGGAACTCGTCCCATGTAAGATCTCCTTCTGTTGTCTCTATCGCACCGGTATATCTGGATGCAATTTCTTTTTCAACATAGTCCGGGACAGATTTTCTATCTGCATAATCATATGGAGAAACCTTAATTACACGCTTCATTGGTGTCGTTGCACGGAACAGATCTTCATCTGACTTTGATGTATAATCCATGACAAATGCTGTCTCTGATTTTGATTTTCTGATTGCAAAACATAATTCTTCTGGAATGTCATCTCTGCAGATAATTGCAGCTCCGATTCTTTCTGCTGCGATCAGAAGGATAAAATGTGCCGGAACACTTTGCAGAAATACAGGAATTCTGTTTCCTTCACCAAATCCAAGTATCTTTAAAGATTTTGCTGCTTTATCAACTTCTCCCCAGAATTCTTTCCATGTAATTTTGTTTCCGTAATATTCAAATGCAATTTTATTTTCGTCTGGATTTTTTGCTCTTAAAAACGTTTCAACAGTTATTGTTGGCACTTCAACGTTGCGCAGTGCTTCTGGATAAAACTGTAACCATGGTTTATCAACGCTCGCTTTTCCAGTTAATGTTGCTCCTGTATTTTCCATAATTATTTACTTCCTTTTCCGATTATTTATTTGTTTTATAATGACGATTCGTATTCTATCATGGATATTTTTCCTTTTCAATAGAAGTGGTGAATTTGGCATATTGAATCAAACAAATCAACTAATTCATTTTTTTCAGGATTTCATTCAATAGGAAATTTTTTGTATAAATGTTCTTGTTTTCTTATTTTGTATGCAGTACACTAAAATTATAATAGAAGAGAGGGGCTTTTGATTATTATGAAAGAAAAAAACAGATTCAGTGTTCTGTTAGAGCATCTGACATCTATGGCCAATTTAAAAAATTATGTACTTGCCAAAGCTGTGCAGTATGATGAATCTTATATAAGCAAATGGATTAGTGGAAAATCACTTCCAACAGAAAAAAATCACGAAATTATTTTGCAGAATATCAGCCAGTGTATTGTTGAGGCTCTGACTGATGATAACCGGGACACTTTTTTAGAAGAATATCAAATTTCTGACGTTTCGAATCTTCAGAAAGCGATTTACGATCATCTCGAATCTGAATATACATATGTAAAAGAACTTCAGGTAACAACTGGTTCTAAAGTGGCTACTAAAATTTCATATTATCCGGAACTTACACTGGATCAGTTTATCTTTAAAATGAAACATCCATCACTCCGTAAAGTACAGTCGCTAAATATTTATGCTATGGTAGATATTCTGAATGTAGACACGAATTATCAGCTTTTAATTGCTGAATTTAACAGCATGCACAATGACATAGGACTTGTGCTTCCAGGAGTTCATTTTTCTTTAATGATTGATTTGGAATCGTCTTCAGATAATCCGGTTTATACGGCTGGTTTCCTGATGAATTTGCTTTCAAATCTTTCGAATATTGATTTTAATCTTTATTGCGGAACACAGGCACAGAAAAAAATGGTTTTTGCGATTAAAGATATTTATTCGCTTTCAGGTATGTTAGTTGATCAGAACCATTGTCTTGCTGTTACAACAATTGAAGATTCGTCTCTTTCAACGGAACTTTATTACAAATTAAAATTACTTTGCAGCAAAGAAACATTGCTTATTCGACGGACATCTATTCCTGAAATGATTCGTACTTACGAATATGAGCATTCACTGTTTGCCCGGAATTCTTCTTGTCTGCTTGGACATTTTACAGAACATTTTCTTCCAACTGATTTACATAATGAGCTGCTTGATAAGTATGGCTCTTTTATAGGAAAGACATACAGACCTGTACTTCAAAAAATGCATTCTCTGGTATCGCAGATACTTGCTGTTACACCGATAAGAGCACTGATTTATGCTTCTGCATTTACAGATTTTACAGTTACTGGCGAATTGGATTTCTATGGTTATCGAATTCAGCTTTCGCCGGAACAGCGTCTTCATTTTTTTAAGCATATGAAACATCTGCATGAAATTTCAAATGCGCTTCAGATTAAGATTTTGCCGAATGGTTTGCTGTCTGATTACCAGCATATCCCAAGACCGACACTGTTTTTTGCAGATGAGTTTTCTTATTTGCGTTTTAGGAGAAATACACCGTATTACAATATCTGTATTCCGAACAAAATTAGTTTGAATCGAATTTTTTCGGCCTTTTACGATACCGTTTGGGAGTTTGAATCCTGTATTGCACCGGATGCATATCTTACTCATGCAATCCATTCTGTAGAAATTTTGCAATCAGATGCTTCAGGTGATGTGCACAATTAAGAGAAGTCAAGTGGGCTGTTGCAAAATAGATGAGTAATCATCTATGGAGCAATAGCTCCATTTTTATGTCCAAAAGCAGAAAACGGACTCCGAAGAGCCCGCAATCCATGGTATAATTAAGTATGACCAAATACATAAAATACCATAAAAATTATACCGAATTCGGCGAGCCTTATCAACTGGTTTTGCCATTAAATTTGGAAGGTCTGGTTCCTGATGATGATTCTGTCCGACTGCTGAGCCACGAATTGGAGGATTTAGATTACAGTTTACTGTATCAGGCGTACTCTACCAAAGGCAGAAATCCGGCAGTGGACCCAAAGACCATGTTCAAGATCCTGACCTATGCTTATTCCCAAAATATTTATTCTTGCAGAAAGATTGAAACCGCTTGTAAACGTGATATTAACTTTATGTAGCTGCTTGCTGGTCAGAAAGCACCGGATCACAGCACGATTGCAAGGTTCCGTACTGGATTTTTGGCAGACACCTGCGAAGCCCTGTTTTATCAGATGGTACGTCGCTTGGAACGAATGGGAAGAAAATATGTTTCTGAAAATACAGGAGGCGGTCACCCTACTGAACCAAGAGTACCTACAGGCTGTCCGTATAAAGAACGATGTTCCCGTGCTAAAGGGAATAAACGTCTGTACATCTCCAAAAGTTTCTTAGAGAAGCGTCAGGAATCCTATGAAAATATCCTGAGTGAAAAGGGGATCTTATACCGGATGAATCGCTCGATATGATGCTGGGATCCTTTCAATTACTACTGGGGATGCCGAAATTTGCTATTCGTGCGACAGCCTCTTTTCTCTTTCAGGCTGCCTGTAACCGTATTTTTTCAGAAGCGGTACGGTTTTTGGCATTATTTTCCATATTTTCGCGGCTGGTCGGAAATACCTGCGAGGTAATCGAGACTGCAGTCGTACGTCTTTGCCAGCAGCATCAGCGAGTCCAACGGGATCTCACGAATGCCTTTCTCATACCGTAAACGCTCCATAGGTGGTACTCTTGTAGACCTGCCCATTTTCCTAGATAAT
>ERZ1106919.2491-NODE-2491-length-10154-cov-3.277255_pt1 | contig 10154 bp, 14 predicted proteins | sample MGYA00403654_ERZ1106919 | MGnify/ENA primary metagenome ERZ1106919 (study PRJEB35170, sample SAMEA104062450) | human gut metagenome | biome: human gut; feature: human-associated habitat; material: faeces | place: Denmark | collected 2012-10-08 ... | reverse complement strand
CATTTTTATTTTTATTTAATATTTAATGTTATCTGTAATAAGCAGGCTTCAGATGAACCGGCACCCCATCTGAATACTCCGCAATATTAGTTCCCTGAATGAGTGGTCTTACATACTTAATATACTCATCAGAAATATCTGTTCCATCTGCGGTTATCCACTCTGCTGGGAACTTCTTTTCCTTATTGCATATATCGTTCACATCTGCAAGTCCGTAATTAATCTCATATCCGTTAGTATCATCTCTTACAAACGTAATCATTTTTCCAGTTTCACCGTCAAGAGCTGCTACAACCGCTGCCTTTCCTGCTTTTTCGGCTTCATCAATATCTGTTGCTGAAGCAAGAAGTGATGAACATCTCTGTGGAAGATTAAGCTCAATACTTCTGCATTTGATTCCAAATTCTGCTTTAACATAATTTTCAAGATACTTTCCACAGCCTGTAAGCATCTTATGTCCAAAACCATCAACCGATGCTGCATCTGCATATTCACATATGAATCTGCCGTCTTTGTCCGCAATTCCTTCTGATACGCACACAACAACTGCAGTTTCCTGTTCAAGTGCCGCCTTAAGTGACTTCTTGAATTCTTCCATATCAAATGCATGCTCTGGCATATATATAAGATAAGGATTTCTGCTATACTCTGTTCTAGCAAGTACTGATGCCGCTGTAACCCAGCCTGCATGCCTTCCCATAAGTTCAACAATTGTCACAGACGGATGTGCATAACATGTTGCGTCAAGTATAATTTCTTTTAATGTTGAAGCAACATATTTTGCAGTTGAACCATACCCTGGAGTATGATCTGTCATTACAAGATCATTATCAATTGTCTTAGGTACACCTATAAATCTTATGTCCGATTTCTTCAATAATGCCACTCTTGATAATTTTGACACTGTATCCATTGAATCATTGCCACCAATATAGAACACATATCCAATGTTCATCTGTGCAAATGTATCAAACAATTTATCATACACCTTATCCCCTAAATCTTCTGGAAGCATATACCTGCAACTTCCAAGAAAAGAAGCCGGTGTTATCTTTAATCTATCAATCGGCTCATTATCTGCCACTTCAGAAAGATTAATGAAATTGCCTGCCAGAAATCCCTCAATTCCATGCACCATGCCATACACAGTGCCAATCTTTTCCTTATTTCTAAGTCCTTCCTCAATCACTCCATATAATGATGAATTAATAACCGCTGTCGGTCCGCCTGACTGACCTACCAGAATATTCTTTAACATACTCATGCCTCCTACATTATTGCTGTTGCTGTTGCTGTTGCTGTTGCTGTTGCTTAGATTGTATCATCTGTTGATTATTGATTGCAACATGATACCTATAGATAGTCGTATTTTTAATTCTCTTATAGGAACATTTCTGCTATTTTCTATCATTTAAGCTGTCTACACAGCAAAATGTTCCTATAAATTCTGTTTTTGAAGTCATCTTATAGGTATTTTTCTGCATTTTCACAACATTTTTTTCAAAATACACCTATTTTTCTCAAATTCCACCTATAAAGTTAACTTATTTTTAAATTTTATAGGAAACGGCGGCTAAATCGGCAGACAGAAGATAAAACTCATATAATAATAATGTTCCTTAACAAGTTGACACATTTCCACTAAGCGTATAATATTCAATTATTCACATAAGGCGCTTAAAAACAGCGCAGGAATGGAGTTTAATATGAGATTCGTAATACAGCGTGTTAATCATGCAAATGTTAAGATAGATGGCGAAGTTGTTGGAAATATCGGACATGGGCTTCTGATTCTTTTCGGGGCTGGTCAGGACGATACAGAAGAAATGCTTCCAAAATATGTAGACAAGATATGCAAAATGCGTATTTTTGAAGACGAGAATGGAAAAACCAATCTGTCACTGGCAGATGTCGGTGGCGAGCTGCTTATTGTAAGCCAGTTTACACTTTATGCGGACTGCCGCAAAGGCAACCGTCCAAGCTTTACCAATGCCGGCGCGCCTGATATGGCTAACGCCCTCTATGAAAAATTCGTCGCAATGTGCCGTGAACGTGTTCCTAAAGTTGAAACCGGCAGATTCGGTGCTGATATGAAGGTCAGCCTTGAAAACGACGGACCATTCACAATACTGATAGATAGTGAGGATTTCTGATATGTTTAGAATGTGGTGTAAGCTCTTTGACGACAGAGGGCATCTTATCAAAGACACTGTAATTAAAAATGCGGATTCTGATTTAAACAGAACCCGCAAAATATTCGCTGCTATTCATGACGCATGCTATGAATTCGACCTTGCCGAGCCAATCTGGCTCGATTCCAATGTTTCAGAATTCCAGCGCCACTCGAAAGTACGCTTCACTAAAGATAACTTTGTTGAAGATATCGAATTTGCTTATATGGAAATTGAGGTTATTGAGGAAGATTAGAAATACATTGACTTTTTGCGCGAAGAATATCAACTTTCATCCGCAATATATCAATTTCGTGCGAAGAATATCAATTTAATTTGATATATTGCGTTTTAAAAAACATTCTTCTTTTTAACATCTAATTATAGTGAAAATGCTGACTCCAACCGGAATCCGCATCCATCTCATATATATTTATTACCATACATTAAACAATAACATTTCGCTCTCCCCCAGCCATAAATGCCTTGATATTAAGGTATATCTCGTCCATCAGGCGGGTTCTCGCCTCGTATGTCGCCCATGCAACATGAGGGGTAACGATAAGCTTGTTGCTGTCCTTAATTGTAAGAAGAGGATTGTCCTTAGCAACCGGCTCAGTGGTTATTACATCAAGTCCTGCCGCTGCAATCACGCCTTCGTTAAGCGCTCTTACAAGGTCTGCGTCATTAACAATCGGGCCACGTCCAAGATTCAGAAGAACTGCGCTGCTCTTCATCTTCTTAAGTGTCTCATAATTAAACAGATTTTCTGTATATTTGTTAAGCGGTGCATGAATTGACACGATGTCCGATTTCTTCAAAAATTCATCAAGCTCATATCTTTCGTATGGCACATCATAGCTGTGACCGCTTGCTGAATAGTATATTACATTACAGCCAAAGTCTGCCGCAATCTTAGCAACGCCTCTTCCTATATTGCCAAGTCCGACAATTCCCCATGTCTTTCCTGCCAGTTCGTGAAACACATTTGCAAAATGTGAGAAGCAAGGCCACTCGGCATACTCACCGCTCTTTACGAAGTCATCATAATATCTCATCTTCTCGATAAGATAAAATGCAAGTGCAAATGTATGCTGTATAACTGACTGTGTTGAATATCCGGCAACATTGGCGACTCTTATTCCATGCGCTTTGGCATATTCTGTATCAATATTGTTATAGCCTGTAGCTGCCTCTGCCACCATCTTAAGATTAGGCGCGGCTGCCATGCACTCTGCGTTCATGTTAGTTTTATTAATAATAACGACATCAGGATTATGCTCTTTCATTCTTGCAACAGCTTCCTCATAAGAACTTAAGCTGTATGTCACAACTTCGCCAAGCCTGTTAAACTGCTCAAGCGAAATATCATCTCCGTATGTCATAGTTTCCAACATAAGTATCTTCATAATAATCCTCCGTTTCTGCACATTTTTGCATAATTATCGTACATTTTTAATAATTTCCCTGTACTGTTTATTTAGTTTCACAAGTTCCCTGTCTACATTTTTTAGTAAAAAAAGTCGTCCTGCACTTTTCATTTTCTTAAATGGTTTTACAGTCAGCCTGCTATGTATATCGACATTTCCGCTGTCATCATCTGCATAATTTCTGATTGCTATTAATACAGTCTGCATACAAACCTCCCAAATGACATTGAATACTACCGCATTATACATCTTAATTAAAGCAGATATTGTCGAACCACCGTCTGATTAAATATTTGCAACAAGTTCCTTCATAACCTTGACATTGTTAGCAATTGCAAGCTTTTCAAATGCAGGGTAATCCATTGTTGCGCTGTCATCAGCCTTATCTGATATAGTTCTTAATATTACAAATGGAACTTTATTAAGGTAAGAAACCTGTGCTATCGCTGCTCCCTCCATCTCTGTACAGAAGCCATCGAAATTGCTGCTGATTCTCTCCTTAACAGCCTTGTCTGATATGAACTGGTCGCCGCTTACAACTCTGCCGACATGAACTCCGATTTCCGGAACTGCATTTTTACAAGCCTCGCCAGCAAGTTTAATAAGTCTTTCGTCTGCTGCAAATGAAAGTGTATCCATTCTTGGAATCTGTCCTAAAGGATATCCAAATCCTGTCGCATCCATGTCATGATGAAGAACATCTGATGAAATAACAACATCTGCAATATCAATCTCTGCCTTAAGTGAACCAGCAATTCCTGTATTAATAATATAGTCAGCCTTAAAGTCATCGACAAGAATCTGTGTGCATGCCGCAGCGTTAACCTTACCAATTCCGCTTCTTACAATAACAACATCTTTCCCGGCAAGCTTTCCTGCTTTAAATGTCATGCATGCCTTAGTTTCCTCGCGGGTAATCTCCATTACCTCAACCAGCTGCTCTACTTCTTCGTCCATTGCACCAATAATACCTATCATAAATCCTCCTTATATATCCATTTCAAACTGCATACATTATAATTGAACATTTGCAATAAAACAACTTATGCTTTTTCATATCATGTAAAAGTGTTATACTTTTATTAGGTATGTGTACTAACATTGTGAGAAATTGACAGATTATCGCATAGCACGCTTGCGCTGCTTGTCGTTCGCAGCAGTACTAAGCTTGCTGTAAGCACATATCTGCTTACAGCTCGCTTAGTGCCGGCGACTCCAAAGCACTCTGCGCTAATCTGTCAATTTCTCACAACAATACATATACCGAATAACTAATAATGTAAGAAAGATAAGTAAGGAGATTTTTATGAAATTTAAGACTTCAGGCGTATGTTCACGTGCAATAGATTTTGATGTTGTTGATGGAAAGGTTGTTAATGTGCATTTCACTGGCGGATGTGCTGGCAATACTCAGGGCGTTGCTGCTCTTATCGAGGGCATGGACATTGACGAAGCTATCAAAAGAATGGACGGTATCAAATGTGGCTATAAGGACACATCATGTCCTGACCAGCTTGCTAAAGCCTTAAAGGAATATAAGAAAGATAATGAATAGTGTCGCGCGATTTAAAAGAGTTTATGTCGAGATAACAAGCAGCTGCAACCTGCACTGTTCTTTCTGTCAGGAAACTCTGAGAAAACCACATTTTATGAGTGTGGACGAATTCCGCACAGTGATTGAAAGAATCGGACATTATACTAATTACATTTATCTTCATGTTAAAGGTGAGCCGCTTCTGCATCCACAGCTTGGTGAAATTCTTAAGATATGTCAGGACGCTGATATGACAGTAAATCTTACTACCAATGCCACTCTTATTAAAGAGAAGCTTCCGGTTTTACTGGAGTATCCTGTACATCAGATTAATGTGTCGCTTCACAGCGCTGACGATAACGACTGCATTGACATGGATTCTTATATTCATAATCTTTTTGAATCCTGCGAGACGCTTCTTGATAAGACTGAAACAGAGATTTCACTAAGACTCTGGAATACTAAGAAAGAGCCTTTTCTGTTTGGTGAGAAGAACTGCACAATCAAGAGACATCTTTATATTAATGTTCAGTCTCCGTTTGAATGGCCTGATGTGAACAGCACTTATTGCAATGAGCGCGGATTCTGTCAGGGACTCCGCCAGCATATGGCTATTCTGTGTGACGGCACTGTCGTTCCGTGCTGTCTTGACGGTAATGGAGTGATGGCTCTTGGCAATATTCTTGATTCAACACTTGAGGAAATCCTTTCATGCCCACGAAGCGTCGCATTTATGGATGGATTCAAGAAAAAGACTGCGGTCGAACCGCTCTGCATGCATTGCAGCTTTAAGGAAAGATTTGCTCATAAAATGTAATGATACATTTGAACAAATCGGACATTTTATTATATTTTCAGGAGAATGACCTATGAAAAAAATAGTACTTACCGGTGGTGGTACTGCCGGACATGTAACACCTAATATTGCCCTGCTTCCAAGCCTTAAGGAAGCCGGCTACGAGGTTTTCTATATCGGTTCATATACCGGTATTGAGAAAACTCTTATTGAAGATCTTGGAATTCCTTATTATGGTATTTCATCCGGCAAATTAAGAAGATACAGAAGTCTTAAGAATCTGTCTGATCCATTCCGTGTGCTTCATGGACTTTTTCAGGCTAAGAGACTTATGAAAAAAATCAAACCTGATATCGTATTTTCTAAGGGAGGCTTCGTGTCTGTACCTGTTGTTCTTGCCGCCGGAAGCCGTCATATTCCAGTAATTATCCACGAATCCGATATGACACCCGGCCTTGCCAACAAGATTGCTATGAGAAAAGCAACTAAGATATGTTGCAATTTCCCAGAAACTCTCAAGTATCTTCCTGAAGGAAAAGCTGTTCTTACAGGTTCTCCTATCAGACAGGAGCTTTTGCTTGGCAACAAAGCTGCCGGACTTGACCTTTGCAACTTCACAACTGACAAACCTATTATTCTTGTTGTCGGCGGAAGTACTGGCGCTGTACATGTTAATGAGGCTGTAAGAAGCATTTTACCTGAGCTTCTTAAGGATTTTCAGGTTGTTCACCTGTGTGGAAAAGGCAAGATGGACGAATCACTTAATGGAACTCCCGGCTATGTCCAGTTCGAGTACATAAGCGAGCAGATGCGCGACCTTTTCGCAATCAGTTCTATCGTTATCTCGCGTGCGGGTGCCAATGCCATATGCGAACTGCTTGCTCTCAAGAAGCCTAATCTTCTGATTCCGCTTTCTGCTAATGCAAGCCGTGGCGACCAGATTCTTAATGCCAATTCTTTCAAGGAGCATGGCTATTCTATGGTTCTTACAGAGGAGGATATGACTAAGGATACTTTACTTGCCGCAGTCCGCAAGCTTTACGCTGACAGACACCAGTACATCATTAATATGGAAAAAAGTGAGCAGCAGGATTCTATTGACAAAATTATGAATTTAATTAAAGATAATAGTAAATAATAATCCGGAGGTGATTTTATGGGCGCTGTTAAACATAGCCGTCAGCGTGACGCTATCAAAACATTTCTTATGTCACGCAAAGACCACCCAACTGCCGATGTTGTATACACATTTGTCAAAAATGATTTTCCAAGCATAAGTCTTGGAACAGTTTATAGAAACCTTTCCTTTCTTGTGGAGCATGGCGAAGCCGTTACTGTTCCATGTGAGGACGGTTTCGTTCATTACGATGCCAATACGAAGCCGCATTTGCATTTTCAGTGCAGAAGGTGTAAATGTTTAATTGATATCACCAATCCATCTGACAATGAAATCCTTGAAAACCTCGGAGCTAATGTTTCATCACATTTTCCGGGCAAAATCGAGGCTGGTTCAGTCTGCTTCTATGGATTGTGTGAAAAATGTGCTTCGGATAATTAACATTTTTACAAGTCAACAAAATAAAAATAGTAATCATTCCTATTTTTATTGACAAACTGATTTATTTCTGTTATATTCTAGTTACGAACTGATGAAGCATTTTCAGAAGTTCCGATAAGTAGAGTTCAGGCTCATGCCTGTTATGTTTATAAACGAAAGGAGATTATTATTATGAAGTATGTATGTACAGTATGTGGTTATGTTTATGAAGGAGAAGCTCTTCCAGCAGATTTCGTCTGTCCAGTATGTAAGGCACCAGCAAGCAAGTTTGCTGCACAGACAGGAGAAAGAGAATGGGCTGCTGAGCACGTTGTTGGCGTAGCTAAGGGCGTAAGCGAGGATATCGTTGCTGATTTAAGAGCTAACTTTGAAGGTGAATGTTCAGAGGTTGGTATGTACCTTGCTATGGCAAGAGTTGCTCACAGAGAGGGTTATCCAGAAATCGGTCTTTACTATGAGAAGGCTGCCTGGGAAGAAGCTGAGCATGCTGCTAAGTTCGCTGAACTTCTCGGCGAAGTTGTAACAGACAGCACTAAGAAGAATCTTGAGATGAGAGTTGAAGCTGAGAACGGCGCAACAGCAGGTAAAACTGACCTTGCTAAGAGAGCTAAGGCTGCTAACCTTGACGCAATCCATGATACAGTTCATGAGATGGCTCGTGACGAAGCTAGACATGGTAAGGCATTCGAGGGACTTCTTAAGAGATACTTTGGTTAATTGTTAGTCCAATAGAATCGCATAACATAAGGATTTTTAGAGGAATAAGTTTTTGGGCTTATTCCTCTTTTTATTATGTTAACCTATATTTTAACAAAAAGCTTTTTTTATCTGCTCAATTATATTTATTAATTGCTTCTTAGGTATAGCTGCCACAAAACCTGTTAAATCCATTTCACTTCCACCTAAATCACCTAATCCCATCTGCACCCATGCATATATTGCAAATTCTTTCTGCGAGAATTCTAATTTTATGAACTGCATTGCTGTAAGCATTCCAGTTCCTTTTTTCCATACATTTTCACCTGTATTTATTGTAATTTCTCTAAATCCATTACTACTTAATATATTATTTATTGTATTTTGTACCTGTTCAAATTCACAATCATATTGAACAACTATCTTTGTACGTGCCATATTCTTACTCCTTTTCTATTTGTGTTCCACATTTAGGACAAATCGTTGTCCCTTCAGAAATATTTACGCCACAATTAGGACAAACATTTTTAATTGTTCCATTGCTGCTATAACTAAGAACTTTGTTAAGTTTATCTTCATTTCTTTTCTTCATAATAGAAAAAATAATCATTGCACCTCCTGACCCTGCCATAATTGCAAATATAAATAATGCTATCATCAATGATGTTTCATGATCTGTGTACGGTGGGGTGTAAGTATATGTATAACAATTAATTTCATTTACAATAGAAGACCATACTGATATAGCCCCTATCAATCCCAATGTTATCAATATATATGCAACTATCATCATACTGATTTTCCTCCTTTTAATTATAAACTCTTAACTTTTACTTTTTTGTATTGCATTATAATAAGCTTCTGAAAGAGTATTCTTTTTCTTTTCTGTACTATCATCTTTAGAAAATGGCAATCCACTCGCTGCTTTTGCCATGGCTGCTCTCTTTCTGTTATTTACATCAATTACATCATATGTATGCGATGATAATGTACCATCTTCACCAACCTCAAAAATCTTGCTAAACATAGCTGGAGATGATGGCTGACAATTATAATATGTAGCAAAAATCAGTATTCCGTCCTCATAAAAAAATGTAACATTAGAACACAATATAGTTTTCCCCGAATCTTGCACACTTGCCCATTTAGAATATTCCTCAAAAACTCCGTCAATTATTTTCTTTTGATCATCGTTTAAGTCATCATATGTGTAACTTTTCTCTTGTGTATTTAATGTAAATGTTGTACAGCCACTAAACATAAATAAACAAATAAGCAAAACAACAAAAACCTTTTTCATATTTTCTCCCACTTACTTATAATATAAATCCTCTACCCATGTACCATTTGCCTCTGATTTTAAAAATATACCTTTCTAATGTATATACATCATCACTCCCTGGCATATAACATATAAATGTCACATTGTATGCAGTACTTGCAGAATTTCTTTTAAAATCCAGTTGGTCTTCCAGACAAGCATTTAAATCATGTAATTCATCTTTATCTAATTTTTCTTTTTTTATAATTTCATATTTAATCTTCTGAGGCTTTGTATTATTTCCTAATAATTCTTCATAATTATCTTTACATTCCTCCGTATAATCATCAATAAGTTCATCTTTATCAGAATAAAAAGATCCAGGCCCAATTAAATATTCATTATATTCTGGTGCATATACTTTGTACATCAGCTTTCCATTAGAAGTTTCTATTGCTCTTACATACTTCTTTATAACTTTGTCAGGTCCATTTACATTACTGACAACTGCTATTAATGCAACAATAATAATTACTGCAATTCCTGACAATTTTATTGTTAGGGCCTTTAATTTCTTCCAATCTGGAACTTTAGTTCCACATACTGTGCAGAATTTTGATGTTTCATCAATTTCTGCATGACATTTTAAACATTTCATACCATTATCTTCCTTTCTCCCTTAAGTATACTAGCTCATTTATTTGTTAA
>ERZ1106919.2476-NODE-2476-length-10212-cov-3.286896_pt1 | contig 10212 bp, 11 predicted proteins | sample MGYA00403654_ERZ1106919 | MGnify/ENA primary metagenome ERZ1106919 (study PRJEB35170, sample SAMEA104062450) | human gut metagenome | biome: human gut; feature: human-associated habitat; material: faeces | place: Denmark | collected 2012-10-08 ... | reverse complement strand
AACCAGCTTCTGCAGCTTCTGGATTACCTCGCGGGATCCTTTCAGATGACAGGCACTTCCGATACAAATCGATACTCTCATATAATGACCTCCTCACTATCCGTTATAAAACAGACGCAGCCTTTCACCGGAGATTCCCGGTCAAAAAACTGTCTGTTCACATGCATCTTCCAGGGGAATTTACTAAAAATGCATCTTTCCCCATTCTTCTTCATTATCTCATATTGTGATATTATTATCAATCAAATTTCTTTCTGATTTTGTATTTTTTTTAGACCATAAGTGCCTGATTCCAAAACCTTTTCACTTTCTTTTCATCAGCTTATGACTCTCCCGGTGTTTTTTAGGAAAATAATCTTTTTATCGGGCACCTTGCACTGCTTTTCTATAATATTTCCATCTCCTCCATGTACGCCCGCAGCCTCTTCACATTCCCGTCCGCAAAACAGTAACCATCCATGCCGCAGCCCTTCGCGCTATCGATGTTATCCTGACGGTCATCAATGAAAAAGCATTCTTCCGCTTTGAGATGAAATTTTTCAAACAATCTCTCATAGATCGCCGGATTCGGCTTCGCCAGCTTCTCCTCCGCCGAGACAAGCGTGCCATCAAAATATTCAATGCCCGGAATCTCATGCTCGAACACACGCAGGCGCACGGAACAATTCGAGCAGAGGTAGATGCCGAAGCCCTTTTCTTTCAGTTCCTTCACCAGCTCTCCCATCCCCGGCTTCGCCCAGATGTTGTACTCATGCCAGTGTTCCAGACTTTCCTTCGCCAGCCAGCGCAGATGTTCATTTGGCAGGCGTTTCTGCACCCGCTCCAGCGCCTGTGCATCCGTCAGCGTTCCCTCGTCTAAAAGCGACCACTCCTTCGAATCAAACAATTCGCGGCGCATCCACTCCACATCCTCCGGATTATCTGTGTACTCCCAGCACACCTTGACCGGATCATACTCCAGTAAAACCATTCCCATATCAAATACTATATTTCGAATCATACTTCTGCCTTTCTCTCATCCCGCAAATCTGCCGCCATTCCTGCGGCAGATGGAATTTTCAGTCCAAAAAATTCTCACCTGCAAGCAATCATAATCATTTATATTTTAACATAAATTTCTCATTTTTTTATTTCCATTTTCATAAATTAATGGTACAATAATAGAAAATTTTTCAGGAGGTACCGCTTATGAAAATGATTATCGCAATCATTGGCAGTGAGGACGCCGATGATTTAGTATATGAATTAAACCAGCACTCCTTCTTTGTCACCAAGCTTTCCACGATGGGCGGCTTTCTGAAAAAGAAAAGTACAACCCTGATGCTCGGTGTCGAAGATGAACGCGTCGAGGACGCCATCTCCATCATCAAAAAAATGTCCGGTGCCCGCGAGCAGCTGGTATACACGCCGCCGACCATGGCCGGAAACTGCTGCCCGACCGTCAATATGACCGTTCCGATGAACATGAAAGTCGGCGGAGCAACCGTATTTGTAATAAATGTAGAAGAATTTCAGAAATTCTAATTTTTTGATTTATATTACAAATCCGAATTACAAAAGGGGCTTTCGCTTGCGCGTCTGCCCCTTTTGGATTCCTTTTATAGAAAAAGAAAAACTCCCGGAGAAATCATCTCTGGGAGTTCCACGCTGCACTCAGGTTCTGCAGCTAATCATGCAGAAGAAGGGACTTGAACCCTCATGATGTTGCCATCACACGGACCTGAACCGTGCGCGTCTGCCAATTCCGCCACTTCTGCGTAATTTCTAGTGCGGGCAACAGGACTTGAACCTGCACACTCTCGTACCAGAACCTAAATCTGGCGCGTCTGCCAATTCCGCCATGCCCGCTTGCTTGTCTTTCTGACTCACAAGTGAGTTTATTATAACATAGGGTAGTTCAAAATGGAAGAGTTTTTTTTATTTTTTTGAATTTTTTCGAAAGTTCTTTTAGAAAAAATGTGCGGCAAATTCATCGATACTGAAAGTCCGTGTGATCTTTCGTGTGATCCTTGCACCGAAAAGTGTGTACCTATAACGGAATATTTGGTTCCGCTTGAAATCTTAAAAACACAAAAAAGGCTTGAAAACAAAGGAAAAACCAATGTTTTCAAGCCTTTCTCTATCATGGAGACAACGGGATTCGAACCCGCGACCTTTGCGTTGCGAACGCAACGCTCTCCCAGCTGAGCTATGTCCCCGTCCAAACTGTTATCATTATAGCACAACTGGAATGAATTGCAAGTAGAGAATAAAAAAAACAGAAACCCTTGTAAATCAAAGGTTTCCGTTCTTTTCTAGGCAAGCTGCTGACGGGAATCGGACCCGTGACCTCCGCACTACCAATGCGACGCACTACCGACTGTGCTACAGCAGCATCTTTTTGTTTTCGGCTCATCTCTAAGCCTCGATTAGTTTATCATGATACAATCGTTTTGTCAACGGTTTTTTTGAATTTTTTTTATTTTTTTAAATTTCCCGTTTTTTTCATCGGATGCCTCCGTTTTCATTCGCAGACATCCGATTCTCATTTCCTATCTTTTCATATTTCTATATGATTCCAACGGGGAGGGGAGTAGCGGAATCGGTTGCCCGATAACTTTCACTTACCCTACATCATTCTCTGACGCACAATCTCATATGCCAGCACGCCAGCTGCCACTGATGCGTTCAGGGAGTCGATATCTCCCTTCATCGGGATCGATGCGATAAAATCACATTTTTCCCGCACCAGACGGCTGACACCTTCGCCCTCATTGCCAATCACCAGACCGATCGGTCCTTTTAAGTCGAGGCGGTACATGCTCTCTCCTCCCATATCGGCACAGACAAACCAGAGTCCTCTCTCTTTCAGCTCCTCGATCGTGGCTGAAATATTGGTTACCTTCGCCACCGGCGTATAATTCAGCGCTCCCGCCGAGGTCTTCGCAACCGTCGATGTCAGGCCCACTGCGCGGCGTTTCGGGATGATCACGCCATGTGCGCCTGCCAGATTGGCAGTACGGATGATCGCACCCAGATTATGCGGATCCTCAATGCCATCCAGAATAAAGAGAAACGGCGGCTCGCCTTTCTCTTCTGCCAGCTTTAGCATGTCTTCCACCTCTGCATAGCGGTATGCCGCTGCCTGTGCAATCACGCCCTGATGCTTGCCGGTCTCAGAAAGCTGGTCGAGTCTCTCCTTCGCCACATAGTGGATGATCGTATTCTGCTTTTTTGCCTCTCTCGTGATCGTCCTGACCGGTCCATCCTGGCAGCCATCCAGCACAAACAGCTTATCCACCGTCTTGCCCGAACGGAATGCCTCTAAAACGGCGTTTCTGCCTTCGATCATCGTCTCTTCAAATCTATTTTCCTGCTTATTTTCCTGTTCCATCTATTTTCCTCATCATGATTTATAACGATATTTATAGCGTTTCCGGCGGTACTTCCGCACTCTCACTGTTATTTCTCGTTCTCTGCTTCCTGTAGCGCATGCGAATCTGTGGATGTTCCCTCTGCCTCCGCCAATTCTCCCATCTGTTCCAGCCCTTTTCCCAGAAGTTCTGCCATCCTGTCAAACTGCTCGGTCAGATAGAGATAGCCCATCAGCGCCTCAAATCCGGTCGCCATCCGGTAATCCTTCATCGTCGCGTGCTTCGGCATCGTAAAAGATTTCGCATTGCGTCCGCGTCGGTATGCCGCCTTCTCCGCATCCGTCAGTTCTTCCTCCAGAAGCAGATAAAAACGTGCCTGTGCGTCCGCCTTGACCAGGTTAGCCGTCTTCTTGTGCATCTTGTTGACCTGCATATTGCCGCGGTTCATGACAAGGGTGCGGATCGCCAGCTCATAGACCGCATCGCCGATATACGCCAGCGCCAGTGGGGAATACTCCCCCGCCTCAACATGCTTTAAATGCAGCGCTTCCTTAAACGCATTTAAGCCCGTTTCCATTTGACGCCCTCTCTCGTATCTTCCAGAATAATTCCCATATCGAGAAGCTGTCCACGGATCTCATCTGCCAGTGCGAAATTCTTGTCTTTTCTCGCCTGCTGGCGTTTTGCAATCAAGTCTTCTACTTCGCTGTCCAGAATCTCTTCCTTCTTCTCCGTGATAATACCGAGCACATCGCAGAGCTTGTCCATCGTCTCTTTGACATAGGAAACGTATGCCTTCGTCGATGCTTCCGAAATCGTGGAGTTGCTCAGGCGTACAATCTCAAAAATAGCTGAAATCGCATCTGCGGTGTTGAAATCATCGTCCATCGCCGTCTCAAACTTCTGAACCAACCCCTCGACTGCTGCCTGATTCTGCTTCTCCTCTGCCGTCATCTCGCCCTCTTTCGCTGCTTTCAGGCAGTCTGCCTGATGCTCTGCCGCAGTGCGGATGCGCTCTAAGCTGTTTTTCGAAGCTTCCATCAAATCCGCGCTGAAATTGAGTGGGCTGCGGTACTGGGCGCTCAGCATGAAGAGACGCAGAACCTGCAAATCGTATTTCTCACTAATCTCACGCACAGTAAAGAAGTTTCCAAGAGATTTGGACATCTTGCGGTTATCAATATTTAAGAATGCGTTGTGCATCCAGTAGTTGGCAAAGGTCTTGCCGTTCGCGCACTCGCTCTGCGCGATCTCATTTTCATGGTGCGGGAAGATCAGATCCTCTCCGCCTGCATGGATATCGATGGACTCGCCAAGGTATTTCTTGGACATCTCGGAGCACTCGATATGCCAGCCTGGACGGCCCTGGCACCACGGAGACTCCCAGAACGGCTCTCCTTCTTTTTTCGGTTTCCAGAGAACGAAATCGGTCGGTTCTTCCTTGCCTTCCTCGCCGGTTACCTTGATCTCACGGAAGCCGGACTGCAGATCGTCCAAATTTTTATGGGACAGTTTTCCGTACTCTTTAAAGGATTTGGTGCGGAAATAAACCGTGCCGTCAGCTGCCACATACGCATGTCCTTTTTCGATCAGCGTATTGATCATCTCGATCATACCGCCGATCTCCTGAGTCGCCTGCGGATTCTTCGTCGCCGGTTTGACGTTCATCATCTCCATATCTTTTTTGCACTCTGCGATATAGCGCTTGGAGATCGTCTCCGCATCCACGCCCTCCTCGATGGCTTTCCTGATGATCTTGTCATCCACATCAGTAAAGTTAGATACATAGTTTACTTCGTATCCTTTGTACTCAAAATACCGGCGGACCGTATCAAATACGATCATCGGTCTTGCATTTCCAATATGAATAAAATTGTAAACGGTCGGTCCGCACACATACATCTTAACCTTGCCCGGTTCGATCGGCACAAACTCCTCTTTTCTGCGGGACAATGTGTTGAAAATTTTCATAACCTCATTACTCCTCTTCTATTTTAAATCTGCTTCCGGTGCTGCCTGACAGCCGCCACAGCCGCCGCATCCACCGCAAGCCGCTGCCTGCGTCATCATTTCACTATCATAACAGTAATTCTCCACTTCCGTCAACAGGGTAATCGCCTGTGAGGAAATGCCCTCGCCGCTGCCTGTAAAACCAAGGCCTTCCTCGGTCGTCGCCTTGACACTCACACGGCTGACCGGAAGCCCCAGCGCATCTGCAATATTTTCTGCCATCTGTGGGCGGTATGCAGCCAGCTTCGGGCGCTGCGCAATGATCGTGGCATCGATATTTTCAATCACATAGCCGCGTTCCTGCAGAAGTTTCCCTACCTTTTTCAGAAGCTCGATGCTCGACGCACCCTCATATGCCGGATCCGTGTCCGGAAAATGCTGTCCGATGTCGCCCAGTGCCGCCGCCCCTAAGAGCGCATCCATCACCGCATGCACCAGCACATCCGCATCCGAATGTCCTAACAGCCCCTTCTCATACGGGATCGTCACGCCGCCTAAAATCAGTTCCCGATCCGGAACAAGTTTATGCACATCATATCCCTGTCCTATTCTCATCGTATTCCAGTTCCTTTCTTGGTCATTTTGTAACTGTCCGGACTGCCCGCAGTTACTTTATTTGATAAATTATTTTATACTTTTGAAAAATATACACTTATCCAACAATTTTTAATTTACGCTCAATACAGCGGACTTCCAGATTGCTCTGGTACTGACAGCTCTCGCCGTCCACGTGAACTGCCATCGGGCGTTCCGTGTAGATCTGGACCTCCCGGCAGCTGAAGCACCGCAGCCCCCGGTTGTGGGAGCGCCGGAACAACGCCCGGAACAGGGTTCCAAGCACCTGCCGCTTCGAGGCATGGCTGACAATGCAGACCTCCAGGTTGCCGTCGCTGCTGTCCGCCTTCGGCGCAAACCAGAATCCGCCGCCCTCGCAGGGTTGAATCTGTGCACTGATAAAATAAATATAATTAAATTCCACCCGGCGCGTTCCATCGAGCAAAATATACCCCCGGATCGGTTTCGCCTTCAAATACTGTATAAATCCCAGTATCCGGTACGACAATCGCCGCAGATGAATCCGGTTGCAGATATTTTTGATCGCCGAACGCTGCATATGCTGGCATACTTCCGCATCCAGCCCGATCCCCGCGCTGACAATAAAACGCCGATGTCGGAGCACATCATCGCCATATGCAATCACACCATAATCGATCTGCCGGATCCGCCGCGCCCTAAAAATCCGGCGCAGTCCGCACATCGGTCTTCCCGAAAGCCGGAGCCCGCGCGCCAGATCACTGCCTGTCCCCACCGGAATATAGCCCAGCGTCACCATGTCGCAGGAAACGATTCCGTCCACGACCTCATTCATCGTCCCGTCACCGCCCACGACCACAATCACCCGTGCCTCCTTGCAGTGGGACGTCAGCTTCCTTGCATACTCTGTCGCCTGCCCCGCATATTCTGTCAAATATGCCTGATACTCAACCCCGTCCCGCACAAGCCGCTGCTCTATTTTCTTCCATATCTTATAGCCGCGGCCACTCTGTGAAGCGGGATTAATAATGAAATAATACATTACTCCATCCTCATATTTTACCATAACGTCCCCTGCTTTCCGAAAATACAGAAACTCCCCTGCTGGGGCGTTATATTTTATCTTTTACCCTGCCAGAATACCTGTCACAGGATACAGCGCCATTACAATTTTGCATGAGATAAGTATACCATACTTCCTTTTAAATGATAAGAAAATTTCTATAAATTATTTTCTCAAAAGTGTTGACAATCTTGAAAATTTATACAAAGGTGGACGACTTACAAAGATGCAAGCAGGTTTTGGTAATTTTGCAAAGCTTAAGCCGGTTATTTCAATTCCGGAAGGAACGTTAATTGTAAAAGGTAAGTTTATCGGCAGAAAGAAAGCCATTGCAGGACTTGTTAGTTATATAGAAGAAATGGACTTAGATGAAAGATTTCCAATTTATGGAATTTATTCAGACGGAACAGAGAATCTTGATAACTTTGTAAAGAAAGTTGAAGAAAAAGGAATTAAGTTTAAGGAATGTTATCAGATAGGACCTACAATAGGAACTCATGTTGGACCTGAAACATTTGGATTTATAGCAGTAGAAAAAGCAAAGAATTAGTTAATAAATGTTGGAATAGCAATGATGATGAAAGCTATAATAAAAATATAATAACCACAATGAAAAGAACTGTTAAGTTGGCAGAGTTCAAGTGCCAGAGTAACAGTTCTTTTTATTATACAGATTAGAAATCTCCCCCAATTGATTGCACGGATTGCTACGTGTTACGCAATCGTGTACAAAGAAAGTTCACAAATTATTTACAAAACTTTTTTTAGAAAAACGTTGACAAAGCGGTTGAGGAGTGGTAACTTTAACACAGATAAAATATTAGCACTCAAATTAAACGAGTGCTAACAGGAAGAGAAAGGAGATGCCATGGAACTTAATGAGAGAAAAGAAAAAATATTAGACGCTGTTATTAGGAACTATCTTGAGACAGGCGAACCGGTAGGTTCCAGAACCATTTCCAAATATACAGATTTAAATTTAAGCTCAGCAACAATTAGAAATGAAATGTCAGACCTTGAAGAGTTAGGCTACATAGTTCAGCCACATACATCGGCAGGAAGAATTCCATCAGATAAGGGATATCGCTTTTATGTAGATCTTCTGATGGAGAACAAGGAGCAGGAGATCAGCAGACGAGAGGATGCACTTCTTGAAAAGACCGATAAGGTCGAGAAGGTACTCCAGCAGGCAGCAAAGGTTCTTGCTTCGAACACCAATTATGCGACGATGGTTTCCGCACCGGTCAACAGCCGGAACACATTGAAGTTCATTCAGCTATCACAGGTGGATGAAGAACAGATCGTAGCAGTCATCGTACTTGGTGGTAATGTGATCAAGAATAAGATCATTGAAGTTGGAGAAACCTTAAGTAATGAGAATCTGTTGAAGCTGAATATGCTTCTGAACACGACACTGAATGGATTATCCATTGATCAGATTACATTAGGTCTGATTGCCAGATTGAAAGAACAGGCTGGTATCCACAGCGAGGTTGTCGGTCATGTACTGGATGCAGTGGCAGAGATCATTCATGTAGATAATGACATGGAGATCTACACAAGCGGCGCAACGAATATTTTCAAATATCCGGAGCTTAGTGATAAGCAGAGCGCACAGGAGATCATCAGTGCTTTTGAAGAAAAGCAGCAGCTTGCCGCTCTGGTAACAAAGTCAATGGCAAACGGCGGTGAAGACAGAGACATTCAGGTATACATCGGAGATGAATCGAATGTGGAGAACATGAAAGACTGCAGCGTAGTCACAGCAACATATGAGTTGGGCGAGGGCATGCAGGGAACCATCGGAATCATCGGACCGAAGCGAATGGATTATGAACATGTCATGAAGACGCTTAAGACACTGATGGCAGAGCTGGATGACATATTCCACAGGGATGAGCCGAAAAAGCTCGAATAAGAAGTAAGAAAGGTGGAAGAACCATTGGATAAAAAGATGAGTAATGAAGAAATGGTAAAAGAAGCAGTGGAAGAAGCAAAGAAAGCTGCGGAGGCAGAAGCCAAAGAGCAGGAACCGGAAGAAACCGAAGCAACAGAGGAAGAAGCTGTTGGTAAAGAGACGAATTCCGAAGATACTGAAGAACCAAAGAAAAAGAAGCTGTTTGAAAAGAAGAATAAAAAAGATAAAAAGGATGAGCAGATCGCAGATCTGACAGACAAACTTACGAGACACATGGCTGAGTTCGATAATTACAGAAAGCGTACTGAAAAAGAAAAGTCAGCGATGTATGAGATCGGAGCCAAAGATGTTGTAGAAAAAATTCTTCCGATTGTAGACAACTTTGAACGCGGACTTCAGTCCGTACCGGAAGAAAAGAAAGATGATCCGTTCGTAGATGGAATGGATAAGATCTATAAACAAATGATGAGCACACTGGAAGGAATCGGAGTAAAACCGATCGAAGCAGTTGGTCAGGAATTCGATCCGAATTTCCACAATGCAGTGATGCATGTGGAGGATGAAGAACTTGGTGAAAATGTAGTAGCCGAGGAATTCCAGAAAGGATATATGTACCGTGACTCAGTCGTAAGACACAGCATGGTAAAGGTAGCAAACTAAGATATACCGTGTACCGCATTTACGATACACTTTATATAAATAACAAAGCAAAATACAATTTTTATTATATTAACAGGAGGTCTTCATAATGGGCAAAATCATTGGTATTGACTTAGGTACAACAAACAGCTGTGTAGCCGTTATGGAAGGCGGTAAACCAACCGTTATTGCCAACGCAGAAGGTATCCGTACAACTCCTTCCGTTGTTGCATTTACAAAAACAGGAGAAAGATTAGTGGGTGAGCCTGCAAAACGTCAGGCAGTTACCAACGCCGACAGAACCATTTCTTCTATTAAAAGACATATGGGTACTGATTATAAAGTAGACATTGATGGAAAGAAGTATACTCCTCAGGAGATTTCCGCAATGATCCTGCAGAAGCTGAAAGCAGATGCAGAGAGCTACTTAGGTGAGACAGTCAGTGAGGCTGTTATCACAGTTCCTGCATACTTCAACGATGCTCAGCGTCAGGCAACCAAGGATGCTGGTAAGATCGCTGGTCTTGATGTAAAACGTATCATCAACGAGCCTACCGCCGCAGCTTTGGCATATGGCCTGGACAATGAAAAAGAGCAGAAGATCATGGTATACGATTTAGGTGGTGGTACATTCGATGTATCTATCATCGAGATCGGTGATGGCGTTATCGAGGTTCTGTCCACCAACGGCGATA
>ERZ1106919.2475-NODE-2475-length-10214-cov-2.731371_pt1 | contig 10214 bp, 8 predicted proteins | sample MGYA00403654_ERZ1106919 | MGnify/ENA primary metagenome ERZ1106919 (study PRJEB35170, sample SAMEA104062450) | human gut metagenome | biome: human gut; feature: human-associated habitat; material: faeces | place: Denmark | collected 2012-10-08 ... | reverse complement strand
AAATCCGCAACACGGTCCAACCGCGAGCCTCAAACATAGCCGTCACTTCTTTGTCGTGTTTTATGTTCCGTTCACGCTTTTTTTGCCAATATTCCTGATGATCGGCCGGTCGAGTGTTTCGACAATCATGCCCATGCCAGAAACAGCCATCCACGAACACGGCAATCTTTTTCTTGGGGAAAATGAAATCGGGGTGGCCCTTTACCGGGTAATTTCTCCGCCAACCTGTGATTCCGTTCTGCTTGAATATTTCAATCAGTCGTAGTTCCGTAGACTTGTTCTTTTTAGACTTGATCTGCCGCATGACGTCAGATCGCTTTCCCGCATCAAAAATGTCTGCCACGACAAATCACCTAGCTTCAAACTCTATACGGAGACTGGGATCGGTTTCCGCTTCCAACACGATTTTGTTGTATCGGTCAATGATGCCGGAGAGCGTGGAATTCCGTTTTGACTCGTCAAAGAGACTATGTTCATAAACATTGGCAGACAAGAACTGCTGAATATCCCACACCTCTACGCGGCCAGCCAGCCCAGCGTCCTCAGCAAGATTAAGAGCGGTATGTACACGCTCAAAAATCGTGATGATGACAGGGTGGCAGCCAGCGCGGAGATTGGCCTTACATTTTTCAATCAGCAACGCGCCGGGCATGGTCGTACAATGGATAACCGTGCTGCCGATGACAAAATCACCGTTGCGATCCGTGGGACCGTCAGCCACAGACGCTCCATGGATTTCAAAAGAATTTTCCGGCATAATCAAACAGAGCTTCGCCGCTACAAGGTGCTGCAACACAGTACCGAGATACTGCGTGCCTGGATTTTGCTTCTGGCGCTTTTTCGCCTGCTCAAACAGGTCCCGGACACGGCTGGCGCCTACGCCCACATACAGTTCCACAAAGTCGGAACCGGAAATGGACAGGAAGCCCACGCCGGCCTCGCCGGCCACCGCCTTGGCAAGCAGCGTCTTGCCGGTGCCCGGAGGGCCCACCAGCAGCACACCCTTGGGAATCCGGGCGCCCAGATCGATATACTTCTTTGGATTTTTTAGGAACTCCACGATCTCCCGGAGTTCCTCCTTTTCCTCGTCGGCTCCCGCCACGTCGGCAAAGGTGACCTGTTTATCCTTTTCGCTGAGACCACGGATCTGTGCGGAGCCAAACTTTGCCATCCGGTCCGGCCCCATGCCTCCCTGTGCCCGGACGCTCATGAGGTACCACATACCGCCGAACATCAGCGCCATCATCAGATAGGGGAGCATGATCCCCAGCCAGTCAGTCCCCTCCGGAGGGGGATAGCTGTAAGATTTGATGATTCCTGCTGCTTTCTGCTCCTTTACCAGATCGTTGAGATCGCTGTAAAAGAGGGTATAGTCATGGATCCGGCAGCGGACCGGCTGGTCGCTGCCCTTGACCTGCAGCATTAGCGTGCTGGAATCCGTAAAGCGGAAGGCTTCCACCTTCTGCTGCTCAAAAAGCTGCACCATCTCATCATAGGTCATCTCATCCCGCTGATTGAGCTGGGTCAGCCAGCTGACACATAAAATCACGATCAGCATCAGCGGCAGAATGCTGATGCCGGGTCTTCTTTTTACCATACGGGGGATCCCCCCTTTCTGTATTATCGCCGCATACAGGCGGCTGCGGCGGTTCCCGCACCTGCCGGGAAGCGCCGGTCATGCTCAGGTGTTTTCGTAAACGGCGGGCTTCAGCACACCGATGTAAGGCAGATTCCGGTAAAGCTGGGCATAATCCAGGCCGTAGCCCACCACGAATTCGTCCGGCACCACAAAGCCGGACAGATCCGCTTCCACCGCCTTTTCCCGGCGGGAGGGCTTATCCAGCAGCGTCACGATAGAGATGCTCTTGGCACCCTTTGCCATCAGATAGCTTTTCAGGAAGGCCAAGGTATTGCCGGAGTCCAGAATATCCTCCACAATGACGATCTCCCGGCCCGTGATGTCCTGCTGGAGATCATGGGTGATCTGTACCCGGCCGCTGGACACGGTGCCGTTCTGGTAAGAGCTGACGGCGATGAACTCCACATCGCACATCAGCTGGGAAGCCCGCATCAGGTCCGCCATGAAAATGAAGGAGCCCTTCAGCACCCCCAGAAACAGGGGGCGGTGTCCCTCATACCGCTTGTACAGTTCCTCACCCAACTCCGCGATTCGGGTCTTCAGCTCCTCTTCCGTTACCAGAACCTTGAGAATGTCTTTCTCCATCTCACTATTCATTGTTGTTCTCCTCTGTCACTTTTAAAAATATCACCCGCACCGCCCGCTCATATCGGTCCGGTGCGAAATTTTCCTGAATAGGCAGCCCCGGCACCGCCACTGCGATGCCGTTCACCCGCAGGACCGGAAGCCGGTCCCGCTCCTGTGGGGAAATTCCCCGTTCTCCGCACAGGCGCTTGACAGTGCGGCCGTTCAGTCGGTCCTTGGAGTCCCAGGCCGTCACAGTCAGGTCGGCGGTCTCCGAGATGGAAATGAGAACACCCTCACCGGCCGACTCTGCCAGACTAACCTGCCACTGACCGAATGTGACGATCTCTCCCACGGTAACGGCCTGCACCGCCGGCGCAGACGCCGCCTTGAAAAAGCGCAGCGCCGCCGGCTCCCGGAGGACCGTGACGCCGTAGGGCATGGAAAGCTGGCCCCGGTCCAACGTCAAAATCGCCCGGATATGAGCGGCGGTCAAGTCCTTTTCATGGCCTGCCACCGCCGCCAGCACCGCCAGCACCAGCCGTCCCCGCAGGGCCTCCGGCGCGTCTTGCAGCACGGCGAGGGGGATCATTCCGGAAACGTTTGAGGTCACGGCGCATTGGGCCAGCAGTTTTCGACACGCAGCGTCCAGAGCCGCTTCATCCGCCGTCAGCAGCGATGCCGTGCGGCTCATGTTCTCCACAACTCTGGGATTCAGCTTCTTCAAAACCGGGAGCACCTGATGGCGCAGCATGTTCCGGGCCGCATCGTCCGTCCCATTGGTGGAATCCTCCACAAAGGGGATGCGGTGTTCTGCGGCGTAGGCCGCCAGCTCCGCCCGGGTCACACTCAGCAGCGGACGCAGGATACAGTCCCGCTTTTCTGGGATCCCGGTCAGCCCTTTCAGGCCCGTGCCCCGCAGCAGATTTAACAGCATGGTCTCTGCGCTGTCATCGGCGTGGTGGGCGGTCAGAATACAGCCAAAGCCCTCCCGCCGCCGGGTCTCCTCCAAAAATTTATAGCGCAGCTGCCGGGCGGCTTCCTCAACGGTGCGCCCGGTTTTCTCCGCAAAGGCCCGGACATCGCCCCGGCCCGCGAAAAAAGGAATTTCACGGGCGGCGCACCAGTCCCGGACGAAGGCCTCGTCTCGGTCCGCCTCCGCCCCCCGGAGCTGGTGATTGAAATGGGCGACGGCTACCCGCCGTCCCTGCTTCTGTCCCTGCCGGACCGTCATTTCCAGCAGGCACATGGAGTCCAGTCCGCCGGACACGGCGCACAGTGCGCCGCCCTCCGGCAGCTCCACCGCCGTCAGAGGATCAGTCATCCTCATCATAGCGGTTTTCCAGCGTGGCAAAGGTGGTGTACTCCGGCATCCACCGCAGCTCCACCTTGCCGGTCTCGCCGTGACGGTTTTTCGCTACGATACACTCGGCAATATTCCGCTTTTCGGAATCCTCGTTATAGTAATCGTCACGGTACAGGAACATTACGATGTCGGCATCCTGCTCGATGGCGCCGGATTCACGGAGGTCCGACAGCATGGGCCGTTTATCGTCCCGCTTCTCGTTAGCACGGGACAACTGGCTCAGACAGATCACCGGCACATTCAGTTCCTTGGCCATGACCTTCAGCATACGGGACATTTCGCTGACCACCTGCTGACGGTTCTCGCCGCTGCGTCCACCGGATGCGGAGGTCATCAACTGTAAATAGTCGATGACTACCAGGCCCAAGCTGTCGATCCGGCGGCATTTGGCGTTCATATCCGCCACGCTCAGCATGGGGTTATCGTCAATACGGATATCCACTCTATTCAATACGCCGGCAGCGGCGGCGATCTTCTCCCAGTCCGTCTCCCGCAGAGAGCCGGTAACAAGCCGGGTGTTCTCCACACAGGCTTCGGAGCTGAGAAGCCGGGTCGCCAGCTGCTCCCGGGACATTTCCAGCGAAAACATGGCCACGGTCTTTTTCTCAGACTTCGCCACATTCAGTGCTACGTTCAGTGCAAAGGAGGTTTTGCCCATACCGGGACGGGCCGCCAGCAGGATTAGGTCCGATTTATTCAGGCCGCTGATCTTCCGGTCCACAGCGGACAAGCCGGTGGACAGGCCCGGAAGTCGGCTTTCGCTCTCGCTCATCTCGTTGAGCCGGTCCAGCACATCCGGCAGCACCATCCGCAGAGGCACCATATCCTGCGCGCTCTGGCCGCGGCGGACGGCGTAGATCTTCTGCTCGGCAGCTTCCAGAATGGCAGCGGCTTCTCCGATGCCCTCCTGCACCAGCACCGTGATCTCCCCCGCCGCCTGAGCAACGCCCCGCAGCAACGCCTTATCCCGAACGATGGCCACATACTCCATCACGTTGGCGCTGGTGGGGGTGATCTCCATGAGCTGCGCCAGATAGGAGCGGGTGGTATTTTCGTCATAAGTCCCGGCCTTTTGCATCTCCTCGCAGACGGTGATGCCGTCAATAGGCCGGGCGTAGGTGAACATGGTGTAGATGGTCTCAAAAATCTCCCGGTTCTGCCGCAGGTAGAAGTCCGAGGGCACCAGCTTATCCATCACGTCCTTGACGCAGCCCTCGTCGATGAGCATGGAACCTAAAACGGCCTGCTCGCCTTCCAACGAATGGGGCATCTGCCGTAGCAGAAGATCTTCGTTAGCCATGGAACTCTCCTTCCCGCTTCTCCGGAAGCGCAAGTTAGACATTTAGACATGCAATCATTTTTGTCAGGGCGTCCCCCAGGGGAGCCTCTCTTGCCCCTGCGGGGCAATTCACCTTCTGTACCTGACAAAAACACATTGACTCAGCTGCCTTGGGCAGCGTTCACCAGTGAGCGGATCTCACTGGTGCGGGGTTTACTCAAGGGGAAACCGCCGCAGCGCCGCCAGTGGCGGAATAAGCAAGGCTGTTTCGAGGATGCGGCACGATTTGCAGTCTTATCATAGAGACTGCAAATCGTATTGCCGCGACGGTGTATCCTGATCCCCCTTGAATTAATCTTACTTCTCCTCGCAGACGGTGACGTACACGGTACCGCTGACCTCAAAGCCCAGCTTGGCCTTCACCTGATAGCTGCCGTAGGCCTTGATCGGCTCATCCAGTACGATCTTCTGCTTGGGAATATCCACGCCGTACTGGGCCTTCAGGCCCTCGGAGATCTCCTTGTTGGTCACGGCGCCGAACAGCTTGCCGCCGTTGCCGGCCTTGGCGCTGAGCTTCACGGGGCAGTTCTGGAGCTTCCCGGCGATCTCCTGCGCCTCAGCCTTCAGCCGGGCTTCCTCGGCCTTGCGGGCCTTCTCTTTCAGGTTCATGGTGTTGATGGCGTCCGCCGTGGCAGGCACCGCCAGCTTTCTGGGCAGAAGGAAGTTCCGGCCGTAGCCCTCGGAAACCTCGATCATCTCGCCCTTCTTGCCTTGACCCTTCACGTCCTGCTGTAAAATCACTTTCATGTTATATATCCTCACTTTCCGAATGTTCTGAATGAATTTGCTTTTTCAATTCCTGAAGCTCCGCTTCCAGTGCTTCGACCTTTTGTGCCGTGCTGCTCCACGCGCAGACAGCAATCGCCAGAATCAGTGCGATCACAGCGCCTGCCCGATAGATGCCGGTACCTCTGAGATCAAACAGCATCCACCCACCGAAGAAGATAAATACCTCCATCAGGATCAGGCAGACCGCATACGCCTTCAAAAACGCCTTCATAGGCCACCTCACTTTTCAAAGTATGCGTCCAGAACCCCAATCAACTGCTGACGGACACTCTCCGGGTCCGTGTCCTCGATCCGTGCGCCTGCGGTGGTAGAGTTGCCGCCGCCGCCCAAGGCCTCCAGGATCACCTGCACATTGATCTCGCCCAGAGACCGGGCTGACATCAGCACCGCTCCCTCGGCGGCGTAGATCACGAAGGAAGCCTGAACGCCCTTCAGGGTCAGCAGATCGTCCGCCGCCTGGGCCGCTGCAACGCGGTCCACGCCCGGCTCCTCCACCACGGAGACCGCGATGTTGCTCCGGTACATCTCCGCGCGGCGGATGATGTCATATTTCGTGACCATATCCTTCAAATCGCCTTGGAACAGCCGCTGGACCTCAGCCGTATCCGCACCGGAACGCCGCAGGAAGGCCGCCGCCTCAAAGGTGCGGCCGCCGGTCCGCTGGGTGAAATGCTTGGTATCCAGCACGATACCCGCCAGCAGCGCCCCCGCTTCCTCCCGCAGAAGATCGGTGGGCTCCACCAGATATTGCAACAGCTCCGTCACCAGCTCGCTGGCGGACGAGGCGTAAGGCTCGTGGAAGTTGAAGGCAGCGTTTTCGATATAAGTCGCTGCCCGGCGGTGATGATCAATGACCGCCACCCGGTTGCAGGATTCCAAAAGCTGGGGATTTTCCACCATGTCCGGACGGTTGGTATCCACCACCACCAGAAGCGTGTCGGCCCGCATCTGCAAAAATGCCTCAGCTGGGGTAAGGAACACGCCGCTGTACTCCGGCAGCGCGTCCAGCCGGGCGATCAGGGTCTCGGCCGCGGTGTGCTCCCGGTCAATGACGATCCGGGCCTGCTTTCCCCGCTTCCGTGCAGCGCAGCAAATACCCGCGGCAGCGCCCACGGCGTCCATATCCGCAAAGGAGTGGCCCATGATGTAGACCTCTCCCGCGTCTGCGATCAGCTCCCGGAAGGCGTTGGCCATCACGCGGGATTTCACTTTGGTCCGCTTCTCCGTGGCCTTGGTACGGCCGCCGTAGAAGGCGAAGTCCACCTGATTCCGCACCACCGCCTGATCGCCGCCCCGGCTCAGTGCCATTTCCAGCGAGAGCTTGGCGTTTTTATACAGCTCCGGGATACTGGGAGAATCCTTGCCGATGCCGATGGACAAGGTTGGGTGGATATTCTCCGCCACGCGGATCGCCCGGACAGTGTCCAGAATGGAGAACTTTTCGTCTACAAAATGCTGAAAATACTGTTCTTCAAACAGGAACAGGTAATGGTTCCGGTCCGTTTTCAGCAGGATGCCCTGGCCTGCGTTGGCCCAGGTCTGCAATTTTTCGTCGATCTGCGCCAGGACCGCGCTGCGCTGGGTATCCTCGCAGGCCTTCATCAGGTCCTCGTAGTTGTCCAGCATCAGGATCGCCGCCACCGGGCGGCTGGCCTCGTAGACCTCTCTCAGATGATCGGCCTCCGTAGTCTCCACCCAGTAGGTGGTGGCCACCAGGCTCTGCACGCCGGTGCGGTTCCGGGAGCGCACCAGGCTCCCGTAGACCCGGAAACGGTGATTGTTCAACTCCACCCGCTCCGGGCTTTCCTGCTTTCCGCTCAGCAGCCACTGGACCTGAAAATCCGGTACAGCCTCGGAAAGCCGCATCTCAAAGAGATGCTCCCGGACGCCGGCCAGCTGCAAAAAGCTCTCGTTGCTCCAGATGATCTCCCCGGTATCCGGCCGGAACACCAGCGTGGGCAGAGGGGAGTTGATGAGGGTGGACTTACTGGCGGTGTCCACACTGCCGGTGACAGAGTCGATGTACTGCAAAACGCCCTGCCGCCGCTTCTGATTGCTCTGCCGGAAATAGAAGTACAGCAGAACGGTCAGAGTTCCCTCAGCCAAGGCCAGCTGCCAGTTGACAGGGATGGCCGCCACGGCGAACAGCAACATAACGGCGAAATAAAATTTTAAATTCGGCTCCAACAGGCGGGAGAGTTTCTTATTGCTCATTCCTTACCTCATTCTCCGATGGGGCAGGCTGGCCTGTCCCTCAGAAATCATGAAATTCATCCGATAGGTTTTTTTATTATATCAGTTTACCGGCAAATACACAATGGTATTTCTACTGAAATCTTGCGAAAACAGGCGACAGGCGGGGTGGATACGCCCGATGGCGGAAACGCCCCGCTGCCCCGTGGGGCAGCAGGACGTTTTTTTAAGTGGATTCCTTTTCATGGAGTCTGATCCAAAGGGTATGGGCCACATTTTGCGGCAGCACCGCCGCCAGTGCCGTCTCGTCCGCCTCCCGGATGGCCTTCACCGTGCCGAAATGCTTCCGCAGCTCCGCCTGCCGCTTGGGTCCCAGACCGGGAACGCCGTCCAGTACGGAGCGCATGGCGCTCTTGGTATGGTGCTGGTGGTGATAGGTGATGGCGAAACGGTGGGTCTCCTCCTGGATCTGGCCGATGAGTGAAAACACCGCCTGATCGTTCACAATGCCGATCTCCCGGCCCTCTGGGGTGACCAGCGCCCGGGTCCGATGGCGGTCATCCTTCACCATGCCGAAGATGGGCACCGTGCAGCCGAATTGCTCCGCCACCTCCCGGACGGCGTCGGCATGGGTCACGCCGCCGTCGATCAAAAACACATCCGGCAAGGGCAGGAACTTTTCGTCCCCGTCCGCCGCCCTTTGCAGCCGCCGCCGCAGGACCTCCCGCATGGAGCCGTAGTCATCGGGATGGCCGCCAGTCAGCTCCTTGATCTGAAACCGGCGATAGGCGGATTTCAAAGGCTTCGCCCCCTGATAGACCACCATGGACGCCACAATGTCGCTGGCGCCGGTGTTGGAAATATCGAAAGACTCCATCCGTCTGGGCGGCTGGGGCAGGTTCAGCATTTTTTGCAGGGCTTCCAGCGTATACGCCGTTTTTTCCTCGGCGGTGGTGGCCCGCCGGACCTCCTCCTGGGCGTTGCGGACCGCCATATCCGCCAGTGTGGACTTCTCTCCCCGCTGGGGCACATGGACCCAGACCTTATGCCCCGCCCGCTGGGTCAGGGCCTCGGACAGTTCCTCGCAGTCCCCCGTGTCCACGCAGAGCAAGATCTCATGGGGCAGAATGGCCCGCGGCAGATAATACTGGGCCGTGACCGCCGCCAGCAGCTCCGCCGCCGATTCCTCCATAGGCGCGGTCAGCAGTTCCGTCTCCCGGCCCACCAGATCGCCGTTTTCCATGTGAAGAACGGCATAGCCGCTCTTGCCCGCCCCCCGGAACACGCCCCACACGTCCGTATCGGCGCACAGTCCCGCGATGACGGTCTGCTTTTTGCTCAGGGCGCTGATGGCTTGGATACGGTCTCTCAGCTGGGCCGCCTGCTCAAACCGCAGGGCCTCCGCCTCCGCTTCCATCTCGGTGGTCATGTCTCGGAGGAGCTGCTTGGAGCGCCCCTCCAGCAGCTGGGCCGCCTGCTCCATCCGGCGGTCATATTCCGCCTCCGGCATCTCCGGGCGGCAGAACCCGTCGCACCGGCCCATGTGGAAATTCAGGCAGGGCCGCTCCGCGCCGATGTCCCGCGGAAACTGTCGGCGGCAGGTGGGCAGGCGCAAAGCCTGACATACCGCATCCACTGCCTGACGGGTCTCGTACCGCCCGCCAAAGGGACCGAAGTACTTCGCGCCGTCATTGGCGGGTCGATTCACCAGAGTGAATTTAGGATACCGCCCCCGGCTGAGGCGCACCAGCGGATAGCCCTTGTCATCCTTCAGCAGGATGTTGTACCGGGGCATATGCCGCTTGATGAGGGAGTTTTCCAGCACCAGCGCCTCAAATTCACTGGTGACGAAGATCGTGTCGAAATGATCTACCTGACTGACCATCTGCCGGGTCTTGACACTGTGGGCCGCGCTGTCCTGAAAATACTGGCTCACCCGGTTTTTCAGTTTTTTCGCCTTGCCCACATAGATGACCTTCCCGGTCTTGTCCATCATCAGATAGACGCCGGGCTGTAAAGGCAGATCGTTGGCCTTTTCCCGCAGTTCGTCCTTTGTCATGATTTCGCCTCCTATCCGGCCTAAGAACAAAAGAGCATCACTTTACAGTGATGCTCTTTTTTGGTGCGCGAGGCGGGACTTGAACCCGCACGTCCGTAACGGACACTAGAACCTGAATCTAGCGAGTCTGCCAATTCCACCACTCGCGCGTATCAATATGAAGTTAATCCCCGAAGGGTGCCCATCGGAAGAAACTCCGATGGGACTTTCTGGTGCGCGAGGCGGGACTTGAACCCGCACGTCCGTAACGGACACTAGAACCTGA
>ERZ1106919.2464-NODE-2464-length-10254-cov-3.181881_pt1 | contig 10254 bp, 7 predicted proteins | sample MGYA00403654_ERZ1106919 | MGnify/ENA primary metagenome ERZ1106919 (study PRJEB35170, sample SAMEA104062450) | human gut metagenome | biome: human gut; feature: human-associated habitat; material: faeces | place: Denmark | collected 2012-10-08 ... | reverse complement strand
TTTTTAAAACAATGCATACATAAGAAAGGAGTTTCTATGAGTAACGTAAGACGTGTCTATGTAGAAGAGAAACCGGCCTTCGCTGTACAGGCAAAGGAATTAAAACATGAGGTCAGCAGCTATCTGGGAATTAAATCCGTAACAGCAGTACGTGTGCTGATCCGCTATGATGTAGAAAATATTTCTGATGAAGTTTTTGATAAAGCATGCAAAACTGTTTTTGCAGAGCCACCTGTAGATGATTTATATCTGGAGAATTTTGAGGCAGCAGAAGGCTCCCGCATCTTCTCTGTAGAATTTTTACCGGGACAGTTTGACCAGAGAGCAGATTCTGCTGTTCAGTGTGTACAGTTCCTGGATGAGAATGCACAGCCTATCATTCGTTCCGCAACTACTTATGTAATTGAAGGAACTATTTCAGATGAAGAATTTGATGCTATCAAGCATCATTGCATCAACCCTGTAGATTCCCGTGAGACAGGTCTGCAGAAACCGGAAACACTGGTAACTGTTTTCCCGGAACCGGAAGATGTTAAGATTTTTGACGGATTTAAGGAAATGCCGGAAGCAGAATTAAAGGAACTTTATGATTCTTTAAATCTTGCAATGACATTCAAGGATTTCCAGCATATCCAGCATTATTTCAAAGAAGAAGAGAAACGTGACCCGTCCATGACAGAAATCCGTGTACTTGATACATACTGGTCTGATCATTGCCGTCACACAACCTTCTCCACAGAACTGACAGATGTAAAATTTGACGAAGGTGATTACAAAGCACCGATCGTAGATACTTACAAGAAATATCTTGCTGACAGAGAAGAACTTTACAAAGGCCGTAAGGACAAATTTGTCTGCCTGATGGATCTGGCTCTGATGGCTATGAAGAAACTGAAAGCAGAAGGAAAGCTTGCTGATCAGGAAGAATCTGATGAGATCAATGCCTGCAGTATTGTAGTTCCTGTAGACGTAGACGGTAAAGAAGAGGAATGGCTGATCAACTTCAAGAATGAGACACATAACCATCCTACTGAGATCGAGCCATTCGGTGGTGCAGCTACCTGCCTTGGCGGTGCGATCCGTGACCCGCTTTCAGGACGTACTTATGTATATCAGGCTATGCGTGTGACCGGTGCGGCTGATCCGACCCGTCCGATGTCGGAGACACTGCACGGCAAACTTCCGCAGAAGCGCATCGTAAAGGATGCAGCACATGGCTACAGCTCCTACGGTAACCAGATCGGTCTTGCTACCGGCTATGTAAAAGAGATTTATCATCCAAATTATGTGGCAAAACGTATGGAGATCGGTGCTGTTATGGCAGCAGCTCCGCGCAAAAACGTCATCCGTGAGACTTCCGATCCGGGCGATGTAATCATCCTGATGGGTGGACGTACCGGCCGTGATGGTATCGGCGGCGCAACCGGTTCTTCCAAGGTACATACCGAGGAGTCCATCGAGGTCTGCGGCGCAGAGGTTCAGAAGGGCAATGCACCGACCGAGCGTAAATTACAGAGACTGTTCCGCCGCCCAGAGGTCAGCCGTCTGATCAAGAAGTGTAACGACTTTGGCGCCGGCGGCGTGTCGGTAGCGATCGGTGAGTTGGCTGACGGACTTCAGATTGACCTTGACAAGGTTCCGAAGAAATATGCAGGTCTGGACGGAACGGAGATTGCGATTTCCGAGTCACAGGAGCGTATGGCTCTGGTGGTAGACCCGAAAGATGTTGATAAGATGCTTGCTTATGCAGCAGAAGAGAACCTGGAGGCAGTTCCGGTTGCCGTTGTTACTGAGTCCCCGCGCCTGGTTCTGAATTGGAGAGGCAAGACGATCGTAGATTTAAGCCGTGCATTTCTGGATACCAACGGTGCTCATCAGGAGACAACCGTTACCGTTGAGGTTCCGACCAGGGAAGGCAATGTATTTGATAAACAGGAAGTAAAGGATGTCAAAGAAAAATGGCTGTCCATGCTTTCTTCCTTAAATGTATGCTCCCAGAAGGGTCTGGTTGAGATGTTCGACAGCACCGTGGGCGCAAGCAGTGTATTCCTGCCCTATGGCGGCGTCCACCAGATGACCGAGACACAGGCGATGGTGGCAAAACTGCCGATGAGCAAGGGCAAATGCGATACCGTTACCATGATGAGCTACGGCTATGATCCGTACCTGTCCAGCTGGAGCCCGTACCACGGCGCTACTTACGCAGTGCTGGATTCTGTTGCTAAGATCGTGGCAAACGGCGGTGATTTCCACAAGATCCGCTTTACCTTCCAGGAGTACTTCAAACGTATGACGGAAGATCCGAAGAGATGGGGCACACCGTTCTCAGCTCTGCTCGGTGCTTACAGTGCGCAGCTCGGATTTGGACTTCCGTCCATCGGCGGCAAGGACAGTATGTCCGGCAGCTTCTATGATGAAGAGCACGGCGAAATCGATGTACCGCCGACACTGGTTTCCTTTGCAGTTGATATTTCCGATACCAAACACGTGGTATCTCCGGAATTTAAGAAAGCGGGCAGCAAGATTGTTCTCTTTACTATCGAGAAAGATGCACATGACCTGCCGGTTTACAGCCAGATCATGGATGGTTACGAGAAAATCTACCGCGATATGGAGTCTGGAAAGATTATTTCCGCATATGCGGTTGAGGGTGCTGGTGTGGCAGAGGCTGTCAGCAAGATGGCATTTGGTAACCGCCTGGGCGTAAAGATTGAGCACAATGTAGATCCGAGAGACTTCTTCGCCGCTGGCTGGGGCAATATTGTCTGCGAGGTTCCGGACGGCAAGGTAGGCGAGCTGTCCATTCCGTACACCGTGATCGGTGAGGTGACCGACAAGGGAACCTTCGAGTATGGCAGTACCGTGATCTCCATGGAAGAGGCTCTGAAAGCATGGACCGGAACCCTGGAGAAAGTGTTCCCGACCGCTTCCGGCGCACCGATGAAGGCAGCAGAAGAGACACTTTACAATACCGATAAGGTATATGTATGCAAACATAAAGTGGCAAAACCAACTGTATTTATTCCGGCAATGCCGGGTACCAACTGCGAGCTGGACAGCGCGAAAGCATTTGAGGCAGCCGGAGCGGAGACGATTGTGCGTGTATTCCGCAACCAGAATGCATCCGATATCCGTTCTTCCATCGAGCAGTACAAAGAGGATATCAAGAAATCCCAGATCATCATGTTCCCGGGTGGATTCTCCGCAGGTGATGAGCCGGATGGTTCGGCTAAATTCTTCGCTACGGTATTCCGCAACGAGGCGATGATGGAGGAGATCGACAAATTGCTTCATGACCGGGATGGTCTGGTACTGGGTATCTGCAATGGCTTCCAGACATTAATCAAACTGGGACTTTTAACCGGAGGCAAGATTGAGCCGCAGAAAGCAGATTCCCCGACTCTGACAACCAACAACATTGGACGCCACATTTCCCGTATGGCATACTTAAAGGTTGTATCTAACCTGTCCCCGTGGCTCAGAAAAGCAGAGCTGGGCGGCGTATACTGCAACCCGATGTCCCATGGTGAAGGACGTTTCGTAGCCAACGAGGAGTGGCTTGCAAAACTTCGCGCAAATGGTCAGATCGCGATCCAGTACAGCGATCCGAACGGAAACTTATCCGTCAGCGAGGAGTGGAACCCGAACGGTTCCTACCAGTGCATCGAGGGTATCACAAGCCCGGATGGACGTATTCTTGGTAAGATGGGTCACAACGAGCGCTGCTGGAGCGATACAGGCATGAATATCTATGGAAATCAGGATATGCAGCTGTTTGCTTCAGGTGTGGAGTATTTCAAATAAAATGAACACCTGCTTTTAAGTAAGGTAGAAATAGACCGGATCGCAGAAATCTGCCCCGGTCTATTTTTTGTGTGATAGAAAATTCCTTGGAATTCCCCATCACACAAAAAGGTACATTCTTTTTTATGTCACAGGAAATATCAATTATGATATAAATTTTATCATTGACGAAAATGTCAGAAAACCTTAAACAAAAAGTTATTCTCAGGTAATAAAAGTGTGCTATGCTGTCAATAACAGAAAACAGACATTTACTTCAAAAAACAAGGGAAAAATTTTGAAAATACCGACAGTTTATTTTGACGCAGGCGGATATGTTTGTTATAATGGAAACAAGAGTTTGTACGCGAGAGTACATTAAAAAAGGAGGATGGGATATGAGACATAACCTGAAGGCAGCGGCGGTTTCCGCTCTTGCTATCATGGCGGCACTGGCTATGAGTATTCCGGCATACGCGGCTGACAAAAAGATCTCGGAAGTTAAGTTCCGTGTCAATGCGAAACCGGAAGCGGGCGACAGCATCGGGGATCCGGATGTACAAGTTACGAAGGGTAATGTTGAGATTACCGAGCAGGAGTTTGACAATGACGACAGCGAGTGGGAGAGAGGTGATAAGCCGGTCATCTACCTGACGATCGAGGCAAAGGACGGTTATCAGTTATCCGGCACAAAGCTTTCTGCAACCAAGTCGGCTTACAAAGTTACGAAGCGATCTGGCGATAAGAGCGAGTGGAAAGTTAAGATTACGATGTCAGCTGTTGACGGCGATTTGGATACGGTCGAAGATCTTAGCTGGAGCAATCGTACCGCAACCTGGGACAGCGTATCGGATGCAAGCAAGTATGAAGTTAAACTGTACCGCAACAGTTCTACCGTAACGACTGTTACAACCACAGGCACAAGCTACAATTTCTACCCATACATGACGAAATCCGGCGATTATACCTTTAAGGTACGCGCGGTTGACGGAAGCGATAAGGGTGAGTGGAGTGACGAGTCCGATGAATATTATATGAATTCTTCAGATGTGTATACAGGTACACCTCCGACCGATAATTCTTCTGGTGGTTCCACTCCGGCAAATGCGAATGGTCAGTGGGTAAACAGCATTTACGGCTGGTCTTACTACATCAATGGTGTACCGGTTAAGAACAACTGGGTATATGTTGATAATGAGTGGTATCATCTGAATGCAAACGGCTTCATGGATACAGACTGGATCTATACTGATAATAACTGGTTCTATTTAAACCCGGTATCCGATGGTACGAGAGGCAAGATGCTGACCGGCTGGCAGCAGATTGGACCGTACAAGTATTATCTGAATCCGGTATCCGACGGCACTCGCGGTGCAAGAAAGACAGGCTATCAGTTCATCGATGGCGCATGGTATCTGTTTGACCTGAATAGCGGAGCACTCTGGACTAACATGGTAGCTCCGAACGGTATGATAGCGGATGCAAATGGTGTTCTTCACTAAGGAGATATCCGACTGCAGACCGGAAGAGAATCTGAAATGCGGAAACATACATAAATGAAATAAAAATCAGACAGCGGCAGACAGCGGACGAGCGAAAGCAAGTGGCTGATGCCGCTGTTTTTTGTTTTTCTTGCACAGAAGGGGAGAAAAAGGATATAATAGAGAATCATATTGAGAAGCCGGAGAATTGATGAGGCGGGAATAAGAAACAGAGAGGAGAATCGATAAATTACGATGAAACCAACTGTATTATTGTATAATTTTACTGATTCCAAAAGAAAAATGAAGGTGCAGCAGGCGCTTATGCCGCTGGGATTCCGTTTAAGGGCAGTGAAAAAGGAGGAGTACGGGCTGCCGGTGGGCGTGCTGGCTGGTGTGAAAGGACTGAATGAGGATGTCCTCAGGGAAGCCGGACAGGCAATAGAGGCCGGGGAGGAAACGCAAAAAGAAGGGACCGCGCAGAAACAGGCAGACGGGAGGCTGCAGCGAGAAGTGCCGGAGAATGATTCTTCCAGGAAAATGGATTTCTCGGATGAGATGGCGATCATGGCAGGCTTTTCTTCCGCCCAGATCGATGCATTTATCTATGCACTCCGAAAAAAGGGAGTCGGACGGATTGATTATAAAGCAGTCCTGACACCGTATAATATGAAGTGGGATTCGGTACAATTATATGAAGAGATCAAAAAAGAGCATGAGATGATGACGGGGAAAGGTAAAGACGAAGCATTGTGATGCCATGGGATTGGTGAAAGGTCATTTTACTGCTTGATGTGGAGGTGGAAAGATGCTGGAAAAAGTAGATTTGAATAAATCAGTGGATAAGGAAAACTACAAGAAGCTTCGGGAAGAGATGGATGTGAAGCTGGGAGAATTGCAGCGCGCCTGTAAGGCGGAAAAGATCCCAGTTGTCATCGTATTTGACGGCTTCGGGGCAGGCGGTAAGGGAACGCAGATCAACCGCCTGATCCAGCCGCTGGATCCGCGCGGCTTTGATGTTTATGCGAGCCGGGAGACGGGAGAAGAGGAACGGATGCGTCCATTTCTCTGGCGGTATTGGACGAAGACACCGGAAGATGGGCGAATGATGATCTTTGACAAGAGTTGGTACGATAAGGTTACCGTTGACCGGTTTGACAAAGAGACGAAGCGGCAGGAGCTAAACGGGGCGTTCCGGGATATCCTTTCATTTGAAAAGCAGCTGGCAGATTCCGGCATGATTCTGATCAAATTGTTTCTGTATATTTCCAGGGACGAGCAGAAAAAGCGCTTTAAACGGCTGGAAGAAAGCAAAGAGACTGCGTGGCGTGTGACGGAGGCGGACTGGAAGCGCAACAAGGATTACGATACATTTCTGGAGATGAATGAGGAAATGCTGCAGCGGACGGATACCGGGTACGCGCCGTGGACGATCGTGGAAGCGACTGATAAAAATTATGCGGCAGTCAAGATTTTATCCACCGTCACAGACCGGCTGGAGTATGAGCTGAACCGCCGCCGAATGGAACGCGAGGAAGGGGCGGTGCATCCGCCGGTCAAACTTCCAGATGAGCGGTTTAAAAATGGCGTGCTTTCCGGCGTGGATCTGACGAAAACACTGACACGCGAGGAATATAAGGAACGTCTGGATAAGCTGCAGAAAAAGCTGGAGGTGCTGCACGGCGAGCTGTACCGGCTGCGGATTCCGGTGGTGATCGGCTTTGAAGGCTGGGATGCGGCGGGAAAAGGCGGTGCGATCCGGCGCCTGACAAGCCACCTGGATCCACGCGGCTACAAGGTCAATCCGACGGCGGCACCGAATGATGTGGAGAAGGTACACCATTATCTGTGGCGTTTCTGGCGGGAGATGCCGAAAGCGGGGCATATTGCGATCTTCGACCGCACCTGGTACGGGCGCGTGATGGTGGAGCGGATTGAGGGTTTCTGCAGTGAGGCGGACTGGAAACGGGCATATCAGGAAATCAACGAGATGGAAGAGCACATGGCGAATTTTGGCGCGGTGATCGTGAAATTCTGGATTCATATTGATAAAGATGAGCAGGAACGCCGCTTTAAGGAGCGCATGGAGGATCCGGCAAAACAGTGGAAAATCACGGACGAAGACTGGCGCAACCGTGAAAAATGGGACGCATACGAGCAGGCAGTCAATGAGATGCTGGTGCGGACCTCTACTACCTATGCCCCGTGGACGATCGTAGAAGGAAATTCCAAATATTTCGCGCGCGTCAAGGTGCTGGAAACGGTTGTGGAGGCGATGGAGGAGAAGATCCGTGAGGTAAAAAAGCTGCGTAAGTGATAGAAAGAAGCGGACGGCCGATTTGGGAATCATGTGTGGAAATATGAAGAAGCGCGGTTGCAATTCTTCGTAAGATACAGTAAAATCAATATTTAAAGAAAAAGACGGCAATTTTGAAAAATACAAACATTTGTGTAAACTTTGCGTTAAATGTAGCGATAGAAAGGAAGTGGACAAAATGGAGCAGACAGCAAAAGAGCTCACACTAGCATTTATGGCAGAGCATGCGGGGGATCCGACCCCGATGGAATTATTTCATATGCACGTAAAACACGTGGGAATCAATACAAAATCGGAAGACGAGGCCTGGGAGGTTGCTGAGACACTGGCGCGCCTGATGGGGCTGATGCCGCGCGAGACGGAGAAAGCGGTGTTCAGCGGTGACCTGACGGAAAATATGAAGATGGAGAGCCACGGAACCTACGGCCATATTGGCTTTGGCGTAAATGATTGCGAGGCGGCGATCCGATACTTTGTGAACCGCGGTATGACGCTTCGGGAAGAGACGAAGCGATTTGATAAGCAGGGTCGCTGTATTTTCGCCTATTTTAAAGAAGAAGTCGGCGGATTTGCGATCCACCTGGTACAGGATTGATAGCACCAGGCGATATAAAAACGAAAAGGATAGCAATATGAAAAAAATAATCGTGATCGGCGGCGGGGCAGCCGGCATGGCGGCTGCGATTGCGGCGGCGGAAAATGGCTGCGCGGCAACGATCTATGAAAAGAATGAGAAACTGGGAAAAAAGATCTATATCACGGGAAAAGGGCGCTGCAATGTGACGAATGACTGTGATATGGAAGGCCTGTTTGACAGTGTTGTGACAAACAGCCGCTTTTTATACAGTGCATTTTACGGTTTTAGTAACCAGGATATGAAGGATTTTCTGGAGGCGAACGGCTGTCATGTTAAGGTGGAGCGCGGCAATCGTGTCTTTCCGGTGTCTGACCGGGCATCGGATGTGACATCGGCGTTTGCAAGACGGCTGCGGGAACTGCGCGTGAAAGTAGAATTGAATCAGGGAGTTCGGGAACTGTGGCTGGAGGATGGTGTATTAAAAGGTGTGATTCTGGCGCAGGGCGGTAATGAGCGTGGGAAAAAGGACTCCTACATAGCTGCGGATGCAGTGATCGTGGCGACGGGCGGTTTGTCCTACCCGACGACCGGCTCAACCGGCGATGGTTACCGGTTTGCGGAGGCAGCAGGGCACAAGGTGACGGAACTTTCGCCGGCGCTTGTTCCGTTTGAGACGAAGGAAGATGTGAAGGAGCTGCAGGGACTCTCCCTGCGGAACGTGGAAGCTGCTGTTTTAAATGGAAAGAAAGAGGTTTACCGTGAATTTGGTGAGATGCTGTTTACCCATTACGGCGTTTCGGGTCCGGTACTCTTGAGTGCCAGCAGTTATGCGGCGAAAAAACTAAAAAAGGGTCCGCTGACTCTGATGATCGATCTGAAACCGGCGCTTTCCATGGAACAGCTCGATGCGCGGATTCTGCGCGATTTTGAGGCGGAGAAGAATAAACAGTTTAAAAATGCGCTGAACCATCTGTACCCATCAAAACTGATACCGGTCATAATTCGCCGTAGCGGCATTGAGCCGGACAAGCAGGTCAACGCCGTGACGAAGGAAGAGCGGAGACGGCTGACGGAGGTGACAAAGCATTTTACACTGACGCTGACCGGGCTGCGAGGTTTCAATGAGGCGATCATTACCCAGGGTGGTGTGACGGTAAAAGAAGTGAATCCATCCACGATGGAGTCGAAGAAGCTTCCAGGACTTTATTTTGCAGGGGAAGTGCTGGATCTCGATGCAGTCACCGGCGGCTACAACTTACAAATTGCGTGGTCGACCGGCATGCTGGCGGGACGGAGCGCAGCGGAAAATCATGAATTATAACGATATGAAAAAGGGGAAACGAAATGCCGATTAATATAGCGATTGATGGACCAGCCGGGGCTGGAAAGAGCACAGTGGCAAAGAAGCTGGCGGAAGATTATGGATATATTTATGTTGATACAGGGGCGATGTACCGGGCGATGGCATTGTATTTTCTGCGCCAGGGCATCGACAGCCATGATGAGGCGGCGATCGGACGCGCCTGTGAGACGGTTTCCATTTCACTGGAATATGAAAATGGGATCCAGCAGGTTTATTTAAATGGGGAGAATGTCAGCAGCGAGCTTCGGACAGAGGCGGTTGGAAATATGGCTTCGAATACCTCTGTCTATGCGCCGGTCCGCAAAAAACTGGTGGAGCTGCAGCGTGAATTAGCCGGACGCCGGGATGTCGTGATGGATGGCCGGGATATCGGAACGGCGGTTCTGCCGGATGCGACCCTGAAAGTATATCTGACCGCGAGCAGCCGTGTGAGAGCTGGACGCCGTTATAAAGAGCTGACCGAACGCGGGGAAAGCTGTTCCCTGGAGGCGATCGAGCAGGATATCATCGAGCGCGATTACCGCGATATGCACCGGGAATTGTCGCCTCTCAAGCAGGCGGAGGACGCCATTTTACTGGATACTTCTGCGTTGGATTTTGAAGAGGTAATGCGGGAGATGGAGAAGTTGGTTGAGGCGGCGAAGAAAAAGCAGGCATAAGACTTTAATTTAGAAAATGTGTAACTGTTCAGTAGGTCTGCGCATTTACTGCGCTGACCGTACGAAAACATGGG
>ERZ1106919.2460-NODE-2460-length-10262-cov-5.775448_pt1 | contig 10262 bp, 8 predicted proteins | sample MGYA00403654_ERZ1106919 | MGnify/ENA primary metagenome ERZ1106919 (study PRJEB35170, sample SAMEA104062450) | human gut metagenome | biome: human gut; feature: human-associated habitat; material: faeces | place: Denmark | collected 2012-10-08 ... | reverse complement strand
TGGCGTTGAGGATGTAGCTGCCGTTCTCGTTCTCGCCGATCTCGTACAGCTGGCCGGGGCGGGTCTCCTCGCTCAGGTAGTACTTCCAGCGGCAGGGCTGGGCGCACTGGCCCCGGTTGGCGTCGCGGCCTGCCATGTAATTGGACAGCAGGCACCGGCCGGACACGCTCATGCACATGGCACCGTGCACAAAGGCCTCGATCTCCAGTTCCGGCGGGGTCTTGTCGCGCAGGATGGCGATGTCCTGCAAGGACATCTCGCGGGCCAGCACCACGCGCTTGGCACCCAGGTGATAGGCGGCGCGGGCGGCGGCCCAGTTGGTGATGCCGGTCTGGGTGGACATGTGCACGTCGATGTCCGGGGCAACGGTCTTGCAGGCATCCAGCACGCCCAGGTCGGCCACGATGAAGGCATCCACACCGGCCTTGGCGGCCTCCTTGATGGCGTCCGGCAGACGGTCGGCCTCTTCGTTGGTGGGCAGGGTGTTCATGGTCAGATAGACCTTGCGGCCACGGGCATGGGCATAGATGACGCCCTCGGTCAGCTGTTCCGGCGTGAAGTTGGCCGGGGCTGAGCGCATCCCAAATTCGGGCAGGCTGCAATAGACGGCATCTGCACCATAGTTGATGGCGTAGCGCAGGCGCTCCAAATCGCCCGCGGGGGACAGAAGTTCCGGGATCTGTAACATAATCATTCTCCTAAACGAGCTTACCCTCTCCCAAAGGGAGCGCCCCTGGCAAACCGGTCAACCATTGCGTTTTTCGTCAGCACAAGGGCTTCGCTCTCATTTTTTTGCCGCAAGCGAACGGTTCACATCCGCTGCCTTCTGGCAGTTGGTCTGATGCTCCGCATAGGTGCGGGCGTAGTAATACTGGCCGCTGAGGTCGGTCACGAAGAAATAGCAGTCTTGGACCTCCGCATCGGGCTGGGGGGCCAGCGCAGCCCGGATGGCGGCCAGACCGGGGTTCGAGATCGGCCCGGCGGGCAGGCCGGTGCAGGTGTAGGTGTCGTAGGCATTGCGGATGTTTTCGGGGATCTTCTCCCAGCCGCCGTACCAGGGGGCCACCCAGTTCCAGAGGTAGTTGTTGTCTGCATCGCTCTGGACATAGCTGGACGTGTTGCTCTGCAGCTTGGGGTAGGGCGAGCCTTCTGCCAGACGGTTGCGGAAGACCTGGGCCACATTGTTGTCCTGGTCATTGCCGGCCTCCTCCTGCACGAAGGATGCCAGCGTGATGACCTCCGAAAGGCTCAGGCCCTGCTGGTCCAGCTCCTTGTACATCGCGTCGGTGAACTGCTGGTCAAAATGCGAATAGAACGTTGCAACGTAGTTGTGCACCGTATCATCCGCGAGAAATTCGTAGGTATCCGGGAAGAGATAGCCCTCACATTTCAGGAAACGGTCCGGGGCCTCCGTGTCGTCGGGGACATACTGCCAGAACGTGTATTCGCTGAAATCGCCGGTGTTGGCCTCTTCGAGAAACTCCTTTGCGGTGCACAGCCCTGCCTGTTCCATCTTCTGTGCGATGGCAATGGCCGTCGTGCCCTCCGGGAAGGTCAGGCGGACGCTCTCCGCTTTGGCATATTCAGAAAGCGCCTCGATGAGCGCATCGTAAGAGCTGCCGGGTTCCAGCGAAAATTCGCCATACTGGAGCTTCGCCGCCGCGTCTTTGCGGCCGACGTACCAGCGGAACAGCTGCGGAAACCGGATGACGCCTGCTTCCTTCAGCTGCCGGGCAATGGTGCTCACACCGCTGCCCTGCGCGATCTCCACGGTCACGGCATCCTGCCGGGTGCCGCCGTCGATCTCGCGCTTTGCCAGCAGGAATGCGCCGCCCGCCGCCGCCAGCACGAGCACCAGAAGCACGAGCAGGATCTTCAGCGCACCGCCTTTTTTGCGGGGTCTCGTATGGTTACTTGCCATCTGCATGTTCCTTTCAGTCCAACATCAGCCGCATATAGCTCTCGCTCACATCAAAGGCTTCGCCCTCGAAGCGGATCATTCCATAATCCTGCCGGGTGCCCTCGCCAAGGAAGAGGTTCTGCGCGGCACCCACGGTGATGACGGCCTTTTCCACAATGACCTCTTTTTCGCGGGCCGCTTCCATCAAAATCTCTGCGGCGCGGTCACCGGTGGCCATCATCTCCACAAAATAAAGGGTGTCCTCCTTGCGGAAATATATTCCGTAGCCGTTGTCGTTCGAGACGATGGTGGCACCGCGGGAGTACAGATCCCCCAGCACCACGGCCATCTGTTCCGGCGGCAGCTGCACGGTGTCGGGCCAGAATCTCGCCCGCAGCTCACAAAGCTTTTTGGCCGTGACGGTGTCAAACTCGGCCTGGCTCCACAGGTTGCGGTCTACCTCGCGGGGCAGACACCGCAGCGGGAAGGCCCACTGGAAGCCCTTATCCTGCAATAGCGCCGCCTGCTCATTCCCGCTGGGCACAACGACCACGAACCCGGCTCCTTTCAGTTTCTGCTGGGTGCACAGGTGGTCTACCAGGCCCGCCAGGATCAGGCTGCCCTGCCCGGTCAGGCCGTACAGGCAGCAGCCGGGCCGCCCCTGCAGCGAGACCGGCACCGCCATCGCCACGGCCTCGATGTGGTCATTTTCCTCCGCTACATAGACATTCTGCTCCCCGGCAAAGCGCTCGATGGCGTTGGCGAGGAAGGTTTCGTCCTCCCCATGTTCGCGCTGCCACAGCGCCAGGATCTCCGCCCGGTCGGACGGCTGCATCAAACGGTACATAAAAACACCTACCTCCTACGCATGGGTATCCCTGCGCCTGCCCGGCACAGGTCGATTGTGCGTTATTCCGCAAGGGCCGCGTCCACCCGTCGGCGGACCTCCTGCCCGATCTCTTCCACGCTGCGCATCCCGTCCCCGCAGGTGCAGGACACGGTCTGCCAGCCCAGATGCGCGGCGCAGAACTCAGCCGCTTTGCGGCTGCGGGCCAGATACTCCACATCCTTTTCGTGGACGTCCTTTTTGCTCTCGTCGCCGTGGTAGCGCTGGGTCATCAGCTTCTGGCTCACGGCAGGGTCCACCTGTAAATAGATCACGCAGTCCGGTGCGGGCAGACCCAGCAGATGGAACTCGTAATCGAACAGCCAGTGCAGAAACTGCTCCCATTCTTCCGGCGGCAGCTTCGAGCACTGGTGCACCGCATTGGAGGTGGTGTACCGGTCGGCGATGAGGGTGCCGCCCTCTTCGTAGAATCTCCCCCAGTCGGCTTTGTAGCCCGCATAGCGGTCCACCGCATAAAAGCTCGATGCTGCGTATGCGTTCACGTCGTCGGGTCTCGCGCCGAACTGTCCGGCCAGATACATCCGGACCAGCGCGCTCGAATCGCTGGCATAGTTCGGGAAGGTGATCTCCCGCACCAGCCTGCCCTCGGCGGCCAGTGCTGCGGCCAGACGCTTGGCCTGGGTGGCCTTGCCGCTGCCGTCCAGCCCTTCCAGCACGATGAGTTTTCCGTGGCTCATACAGGTTCCCCCTTCAAAGCGGCATACTGCGCCCGCACCTCGGCGGTCTTGCCGCAGCACATCCTGCCCTCCGGGCAGGGGCCGGAAACACACGCCGGGCCGGCCGTGCGGAAGAGATGGGGTGCCACCGGGTAGACCAGCCGCAGCATCTCTTCGGCCAGTGCCCGGATCTCCCACTGGGCGCGGCTGCAGCACCGCAGATGGAAGAAGTTTTGCAGGCTGCGGGCGTTCATGGTGACGACCATCTTGGTCTCGCAGGCATTGGGCAGCACGAAGCGGGCGTCCTCATTGGCCTGCTTGGAAGCCTTGGCACGGGCCTGTTTTTCGGGCATTCCCTCCGCCATCAGGCGGGCGGTGTGGCCCTCCTCCAGCTTTTTCACGAGGTCAAGGTAGCGCGCCGCGTCCTCGTTCATGCTGGCGAGAAAGGCTTCCTTCGCTTCGGGGATGGCCTCGATCTCCGGCGGGATGACATAACGGAAGTCGTCCAGCCGGACATAGCGTTGGCTCTGCACACTGAACGATGCGATGCGGTGGCGGGTGATCTGGGCCAGCAGCGTACGGCTGACGCCCTCGATGCCAAAGGTGAAGCTGGCATGTTCTATGGGGCTGGCGTGGCCAAGGTCGCTGAGCATGGTCAGGAAGCTGGCCGTCTTCTCCTCGGTCAGGCCGTCCAGCAGGTCGGTGATGTGGGCGTCGGAATAGCAGAGCTTCGCCGCCGCAGCCACCACCTTTTCCGGTTCCGGCGTATGCGCGATCAATCGGACTGTCATCATCTGTCATTCCTCCGTTATTTTTGTCAGCGGCGCAAAGTTTGCCATGGTCTTCTTCACGCCGACCTTTTCAAAGTTGATCTCTACGATCTGGTCGCCTGCGGCAGGCTTGACCTTGAGCACCTTGCCGCGGCCAAACACTTTATGCTCTACGATATCCCCCGGCTCGTAGTGTTTCGGGGTGCTGGCAGCAGGCTTTGCCGCCGGTGCCCCGGTGAACTGCACCGGTTTCGCCGGAGCCTTGGGAGCTGCGGTGCGCCCATAACTGGAGCCAAAACCACCCGAACGGCTACGGCTGTCCACGCTGGCGGACCCGGACGTTCCCCGCCCGGCGTAGTCGGACCCGAAGCCCCGGCTGCCGCCGTTGTACTCGGCATTCAGGTAGCCGGAGCGGCTGCCGGAACTGGAACCGGAACCGAAACCGGAACGGCTGCGGCCCCAGCCGGAGGCACCGGAGTAGCCCGATGCGCCGCCCGGCACGGTATCGCTGTAAGCCGAGCCCCAGCCGCCCAGCTGAGAGCGGCGCTCCAGCGCCGGGCTGCGGGTCTCCTCGATGTACTCCGGCTCGATCTCGCGCAAAAAGCGGCTGGGCTCGTTGCGCTGGGTGCGGCCATAGAGCATCCGGGTCACGCTGTTGGAGATATAAAGCTCCTTTTTGGCGCGGGTGATGCCGACATAGGCCAGGCGGCGTTCCTCTTCGAGGTCTGCCTCGGAGTATTTGCTCATCTCGCTGGGGAAGACGCCCTCCTCCATGCCGATGAGGAACACATACGGAAATTCCAACCCCTTGGCCGAGTGGATGGTCATCAGGACCACCTGGTCGCTGCTCTCGTTGTAGCTGTCGATGTCGCTGATGAGGGCGATGTCTTCGAGGTAGCCTTCCAGCGTGGCTTCCTCGCCGTGCTGGTCGCAGTAGTTTTTCACGTTGTTGACCAGCTGGCCCAGGTTCTGCAGCCGGTCGGCGGCGTCCTCGTGGCCCTTGGCGATCTCCTGTTCGAGCATGGCCTTGTACCCGCTCAGCTCAATGACGTCAGACGCAAATTCATCCAGCGTCCGTGTTTCCAGCGACTCCTGCAATTTCTCGTAGATCTGCCAGAATTTCAGGATCGGCATGATGGAGCGGGCCAGCCGCGCATACTGGTCGGCGTGGCTGATGATCTCCAGCATACTCGTGTTCTCCTGCGCGGCAAGGTCTGCGATGACCTCGATGGTCGTGTTGCCGATCTTCCGCGCCGGTTCGTTGATGATGCGGCGCAGGCGGACGTCGTCGCGGGCGTTGGCCACGATGGACATATAGGAGTGGATGTCCTTGACCTCTTTGCGGTCGTTGAAGCGCTGGCCGCCCACGATCTTATGCGGGATGCCGGCGCGGGTGAAGTAGCTTTCGATGGGGGCCGACTGCGCGTTCATCCGGTAAAGCACCGCGTGGTCTGCCAGATGCCCGCCCTCTTTGAGGTGCTGGCCGATGACATCCGCGATGTGCATGGCCTCATCCTGCTCGTTCTCCGCCGTGTAGACCTGCACCTTGTCGCCCTCACAGTTCTTCGTCCAGAGGGTCTTGCCCTTGCGCTCGGTGTTGTGCTGGATGACGCAGTTGGCGGCGTTCAGGATATTGGAAGTCGAGCGGTAGTTCTGCTCCAGACGAATGGTCTTTGTGCCGGGATAGATGCGCTCAAAGTTGAGGATGTTCTCGATGGTGGCACCGCGGAACCGGTAGATGCTCTGGTCATCGTCGCCGACGACGCAGATGTTTTTTTCCGGCCCGGTGAGCAGGCTGACCAGGCGGAACTGTGCCACGCTGGTGTCCTGATATTCGTCCACGAGCAGATAGCGGTATTTGTTCTGGTAGAACTGCCGCACCTCCTCGTGCCCGGCCAGCAGCTGGACGGTCTGGTAGATGAGGTCATCGAAATCGAACGCACCGGCGTCCTTCAGCTTCTTTTCGTAGGCCGCATAGACCTTGGCCGCCAGTGCCCCTTTCGTATCCCGCGCCGGGGTGCGCAGAGCCTCTTCGGGGCTGATGAGCTGGTCCTTCCAGCGGCTCATCTGGTTGATGGCGCTCTTGACCGGAAAGAATTTGTCGTCGATGCTCAGTTCTTTGTACACGCTCTTCATCACGCGCTGGGCGTCGTCGGTGTCGTAGATGGTAAAGCTGCGGGGGTAGCCGATCTCCTCGGCCCAGCGGCGCAGGATGCGCACACAGGCCGAGTGGAAGGTGGAGGCGAACACCTCGTCGCCCTCTTCGCCGCCCAGCATGTTCCGCAGGCGCTCCTTCAGCTCCCCTGCCGCCTTGTTCGTAAAGGTGATCGCCATCACGTTCCAGCTGCGCACCGCATCCTTGCGGAGCATCCCATCCAGCCAGGAAGGGGCATCGGTGTTCGTCATGATAGCCATCCGCAGCGCCTTGACGTCGTCCTCGGTCACTTCGCGGGGCACCCACTGGGAGCCGTGCGCCGCACCAAAGCGGATGAGGTTCGCGATGCGGTTGACCAGCACGGTCGTCTTGCCGCTTCCGGCACCTGCCAGGATCAGCAGCGGGCCGTTGGTGGTAAACACAGCCTCCCGCTGCATCGCGTTCAGGCGGCCGAACTGTTTTTCAATGTAGGTATCGCGCAGCGCGCAAAATTCCTGCCTGAGATCAATTGCCATTGTTTCACCTGTTCTTTAAGCTATTTTCCATGAATCACTAAGGTATAGTATATCACATTTCATCCCTATTGCACAGAGTTTACCGCATAAAAAACCGCCCATCTGCGGCGCAATGCCGACAGATGGGCGGTTTGGAATCTTCAATTTGCCAAAACAGGGCTTAGCCGAAGATGTTGATCAGAATACCAGCAGCAACGGCGGAACCGATCACGCCAGCGACGTTGGGGCCCATGGCGTGCATCAGCAGGAAGTTGGAGGGGTTCTCGCTCTGGCCGACCTTCTGAGAAACACGGGCAGCCATAGGCACAGCAGAAACGCCTGCGGAACCGATCAGGGGGTTCACCTGACCGCCGGTCAGCACATACATCAGCTTGCCGAACAGCACACCTGCGGCAGTGCCGAAGGAGAATGCGATCAGGCCCAGCACGATGATGAACAGGGTGCGGGTGTTCAGGAAGGTGTTTGCAGAGGTGGTGCAGCCAACGGACAGTGCCAGGAAGATGGTGATGATATTCATCAGCTCATTGCCGGCGGTCTTCTGGATACGATCCACAACGCCGCACTCCTTCATCAGGTTGCCCAGCATCAGCATACCGACCAGAACGGCGGCATCCGGCACGATCAGAGAGACCACGATGGTGACCATGATGGGGAAGATGACCCTCTCGGTCTTGGAGACGGTGCGCAGCTGCTTCATCACGACGGTACGTTCCTTCTTGGTGGTCAGTGCCTTCATGATGGGCGGCTGGATAACCGGCACCAGCGCCATGTAACTGTAGGCTGCCACAGCGATGGAGCCCAGCAGCTCAGGTGCCAGACGGGAGGTAACGAAGATGGCAGTGGGGCCGTCAGCACCGCCGATAATGGAGATGGCAGCAGACTGCTTCTGGGTGAAGTCCACCAGACCGGTGGCTGCCAGCAGACGGGCACCCATGTAAGTACCAAAGATGCCGAACTGTGCGGCAGCGCCCAGCAGCAGGCTCTTGGGGTTGGAGATCAGCGGAGCAAAGTCGGTCATGGTGCCGATGCCCAGGAAGATCAGCGGGGGGTAAATGCCCAGCTTGACGCCCATGTAAAGCATATCGGCAAGGCCGCCGTTGTTCAGGATCTCGACCCACATGGGGTGTTCTAGACCGTCACCGACGAAATATTCCATGTGGATGACGCCGCTGCCCGGCAGGTTTGCCAGGATCATGCCGAATGCCATGGGCAGCAGGATCAGGGGCTCGAATTCCTTCACGATGGCGAGGTACAGCAAAAAGCAGCCCACGCAGATCATCACTGCGTACAGGTAGCCGCCGGGCTCACCGAACCGTGCAAAGCCGGAACTTTGGAAAATACCGACCAGAGTATCAATAAACTGTGTCATGTTCTTCCTCCTGTGTTAAAACGGGGCCGTGGTGTCGTTCACACCGGCCTTGCCCCAGCCGTTGGTGCCGCGGCGCACCGCCCTGAGGGTGTACTTGCCATTGCCCATTGCGTGGATGGCGGCCATGATGGCAGCCACCACATCACCGGGAATGCCTTCCTCCACCTGGGGAGCCGGAGCAGCGGCCTGCTGCACCGGGGCAGCAGGCTTTGCAGGGGCGGCGGGCTTGGAGGCAGCAGCCTTTGCGGCAGCCTTCTTCTTGCCCAGACCGTCGAAGATCTTGCCCTCCAGCGTGATGATCGCCATCAGCAGCACGAGGATCAAGAACACCAGCACGATACCGGTAACGGTAACGACGACGTCAAAACCTAAATCCATGGTTTTTCCTCCTGTTTCTCAACGATTCGCAGCCGGTGCAGGCACCGGCCGCAAAAACACGATTTGGAAATATTATACCTTATTTTCCCATTTAATTCAACAAAAATGGACAAATTTTCTTTTTTCCCGCAACATTCTTACCGGCGGCCGATGCGCGGGGTGGCGTCAGTGAAGCCGGTCTCCAGCTTGTCGCCGATGCCAAGGCTCATGGCCGTGCCCAGGGCCACGCAGTTGACGGGATCGGGCGAGACGGTCACTTCCACCTTCAGCTCCTGGGCCAGATACTCGGTCAGGCCGTGCAGCTGAGCACCGCCGCCGGTGAGCATGACGCCGTTGCGGTAGATGTCACCGGCCAGCTCCGGAGGGGTCTTTTCCAGCACCTGATGGGCCGCCGTGCCGATCTGCTCGCTGAGCATCATCACCGGCTCGTACAGGTCATCGGTGGACACGTTCACGCGCACCGGCAGGCCGGTGAGCAGGCTGCGGCCCTTGATCTCCATGGTCTCGTGGAAATCGGTCTTTTGCGGGCAGCAGGCCACATGCTTTTTCAGCTCCTCGGCGGTGCGCTGGCCGATGGCGATGCTGTACTTGTTGCGCACATGCTTGAGGATTTCCTCATCGTAGTGGTTGCCGGCCACCCGCACACTGGTGGCCTTGACCTTGCCGCCCAGGCTCAGCACGGCGATGTCGGTGGTGCCGCCGCCGATGTCGATGATCATGCGGCCGTCCGGCTGGGTGATGTCGATGCCGGAGCCAAGGGCGGCGGCGATGGGCTCGTCGATGAGGTACACCTGACGGGCACCGGCGGCCACCACGGCCTCCACCACGGCGTCGCTCTCAATGCCGGTGATGGCGGCGGGCACGCACACGGCCACCCGGGGCTTGACCATATGGGAGCTGTACACCTGCTTGACAAAGCGGCAGATCAGCTCCCGGGTCATGGTGTGGTCGCTGATGACGCCGTCCTTCAGCGGGAAGATGGCGGAAATGTAGTTGGGGGTGCGGCCTACCATGGCCAGGGCCTTGTCGCCCGCCTCCAGCACGGAGTTCTTGCGGGTGTCCATAGCCACCACGCTGGGCTGGTTGAGCACAACGCCCTTGCCCTCCTGCGCGATGATGATGGTAGTCGTACCCAGGTCGATGCCGATATCGTTCTGTGCCATAAGTCGTTCGTTCCTTTCTCTTGTGCCTCTATCGTAAAAAGCCCGCCGGGCGGGCAAAAATCAGATCAGAGTTCAGTATAACATAGTTGCGGCAAAAAGTATACAAGTTTTGCGCGTTCCGCGTTTTCTGTCATCCGATACCGCTTGCCGTAACGACCATCTCTGTGAAAGAGCAGCGCGGAGGCTATTCTAAATCGTTCACTCTGCACAAGCAGCATCCACACGCACCTGCTCCGGCGGCAGTTCCGCCTGCAGCAGGGCGCACAGGCCGCTGTAACGCAGGTTCTGGCGCACATTGCTCATCATGCGGTTGGCCACGTCCCGCCGGCCCGCCACGATGCACAGCTTGCGTGCGCGGGTGACGCCGGTGTAGAACAGGTTGCGGTAACACAGGCGGGGCGGCACCTGCGCCACCGGCAGGATCACCGCCGGGAACTCGCTGCCCTGGC
>ERZ1106919.2455-NODE-2455-length-10271-cov-3.306480_pt1 | contig 10271 bp, 7 predicted proteins | sample MGYA00403654_ERZ1106919 | MGnify/ENA primary metagenome ERZ1106919 (study PRJEB35170, sample SAMEA104062450) | human gut metagenome | biome: human gut; feature: human-associated habitat; material: faeces | place: Denmark | collected 2012-10-08 ... | reverse complement strand
AATAAATTGATTAAAGTTGTAACGGGAATACGAAGATGCGGAAAATCATACCTTCTATTTTCTTTGTTCAAAAATTACCTTCTTGAAAACGGAACTGACGAAAGCCATATTATTGAAATTGCATTTGATTCATTTGAAAACAAAAAATATAGGAATCCCGAGATTTTGTACCCATATGTCAAGAACCTGATAAAAGATGATAAGATGTACTATATTCTTTTTGATGAGGTCCAACTGCTTGATGAATTTGAGTCTGTACTTAACGGATTTATGAGAATGAACAATGTTGATGTTTATGTAACGGGAAGTAATGCAAAATTTCTGTCAAAGGATGTTATAACGGAATTCAGAGGCAGAGGGGACGAGCTTCATATGAATCCTCTTTCATTTGCCGAATTTATGTCTGTGTATGACGGAAATAAGTACGACGGCTGGAACGAGTATGTTTTATACGGAGGACTTCCGCCTGTTGTTTTACTTTCAACTTCTGAACAAAAAATTGAGTTTTTAAAATATTTGTTTAAGGAAACATACATTAACGATATTATCGGCAGACACAATATTAAAAACAAAGCAGAGTTTGAGGAATTGATTGACATTCTTTCATCTGCTATCGGCTCTTTGACAAATCCCAAAAAGTTATGTGATACTTTTAAGTCAAAGAAAAATAAAGTCATCAGTTCTGCAACAATTAAGAATTATCTTGATTATCTTTGTGATGCATTTGTTGTGAATAAGGCATCGAGATATGATATAAAGGGCAGAAAATATATTGATACTCCGCAAAAATATTATTTTACGGATATCGGACTTCGTAATGCAAGAATAAATTTTCGGCAAATTGAAGAAAATCATACAATGGAAAATATAATCTTCAATGAACTTGTCAACCGTGATTTGAATGTTGATGTGGGACTTGTCAATGTTGTTCAAAACGATAAAAACGGTAATCCTATACGCAAACAGCTTGAGGTTGATTTTGTCTGCAACAAGGGTTCAAAGCGTTATTATGTGCAGTCGGCTTTTGCAATACCCGACAGTGAGAAAATGGCTCAGGAATCAAATTCTCTTTTGCGTATAGATGATTCTTTCAAGAAAATCATCGTTGTAAAAGACACTCCTGCACCATGGTACACGGAGAAAGGTATTCTTGTAATAGGAATTTATGATTTCCTTCTCAGGGCAGACAGCCTTGATATATAAAACCAAAAAAACAGCGGTGATTATTCTTCATCGCTGTTTTGTGTTGTTTGGGTCGAAATTAAATTGTTGTGCTTGTAAAATGCAGGGAGCATTGCATAATGACGATGATTTTATAATCGGAAGTTGTGATAACAATTAGCAAGATTATTGTATATTTCTGTCGGTATCGCAAGATTTCCTTTTCCGACTCCAAGCGAAATATCGGGTTTTGTTGCTCCGTGAAAGTCACTTCCGCCGCTTTTCAAAAGACCGTATTCGTCACAGATTTTCTCGGCAAGCTCTGTTTCGCCATTGTCAAAAAGCGAATAGTACGCCTCCGTTGCGTTAAGACCGCAAGCCTTTGCTTTTGGCAGAAATTCTCTCAACTCATCTTCGTTCATATTGAGAAACGGGTGTGCAAGAACGGATATTGAACCGAAACCTTTCAGCTTTTCAATTATATACAGAGATGACGGCCTTTTCGGCGGAACATAGTAGCCGAACTTCGACATAAGCAAGGTTTGAAATGCCTCTTTGACAGAAGAAACATAGCCCTTCTGCATAAGAGCGGCGGCGATGTTTGCACGGTTTACAAAGCCGTCAACCGTGCTGTTTTTGATTTCGTCATAGTCGAGAATATAGCCGTCTTTCGCAAGATTTTTAACGAGCAGTTTGTTGCTTTCTTCCTTTAATTTTTGCGACTCAGCCATAATTTCGGTTATGTCTGAATAGTTTTCTTTCTTGATAAACAGACCGACAATGTGCAGCTGTTTTGAATTGTATTCGGTTGAAAATTCAATCCCCGAAACGGTGGTTACGCCGTACTTTTTACCTGCCGAAACAAATTCGTCAAGTCCGGCAACCGTGTTGTGGTCGCAGAGTGCAACAGCGTCAAGCCCGATTTCTTTGGCTTTTAAAACGATTTCCGTGGGTGAAAATGTGCCGTCCGAAAATGTTGAATGTGTATGCAAATCGCAGAACATAAAATTCCTCCGATACAAAATGGAGTGGGATAATTTTACCCACTCCATTTTAGCATATACGGTTTGCAAATTCAACGCAGATGAATATTTCACACAAGCTTTTTCAGTTTCATTGCAAGGTCGGCAATGTGATTTACTCCGTTTCTGAAAACATAGTCAAACTCGCCGGCATAGGTTTTGACTTTGCCGTTAAATCCCTGTTTAAAGCGATATACACCGTAGTTTTTATGCGTTTCGTCATACCAATAGGGAATACCGCAAAAATCGTATGTACGGCAACCGCTCTCAATTGCGTACTTAATCATCGTCCATTGCATAAGATAATTCGGCATATATTTTCTGTATTCGTTTGATGAACAGCCGTAAACATAGCTTGCAACATTTGCATAATTTACAAGCAATGCACCCGACAAAACTTTTCCGTCAAGTTTTGCGATACATAGCTTTGCGTTGCCGTGAAATGCCTGTAAAAAATTTCTGAAATATTCTTCCGAACGAATTTCAAAGCCGTCACGCCTGCCTGTTTCTTTCATAAGCTCCATAAAATCGTCAAGCTCATCTTCACCGCAGAATTTACACTCAACACCTTTCCTCATTGCAAGGCGGATGTTGTACCGCCATTTTGATTTAAAATTTGCAAAAACTTCATCACACGATTTATCTTTTATGTCAAGCACATAATTTTCTCTGCATTGGGTGTTGTCATATCCCTGTTTTTCACCGTGATAAACAAAGCCGAGGTCAATAAGATTTTTAATCGAGATAAAGTCGGTTTCGTCAATCAGCGGATCGGTTTTGAGTGTGTATGCGTGATATTTTTCTGCAATCAGCTTTATCTGCTCAAATATTTTTCTGACGGTTTTACTGTCGTGAGTGTCGCATACAAAGCCCCTCGGTGCATAAAGCATTGCCGTGTTGAGAATCGGTATTTTCTTTACAAGCACGAGTGTACAACCGTTGATTTTTCCGTTTTCATCACGAACTGCAACATACTCGGGAATCCAACCTTTTTTAACCTTTGCCCAGTCTGCCGACTGCATAAAGTTTCCGTATTTACTGTTTTTACAAAATTTCTCATACTCTTTAATATCCATAAAAAAACAAGCCTTTCGTAAGTGTATCAATACTATACAAAAGGCTTGTTTCTGAAATTGTTCAAAAATGTATCATAGTTGTTTCATAACACATAATAATCAAATTGTTCGTTGTTTATTTTGCTGTATTCCAAAAACGGCTGCGGGCAGATGTTGATGCTGAAAGATTCGGGACGTACATTAACCGTTATTGAATCGGAACTGACACCCCAGTATTTTATGAGTGCGTCTGACAACTCCTGTTCATAACTGTCGCTGTACGGAATAACCGAATACAGCGGATTTTCACTCTCGGTACCGCTGTCCGACAGGTAGGTTGTATCAATGTTAAGCTCATAAATTGTAAAGGTTTCCGTGTCAAACAGCATTGTTATGTTTAGTCCGTATCGTGCGCCCTCTTTGGCATAGTTGCATGCGACAAACATAAAATCGGACGAAACGATTACATTGCCGTCAAGTGTTCCACGCATTGTAAGTTTGTAACCGCTACAGCTGTCAAATGTAAAAAACTGCGGAATGTAGCCTGCAATATTGGAAAATAAATTTGTGTCTTTAAGCGAATTTGCAAGATTGCTTATCGCTTTTTTGGCATAGCTGATTACAGTTTCTGCTTTCGGAGCATTGTTTTGAAGAACCCAGACGGTATCTTCGCTTGAAACGAGTTTCAAAAATTCTCCGCCGCTCAAAGTAGTTATATCGGCGGTAAGTTTAAATGTTTCGGCTGTGTTTCCGACAGAATCCCGATTGTCCGTTACCGAATAATAAAAGCGGGGGAGAAACACAACGGTTGCGACTACGGTCAAGGTGAGCAGAGTGCAGATGATATATTTTGCGGATTTTTTAAGGTTAAATTTCATCTTCAAAATCCTCACTTTCCTCAGAATTATCGGCAAGGCTTACCGTAAAGCTGATGTCCGTACCCTTGCCGACTTCACTGACAATTTCAAGAGTTGAGCCGTGAAGCTTTGCAATTTCGTTGCAGATTGAAAGTCCGAGTCCGGCTCCGCCCATACTTCTTGAACGGGATTTGTCAACCATATAAAACGGTTCGGTAATTTTGGCAAGGTCATCTTCCGCAATTCCGCAACCGCTGTCGGTAACGCAAAAACGGTATCTGTCGCTGTCAACATATCCCGTTAGTGTAACAGGCTTTCCGCTCTCACTCGCTTTGCAGGCATTGTCTATCAGATTGTACAAAAGCGTTTTCAAGAGTGACGGCTCAGCTTTGACAGTTGCTTTTTCAACATTTAATTTGAGCTTTACGCCGTATTTTTTCAAAATAAAGAGAACAGACTTTTTTGTGTCATCGGCAATTATGTCCGTTCTTATGTCTACGGTTTTGATTTCATCATTTTTCAAAACTATAAGGTTTAGCAGATTGAGCGAAAGCGCCTCAAGCCGACTGCCCTCTTTGTAGATAAGGTCGGCACATTCTCTGCGTTGTTCAGGCTCCATTTCGTAGGAACGGAGCATATCCGCATAGCCGATAACAGAGGTCAGCGGAGTTTTTAACTCATGGGTAAAATCCGCAATAAAGTTGTCACGATTTTGTGCGGCAAGTTTGAGCTGTTCAATGTAGTCTTCAACATAATCTGCCATAGTGTTAAAGCTCTGTGAAAGCTCGGTTATTTCGGTTGAAGATGTAATGCCGCGGCTTTCCTTTACTCTCATATTAAAGTTGCCTTTGGCAATTTCTTTTGACGCATCCTTTAACTTAACAAGCGGTCTTGTCAAAAGTTTTGAGAAGATTACGAGCAAAATTGACGCAAACAGTGCGACCCCTATGAGAATGAACTGATAAATTGTGCAGTACATATCACGGTCGCTGTACACGCTTGTTATATCGTCAACCGTTTCAATATAACAGCTTGCGGTTACAAGCTGAATTTTGCTTATTGTCTGAATATAGTATTTTTTGTTTTCCGTAACAATTCTGCTTTTTCTGGAGTTTACCGACATACCGTGAGCAAATTCATCCTCTGCCGAAAAGCTGAGCTCGTTTATTGAACCGATTTTGCTTTTGGAATCCGAATTGCCGGCAATCTGTTTTGCAAATCCTATTGCCGAAGTACGAAGATATTCCCAGTTTCCGTAGGTGGGTTTGCTGTTGTCTGCATATACCGAAAGTGCTGTTGTGATGTAATTGTTGTTCTTTTTGGCTGAGTCAATGCGGTTGTTCAGCGTGTTTGTAAAAACGGTGTTGATGAGGAGAAAACCTCCCACACCGAAGGAAGTAATTATAATAAGAAAGGTAATAAAAAATATTTTCCACGAAAATTTCATTAGGGCTTTCCCTCCGCTTATTCAACAAGACGGTAACCGACTTTATACACAGACTGAATGTTGTCTTTTAAATCAAGCTTTTTTCTTAACCGCTGAATATGCAGATCCACGGTTCTTGTATCACCCATATACGGTTCATTCCATACCCTTTCGTAAATCATTTCACGGTAAAGGGCAATGTTTTTGTTGCGTACAAAAAGCAGAAGTATTTCGTATTCCTTTAATGTAAGGTCAATTTGTACTCCGTTTTTGGTGACTATTCTTGAATTTGTGTCAATTACTATGTCTTTAAAGCTGAGTTTTGTTTTTGCCTTGTTGTATCTTCGCAGTATCGCATCGACTCTTGCCTGAAGTTCCGAAATGTTAAACGGTTTTGTTATGTAATCGTCAGCCCCCAGGTTAAGCCCGTAAACCCTGTCCGATATATCTGATTTTGCAGTAATGAAAATTACGGGTGTGTCAAAGCCTTTGATGTAGTCCATAAGCTCAAAACCGCTGATTTTCGGCAACATAACATCAAGCAGAATAAGGTCAAAGTGCTTTTTCTCCAGAACATCGGCACAGCTTTCGCCGTCAAACACACAATCGGTTTTGTGCCCGTGCCGAGAAAGAGCCATTTCAATAAGATTTGAAATATTCTTTTCGTCCTCAACAATCAATATGTCAGCCAACAACCCCACCTCCAAGACACAGTTTATATTGCCATTGTATCATAGATGTATCATTTTTTACAAATTATTCTTTTTTTCGCAGAGCTGTATCCAAAAATAGGTTAATGCAGAATATTGTCAAATTATGTGCAGTTGTTAATTATTTCACAAACCGTACTTGAAAACAAAGTTGAATAATGGTATTATTTTATGCAAGCAAAACATTTTGAAGGGAAGATTACAATGGGTAATTCTAAATCGGTAAAAAAAGGCGTTGCAGTTGTAACGGCAGTTATTGTTGCTGTTGTTATGGTTTGCGTTTCGGTAGTTTGCAATTTGTTTTCAACAAAAACAGAAAGCTCAAATCAGACATATCTTGATGACGCAAAGGCTCAGCTTACAGAATACAGCGATAACTATAACTACACTAAATTTGAGTTTATGAACTCACTTTTTGAAAAGGCAAATGTAATTGCAAGTGTTGTTACGGAAAATACTTCGGCTGACACAAATGCCTCACTTGTAAAGAACCTTGGCATCAATTCATTTGTTATGACAGACGCTGACGGCAAGATTATCGCATCGTCAGACGATAAAAAGGTCGGCACAAATTTCCTTGATGACGAAACAACAAAGCAGTTCAAGGCTAACCTCAAGGGTATGAAGGTCAAGAGCATTTCAGAGCCGACAGCCGTTGAGGGCGAGGACGGTGTGTATAACCTCATGGCTTGCGTTGCAAGAACAGAGGGCGGCATCGTTATTATTGATACAAATACAAGCGACTATTCGGCTGTTATCGGTGCTGATATTGCAAAAAGCTGCAAGGGTGATACAATCATCGTTAAGAACGGCGAAGTTGTAAGCACAAATATGAACCTTGGCGATAACGGTCTTAAAAGCGCAGGTATTACAGACGAAATGATTCGTTCGGAAAATTTCAATGTTACAATTGACGGCACAACATATTCACTCAGCAGTATGCCGTCAGGTGAATATACAATCATCAGCGGACAGGCTGCAACAGAAAGCGATTTCAATATGATTTACGGTGTCGTAATTCCGTGTGCCGCAGGTGTTGTAATGATTATCATTTCCGCAATTATACTCGGCCTTGGCACAACAAAGAAAAAGGAAATCGAGTAATTGTTAATTACAGCATACAAACAAGAAGTGGATATTTCACGAAATTTGTATGTAAAATGACGAAAAGGTCATAAATTCAAGAAATATCTCCGAAAACATTGTGCTTTAGCACAAAGAATATTGTGCCGAAAAATATTGCATAACCATATTTTGGTGATATAATAATGGCATAAACAAAAAAGACGCAAAGCAAAGGAGCTTCTGAAAAGGAGGCTCCTTTTCTGTTTATCTTTTTTGGTATCTTAAAAAGGGGAAATTATTATGACACCTGAGAAAATTGTTGAAAACCATAAGAAATATGTCCTCCAGTCATGGAGCAAGCAGGGTAATCTTAATCCGATTCCCGTTGCAAAGGCAGACGGAATTTACTTTTACGATTTTGACGGTAACAGATATACAGATATGTCATCACAGCTTGTAAACCTCAATCTCGGTTACGGAAATAAAGCAATCGATTATGCAATCATCGGCGTGAAAGCCGATATGGATGACCATATTTCTTCAAGAAAGCTTGAATCGGCATTTGAACGAACAATTTATTCCTACAAAAAGCACTGGGGCGGTTTTAAGGTGGACAACATGATGTTCTATGTCCTCAATGACTTTTCCGATGACGAAATTGAAAGCATAGCCGAAAAAATTCAGTCGGAAAAGGAGAGGTATATAAGCGTCAACAAGCTGTATGTGGCAGTGAGCAAAACAAATAACAAGCTGAAATCACTCCCGAAAACATACCGGATTGTTTTAAGAATGTTAAGGCTTGCCGTCCGTGCAGATATGACGCCTATGTTCTATGACCGACTTGAAGTTAAAAAGCTGATTCTTGCGGTTGACGATATTTCGTTGCTTGAAAGTATCTATAACGAAAATCTCAAAAAGCTTGAAGTGTATGACCGTGACAACGGCACGGATTATATGAGCTTTTTAAGACTTTACCTAAAGTATGACGGAAGTGTTCAGAGGGTTGCTCAGGAAACCTTTGTTCACCGCAACACCATAAATTATCAGCTTGCAAAAATCAAAAAGATTCTCGGCAATAACCTCAAAACCTTTGAAGAACGATTCAAAATTATATTGGCATTTGAAGTTCGTGATGTGCTTTGACCGCCTCCGTCTCCGTCAGCCTAACGGAAACCGCTGTCGGGGGATTTTTTTATGTGTTTATTGTAGTTGTATTTATTTGAGTAACTGATACTAATTGATATCAATTAGTATCAGTTACTATCAGCCAGAGTTAGCATAAGTAAAAAGAACCGATACAAAAAGTATCGATTCTTCTTTGGTGCGGGTGACAGGACTTGAACCTGCACATCGGTTGACACTAGAACCTAAATCTAGCGCGTCTGCCAATTCCGCCACACCCGCTTATTAAATTGAAAGTTGAAAATTGAAAATGGAAAATTATTGGTTCTTTGCTGACTTTAGTATAGTAACCAAAATTTTTTCAATTTCAACACAATCATCTAAAATAGATTTTGTTTGATTTTCAGACAAATATTCTGTAGCACCCAACAATTTTATCCAATATTTTGTTTCGGATGCTTCTTTTAGGGCTATCTTATTTTTGATACAAAATCAGGCTTGCTTTGTGCCTGTTGGGATTCGGTGACATTAGCACCGATACTTGTGCCTGCACGAAGTAACTGTTTGGACAGAATGTATTTTTTTCTCTTCACACAAAAATTTATATAATCGTACAATTCTTATTGCAAACTGAAAACTTTTGTTTTCTATAACATTATCCATAATATTCGTGTATATCAAAATTGCGATTATTGCAGAGAACAGAAAATTAAAAATTTTCCACTTTCCATTTTCAATTTTCAATTTCTGCAAGACCTACCGTTAGATAATACTATAAATATCAGCAAAAGTCAAGTATAAGCAAGCAGTATATTACTACTGCTTGCAGAACACGATTCCGTCTTTTTTACTGATTGACTTGATTTTTGCCAAAGATTCAACTCTTATGCCCATATCACGAACGAGGTTGCCACCGCCTTGATAGGCTTTTTCGATAACAATTCCCGCACCTGCTGTTTTTGCGCCTGCTTTTTCAATTAGCATAAGAAGTGCCGTTAAGGCGCTGCCCTTTGCAAGAAAATCGTCAATGATAAGCACATTGTCTTCTTTGTTCAAAAATTCCTTAGAAACAACTATGTCATAGTCCTTTTTATGAGTGTATGAGTGGACGGTTGCGTTGTATGTATCGGAATAAATATTGATTGTCTTTGTCTTTTTTGCAAAAACAACCGGAACATTAAAATACTGAGCCGCAAGACAGGCAATGCCGATTCCAGACGCTTCGATTGTCAGAATTTTTGTTATGTTTTCGTCCTTGAAAAGTCTGTAAAATTCCTTGCCAAGCTCACACACAAAATTGACATCAATCTGATGATTGAGAAAGCTGTCAACCTTGAGCACGTTGCCCTTCTTGACCACGCCGTCTTTTACGATGCGTTCCTCTAAAAAATTCATGGCGAACCCTTCCTTTTGTGTCCTGTGTTGTTAACAACAGTATAACAAAAATTTCGGAAAAATCCTACATTTTTCGCAAAGAATTTTCCGGCGGCGGAAAGCGGGCCTGCGGATTGCACGGAGCGGTCAGACCGTGGTATAATAAAAGTATCTATCGAGAAGGGAACAGGGAGCGGCGGGAACGCATCTCTGATGAGGATTTCTGTTATGGAACTGATGAAAAACAAGGTATACCGCTGCCGGATCAGCGATTATACAGCGGACGGCACGGGATTTGCAAAGATCGAGGGACGGGCGGTGTTCGTGCCGCGCACGGCGGTCGGGGACTGCTGCGATGTGCGCATCGTCAAGGTCACGAAAAACGTGGCGTTCGGCCGCGTGGAGAAGCTCGTGACGCCCTCGAGCGCGCGCATCACGCCTGCCTGCCCGGTCTCGGACAAGTGCGGCGGCTGCTGCTA
>ERZ1106919.2452-NODE-2452-length-10281-cov-290.425582_pt1 | contig 10281 bp, 8 predicted proteins | sample MGYA00403654_ERZ1106919 | MGnify/ENA primary metagenome ERZ1106919 (study PRJEB35170, sample SAMEA104062450) | human gut metagenome | biome: human gut; feature: human-associated habitat; material: faeces | place: Denmark | collected 2012-10-08 ... | reverse complement strand
CTTTTGCCATGTCATTCAGAATTTTGTTTGTTTTTATTTTGCAACACTAAGATAAATGAAATTTCTGACATGGCAAAATTCTGAGCAACTTTTTGTTGCTCAGGTGCTTATAAAAAATATCAAATTATAGTGTTGCGGAAATTAGGTTTATGATACATATCTTAATTATTGATGACGAAGACCCTATACGTAACCTGCTGGCTCGAATGGTTGAATTAGAAGGTTACCAGGCCTCGAAAGCCGCAGATTGCCGTTCTGCTTTGAAAATGCTGAATACTCAACGTTTTGAAGTGGTACTTTGTGACGTTTTCCTACCGGATGGAAACGGAGTGAACTTCATTTTCGACATTCACAGAATTCAACCGGATGCAGCTGTTATCTTACTTACCGCGCATGGAAACATTCCAGATGGTGTACAAGCCATTAAAAATGGAGCATTTGATTATATTACTAAAGGAGATGATAACCGTAAGATTATTCCTACCATCAGCCGTGCCATAGAAGAGAGTGAAAAGAAAAAAGGGAAGAATGATGCTCCTCTAACATATTCTTTTCAGTCTATCGTCGGCCAGTCAGAGTGTTTGCAACAAGCAATCAGTCTGGCTCAAAAAGTAGCCAAGACCGATGTCCCGATTTTACTGACCGGAGAGACTGGAACAGGCAAGGAAGTGTTTGCCCATGCCATTCATACAGCCAGCGCCCGATCACAGTATCCTATCGTGGAAATTAACTGTTCGGCTTTCAGTAAGGATTTGTTGGAAAGTGAATTGTTTGGTTACAAGGCTGGCGCCTTTACCGGTGCAGTTAAGGATAAGAAGGGATTATTTGAAATCGCCAATCATGGTACCATATTCTTGGACGAAATTGGAGAGATGGCCTTTGATTTGCAAGCCCGTCTGCTGCGCGTTTTAGAAACAGGAGAATACATCAAAATCGGAGACACGAAGCGAACCCAAGTAGATGTACGCATCATCTCAGCTACTAACCGTCATTTAAAGGAAGAGATAGAGAAAGGAGGATTCCGGGAAGACCTTTTTTACCGTCTGTCAGTCTTTCAAATTCACCTGCCGGCTCTTCGGGAGAGAAAAGAAGACATCGAGAGTTTAGCCCGCATGTTTCTGCAGCGTTATGCTGCTAAGTTCAACAAACACATTGAAGATATAGATCCGGATGCCTTGCTTACCCTTCGGCAGGCAGAATGGAAAGGCAATGTGCGCGAATTGCGCAATGTCATTGAAAGAAGTGTCATCATCTGCGACAACCAGATAACCTTGGAAGACCTTCCCATTGAACTTCAGCATCATCCATGCTCACGCAGTGACGATAAGGGGGATGAGTTTGAATTGGCAGCTATTGAACGAAAGCATATTCTCAAAGTGCTCCAACATACCCATGGAAACAAGACAGAAACAGCTCGTTTACTGAAAATCGGTCTTGCCACTTTATACCGAAAAATAGACTCTTACGGCATTCAATAACATAAAACATCCGGTTTCTTTATCATTTCATTTCAAGAGAGCGACCTTCTCATTCTGAGAGGGCCGCTCTCTTGCTTTATAGTCAGTTGAATTTCTTTTTATAGCTGATACACAGTCTGTTAGTTCTTGATTTATTTTCTTGGCACATCCCTTGCCTATATGATACCATCATGTATAACTCATAATAATTGTAATAAATAAAATGAAAAGAAAATGAATGAAATGATTGGAATCGCCATCTGTGTAGCAAGCGGATTGGCCTGTTTTAAAATGTTTATGAAGTGTATCGATTGGTTCGATAACCTATAAAAAAAGAAAGGTATGTATACAGCATTGTTTATCGTAGGTTTTATCCTGTTCGGCTATCTTGCTTATGTCTTGGTTAAGCCGGAAAAATTCTAAAAAGTAGAAATTATGAATACAGAAATAATAGGTATAGTAGCCCAAGTGGTATTGATGGTTGTTCTCAGCTATCCGCTGGGAAAATACATCGCTCGTGTATATCGAGGAAAAAAGGTTTGGACAGATTTTATGAAGCCGATAGAAGGATGGATTTTCCGTCTTTCGGGCATTCATCCCGATGAAGAAATGAACTGGAAACAATTCTTGAGAGCATTACTCACCGTGAATCTGTTTTGGTTCATTTGGGGTATGGTGTTGCTTACCTTGCAAGGTTGGTTGCCTCTGAATCCGGATGGCAATTTGGCACAAAGTGCTCACCAGGCTTTCAACACCTGCATTTCGTTTATGGTAAACTGCAACGAACAGCACTACAGTGGAGAAAGTAACTTAACCTATTTTACTCAGCTCTTCGTTATTATGCTGTTCCAGTTCCTGACTGCTGCTACCGGTATGGCTGCCATGGCAGGAATTATGAAAGCTTTGGGAGAAAAGACCACACAAACTATCGGCAATTTCTGGAAATTTTTGGTACTTAGCTGTACCCGTATTCTTCTTCCGTTGTCTTTAGTTGTCGGCTTTATTCTAATTACGCAAGGTACTCCCATGGGATTTGACGGAAAAATGGAAGTAACCACCCTGGAAGGTGAAACCCAATATGTATCACAAGGTCCGGCGGCTGCCATTATCCCCATCAAACAGTTGGGTACCAATGGCGGAGGCTATTTCGGTGTTAACTCTTCCCATCCCTTGGAAAATCCGACCTATTTATCCAATATGATAGAATGCTGGTCCATCTTGATTATCCCTATGGCTATGGCTTTTGCATTCGGATTTTATGTGAAACGGAAGAAATTAGGATACAGCATCTATGGAGTTATGCTGGTAGCCTTTCTGATTGGAGCCTGTGTCAATGTATCACAAGAGATGGGAGGTAATCCACGTATTGATGACATGGAAATTGCACAAGAAAATGGCTCAATGGAAGGAAAAGAAATACGTTTGGGGGCTGGTGCCACCGGATTGTGGAGTGTTGCGACCACCGTAACCTCCAATGGGTCTGTCAACGGCATGCATGACTCTACCCTGCCTCTTTCAGGGATGATAGAAATGCTGAACATGCAGATTAATACGTGGTTCGGTGGTGTCGGCGTAGGCTGGATGAATTACTTTACGTTCCTCATCATCGCTGTATTTATCAGCGGGTTGATGGTAGGCCGAACTCCTGAATTCATGGGCCACAAGGTGGAAGCTCGCGAAATGAAAATCGCTTCTATCGTAGCGCTGCTGCATCCGTTTGTCATCCTGGTAGGAACGGCTCTGGCTGCCTATCTGTATGTTCATGCCCCGGCTTTTGTGGCGAGTGAAGGCGGATGGCTCAACAATCCTGGTTCCCATGGATTGGGAGAAATGCTTTATGAGTTTACCTCTTGTGCGGCCAATAACGGATCTGGATTCGAAGGCTTGGGTGACAATACCTGGTTCTGGAATTTTTCCTGTGGCATTGTACTGATCCTGAGCCGTTTCATTCCGATTATCGGCCAGGTAGCTTTGGCCGGACTGCTGGCTCAGAAAAGATACATTCCTGAAAGTGCTGGTACGCTGAAAACCGATACGGTGACCTTTGCTGTCATGACTTTTGCTGTTATCTTTATTGTAGCAGCCTTGTCTTTCTTCCCGGCACAGGCCCTGACCACACTGACGGAACATTTTACTCTCTAATTACAACTGATTAATAGCAAGAAAATATGAATACTAAAAATACAAACAACTCGTTGTTTCAGAAAGACCAGCTGAAAGCCAGTCTCAAACAGTCTTTCGTCAAACTGAATCCACGACTGATGGTGAAAAACCCTATTATGTTCACAGTGGAAATCGCCACCTTTTTCATGCTGCCGGTGACCGTCTATTCAGCGGTAAGCGGTGCACAGGGCTCGGTAATCTATAACTTCAGCGTTTTCGTCATTCTTTTTCTGACCTTGCTTTTTGCCAACTTTGCGGAAGCCATCGCCGAAGCACGGGGCAAGGCTCAGGCTGACAGCCTGCGCAAGACTCGTGAGGAAACACCAGCCAAGCGGGTCACAGATGGAAAGCTGGAGTCTGTAAGCAGTTCCCAACTGAAGAAAGGCGATGTCTTTGAGTGTGAAGCAGGGGATGTCATTCCTGCAGACGGTGAAATCATAGAAGGTCTGGCCTCCATCGATGAAAGTGCGATTACGGGAGAATCCGCTCCGGTTATCCGTGAAGCCGGCGGAGATAAAAGTTCGGTAACTGGGGGTACAAAAGTGCTCTCAGATCGGATTCGGGTGGTGGTTACCACACAGCCCGGAGAGAGTTTCCTTGACAAGATGATTGCATTGGTCGAAGGGGCTAGCCGGCAGAAAACGCCGAATGAGATTGCACTGACTATCCTGCTGGCTGTATTCACACTTGTCTTTCTGGTGGTGTGCATTACGCTGAAGCCGATGGCCGACTATTCCGGCACTACCATTACGATAGCCGCTTTCTTGTCTCTCTTTGTCTGTCTGATTCCTACCACCATCGGTGGACTGCTTTCCGCCATCGGAATTGCAGGTATGGACCGCGCACTGCGTGCCAATGTCATCACCAAATCAGGAAAAGCCGTTGAGACAGCAGGAGATGTGGATACACTTTTACTGGACAAGACGGGTACCATCACTATCGGAAACCGTAAGGCTACAGCCTTTCATCCGGTCAAAGAGATTCCTCTGCGCCCTTTTGTGGAAATATGCATGCTCTCTTCCTTAGCCGATGACACTCCGGAAGGTAAATCCATCATCGAATTGGGACGCGAACAAGGCATCCGCATGCATACACTCCAGACGGAAACGAAAGGGGCCCACATAATCCCGTTTACGGCGGAAACCAAATGCTCTGGCGTAGACCTGAAAGACGGTACCCAAATTCGTAAAGGGGCTTTTGATGCCATCCGCAGCCTGACGCAGGCAGCCGGTCATGACTTCCCCCAGGAAACGGAAGATGCTATTCAAAACATATCAGGCAACGGAGGTACTCCTTTGGTGGTCTGTGTCAATCAGAAAGTAGCCGGTGTCATTGAATTGCAGGACATTATCAAACCAGGTATAGAAGAGCGATTTGAACGCTTACGAAAAATGGGTGTCAAAACGGTGATGGTAACGGGAGACAATCCCTTGACGGCACAATACATTGCCAAAAAAGCGGGTGTGGATGACTTCATCGCCGAAGCCAAGCCGGAAGACAAGATGAATTACATCCGTCGGGAACAAGCGACCGGCAAGCTGGTGGCCATGATGGGTGACGGTACAAACGATGCTCCGGCTTTGGCACAGGCCAACGTAGGGGTAGCCATGAACAGCGGTACACAGGCGGCAAAAGAGGCCGGCAACATGGTTGACCTGGATAATGACCCGACTAAACTGATCGAAATCGTAGAGATAGGAAAGCAGCTGTTGATGACACGAGGTACACTGACCACCTTCTCCATCGCTAACGATGTGGCAAAATACTTTGCTATCATTCCGGCCTTGTTCATGGTTTCTGTTCCTCAATTGGGTGCCCTTAACATCATGGGGCTTCACAGTCCCGAAAGTGCCATCCTGTCTGCCGTCATCTTCAATGCGCTCATCATTCCTGCGCTGATACCTCTGGCGCTGAAAGGAGTTGCCTACAAGCCGATCGGTGCCAGTGCTCTGCTTCGTCGAAACCTGCTTATCTATGGGGTAGGCGGTTTAATCGCTCCTTTTGTGGGTATCAAGCTGATTGATCTGCTCGTTGGACTATTTGTCTAACCTATCTTTCATGATAATTTATTCAAATTATTTTAAATTGACTCGTAAAAATATTCATTATGAAGAATCTTATAAAATCAATAAAACTCACTCTTGTTTTTTGTGTGTTTTTGTCCGTATGTTATGTGCTGGTCCTGTGGGCGTATGCCCAGTTCGCCGCGCCGGGTGAGGGTGGCAATGTCGAAACCGTTAGCCTGAACGGAAAAGTAGTGGGGGTAGCCAACGTCGGACAGCGGTTTACCCAAGATATTTATTTTTGGGGACGACCTTCCTGTGCAGGTGACGGTTACGACGGCACCAGCTCGGCCGGCAGCAACAAAGGGGTAACCAATGAAAGCTACCTGAAAGAAGTCGAGGCCCGGATAGACACCTTTTTGCTGCACCATCCGTACCTGAAACGTGCGGAGGTGCCTGCAGAAATGGTAACGGCCAGTGCCTCCGGATTGGATCCTGACATCACACCTGCCTGTGCCTATGTGCAGATAAAACGGGTAGCTACTGCCAGGGGATTGAGCGAAAAAGAAGTGAAAGCACTGGTGGAAAACCATATCGAAAGACCGCTTTTCGGCGTTTTCGGGCCTTCCAAAATCAATGTATTGAAACTGAATGTTGCTTTAGATGAACATAAGAAAAAAACATTAATCTGTTTGTAATATGTATACTTTTATCAAAAAAAATCTGCTTCTTATAGGAGTAGTGGCTTGTTTATATCCTTTACAAGTTTCTGCACAAGACAAACTATCCGTTCATGCCAAGGCGGATTTCGTTTCTGACTATGTCTGGCGCGGGGCCGATCAGCAGTCCGGTTGTTCGGTACAGCCTTCTCTCACGCTGGGTTATGCTGGTTTTTCCCTCAATGTTTGGGGCAGCCAGTCACTCACCAAATGGGAAGAGGGAGGTTCCAAAGAATGGGACATCAACCTCGGATATACCTACCGGAATTTAACGGCCACCTTGTCCGATTATTGGTGGAGCGGTATCAACCAACCTTATGGCCATTACAAAAACAGCCATTATTTCGAGGCTACATTGGCTTACTGCTTCAGCGATTCTTTTCCGCTGTCCCTTTCATGGAGCACCATGTTTGCCGGGGCAGACAAGAATGAGAAGGGCAATCTGCAGGCATCTACTTACCTTTCGGCCTCCTATCCCTTCCGGCTACCTGCTGACATAGTGCTGACTCCCGCTGTCGGCTTTACTCCCTGGAAAGGAATGTATCACCATAAAGCCGCTTTTACAGACGTATCTCTGAAAGTTTCCAAGGAAGTATCGTTGTCAAACCATTTAACAATCCCCTTATCTGTTCAAGCTATCGTATCACCGGTATATGACCGAACTTACCTGGTAGCAGGGATCGGCATCGGATTTTAACATGTCCACCACCTTGTACTCTTAAGGACTATGGAAAGGAAAGACTTGTTTTCTCAAAATGAAAAGGTTTCTTCTCAGATTGAGAAAACAGTCTGCCTTTTCATTCCTCTTTTATATCTTCATAGCTGCTGATTTTCAAGTGATAATGAAAGATTTCGAACAATGGCACAGTCCTTGTTTCTCATGTAATAAAATTAAAATAAAAGAACAATGGAAGAATGGTATCAAAGCAATAAAGTTTCTTTTCAGAGAAACAGGGGCTGTATGGTCAACTATCGAAATGTTTCATATGCATTAGGCGTGCTTGTACTGGTAGAAGCGGGGTTTTTCGCACTTTGTGCAGGTGTTTCCTTCTACTATCAGGAAGAAGACTATATTCATTTTTTAGAAACGCTGCTTATTAACGTTGTACTTGGTGGACTGCTGCTGTTGGGGGTAAACGAAATGAAGTATCCATCAATCGACGTGACGGTTATTGTATTGTCAGTCTTTCGTGGATACTGTTTTCGGCACTGGGAATGCTTCCTTTCCTATTTAGTGGATATATTCCATCAATATCCGATGCCTTTTTTGAAACCATGTCAGGGTTCACCACTACCGGTGCCACGATATTGGATCATATCGAAACCCTTCCCCACGGACTGTTGTTCTGGAGAAGTCTGACCCAGTGGATTGGTGGACTTGGCATCGTTCTTTTTACTATTGCACTGTTGCCTCTATTTTCGGGCAGCAGCCAACAGCTCTTCCTGTCAGAAGCAACGGGAGTTACCCATGACAAGATTCACCCCAAAATCAAAGTGATGGCACGGTGGCTGTGGACAATCTATATCGGACTGACAGCTGTGGAAACTCTTCTGCTTGTAGGGGGTGGTATGAGTGGGTTTGATGCCGTCTGTCACGCCTTTGCTACAACCGCAACCGGTGGCTTCTCTACCAAGCAGGCAAGTGTGGCCTATTGGAATTCGCCCTACATTGAATACGTGATTTCAATTTTTATGATTCTGTCTGGCGTCAATTTCTCTCTTTATTATTTGGCTGCTATGCGTGGTAACTTTCGCCATTTATGGAAAGATGAAGAATTACGCTGGTTTCTGAAGTCCGTCGGAATACTCACTCTGTTCATTACTGGAGCCCTATTCCTGACTGACTACTACGATTTGGAAACGTCCTTCCGTAAAGCCCTGTTTCAAGTAGCTACTGCTCATACTTCCTGCGGATTTACTTCAGATGATTACAACTTATGGCCTCCTTGCACCTGGATGTTGCTGATTTTCGCCATGATTTCAGGCGGATGTACTGGATCTACCAGCGGAGGAGTCAAAAACATGCGGTTGCTTATCATTGCCCGTAACATCCGGAATCAGTTCAAACAGATGCTTCACCCTCGGGCTGTTTTACCGGTACGAGTAAACGGTATCTGTGTCCCAGTACGGACCTCTGCTACAGTATTCACTTTTTTCGGAACTTACTTGATATGTATTTTTATAGGGTGGATATTATTGATGTGCTGTGGAGTGGGACTGACCGAATCCATGAGTACAGTGATATCCGCCATAGGCAATGTGGGTCCCGGACTGGGAGCTTTCGGACCGGCTTTCTCCTGGGCGGCTCTTCCCGATGCAGCCAAATGGATACTTTCTGCGTTGATGCTCATCGGGCGTTTGGAGATTTTCGGTATCTTGCTACTCTTTTATCGGGGATATTGGAAAGACGAATAACGGAATCTGCCTCTTTGAGAAGGATGTAGGGTGATTTCCCTAATCGTCAACTCGGGCAGATTGCAAGAATATCAACAGAAATAAACATAAATATGAAGGATAGAAATGATAGAGAAGAAAACGCACAGCATTTCCTACAGCTGATACGGCGTTCACAGCGGGGTGTATTCAAGGTCTATATCGGCATGATAGCCGGTGTGGGAAAAACTTACCGTATGCTTCAGGAAGCACATGAAATGTTAAACAACGGCATTGATGTGCAAATAGGATATGTCGAGACGCATGGACGTGCTGGAACGGAAGAACAGCTAGCCGGACTGCCGATTATACCACGGAGAAAAATCTATTATAAAGGAAAGGAATTGGAAGAAATGGATTTGGATGCCATCTTGCTGTTACACCCAGAATTGGTAGTGGTAGATGAACTTGCGCACACCAATGTGGAAGGAAGCAGGCATGAAAAACGATGGCAGGATGTCATGGAATTGCTTGAAGCAGGCATCAATGTTATCACTGCAGTCAACATTCAGCATATAGAAAGCCTAAATGAAGAGGTAAAAGGAATTGCCGGCATCGAAGTAAAAGAACGGATTCCTGATAAGGTGCTAGAAGAAGCAGACGAAGTTGTGAATATAGATTTGACAGCGGAAGAACTGATCAATCGTTTGAAAGCTGGAAAAATATACCGAAAAGAAAAAATTCCAACAGCCTTGAACCATTTCTTCAAAACTGAAAACATCCTTCAGCTCAGGGAACTGGCTTTAAAAGAGGTTGCCTTTCGTGTGGAACGGAAAGTGGAGAACGAAATTATCAGCGGAGAGAAAGGCGTACATCGCGAACTTTTTCTGGTATGCATCAGCAGCAATGAAATAACTCCCAAAAGGCTCATTCGCCGCACTGCCAGGTTAGCCTCTCGATATGATACGGATTTTTTGGTTCTTTATGTACAGACCCCTGCCGAACATCCAGACCGCATTCCATTGGCTACCCAGCGCCATCTGCTGAATCACTTCAAACTGGCGGCGGAGCTGGGCGGTGAACTGATACAGCGGGCTTCACCGGATGTCATAGATACTATTCAAACGGTGTGCAAAGAGCGTCAGGTCACGACGCTGTGCATCGGACAACCGGCTTTCACCTATGTCTCGACTTTAGTTCATCTGAAACGATACCGGTCTTTTTTGAGATTTCTCTCGGATGAGAACATAAAATTGGTTATCTTTCCGCAGTAATAAACCTAAACCTCAAATCCGCAACCTATAGGGTTTAGTGGGATTTTGCTTGCAAAGCGACTTGAGGTAATACGCTGGTTTAACCAGAAAAGCATGGTCTAGAATCTCGCTATATTGATAACCAAACACATAGTGCATCTCAATCCCAAGGTGGAATCTATGGTTTGAGCTAAAAGAGCATCAAATTGCTCCATAATCGAAAAAAATCCCCCAAAAGGAGTGGGTTTCTCAGATTTAATTTGTACTTTTGCCATGTCATTCAGAATTTTGTTTGTTTTTATTTTGCAACACT
>ERZ1106919.2449-NODE-2449-length-10288-cov-6.383661_pt1 | contig 10288 bp, 8 predicted proteins | sample MGYA00403654_ERZ1106919 | MGnify/ENA primary metagenome ERZ1106919 (study PRJEB35170, sample SAMEA104062450) | human gut metagenome | biome: human gut; feature: human-associated habitat; material: faeces | place: Denmark | collected 2012-10-08 ... | reverse complement strand
CTGCGCCCCTTGACGTACTCGACCCATAGGGCCATAAACATTTCTTTGTTTTTCTTCATGGCGGCGGCTTCTTGTTCCGCAAAATTTGTGATGCTTTCAGTGCTCATGCTGTTGTGCTCCTTTTTCGATGGAAACTTTACGTTTCAGCTGCCGGGCTTCGTTCTGTAGGCGCTGAATTTTTGACGCCATGCGTTCGTATTGCTGCCCATGTTTGCAGGCTCCGCAGGTTCCACGGTTCGGGCAGTCAGGCAAGGGGCAGTGCCGGCTTATTTTCATAAAAAACAACTCCCTTCCCGGCTTAAAGGCTGTGCTGGTGTTCGTGCTTTTCGCTGCGGGTCACAATCACCGTGCCGTCTTTAATCTTGAATTTCGCCGTCACGTTTTCGGCCAGCTTAATGGCCGTGCCGCCTTTTATGTAGTCCTTGCGGACCATATCGGCAGTAGCTTCCAGCAGGCGCAGGGTGTCCGGCTCAAATTCAGCGAACAGCCCCGCAATGATTTCCCGTTCTTCCCGCTGGCGGCGGCAGGCTTTGCCGATTTCACAGTCGCATTTATCGGTTGCGTACCGGTCCGCTTCTTCCTGCGTCGGTGCCGCATTTCTATCCACGCTCTCCTTGCGGAGAGCGACAGCAAAAGTGCACAAAACAGTGGGGCACTTTTGCGCATATGAAACAAATTTTATGGGGATTGCATCTTCATGCTGACAGGCAAGGCTGTATTTTACCCTTTCTGCCCCTGTTTTTTCCATATTTTCTGGTGCGAAGGAACCGGGAATTTTATGATTGCCTTCCCCTCGCACTAAGCAAACAAGATTCCATCCTGATCAAAATCCGGGTGCAGACCCACATGCTCGACTTTGCTTTTGTAATGGTTTCCCAGTTGATAAAAGCGCAGGCTGTCCGATTCCGAATCGATCAGTTCGGTCAATTTTGCTTTGAACATCGTGTATTGCGCGGCATCCAGCAGGCACTCAAATACGGAGTTTTGCACCCGCTGGCCGTAGTCTACACAGACTTTTGCTACTTTGCGCAGCCTGCGACGACCGGCGGCTGTTTCGGTGTTGACATCATAGGTTACAAGCACCAACATAACGGCACCTCACTTCCAGAAAAACGGTGGGTACACTTCCAGGTCGCCGCGCAGAGCACGGGCCAGCAAAAGCGCCTGAACATAGGGCACCAGCCCCCAGGGCAGTTTTTCTTTCAAAAACGGATGGGTGATCTCTTCCTTCTTTTTGTTCTGCCATGCGGTCAGGAAAGCTTTGCGGCCATCATCCGTCAGCAGTACGGCACCATTTTCCTGTTTTTGCAGGTGTTTTGCCGTGATGATCTTTTGATTGATGCAGCTGATGACCAGCCGGTCTGCATAAACCACCCGCAGTTCTTCCATCAGGTCAAGTGCCAGACTTTTGCGGCCGGGGCGCGGGCGGTGCATAAAGCCAACATAAGGGTCCAGGCCCACAGCGGTCAAGGCGGATGCACACTCCCGCGCCAGCATGCTGTAGGCAAACGAAAGCAGCGCATTCACATTGTCCAGCGGTGGACGGCGGCTGCGGCCCTCAAACACAAAATCCTGCTTTTGCTGCAGAATCAGGTCATTCAGGCAGTCAAAGTAGCGCTGGGCTGCCTCGCCTTCCAGGCCGCGTAGCTGTTCCGGATCATCGCTGGTCTGTATCAGCGGCAGCGCGGCGGCCAGCTGGGTGGAGGTGCGTTTCAGTTTTTCGACCGGGACACGCTGGGGATGATCGCGGGTTGCGCGTTCCAGCACCCAGCGTGCGTTATACACTTTACCAAGGATAAAGCTCCGGGCATAGCGACAGCTCTGGGCCGGGTCATCCGACACGCGGTACTGCGTCTGACGCAGCAGCACATTGCCGCGTTCTTCCCCCACGGTGCGGGCCTGAAATCTGCCATACGGGTCAAAAAAGCAAAGGTCAATGCCCCGCCGGGCACAAGCTCCCATCAAAGCGGGGCTGGCACCCGCGTAAGTAAAGCAGACGATGCCTTCCAGCGTATGCAGGGCATAGCGGTGGGTTTCCTGCTTATTGCGGGTAACAACAAGGTTTTCGCCATCCAATGTCAGGTAAGCGTCCTCATTGATGACAAACAGGGTGTTGAGCAGCTTTCTCATGGCGCACCCTCCTCAATATGCTCCCGCAGATACGCCGCCGGGTCTGCCTGCTGATACAGCGCCGGCAGGCAAAGCTCTTTCAGTGAGCAGGCATTGCAATGCTTGCCGGGTTTGCTTTTTGGGGTATAGCCGCGCGCAAACAGGCGGTTCATCTCATCCGCCATGGTCTGCGCGGTGCTGCGCAGTTCCGGTGTCAGGGAAACATGTTCCCGCTGCCGGGTTTCTTCATAAAAGATTTCCCCTTCCGGCACCTCGCACACCAGCATTTCTTCCAGCGCCATGGCCTGTGCGCAGAGCTGCAAACGGTCGGCATCGTTTACCTTGCTGCGGCCATGCTTATATTCCACGGGCATGGGCTGCCACAGGCCGCGGCGGCCCTGCAATGACACGCCGTTTGGATCCTTGTGAAACTCTACCACATCGCAGTCGCCGGTCAGTTTTAAGCGGTGGCTGACGACCCTCATACCGCGGGCGATCAGCAAATCGCCGCGCTTTTCCGTCAGGGTAACATCATGGCAGCGGGTATGCTGCAGGCGGCCTTCGGCGGTGCGTTGGTTTTCGGACCATTGTTGTTCCAGGTGTATGAGCGCCCACTGACGGCGGCAAAAGCTGAAATGCTGGATACCGGACATCAGCAGGTAATCATCTGGGGAAGCCATTACGACAGCCTCTCGCACGTTACCCCTGCGGGAAGATTTTCATCCACCGTTACCACATAGTCATGGTAACTGCGCGGGAAGGCTACCCCTTCGGCACGCGTGACATGCACTGCATCAAACAGTTTATAGGACGGCGCATTGCCCAGCTCCGAATCATGCTTGAACACGATCAGTTCCCGAACTGCCATTTTGCCGCGGGCTGCACTGTGGTCATTTTCAAACATATTCAGGATTGCCTGCCACAGCAGCTGCAGGTCATCCTCTGAGAATCCTGTAGTTTTGCGGGCAAGGTTGGCAGAAATGTAACCCTCTGCACGGTACAAGCCATACGGGATCACATACTTGCGGCCCATCTCAGTGCCTTTTCGCTCTGCATCCGCTTCGGTCGTAATGGCAATACGGGTAATGGTCACTTCCTGTGGGAGAACAGGGTCTACCGAGCGTGCAAAGCTCAGCTGAACCGGGCCACGCACCTGCCCACAGTTCAGTGCGCCTTTTACAAAGGTTGTCATAACGGCGCCAAATGTGCGGATATCATAAAAGTTCTGGCACATAAAGTCCCGGATTTTACGGTCCAACTCCGGGTCACCTTTCTTGGCGACTTTCAGGGCATCCTTGGCATCAGCATCAATGCCCAAGTATTCGAGTGCTTTTTTATCGCTGCGGTTCAGGGGGACCTGATCTTTAATGTAAATCTGGTATCCCGCTTCATCTTCTTTGGCCACTTCGACATAGTTGCGAATCTTACGCTTTAAACAGACATCTGTAACAATGCCATATCCCGTTTCCGGGTCAACGCGCGGCATGTTGCCTGCATCCGGATCGCCGTTCGGATTTCCATTTTCAACGTCAAACAGAATTACAAAATCATACCGGTTTTTGATTGCCTGTGCCATTGTTATTCCTCCACTTTCTTTGTATAGCGTTCCTGTGTTTGATGATAATAGCCGAGAATAAAAGAGCCCTGTTCCGGCAAGGTCAGCCGTGCGGGAAAGCTTCCTTCCAGTTTTCCGCCCGCCAGCGCAGCGATCTGCTTATCGTAATAAATCTTTTGTGGCTTGCTCATTTTTTGCATATGCTTTTGCGCCAGCATCAGAATTGTTGGGAACACAGTGGCCGGCGTGGAAGCCGCTGCATTAAAATACCTGTCCTTGATGGTTGTATTGATATCCGGGTTTACCGCCATCTGGATTGCTTCCAGCACAGCAAAAAGCTGACCCATAACATACGGTTGATAATTTGTTTCCTTGTTATTTTCCACAGTTAATACCTCCTTTGGGCAACGGGGATCTTCATTACGCAGGTAGTATGCTTTTATAATAGCGGCACGGCCGCGTGTTACTTTTTGCTCTGCGCGGATACGCATCATAACGCCATCCAGCAGGGTTGCCGGGTACCTTGTATTATTCAGGATTGCACGCAGAACATCGCCCGCCAGCTGCGGTGCTGCCGATGGGTTGCGGGAATTGGTGTTGACAGTTTCCTGCAGCAGCCAGTACAGCCCCAGCCGCGGGAATTTATCATAAGCGGGGCGCACAATCTCTAAGCGGTCATAATGCTTCTGCACATTATCAAGCAGCGTTTGAAATGTATCCTGCCAGAAAAAGCGAACCGAGAGGCGCGCCGCATTAGGGGCCAAGCCAAGCACATAAAAGTGCCTTTGTGGGTCAAGTGTCACGTTCTGCCACTCTACACTCTGTCCATGGACCAGCTTGTCCACTGCATTTCGCACATCGCTTTCGCTGACAGGCGCATCCATGGCAAACAATGCATCCATTGCTACCTGCTGGTAGGCGGTCTCACCACCTGCTGCCCAGCAGACAATGGTGGTATCGCCCACGCGCTGAACATGTTCCCTGTCTGCCAGCAGATAGTTTAATGCCTGTGCATAGGCAAAGGCCGCATAACTGCCAACCGGCGCATTGCCCCCCTGTTCATGTCCGTATGAGCAAAAAGCGTCCGCATTAAAAGAAACAATCGATGCGCCGGAAGGCTGTGCCCCGGTCACGCCTTTAATCGCCGGGTGCAGGCGGGCAAGCGGTGCCTTTTGCCCTGTAACCAGGCATCGGATTTCCGGTGCATCCGTGTTCTTATCACACTGCCGCTGCCAGGCTTCCTGTATTTCCGGATCGTCCTGAACATAGTTTTCCCGAATCAGAAATACCAGATTGCCACCCTTGTAAAGTTCCTTGAGACTTTGTTCCAGCGCTGGATTCTGCTCCGCCGCCTTGGGGTCCCAGTTTATAAAAAAGTTCCGCACTGCCTGTGCCGCCTGACCGGGAACATTTTGTAAAATGGCAAGATGCAGCTCCTTTGCAGCGGCAAAGCACTGCATTGCACGCTCCGGTTTGCCTTTTCCGTCAATGCCGAGCATGTAAGCACTGTTATCACACAAAAAATTGGCTGCCACACCACTAGAGCGTTTAACCTGTTCCGGAACTTGCAGCTGACATGGAGCAAGCACTGTTTTTTTACCGCGCTTTTCCTCTTGCTGCAAGGGGTGCAATGCCATCAGTTGGCCGTTTTCATCCAGTTCCAAAGCCCAACTGACTTTTGCGCTTGTCCAACCGGGGCGCGTGATTTTGCCATTGGCCAGCAAATCTTCATAGTATTGTACCAAAGCCTGTAAAATCATCGGTACACCTCGCAGTCTGCCACATTCAACACACCATGTTCCAATTTTGCATGGAAATACATCGGGGTTATGTTCTGCGGGTCAGTGTAGTTAAAGTCATATAGCATGAATCCCAAATCCCGTGTTTCCTCAATGGTCGGGATTGGCCCGCCGGGCCATGCGCGGAATGCGGCAGAAAATTCACGGCACCCAAAATAAGGGGTATGAAAACACTGGCCCCTGGACATGCGCCGGGTAACAATATCCTGGAACTTTCCCGGATTGTCGCTCGGTGCCGCACGGTCAGTCATCTCAAATTCTGCCTCAATCACATAATGAACGTCCTGCAACACCATGGCTGCACGCTGAACGATCTGCTGGGGCGTGGCAAGGTAAAGCTCTTTCCCTGTTCCCTGCATCGCGCTGCGTACATCGGAACAAAGAATTTTGCTTTTTACTTCGTTCCGACGGATGTTGGTAAAGCGGATTGGGTTCATAACATAGATTTTCCGGATTTTCCACCGTAAGCCGGGGTGGTAATAGATTGCTTCTACTATGCCGCGTGCCGCGGAAGGGGTGAGGACTTCATATGAAACCCTTTCGACTTTTAGCTCAGGCCTCGAGAGCAAAGCATAATTCCCCCATACTTCCAGCTGGATCATCTGCATCAACTCCTTTGCATTTCTATTTTCAGTTGTTTTTAATTTATGTTTTTGCTATAGTTTCAATATACGCTACTTGGCACCAAATGTCAATCCTTTTATCATGTATACTTTTTGTTTGCTTTTCATTCGGTTTTCTTTTATAATAAATTGTGTCGGCAGCTTATGCCGTGGATAGAAATAGTTGATTTTACTTTATCGCACAAGAACGGCAGGGCAGGCTCCCTGCCGTTTTTGCTTTATGCAAACCAGGCTTCTCCCGTTTCAGCTTCCATAGCAAGGCCCGTGTTGTTATCATAAAGGCTTCCGTCCGTTAATTCCCATATGCCTTCACTGATTTGGCAAACCGCCCCGGCATTCTCCAGCGTTTTCAGATGTTCCGGGTAAACCGGAACACCATATTGCCCCAGTTGACGGAACAAAGTTTTGCTCACCTCTCCTGCACGCAATCGTGCAAGCAAATGTTCCCCTTTCCCTTGGGGAATGTATACGGTCACGGCAGGTGTTTCAATTAAGCGGAACCTCTCTGCCGCTGTTGCAAAGGGGAAAATGCGCCCTTCCATATCCTGCTCGAACCCTTGCAGAATTTGCTGTTCATCCAGTCTTTTATCCCCTTTTAAGGTACGGTAAAACAGAAAGTATGTTTCGATTGCTTCCAGAGATGCCAGATCTGCATATTTTTTCAGGACGCTTTGCGTTGCGGATACATTCTGTTCCAGCATGCGCGGTACATGCTGCCCTTCCAATGTGAAAATCTGTACCAAGCTCTGCTCCGCCGGGCGTCTTCCCTCTCGATTGCAGCGCCCCGCCGCCTGCAAAATGGAATCCAAACCTGCTTCCTCGCGGTACACAGCCGGGAAATCCACATCAACACCCGCTTCGATCAAAGAAGTTGATATCACACGGCAGGGCAGCCCATCTTTTAAGCGTTCCCGGATTTCCTGCAATAACTGTTTGCGATGGGCTGGGTATAGCAATGTTGTCAGGCAGTAGCTGCCCTCTTTGGGCAGGTTATTGTATAATTCCTGTGCTGTTTTTCTCCGGTTTACAATACACAGCACTTGTTCCTGCTCTGCCAGTTCTGCGCCAAGCTGGCTTTGTTCCAACTCTCCGCGCATTTTTAGCGTTGTACGCCGGAATGCCTGATATTGCTCTTTGGGATGTGGGCAAAGTTCCGTCATCTGCAGCCCAGGCGCCAGTTCATCAAACAAGGGCTGCAAAGCTGGTTGTGTGGCCGTGCAAAGCACCGCTGCTGCGCGGTAATGCTGTACCAGCTGCGCGATTGCCGCAACGCAGGGGCGCAAATAAGGAACCGGCAGGTTTTGTGCTTCGTCAAAAATGACCACGCTATTTGCAATGTTATGTAATTTACGGCATTGTGACGCATGGTTGCCGTAAAGTGATTCAAAGAATTGCACGGATGTGGTAACCACCACCGGAGCATCCCAGTTTTCCGCCGCCAATGCTTTGCGGTAGGCTGCCGGCTCATCATCTTCCTTGGCAGAGTAGTCCACCCCTGAATGGTATTCCAAAACATTTTCTGCTCCTAATATTTCCGAAAACACATCCGCGGTCTGGTCAATAATGGATGTATAAGGGATCACATAAATAACCCGGTCCATATGGTTCTTTACAGCTAGCGAAAGCGCAAATGCCAATGACGCTACCGTTTTTCCCCCGCCTGTAGGAACGGTCAGGGAATAAAGGCCGCGCCGCCCTGTTTGCCCTGCCGTTGTACAGGCACTCAAAATTGAACTGCGGCGCTGATTCAAGGTTCCCTGGGGATGGCTCCATTTTGCGGTATATTGGTTCAACCTTTTCAGCAGTTCATCCATTGTCTGGCCTTGTCCGCGCGGTTTAGGGCTGCTCATAAAGTTTTCCGTATCCAGATAGTCCGCATCGACCAGGCAGGAATACAACATCCGGGTATAAAATGCCTGTGTAAAACGATTTTCCTTCATCATTTCCGGCTGGGGCGGTATGGACGGCAGTTTAATCTCATTCGTCCATTGGGTATAGGGTTCAACGCTCTTTTTCAATCGCCCAAACATTGTCGCATCCTGCGCGGTATCGCTTCGGCCTCCTCCATCCGGCAGGCCGCTATGGTGTCCCGCAATAGCAAAAGCCAGTGGGATTTGACCATATCGGGCAGCCACCTGTGCACCAGCCGTTGAGTGATCCACTTTTTCTCCACCTTGCAGGCGCCTTTGAAACTTTGTACTATATTTACCAATATCATGCAGTAATCCAAGCCAAGTTCCCTGTTGCTGGGCATCAAAGGCTGCTGCAAATTGCCCACATAGGACTGCCGTTCCCTGCAAATGGTCCGCTACCGTTTGGACACGGGTTCCGTCTTCACTGATATGAGCCAGCATCTTTTTCTCCTGGTGCATAATCAAACTCCCTTCTGTTTTGCTTTTTTCTATTATAGCAGATCACTCATCCCATAATTCGGACTTTCACTCCAGTTCTGCAATCTTTGTCATACTATCCAAATTTATCCATGTAGAATTGTTAGCTATTCCCATTAGCAGATATTTTTGATAAAATAAGATATTATAGGGTTTATGAATTCACTTTCTTATATTACTTCTTCATCTTACCGAAAAATCATTTACGCAAGGAGTGAAAAGCCATGAAAAGGAAGTTATTCTCATTTTCCGCCAGTGTTATCACCGCAATAATGCTTACTGCTTGTGCTGCAGCGCCAGAAAATAAACCTGCTTCCTCCGCTGCTCTTTCCCCGACCAGTGAAGCTGTTGCCACAGCTATACCATCCACTAGCAATGCCAACTGGAAGTTACCGCCGCAATATGATTTTGACGAGATGATTCCTCTCTTCTCCCGCGAAACCCACACTGCCGGTTACGCCGCTGCCCGAAATCTGTACGCTGTGCGCAAGGGCGAACGCTGGAGCCTGTTTAATGCTGCCAACTGTAATGCTTTTCTGGAAGATTTGTCAGAAAGCATCCCGTACCTGTACGGTGAGCAGGAGCTCTCCATTGGGGTAGATGATACATACGATTACCAGAAGCTGAACGCCCTGGAAGAACAGATTAACCAGGAGCTGGTTGCCCAACAAATGCCTTTTACAACCATGCTGGACGGGCACGGTGGGTATGGCATCCAGTGGATTTTAGGTGACAGCCAGATTTACCGTTCTGCTATTGGTGTCTATACATTTAGTGGCACACCCATCGAACAGGTGTATGCTCCTGATTTGGTTGGCATCCAGCAAGGCATTTGGGATGATGAATATGCCGGTTATCTTGTTGACAATTCTGCACCTTTTGCCGTTGCGGATAAAAACGGTACACTTTTAACCGATTTCGACTACCAGGATGCCTGCATGGCCGGTGAATCTTTAATCGCGGTAAAGGATGCAGCCGGTAACTGGGGATATTGCGACCAAAGCGGTGCTTTAGTAATCCCCTGCATTTATCAGCCGCAGATGAGTTTGTCCATCATGAACGAAACTGTTGAATATCCTTACGCAGACTTATCTGGCATGGTAGTTGTGAAAAATCAATCCGGACAAAAGCTGGTTCTGGATGTTTACGGCAATGAGATAATTTCCGCTGGGCAATATGAAGATTTAGCCCCCGCGCGCAATGGCTGCGTATGGGCAAAACAGAATGGCCTTTGGGGCTTGCTGCAAGTACAGGATTATACCGAAAACAATGCCGACATTATTCTGCCGGATGGATGCGTTGCACCAGATGTAACGCTTAGCCGAATTGATAGCCTTTGTACCTACACCACTGCTGATCATGGGCTGGTTATGCGTAAAGGTCCCGGTACAAATTATGAAAAAATGGATAATATCCCCTACGGTATCATCGTATGGGAATGCGGCTATAGCAGCAATGTGCCTGACTGGGTTGTTGTATATTACAGTGGGATTTATGGTTGGGTCAGTGATGAATACTTGGCTGCCACTATTTATTCCAGCAGTAAATAATAAATAAAAAAGCAGGTGTTCATGTAGAAACGATATCGTCCTCCACGTGAATACCTGCTTTTTATAGCTTCTTTTATTATATCTGTTCTGTGCCGCTATTTGTCTCTGCATGAAATAAATAGCCGCTATATGCATTTGAATGAAGTGTTCTGTTTGTTTACTTTTTTACCTAAAAGAATCGCGTAGGAGGCTCTCTTAACTAAAGATCCGACCTCTCACACCACCGTGCGTACCGACCGGTACACGGCGGTTCAACCGCATA
>ERZ1106919.2441-NODE-2441-length-10325-cov-2.609542_pt1 | contig 10325 bp, 5 predicted proteins | sample MGYA00403654_ERZ1106919 | MGnify/ENA primary metagenome ERZ1106919 (study PRJEB35170, sample SAMEA104062450) | human gut metagenome | biome: human gut; feature: human-associated habitat; material: faeces | place: Denmark | collected 2012-10-08 ... | reverse complement strand
ACGTCCCCCTTGTTCCAGTCCCTCTTATACAGGGCACGGAACTTCTCGTTCACCTCCGGCATGCTCAAGATCGCCTTGATATGATCGATCTTCAAGAGACCCATCGGCTCACGGGCCTGCCGGTAAGTGATATCAATCCCTTTCTCTTCCGAGAATACCTTGAGAAAAGCGTTCAGCGGAGCGAAGCATCCATAATCCACGGCCGTACCGGCCCAATCCATAATGACACCTGAAATCTTCTTCATATTCTGTATGTATCGTATTTAATAATTTTCTTGTTTAAGCGATCGTAAGGACATTGTTTTCGGTAGGTTCAAGAGTTGCTATTTCCTCGCAGCCACATAAAGCGGTCTCCTTGCGATAGCGTTGCCGCAAATATACGAAGGAAGCGACAAAAGTGGCGCAGCAAAAGATCCCTACATATCCGGCAAGTTGGTTATAAAATACCGCCCAGTCCAATCTCGTACCCACGAATTCCTTTAGCACCAATACCAGTATCGTACCCGTGTACCCCAGAAAATCTGTTAAGACAATAAAGAAACCGACGTTTCCCCGTATCTTGAAACAAGCGATGAAGCGGTCGAAAAAAATGCTTTGAAAACAGAGGTAGGCAATATACAGACAGAGACTTTGGACAAACAGCCAGGTGATTGCATCCAATTGCAGAGAATCATAATTGAAAGATATAAAACTCATGGTGGCTGTCCCAAGTACGACCAATCCCAGCAGGGCAACCAAAACTTTTATGTTACTTTTCACAAAGACCATCGCTCCGAATAACGCCAGAATTATTAATGTAACGACTGTATCTACCTGCGCAAACATCCATGAGGACTGTCCGTTCATATCAATAATCTTCACCAGGAAATCTTCCTTAATATCTCTAAGCACTACCAACATTAGGTTAGCTACAAACAATAATACAAGAAATGGCATAAAGTCGATGAACAGTTCTTTCCGTTGCTTGCCATTCAGAGTTACACGACTACTCTTTTGTTCTATATCTTGTGCCGTAGGTTGTGGCAAACGGGTTAAGCTATATCCCAAAAGAGCCAATAAAGGAAGTGCAAAAGCACCGATAAGTGCCGGCATCCAAAATTCGCTGACGTTCAATGTATTCATAACGAACAATCCGATGGATTTTGCCGTTCCCGAACTGATAACAATACTGATTCCTAAAAGACTGGCCAAAATATCCGTAGTGCGGCGACCTTCGATAAAACTGAAAATAACTCCCCACATACAGCCCAATGACGATCCATTGAAGAACATGGCAAACATATTATAAGGAGTGGGAAGTGCTCCGAACGCAACCAATGACAATTCCGCTACGGCAATGGAAACGAGTATAAACTTCAGGCGATTCTCCCTCTTCAATTCGGAAATCAACTTGATACCTATAAACCTGGCTATCAGATAACCTGCTATCTGAATGATAGTAACCAGTACTTTATAATCAAAGCCGAATGCTTCTATCCCGTCAAAAGTAGCAGCTGTGAAAGGTTTGCGCAATGTATAAACCAGTGAGTAAGAAAGAAGGGCTGCTCCACCTGCCCATAGAATAAAGAGGAAATCGGCTAATCTTCTGTTTGAACTTAGTTTCGATATTGCTTCAGTAATCGTTTTCATACGTTTTCGTTTTAATTTCTGGAGCAAAAGTAGAGGAGAATAGCAAGGGAGAAAATGAATTCTAAAGATTCATTTTATTCATTATCAGGTAGAAATGGAAGTAATATTAATGTAACGTTTATGTAACCGTAATTTCTTGGAAATGGAATACAAAAAGGGTTGCACAATCACTAATCCGGTATTGCGCAACCCTTTTTATTCGATTTCTTATTTTTCTTCTTATTGGAAAGTAGGCATCTTGAATCTGTACAATAATCCACCTACCATGGAAGTTACACGGTCAGGTCTTCCCTGTTCGGAGCCATCGTATGTATCGGTACGGATACCGATTTTAGGTTCGGCGTACAGATACAAAGAAGAAGCCACCTTCAGTTTTACCTGCACACCAGCATCCAGTCCCGGCACTGCTCGGAACTTACCGTAACGGCGTACCAGTCCGGCCGTAACTCCCACAAAAGGAACAACATCTATCACATGATCGGGGCTGTATCCTTTTGCCAATGTGGCCAGACTTATCATATAATCCATACCCAAACCGGCATAATGAAGATTCATCTTCGACGACGTTTTGGCCTTGTACATAATTGTTCCATTTACCCGCCATGCAGATAACGGAGTGTACCATTTACCTATACTTCCTTTTGCTTCTACACCTGCATTCTTCACCAAATCTTTGTTGGCTACGAGCAAGCTACCCAATCCAAGTGCACCGGAGATGAAGTAACGCTTGTCATCCTGACCAAACACGCTACGATTGGCTGCTTTTGAATAAGGAACAAAGCGATAGTGGAAACCTGCATTGACTCCTACCATTACGTCTTTCTGCATAAACCCCAGATTACCTTCAATGAATTTATCTCCATACAAGCGAATCTGCGGTTCAATGTACAAACCAAGAAAATCATTCACATGCCATAATCCCTGTATGCCTGCATTAATACCCGGTTGGAACTTATGGTCTGATTTGGAAGTATAAGCAAGGTTGACACCTACCGAACCTATTAAATCAAAGATACGATCGGGGTTATATCCACTCATGGTAGACGTTATGTTCCACAAGTAATCAAGACCGCCACTGACGCTGGCATGTCTAAGTTTGCCCGCTTTAACACTTCCCGGAACTACATAGTTCGTAAAGAATCCACCCGTACCCACCAGGCGCAAACCGGAATAAGGGCTCAACCACTTACCGATAGAGACAGAAGCCTGCGGACCTAAAGAACCAAGGTTTTCAAGATTCGTCTTATTCAGGAACATTTGCACACCGATTCCCGAAGTCATAAACAGATTGTCTGCGATGTGATTGCTTGAGAATCCGTTCTTCGGACGTGCCGCACGGTCAATCGTATGATAAGTCAAACCAAAATTCAACTCTCCGAGCTGATCCGTATTGCCACCTACTCCGCGACCTCCTGCATATCTCTTATTATACACATTGAGGCGAGGTTCTATAAATAAATCCACAGAACGGTTGATACGGAAACTTCCTTGCACACCGACTCCTATTCCCGGAGCATACTTGGCGGTTTTATCCACTCCTTTCGTACCTGCCAGGTTAACTCCGGCAATACCGATCAGACTAAATATTCTGTCTTCATCATATCCCCAAAGAACATTATTGATATTCAACAGATAGTCCGCATGCAGATCCACATGTTTAAAGTAGCCGCTTGCGCTGCCCGAAGGAGTATCCGAAAGTCCAACTGTTCCGGACAAACGCAGACCGGAAGAAGGACTGAACCATTTACCGATTCCGGCAGAGAACTGGGGCCCTAATCCTTTAATCGTATTCTTGATTCCCGGAACTTTCAGTGTACTGATACCACCAGATAAAGAGATAAACATATGATTCAGGAAGGAGCTATTATCGAAACCATCGAAATGTATCTTAGTTCCCATCGGAGCAGCAGGCATATAGGTCAGACCTACCAGAACCGAACCAGCCATTTTATAGTTTCTCCAACTTTCCGTATACGCAAAACCGTCATTATACCATCCGATCCGCGGTTCTACAAACAAATCCAATGTAGAAGAAAGACGTACATTTCCCTGTAAACCGAGATGAGCACCATAATAAAGCTGACCGCCGCCTTTCAAATCCGGATACTTTTCGGAACGATCGCTATTGTCGCCCACCTTAGAATAACCGGCTTCTATACCTGCAATCCCTACTAACTCAAAACAACGGTTTGCATTGTATCCGTATGCCAGGGAGGACATATTCAACAGATAGTCCAGGCTGCCGCCACCCATTTTTATTTTAGAATCGTAGATACTCGACGGCAGATAACCTAAATTCACCCCTATCCGAAGTCCATGAACCGGAGTAATCCACTTTCCCATAAAGAGATGGGCGGTCATTCCCATTCCATCCTGACTATCTCCACTTGTTAACAAGCTGTATGGCCCTATTCCGGCAGAGAAAAAGAGATGTTCATTGAATTTATTGCTCTCGAACTTTTCATTTGCAGGCCGTTTCTGTAACATATATTGCAATGCACCATAATCCTGTGCCTGTAAGGTAACAGCAAGCATCAGGAAGATTGCCACTGCTACATATTTATTGTTGATTCTGAAGATATTCATCGTTTACTCTTGTTGTATATATCATTATTTAATTTTCTGCTCTTCCGGCAGCAAGTCAATAATATCACCATCCACCTTCGCTACTTCCAATAAGGAAGGATCAAGTTCAAGGGCCTTCTCAATGCTCATAATCGCATCACCTATTTTCTCCAGGCGGTTGGCGGCAATCGCTTTTATATAATATTCGCGGGCGGTCTCTACATCTATGGTAGAAATCTTATCCCATGCTTCCTGATTCTTCTTCATTGCCAGCAGCATCACCACCTCATTGAAAGGGCTGGTAGCCGCCACCTTTTCGAAAGCATCATTATAATAACCGGCCAATGCCTGAACAATGGCCTGCAAATCTTCAGAAACCGCTTCTTCGGGAACCAAGGTCAAGACTGAATCTGCTTTTGTATATTTCCCTTCGTGCAACAAGGCAATAGCCTGATTGGACAATAACTCCACCGGTGCCGATTTACTGACAAACGGTTCGAGAATACGTGAATCCGGAGTATCTTTCTGTATCGTTGCCACTGCCAGTTCATTGGCTGCATACGTAAAGTTATCATAAAGTTCAAGAGCTTCCCTGCAATACTTTTCCCTTTCGTCGGGAGTTTTTGCTGTCGTAATCATACGGTAATATTCGAAACGGGTCAGTTGCTTCGGATTCTTTCTGTAAAGTTCTCTAATCTCGTCGTCCGTCAAAGAACGGAAGATTGAATAACCATACGTATATTGCACCTTTCTCAATTTAGGCAGATAAGTAGCCGCAAGTTCCTTGTAGAAAGGTTTCGATTTCAAGACCCCATTCAACCGGTAAGGAGTAGCTGCATATTGTTTGATTAAGTCCTCTACTTCTTTAGCCAGTTCCGGCTTGGAGTTTTTTTTCAGCAATTCAGCTACCTCCTTCCAGGAGGCAACCGATGCATCCGATTTCACCTCCAACAGTTTACGTGTTTCCGGGTCCAGTTGTGCCAGTATACGTTCCAGGGCTTTATCCGTACGCAATTTTGCCAGACGAAGATTCGTCGCGTAAGAACCGTCCGGCGAAGCCACCCCCGTAATATGAAAACTCTTCAAAGAGGCATCCGGGTTCGTCTCAATACCACGCAATTCCTGGTTCAACCGGTTCAGTTCCACCTGATTCTGTGGATTCTTATCATCCAGGTCGGCTTTACCTACCAGGAAGGTTAAGTTTACCTCACCTTTCGTATCCCGCAATTGCATCACGGGTTTCGGAAGATATTTCTCGTCCGTCAGGCTGAAAGCGGAGAATTTATACTCCAAGAAACGAAGCGGGTTGACCGTTCCGCGTGCAATGGAGAAAGAGTCACGATAAATGATATTCCGGTAATTTTCCATCGCCAGATGCACATCTGCACGGTAGTCATGTTGCAGATATTCTATATAGATAGAATCATGGTAAGCAATAATATCCCCCTTGCGTGAAGAAGTAGTTTTCACACGGATGTAATCGTGCAAAGGATCTTTATCCATATCATAATCGTACATTCGATTTTGCGTTGTATTATAAGTATCCCCGTCGAATACAACAGGACGCATCAACAGACGCTTTTTCAGTGTCACATCATAAATGGAAGGCTGCAATACCAAGCGGCGATGTGAGTTAAACATCTCCTTAGGCACCGGGACACGGGTTTTCAGATGGAAATAATTGCCTTTGATTTCGATGTCCGTAGGTTCCGGAATCACTTTGTCCTTCACTTTGGAAGTAATCGTTACTTCGTCCAGTTCGATGACGGCATCTTTCAATACTACATTCAGAATCTGCTTTCCTGCCACCTTCACTGTTTTGTCTTCATAACCGACACATGTAAACTTCAACGAGCCGTTTTTCTCAACCAAGACACTGTAACGACCATCCTCGTCGGACATTTCTATACGTTCGTCATTGACCGGATTCAACACATTTACATTCGGAACACTTTTTCCCTGCGGGTTTGTGATATGCCCCTGCACACGGATCCGTTGGGCGGATACATTCATACCGACGAACATCATCGCCACGAGAAGTATACCTGTTAATCTATCACGTTTCAAATTGATTTTCATTCTCTTTTCTGACTAGCTAATGTTCGTTATCGAATAATATACACAAAGGATACCCCCAGTTTAACAGGTGCAATGGTGGTCTTACTATCGTTGACCGCACCCGGTTTCGGAGTACCCTTATCATACTTAAACTGACGGTAGCGCAACACACCCACTCCGGCAGTTGCTTCGATATTCCAATGATCGCCCAGCACCCATGCGTATCCATAGGTCAAACCAGCGGCGTATGCATCGCCTTTGTGATGCACATCTTTTACCATCATATTAAAATTATTCACGAAAGCGGTGATTCCAAGAAAATGGCTCACCATCGGACGATTTAGCCAGTAACGAACTTCAGGCTGAAAATGCGTGAAAGTCGTTTTAAAGTTGTCTGTACTGATTGGGTTCGCAGCAATCCCCATGTTTAAGGAGACATGACTACCCAATACAAATTCTGCTTCTACATTCGGACTGGCGGTCAGCCAACCCAATGCATTTGTCTTCACAGCCACCCGTTGTGCGTGCACATGTACACCACAACATAATAACAGAAATGATAACGCAGCTATTACCCTGCGACCATTTCTCATCACATATACCATCATTTATTTCCCACTAAATATTTCCCACTCAATATTTCCCCACAAAAAGGGCCTACTGTCCAATTTATACACTCCTTGGGCAGAAAGCCACAAAATTAGAAAAAATATAGTATTAAAAACGTTTAAACACGCTTTTTTTGTTTTTTATTGCAACAATTTCCATCTTAGGCCATAATATACCATACTACGGATAAGATATACAATTTTTCTTTATTACCAATGAAACATCAGATACGCAACAACATAGGCTCCGACGCAGCATCGGGTTTTATCTTCTTATCGCCGATAACAACCGTACAGGGAGCAGAAGAAATAATATACCATTTCCCTTCTTTCTTTTCGAGCAATACATTAGCGGCATTGTCGGTCTGAATCATTACCCCGGGTGCAACCAATTGGGTTCCATTCCCTAAAAACAACGTCCGGTTTCCTGCATATTCATTGCTGATAACAGCATAATCCGCTTTCACTTTCATTCCTTGATAAGTAGCGGTTTGTGCAGCATCAGATAGAGAGAAGATATGATCTATACGTCCGTTTTTGCTTTTCACACAGATACCGGCAAAGTCTTCCAAACCTGCTCCTTCTGCATCAAAGTAAGAGACGGACTGAATAGCAGACGGTTCCTTTTTCGTACTCGGTTCATATATCGAGACAAAAGGACGATTCCAAGCTTCTCCATGCTGACGGGCAACAAATGTCAGCGTCGGCTGCTCCTTTATATTATAGGGCATATTCGGTGTACGGCTTAGCCCTTCGGTCATTGGCGCCAAAGCCGTAAAGATTTCACGATCCGGTTCGCCTTTCATCCAAAGATTCATGTATATATCATCGCCGTCCTTATCTTTCATATCTATGGTGAAAGTTGCTTTGACATCCTTATTGGTCGCAGCCACTTTCTTATCATATAAATAGGAATAAGCGTAAAGATGTGCGCCTGCAAAGGCGAGTTCTTCCGTAGGCTGGAGATTCAGGTCGCTGCCATCTGCTGCCGTCAATGTCAAAGTCTGCCCAAGGTTGTGATAGAAGTAATCGTGCATCTTATCGCCTCCTTTCTCTTTCCGGCTGCGGAATACATCGACATAATACCCCGTCTCCGCCCCGGTAGTGACAATACTCATCATACGGGTCTGATCCGCCCTGCTTTCCGGTTCACGGAAATAAACATTGCTATACGTAACAGAAGTAAACTCCTTGCCCGGTTCCGCTGAAGCCGGAAAACAGGAACGCAAATCAAAAGAATGGTTACTTTTCATCACCGGATAGCTCGATATTCCATCCACACAAACTGTATTATGACTGGGGAATTGAGAATAATATTCCGCATAATCCAGTCCGCTATACAGGAAAAGCCCGATACCTGCATCCGGACCCAATACGTATCCTTTTCCGTAAAGTTCCATCGAAATGCCGTTAGCGTGCATGTGATTCCCTTCACTGCCATTCAACGAAATCATCAAACTGTTGCGCGGATGCATACCGTTGCGCTGTACCAGCCATGACACATTGGGAGCATAAAACAAAGGAGAAACATAATCTTCTATCTTTCCCGGCTGCACTTTGGGATTTAGCGTCAGCGGTTTATCTTCAAAGAAAGAATTGACAGATACACGCACATTCTTCTTTTCTGTTTTATCATTTCCCAAATCCGGGTTCAGGCATTTCAATAAAGCCGTGAAATAGTTTTCCTGTTCTTTCTTCCCGTTCGCCTGTGCATTCTGTATCATACGGATAAAGAAGTTCGTACTCAAATATCCCGGATGCGTATCTCCAAAGCCACAAATCATACGGTTGGGAAACAGATATTGGGGAGTGGTTGCTACCGCTTTCGACAATACAGGCATTGCTTTCACCAAATCATATTGCAGATTCGTATCAAACTGATTCACGAAATTGGCATAATCATTGATTACCACACTGCTATATCCCGGACATTCTGCCCAAATTCCCGTATTTATATCGAAACCATAATCTGCCAATCGCGTCAGACTCCATTGGCGGATGCTGGAACGGTTCATCACATAGTCGATATAATATTCACGTCCTTTTCCGTCGGCATATTCTTTATTGTCTTCCAATACCAATCCGACATTCATAATAAACCGTGCCTGTAGCAAATTCCAGTTGTTATGAGGTACACCGTTCGCTATGATATTATCCGCCCATTTCTTAAAAGCTCCGGCGTAGATTTCCATTTTATCCGGGTAATTGGCCTTTAGATAATTATATAGAAAATCGTATAAAGGGACAGCGATATGGAGTGCGTCTTCATGGATGACTTCGAAAGAAGTCAATCCTACCAATGTTTGCTGATGGCCGTGATTCAGGTCGATGGGCACGTTTCTATAATAAATACCTGTCATATATGTATCAAAGACCCCTGCGGCAAGTTTAGCGAATTTCTCTTCATCCGTCATCCAATAAAGGAAAGCGGCATCACGGGCAATTCCCAGGATTTCGCAGTTCAGGCTTTCAATATTCCGGCCTGTTTTGGATGGGTGTACACTCTCCATAGGACGGTCAGGAAGTGCATTATTGCAGAAAGTGACATTCCCGTCCTCATCATCATAAGGAACGACATCCGCCAATTTGGGACGGCCGTGGGTAGCAGCTGTGCCACGGGTTCCCGTGTAGCGCACAGTGGGATAAGGAGCTTTTTCACCACCTGCATGGTCGAACGTTTCACCTTTCACATATACTTCCGTGGCATGAGACTTCCAGTACATTGCCAAACGAGACAGCAACCACGCCGGTTGAGCATCCGTCAGGTTCGTATATACTTCCGTCCGTTCCTTCAATTTATTGAAAACATCTTTCGCCCATTCTTCTTTTTTAATCAGCTTCCATGTTTCCTGCTTTCCCGCCGGAGTAGTCAGTACCCGCGGATGTGTCTGCGGCATCTTTTCCGGCAAAGGAATCTCTTGTCCGGATGCGCTGTTCAGAAAGGATAGAAAACATAGTCCAAGTAAAATTCGTCTCATACTTCAGTTATATTTTTTAGGTTTGATACCTATTAAATACGAAGATAGAGATTTATTTACCTAAATCCTCCGTCAAAGAACAATTTTATTTGTACGAGACTACGCTGTTATTTCAAACAAAGAATTATATTTGCAAAAAACCGACTAACAATTCTAATACTTATGAAAATTCTATCTATCCATGATTTGGCTACAATCAGGAAGAAAGCGGAACACAACTTATTATTGCGCGAAGAAAGCAATGAGAAAGTTTCCGAAAAATGCTACGGACTATCCTCCGGTGCACAGCATCTTCAGATACTTATCTGCGGAGGTACAGGTTGTAAAGCATCTTCCAGTCAAGGTATTACGGACAATCTTCTGAAAGCTATCGAAAAGAACGGAATAACCGGTAAAGTGGAGGTCATCACCGTAGGTTGTTTCGGCTTTTGCGAGAAAGGTCCTATCGTGAAAATCATTCCCGACAATACTTTTTACACCCAAGTCA
>ERZ1106919.2438-NODE-2438-length-10339-cov-7.933781_pt1 | contig 10339 bp, 9 predicted proteins | sample MGYA00403654_ERZ1106919 | MGnify/ENA primary metagenome ERZ1106919 (study PRJEB35170, sample SAMEA104062450) | human gut metagenome | biome: human gut; feature: human-associated habitat; material: faeces | place: Denmark | collected 2012-10-08 ... | reverse complement strand
TAATTGTGTAATATTATAATAATAAAAGAAATAGTAATACTAAAGTTATAGCGTAAAGAGGCAGGTATGAAATTTATATTTGGGACATATTTAGAGAATAGCATTGGTACTTATAAAAATATTATTAAAATATATAATAGATTTATTTATGGCTGCAATGAGGATATAATATTGGATTTTTCCAATACTAAAAGATTTGAAAGCAATTTAATGGCTGTTTTATATCTTGTAATAGAAGATGCATATAAGAAAAATATAGATGTCAAATTTATTCTGCCGGATAATAAGGAATTGTTGGAAAAGATGGTGCATATAAGTGCTTTAACTATTATACTGATGAAGAATATCGTAGGTCATTTTTTAAACCAAGATGTATAGCAGGTAATCCTAACACAAAGGAAGTGGAGGATGTATTAACAAAATTTTTGTTTGAATTGGATTTATGTGAACAAGATAAAATTTCAATAATAATTAGCGAATTGATAGCTAATATAAAAATGCACGTTATTAATAGAAAAATAAATTGTAAAGGCTTTATGAGTTCGACTGTTATTAGAAAAAATAGTTCTTTATATATTACAATTGTAAATAATGGTCGAAGTATACGAAATATATTAATAGATAATGGGATAATATTTAATACTGATATAGATGCAATATATTGGATACTCAAGAAGACTAATTCTACAAGAAGGTATGATGAAACAGGAGGGCTGGGGTTGTATCTGGTGAGGAAATATATAAGTGAACTTGGTGGGGATATAATAATCTGTTCAGGTAGCGAGATTATATCATTGGAAAATGGAGGCTACATATTGGAAGATGAAAATTATTATCTAAGAGAAAATAAGTCGGAAATAATTAATGATGCTTTTGAAGGGACATTTATTACACTAAGGATTCCATATAAGAAAAATATGTTTGCTAGTGATAAATCTCAAAATCAAGAGACAGATACTGATTTGATAAATATTTTAAAGGAGTAGAGATATGGATTGTATTAAAGATTTTTTGGATGATAGTTATCAGGCAAAACTTAGAAAATTTGCACAGGGATTGAGCGAAAGACATGAAGATACAATAGATAGTTATAGAAAATTATTTATAACACATTATAATTATGTCAAATATGAAAATGAAAAATGTAAAGAATGTAGTTTGTTGAAAAGTTGTAAGCAGATAAGAAATAAAATTTCAGACATTGAAGAAAAAGACATAGAAGATTTTTTTAACTGCGTTAAGGAGATATATTTGAAATGGATTAATTCAAACCCAGTTGATGCTATTAATGCATTTGAAGATTTATTAAATAAACATAATTTATTAGGGTATGAAAAAGAACTCAGTAAAGAGCAGATATATTTTAAAGCTCGTAATTCAGACAAAGTATTAACTCGTTGGGATATGTTTCATATACCGTTTAATAAAAGATATTTAATAGGTAATCAAAGGTATAGCCTGACAGGACAGCCAATGTTATACATAGGAAGCTCTGTGATAGATGTAGCGACAGAGATAGATGTAAAAGATATTAATAATTTAAAAGTATCAGTTGTAAGACTTCCTGATAATAATTTTAAGATATATGATTTAAGATGTAGTATATTAGATGTGTATACTGAAATTTCATTTAATAATATGACAGAAAGTGAAAAAAGAACATATACAAGTTCAGATTTCTTTAAAATGATATTGGCATCTGTATGTAGTTTTCAAAAGAAAAGTGAATTAAAAGGGTATAGCTTCTGCGAAGAATATATAATACCACAGATATTAGCTCTTATTTTAAAAAATAATAATTATAATGGCATATCATATACATCTACTAAGAAGTATTATGAATATATTGCGACAAAAAGTGATAATTATAAAGAAAATATTGCAATTTTTACTAAATTAGATAGTGAACATGTGTATGATAGAGAGTTATATGATAAAATAAATTTGACTGTTCCAGTTGATATAAGTAAAATTGATATAATAACGGAAGATGAGATTATAGATTTGCTAAAAGAGATTGAAAAATTACATTCACAAGAAAAAATAACATGTTCTCAAAAAATTTACAGCTCATATAAATATATAAGTGATGAAGTGTCAGTTGGCGGCAAGGAATATTCTGATACGGATTATGGAAAAATACATTTATATGAATTATATACAGTGCTTAACAACATTCTTGTGGAATAGGAGATGAATTGTATGAATAATGCTGATAAAAACATAGAATTAAAAGTTAAAGAAATAATAGATTCAAAAATTGCATTTGATGATTCCAATGGAGATAAATTATTTAAAAAAATTATTGAGGTTACCAATGGCAATTCCCAAACTGTAATTTTAGATTTTGATGGTATTGATTTGGTTAATACTGCGTTTTTAAATAATGCAATAGGTAGATTATTTGACAAAGAAGTTTATAATATTGAAAAAAATAGAGTGCTTATTCGTAATATGGATGATACTAAAAAAGATTTATTAAAAGAAACAATATCGAATGCGGTAAAGAGATATTCAGATAGAGTTTCATAAAATATATAAATATATAATATAAAATACAATAATACGAGGAATGATTATGAAATGTATAGTATTAGCAGCAGGTTATGCAACAAGATTATATCCATTAACAGAGAATTTTCCAAAGCCATTATTAGATGTTAAAGGGAAAAGTATATTGGACTGGCTGTTAGAAGATGTTAAATCAACGGGTATGGTTGATGAAGCTATTATTGTGTCTAATCACAAGTTCTATAATATATTTAAAGATTGGACAGATAAGGCAGATAATTTATCAGGTGCAATGAAGCTTACTCTGTTGGACGATGGTTCAACAGATAATGATAACAGGTTGGGGGCTGTTAAAGATATAGCATTTGCAATTAATAAGTGTCAATTGATCAAGGAATGCAACGAAGATGAGAAGAATGATGGTGTGCTTGTGCTTGCAGGAGATAATTTGCTTGATTTTTCAATTAAAGGATTTCTTGATTTTTATAAAGAAAAACGTGCAACCTGTATAATGAGACATTTTGAGCCATCATTAGAAAAGTTACAGCGTACAGGAGTTGTCGAGGTTAATGATTATGATAAGGTTATTTCAATGGAAGAAAAGCCGGCAAAGCCAAAGAGTAATTGGGCAGTTCCACCATTTTACATATATGGTAAAGATGATTTGCCAGTGATTGTTAATTGTGTCAATGACGAGGAGATTAATCTTGATGCACCAGGTGGATTTATTGAGTGGTTCTGTAAAAAACGTGAAGTGTATGCGTATGAAATGCCAGGAAAAAGGTATGATATAGGTAATAGAGAAAGTCTGGAATGGATTAGGGAGAATTATTAAAAATAATAAACCAAGAGGTTGTTTATGGAATATAGAAAAATATATATTGAGAATTTTGGAAAAATAAGGAGTGCAGAGATTGAGCTTGCTCCTATGTTGCTTTTTGTTGGTGATAATAATAGTGGAAAAAGTTATCTGACATCATTGATATGGGGACTTCAGAATTATGGAAGAACAGAATTTTTTTCACCCAAAAATATGAGAAAAAGCACTTTTTATAAAGAAATTTATGATTGGATTGATAATAACATTGGTAATTCTGTTACTGGAGATTGCAGCTTAGAATTAAAAGAATATGGCGTTATTATTCAGAATTTAATTAATGATTGTCTTGATTATGAAAAGAAGAATTTTGTGAAATGGCTTTTTAATACAGACGAAGTCGGTATAGATAAGATGCAGATAATGATACCGGCTTTAGAGTCGGTTAAAGTTGAATTCAGCATTAAACATAATAAAAAATTACTGGAAAATGATAGCGAAACTGAGCGTATTGAATTAACTATGCAGATAGCTCAAAAAAGAAGAAGAAGCAGAGCAGTATGTCTGTTTTCTGCATTAGATGAATTACATGACGTACACAATATTGAGTTTATGATGTCTGTGCTATGTTATTTCTTATTAGGAACTAATTATTCTAAGGATACATCTATATACCTTCCGGCATCAAGAACTGGTTTTATGTTGACCAAGGATATTATTAATCAGGTAGGAAGAGACAATACATTTAATGAAACACAGGGGAATATTATTACGCCGTTTACACGTCCTATTAATAATTTCCTTACAGTTATTAATAATTTATCGCAATATTCGCAGACAAAGAATGATAAGTATGGTGGTATAGTTGGTTATATAGAGACTGATATGGCAGATGGAGTGATTGCTGTGTCAGATTTACCTAACAAGGAAGTTAGATATGTTCCTAATGGACGAAGCAAAAGTCTGCCATTAAGAGTTGTATCGGGTGTTGTAACGGAATTATCACCACTATTGTTATTATTAAAATACAGTAGAAAAATTACTAATATATTTTATGAAGAACCAGAAATAGGTCTGCATCCACAATTACAGAAGGCTATGGGAAGAGTATTATGCAGAATTGTGAATTCTGGAATTAACGTATGTATGACAACACATAGTGATTTAATAATACAGCATATTAATAATATGATTGCCTTGAATAATAATTCTGAAAATGAGGAGTTAATGGAAAAATACAATTATTCATATGAAGATTTGCTTGATTATAGGAAAGTCAGAGTATATCAATTTAATACAGAAGTGTTTAGGGCAAAAAAAAGAACAATTCTAGAAGAAGTTGAATGTGGTGTTAATGGGTTTGCAGTACCAACTTTTAATGATACTTTAGATGATATAACTGATGAGGCGTATAATATACAGGAGTAAATAATTTGCAATGATATTATAAAAAATAATTGCTGTTATAGATACTTGTAAATATGTGGTAAATGTACATTAGAGTGGGAATTAATATGAAAAAAAGAATACAGTTTATAATCGATGAATTATTAAAAGAAAATTTTATTACAGTAAAAGAAGATGATAATGTCATTATTCTTGAAGAGAATGAAGAAGGCGGAGAAAGCAGACTTAAATTTAAGACAAAATCTAGTAATACAATGACAATAGAGAATATAGATAAAAAACATACGGAAATGTACTTTTTTAAAGATACGTCTAAGTTTTCAATGTATAAAAGAGTTGATCATATTATTATGGATAATGTGGATATACAAAATAATAAATGGGATATTTATTTAATTGAAATGAAATCTAATATAGCAGATAATACCTGGATGGAAGTTAAAGGCAAATTTAGGGCAAGTTATTTATTTATAAAAGCATTTGCAGCAATGATTGAAATTAATATAAATAATGTGTATATGTACACAACTTATAGGAAAGCACATTTTGAAAGTTGTACAATTCCTTCATCAAAGAGAATAAGAACTGGAACAAGGAATGTACCTCATATTGAAGAATTTGAGGGTGATAAATTCGCTATAAATCTAGGGGAATATATTAAATTTAAGCATATACCTATTCTGATGAGAGATGATATTACCGAACATAGACTTATAGGAGAATATGAAGTATCTGATTAATTAATCTGACATTTTGCAAAATAATTAACAAATTTTTATTTTTGTATGGTAAATATACTTGAATTATGATATTATTACAATATCGGTGTTATATAGACTTGAATAATTTGATAAAATGGTTCGAAGATATGATGTTTTACAGACATTTAGAGCTTGTTCTACGTTAATCAGGACTGTAGTAGTATGTCTGTTGCTGGGAAATGGGAGTTGTATTTTATAACCCGCTGTTGTGCGTATATAGGAGAATGAAAGTATATGTTTAGAAAAAAGACAGAAGAGAACTTATTGCCAGAAGGTGATGTCAGGCGAATGATTGAGGCAATTGATAATATAGTCTCAGGTGATTTTAATGAGATAGATGCAACGGATTTTAATAATCCGTTGTATGCAGATAAGCTTAATTCAATGCTTAAAGCGGTTAAGCAGGTTAATAATCCAGTTGTTATGCGACTTAATGAAACTATGGAGATTCTTGGCGATAATACTTTGATTAAAGATACACTTAATCAGGTAGAAACACAGACTAAGTCGATACAGCATATGGAGAATGCCAGCCAGCATCTTGAGAGTTCTATAGAGAACATTTCTATGGCTATGGGACATATCCGTGATAATGCCCACGATATAATATCAGTGTCTCATAATGTAACGGTAGATATGAACGATAGTATCAAAGCCGTTAATGCGTCATCTAAGAAGATTCAGTCTATCAATAATAAAGTTCAGGATTTTAAGGGTAAGATTGGTAAGATTGAAGCGATTGTAGACCTTGTTAAGAAGGTATCTAACCAGAGTAATCTTTTGGCTTTAAATGCTTCTGTTGAAGCTGCAAGAGCCGGAGAAGCAGGAAGAGGCTTTGCCGTTGTTGCTGATCAGGTAAGATTATTATCTAATAATACAGCAGAGTCTGCTGGAAGTATAGTCAAGTATGTTAAAGAATTAAGAGATAATATAGATGAGCTTGCAAAAGCAATGGATGAGACTACCATAAGCCTTGGTGAAGGGAATGAAAAGGTAGAGAAGTCACTTGAAGTTATGCAGCAGATGAACAGCCAGATTGATGACATAAGTGAGAAGGTTGACAGTGTCTTTAATGACATAGATACACAGACAGGTGTTACAAAGTCATTTTCTAAGCAGATAGAGAATATTTCACAGAGCTACAGCATACTGTCTGATGACTGCCTTAAATCAGGACAGAGGGTATTCAAGGTGGGCAGATATCTTGATAAGACAAGAAGTGACCTTGTAAGAGGCTGTTCTAAGATTACACAGCAGGATTGGATGAGAGTGTTTGAAGTAGATCATTATATTCTTACATGGAGAGTATATAACAATATCGTAGGATTTGAACATCTTTTAAAGAAGCAGGTAGATGATCCGTCACGCTGTAAACTTGGTAAATGGATTGCACAGTTAAAGGATGATAAGATTGTAAATAGTTCTGAATTCAAGCAGCTTGTAAAGGCACATAATGATTTGCATCATTATGCAGAGCTTTCATGGCATGCTAATGAAGATGGAGATAAAGAAAAGGCAATGCAGTATTTTAATGATACATATAATGCTTTTTCACAATTTGATGAGGCAATCAATAAGCTTCAGAAGAAAATGCAGCAGCTTGGTTATAATGATATAACTGCTATTGTGGCGTTTGAAAAGTAATTAATAGGAAGAGTTAATAATAAGGATTAGTATAAAAGTTAATAATAGGGATTAATAATAAGAGTTGATGCAGGGTGAAATATAGTCATAACACACAGTGGACGTGAAAAGGAGAAGTTAAGCTGAAATTGAAATATGGACTTAAAATAAATATTCTATACTCTTGTAATTGGGAACGGAATAATATATTATAAAGTGATATGAATTTTTAAAAGAGAGGAATATATCTATGTGTGGAATAGTTGGATATGTAGGTAATGAACAGGCAGCACCAATACTTCTTAACGGTCTTGCAAAGCTTGAATATAGAGGGTACGATTCGGCAGGTATTGCAGTTCGTGACGGCGATAAGCACGTTGAGGTTGTTAAGGCGAAGGGAAGGCTTAAGGCATTAGAGGAAAAGACTAATAATGGTCTTGCCATTAAAGGGACTTGCGGTATTGGACATACAAGATGGGCAACACATGGTGAGCCTTCTGAGAATAATGCACATCCTCATATATCAGATGATTATAATGTTGTTGGCGTACATAATGGAATTATTGAGAATTATCTGAAATTAAAGAAAAAACTGATGTCCAAAGGATATGAGTTCCTTTCGGAGACAGATACCGAGGTAATTGCCCATATGCTGGATTACTATTATAACGGCGATCCGCTTGCAACGATCACAAAGGTTATGCACCGTATGGAGGGATCGTATGCACTGGGTATCCTGTTCCGCGACCATCCGGATGAGGTGTATGCGGTCCGTAAAGACAGCCCGCTGATCGTTGGTACAAGTAAGAGCGGAAACCTGATTGCATCCGACGTTCCGGCTGTACTGAAATATACAAGAGATGTCTATTTTCTGGAAAATGAGGAGATTGTCAAGCTGACCCGAGACGGCCTTCATTTTTACAATATCGATGAGGAGGAGCTGCAAAAGGAGCCTACGCACATCGAATGGGATATGAATGCCGCAGAGAAAGGCGGCTATGAGCATTTTATGCTGAAAGAGATGCATGAGCAGCCAAAAGCCGTAAAAGATACGCTGACCCCACGCATCAAGAATGGTGACGTAGTGATCGAGGAGCTTGGCATGACGGACGAAGAGATCCGTGCAATCAGCAAGATCTTTATTGTTGCCTGCGGTTCCGCATACCACACCGGTGTAACTGCAAAATACATCTTCGAAAAGCTGGCAAGGATCCCGGTTGAGGTAGATCTGGCAAGCGAATTCCGCTACCGTGATCCGATTCTGCCGGAAAATACGCTCGTGGTCATCGTCAGCCAGTCGGGTGAGACGGCCGATACCCTCGCGGCTCTCCGCCTTGCAAAAGAAAAGGGCGTGCGTACCCTTGGCATCGTAAACGTAGTTGGAAGTTCGATTGCAAGAGAGGCAGACAATGTCATGTACACCTGGGCCGGTCCGGAGATCGCTGTTGCGACAACGAAAGCGTACAGCACACAGCTTATCGCGCAGTATCTTCTGGCGATGAAGTTTGCCAAAGTACGCGGAACCGTTTCACAGAATGACTTCGATGCAATGATCCAGAGCCTTGAGCGCCTGCCGGAGCAGATTTCCCTGCTGCTGTCCCACAAGGAGAACGTACAGCGTTTTGCCAACCGTTATCTTGCGGCAGAACACGTCTTTTTCATCGGACGCGGCATCGACTATGCAATCTCGATGGAGGGCTCCCTGAAGCTGAAAGAGATTTCCTACATCCATTCCGAGGCGTATGCAGCCGGTGAGCTGAAACACGGAACCATTTCCCTGATTGAGGACGGACGCCTTGTCGTAGCCGTGCTGACCCAGCCGGAGTTCTACAAGAAAACGATCAGCAATATTCAGGAAGTGAAGACACGAGGCGCGTTTGTCATGGCGGTAACGACCGTTGGCAATACAGAAGTGGAAAAAGTAGCCGACTACGTAGTTTACCTGCCGGAGACAAATCCGATTTTTGCAAACTCCCTGGCGATTATTCCGCTGCAGCTCTTTGGCTACTACGTATCGATCGGCAGAGGCCTCGATGTGGATAAACCGAGAAACTTGGCGAAATCCGTTACGGTAGAATAAAAACCGCAGCATAAAATTCCTCTTTTTTCAAAATTATCACAGTTTCAACACAATTCTAACGTACAATAGGCAGTAGAAAATGAAGAAAGAAATAAGAGCACTGTGTATTGGTGCCTGAGATAGAAAAGAGAAAGAGGGATCAGCCATGAGTGAAGAATTCAAAAAAGAAGAAATAAATGGTGAGGCAGCAGAGGAAACCAAAGCTGCAGAGCATACAGAAGAAGTAAAAGCAGAAACGACAGCAGAGCAGAGTGCGGCAGAGACGGAAAAACCGCAGGAAACCGCAGAAGCGCCGAAGGCGGAAGAAAAGAAAACGACAACCTACAGCTGGGTGAATCCGAAAATCAGCGGAAAGACCGGCGAGGAGAATAACAGCGCTTCCTACACCGGAAAACCGGACCTGTCGGAGGCAAAGGCAGAGCAGACATCTTCTGCAAAGACAGAACATTATCAGTACCAGTCACAGACACAGAGTGCTCCGAAGCAGGAAAAACCACAGTTTTCTGCCGTCCCGCAGCCGCAGGATCACAAAAAGAAAGCGAAAAAACCAATGTCAGCCGCAAAAAAATGGGGCATGACACTTGCCATGGCAGCGTGCTTCGGACTCGTGGCAGGCGGTGTTTTCATTGGGACTGCAGCAGTCGGTACGAAAGTGATCGGTACAGCAACAGAGCAGAAGCAGGAAGTTACAATTCCGACGACCACCACAACAACGGCAGCAGACAGCAGTGATACCTCCGATACCGTAAAAGCAACCGGCGAGATGTCCGTGAAAGATGTTGCATCGAGTGCGATGCCGTCTCTGGTAGCAATTTCTACGACAACGGTGGAAGAAGTTGAGACATTCTTCGGAACCACAAGCCAGGAAGTTCCTGCAAGCGGAACCGGAGCTATTGTCGGACAGAACGACGATGAGCTCCTGATTGCGACAAACAACCACGTTGTCAGCGGTGCAACGTCTCTTTCCGTCAGCTTTATCGACGATGAGACGGTAGAAGGCCAGATCAAAGGTACCGATGCGGACAATGACCTTGCTGTTGTTGCAGTAAAACTTTCCGACATCAAGGACGAGACAAAGAGCCAGATCAAAATTGCCGTGATGGGAAATTCCGATGACCTTGAGGTCGGTGATCAGGTTGT
>ERZ1106919.2434-NODE-2434-length-10347-cov-8.398076_pt1 | contig 10347 bp, 7 predicted proteins | sample MGYA00403654_ERZ1106919 | MGnify/ENA primary metagenome ERZ1106919 (study PRJEB35170, sample SAMEA104062450) | human gut metagenome | biome: human gut; feature: human-associated habitat; material: faeces | place: Denmark | collected 2012-10-08 ... | reverse complement strand
GGTAAGCCTCGTGACGGCTGTCGCCGCCCCACCAGCTGATGGTCATGGAAACAGGACCGTCAGACAGGGCCAGGCTCTCGTCTGCGGAAGCAGCGGGAGCGGATGCCACGGAAGAAGAGGCTGCAGTGCTGGAAGAATTGCCGCCGCAGGCAGCCAGCAGACCAGCTGCGCCCACAACGCCGGTGACCTTCATGAAATCACGACGGGAAATTGCCTTGCTCATTTTTGTTCTCCTCCTAAAGATGATCAAAAACATCGTCTTGCACGGGGGTTCTGCACACACCCCGTTGTATACAATTATGATAACAAAAGGCGGACAAAAAAGAAAGACGCAAATTGTGGTTATGCAACTCGAAAACGTACAAATATTGCTCTGTTTTCCGCGCCGGATTTGACGCCATTGCTGAAATGAATAAACTTCGGACGAAAAACTGTGCAACATGTATACTTCAACAGGTTGCATAGAAAACGGGGACGCAGGATGGAAAGAACAGCGAAATTTGCAATAATTCTGTAAACATTTGCATCCTGCGCCTGAGAAAAAGCAGAGCGTGTCACAGCGGCGTGGGTGCAAAAGGCCGATGCCGGACGAAAAAATGACTGATATATCAATTGCGCAAAAAAAGTGCGTCGGTGCCCTTGAGTGATATATCAGTCTGCACCGGAGCCGGGCGGCTTTGCGGGAGAAATAAGAGCAGAAAATATATGACGTCGGATGTCTGATAAATCCAACAAAAACCGCCGCACAGAAGTCTGTGCGGCGGCTGACGGAACAAAGTGTGTTATTTGCGGCCTGCGTAAAAAGCCCGCCGCGCGCGGAAGTAGCACTGCGGGCACATGCTGACGTACTGAACGTCGTTTTCCAGGTCGATGGCCACCTGTTCGCCCTCAAAGACGAACTGGCCGTTCACCTTGCGGCAGTTGCAGATGGCCTTGCGGCCGCAGGTGCAGATGGTTTTCATCTCTTCGATGGTATGGGCCAGCTCCAGCAGGCGGGTGGAGCCGGGGAAGCCCCGCAGCGAAAAGTCGGCCCGCAGGCCGTAGCAGATCACCGGGATGTTCAGGTCTACGGTGACCATGAACAGCTGCTCGGCCTGCTCTGCGGTAAAGAACTGGCTCTCGTCGCACAGCACGCAGGCTAGCTTGGTGGCCTGGCTGGCTTCGCGCACCACCTCGAACACATCCATGTCCGGGCGGATCAGGCGGTCGGCCTTGCGGTGCACGCCCAGGCGGCTGACCAGTTCGTCGCCGCCTTTGGTATCCACCTGCGGCTTGAGGATCAGCACCTGCATGCCCTGCTCTTCATAGTTGTGGGCCACCTGCATCAGGGCTGTGCTCTTGCCGCTGTTCATGGCACCATAGCGAAAATACAGTTTTGCCATGGCGTCACTCCTGGTTGCGCAGGCGGTAGCCCAGGCTCATCAGGCTGTCGCCCAGGTGAACGTTCTCCACTACCACATCGGGGTAGGGAACGGAGAGGTCGTAGTGGGAGAAGTTCCAGAAGCCCTCGATGCCCAGGTCCACCAGACGGCCGCTGACCTGCTCGGCACCGTCGCGGGGCACACAGAGCACGGCCACCTTGGGGTGGTGCTCGGCGCAGAAGACCTCCAGCTCGTCCACATGACGGATCTGGATGCCGTTGATCTCCTTGCCCACCTCGTTCTGGGCCACATCAAAGGCGGCGATCAGCTTGTAGCCGTTGGCGTCGGTGGTGATGAAGCGGCTCACGGCCTTGCCCAGACGGCCGCAGCCGATCAGGATGGTGGGCAGGCGGTCGCCGTTGCCGAACAGCAGGCTCTCCAGAATGGAAAGCAGGTTCTCCACCGAGTAACCGATGCCCTGTCGGCCGTTCACGTCGCCGATGCAGTTGAAGTCCTGCCGGACCTGGGAGGCCGTGGTGCCCATCTGGGCGGCCAGCTCCCGGGAGGAGATGCTGGTGATGCCGTCAGCCTGCAGAGAGCGCAGGTAGCGGTAGTATTTCGGGAGGCGCTTGATCACGGGGAGCGAGGCTTTTGCGGGGGTATTCATGAGAAAAATTCTCCTTTCAAGCAAAAAATCGCCGCGTTTGCCCTGCACGAAAAAACGCCGGCGTGTGCAGCGCGGTGGGTACAACACCGCGTATTGTCAATTCCATATCATTATAAAGTATACTGCACGGGAGACGAATGTCAAATACCAGACGAAAAAAAACAAAAAAATTACAAAAAATTAAGTGGTATGACCCTGCCGCAGAGGGATAACCGCCGGTTGGACGGGGCATGATGATGCAAAACAGAGCAAAAGGAGAACACAGAATGCCGGATACACACACCACCTCTGTGGACCAGCAGCGGCTGGAAAAAGAACGCATCGAGGACGACGGTACGGTCACCCTGACCCGGGGCGGCCATGCCATCCACTGCCTGACCGTCATCGGCCAGGTCGAGGGGCACACGGAAGCGCCGCAGGGGCAAAAGACCACCAAGTATGAGCATGTGATCCCCCAGCTGGCCGCCGTGCAGGAGGACCCCCGGATCGAGGGCCTGCTGGTATTGCTGAACACCGTGGGCGGGGATGTGGAGGCCGGTCTTGCGCTGGCAGAGCTGATCGCCAGCGTGTCCAAACCCAGCGCCACGCTGGTGCTGGGCGGCGGGCACTCCATTGGCATCCCGCTGGCCGTGAGCGCACAGCGCAGCTTCATCGTGCCCACCGCCACCATGACGGTGCACCCGGTGCGGCACTCCGGGGTGATCCTGGGCGTGCCCCAGACCATGCACTGGTTCGACCAGATGCAGCAGCGCATCACCGGCTTTGTGGCGGCCCACAGCGGCATGACGGAGAAGCGCTACACCGAGCTGATGCTCCACACCGGGGAGCTGGTCATGGATATGGGCACCGTGCTGGACGGCCGCCGCGCCGTGAAGGAAAAGCTCATCGACGAGCTGGGCGGCCTTTCGGATGCACTGGACTGGCTGCACCGTGCGATCGAAACCCGAGAATAACACAACAATAGGTTTGCCATTTGCCCCGGTGCGTGGTACAATAATAAAATCAAGAATTGTGTCTATGCGAACTGTGGGGAATGGAGAAGAATGGCAACGAAGAAACGAAAAACAACGACACGGCGCTCAACGTCGCGCAAAAAACGCGCGGAACAGCGCCTGCCGGCAGGGCTTGGGACCCTGTTTGCGGGGCTTTTGCTGGTGGGCCTTGCCTTTGTGGAAGGCGACTCGGTGTGGAAAACGCTGCATCAGGTGCTGTTTGGCCTGTTTGGCTGCGGCAGTTTTGTGCTGGGTGCAGCGGTGTGCTGCCTGGCCGTGCTGTACACGCGGGGCGAGGATCTGCTGCCCCACATCTGCAAGCTGGCGCTGGGGCTCGTGTTTGCAAGCGGCACGGTGATCGTGTTTTCCGACATCCAGCCGCAGGGGCTGTCGGCCTTCCAGATGGTGGCGGCCTGCTACCAGAACGGTTATCAGGCGTGGCTGTCCGGCGGCGCACTGGGTGCGGTGCTGGGCGGCAACCTGCTGCTGCTCTGCGGCCGGCCGGCGGCAAACTTCATCATGCTGGTGCTGGCGCTCTGCGCCAGCCTGTACATTTTTGACCTCACTCCGGCTGAGGTCTGGCAGTGGCTGTGCGACGTGTCCGGCGGGGTGCACGCAAAGGGCGTGGCCGTGTACGAGCAGGGTGCAGCCCGCCGTGCCGAGCGCCGCGCCGAGCGGCAGGCCGCGCAGGAAGCCGCAGACGAGTACGACGAGACGGAGGACCTGGAAGAATACGAGGACGAAGCCGAAGCGGAAGAGCCCTTCCGTCTGGGTCTGCCGGACTGGATGTCCGGTGTGCTGCACTGGGGCCATAAGGTGACCCAGGAGCTGGAGCAGGCCCCGGACAGCCCGGCCGGAGCGCCGGACCAGCCCGTGCAGCCCCAGCCGGAACCGCAGGCGGCCCCAGCCGTGACGCCGGTGCGGGTGCGGGCATCCCGCCCGCGCGCTCCCTTTGATGTGGACCTTGGCCCGGACAGCACCGAGGTGAAGGAGGGCGGCAGTGAGCCCATCGAACCCTTCATCCCGGGGCCGGGCGGCACCTTTGGCATGGACCCGCTGCGCGCGGCACCCAAGCCCACCATCCGGCCCATCGTGCCGGATGCCGTGGAAACGGCGGCTGAGGACTTCTTTGCAAAGCCGGAGGAGACCCCGGCGGCAGAGACCACGGAACAGCAGCCCCGGCCGGTGCCCGGCAATCCCTTTGATACGCCCATCGCACGGCCTGCGGCTCCGGAGGAATCGGCTGCCGCGGCTGCGCCCATCCAGCCCGTGATGCCCACGCCGCAGCCGGACCAGCCGACCCGTGTGAGTGCCGAACATGCCGTGGCCCAGCGCAGCGCCCCGGATGCGGACGGCTGGATCAGCATCACCGCCGAACCGGTGGAGGAAAAGGATATCAACTCGCTGGTGGCGGCAGCCATGGAAAAACCGGCGGCCTCCGAGCAGGCAGCCGCTACGGCCCCTGCCGAGGAAGCCGAGCCGGTGGACACCTACCAGTATCAGTACCCGCCCATCGAGCTGTTTGAAAAATCCAAGGAGGAAAGCGACCCCAACGCCGAGGATGAGCTGAAGGCCAACGCCCAGAAGCTGGTGGACACGCTGGAGAGCTTTGGGGTCCGCACCCGTGTGCTGGACATTTCCCGCGGGCCGTCGGTCACCCGGTATGAGGTGCAGCCCATGGCGGGCGTCAAGATCAGCCGCATCACCTCGCTGGCCGATGACATCGCCCTGAACCTGGCCGTGGCGGATGTGCGCATGGAGGCCCCCATCCCCGGCAAGCCTGCCGTGGGCATCGAGGTGCCCAACCACAAGCGCAGTGCCGTGTCCATCCGCAGCGTGTTCGAGAGCCAGAGCTTTCTGCGCATGACCTCGCCTTTGGGCATTGCTCTGGGCAAGGACATTGCGGGTGTGGCCCAGGTGGCAGACCTGTGCAAGATGCCCCATCTGCTCATTGCGGGCAGCACCGGCAGCGGCAAGTCGGTGTGCGTGAACAGCATCATCATGAGCCTGGTGTTCCGCTCCAGCCCGGAGGACGTCAAACTGCTGCTCATTGACCCCAAGGTCGTGGAGCTGGCCGAATACAACGGCATCCCCCATCTGCTCATGCCGGTGGTCACCGAGCCCCGCAAGGCGGCCGGAGCCCTGGGCAGCGCCGTGCAGGAGATGGAGCGCCGCTACCGCATGTTTGCCGAGAACAACGTGCGCGACATCAAGTCCTTCAACAAGCTGGCGGTGGAGCGGCCGGATCTGGAAAAAATGCCCTACATCGCCATCGTCATCGACGAGCTGGCCGACCTGATGATGGTGGTGGGCAAGGATGTGGAAGATTCCATCTGCCGCATCGCTCAGAAAGCCCGCGCCGCCGGCATGCACCTGATCGTGGCCACCCAGCGCCCCAGCGTGGACGTCATCACCGGCCTGATCAAGGCCAACATCCCCAGCCGCATCGCCTTTGCTGTGTCCAGTCAGGTGGACAGCCGCACCATTCTGGATGGTGCCGGTGCCGAAAAGCTGTTGGGCCAGGGCGATATGCTGTTCATGCCGGTGGGCGCGCCCAAGCCCACCCGCATCCAGGGCACCTTTGTGCGGGATGAAGAGATCAGCCGCGTGCTGGACTTTATCAAGTCCAGCGCCACCGTCCAGTACGACGAGGCCATGATCGAGGCCATGGAAAAGCACGCCATTCAGGACGGCAAGAAGGGCAGCAGCGGGGCCGATTCCGACGAGGATTCGGACTCCGACCCGATGTTCCAGCAGGCCGTGGATGTGGTCATTGACGCCGGGCAGGCCTCCACCAGCCTGCTGCAGCGCCGCTGCAAGCTGGGCTATGCCCGCGCGGCCCGCATCATGGACGAAATGGAGATGCGGGGCATCATCGGCCCCCACGAGGGTGCCAAGCCCCGGGCCGTGCTCATCAGCCGTCAGCAGTGGCTGGAGATGCAGATGAACCAGCCGGAGGAATGAAACCCTCTCAGGCGCTGACGCGCCAGCTCTCCCGAAGGGCGAGCTTTATGAGTGGGTAAGATATCGTCTGCCTTTGAAGAGAAACTGGATGAAAAGATGCAAAAAGCTCCCCCCCTCGGGGGAGCTGGCAACGCCGTAAGGCGTTGACTGAGAGGGTATTGAATCAACAAAAGGAGCATTATGGACAACTCTTCCCCAAAGATCTACACCGAATTTCTGCCCATCAGCCGGGCAGACATGGAAGCACGCGGCTGGGACCAGCTGGACTTTGTGGTGGTGGGCGGTGACGCCTATGTGGACCACCCCAGCTTCGGCACTGCCATCATCAGCCGCCTGCTGGAAGCCGAGGGCTACAAGGTGGGCGTGCTGGCCCAGCCCCGCTACACCGACTGCGAGGACTTCAAGCGGTTCGGCAAGCCGAAGTACGGCTTCTTCATTGGCGGCGGCAACGTGGACAGCATGGTCAGCCACTATTCCGTGGCCAAGATCCCCCGCGCCGAGGACGAATATTCTCCCGGCGGCAAGGGCGGTGCCCGCCCGGACCGCAGCGCCACCGTGTACACCAAACTGGCCAAGGAAGCTTACCCGGACCTGCCGGTCATCCTGGGCGGGCTGGAAGCCTCCCTGCGGCGCTTTGCCCACTACGATTACTGGATGGACACCGTGCTGCCCAGCATCGCCGAGAGTTCCGGTGCGGACATCATCAGCTTTGGCATGGGCGAACACCAGACCGTGGAGATCGCCCGCCGTCTGGCCGCCGGAGAACCGGTGGAGCAGATCACCGATGTGGACGGCACCTGCTACCTGACCGACTTCGACCACCTGCCGGAGCGGTATGTGGAGTGCGCCGGCTTCAAAAAGGTGGCCAGCGATAAGACCGCCTACGCCAAGGCCTGCCGCATCCAGATGGACAATCAGGACGTGGTCAGCGGCCAGATCATCGTGCAGAAGCAGAGCGAGAAGTATCTGGTGCAGAACATCCCCGCAAAGCCGCTGGTGCGCGGGGAGCTGGATAAGGTCTACGCTCTGCCCTACACCCGCCGTTACCACCCCATCTACGAGAGCATGGGCGGAGTGCCCGCCATCCGTGAGGTGCAGTTCTCCATCATCCAGAACCGCGGCTGCTTCGGCGGCTGCAACTTCTGCGCCATCCAGCTGCATCAGGGCCGCCGGGTCACCAGCCGCAGTGCGGACAGCATCGTGGAGGAAGCCGAGCGCATGACCCACGAGCCGGATTTCAAGGGCTACATCCACGATGTCGGCGGCCCCACCGCCAACTTCCGGTTCCCATCCTGCCGCGAGCAGATGCTGCGGGGCATGTGCAATGGCGGCAAGCACTGCCTGGCCCCCACCACCTGCTCCCACATGATCGTGGACCACAGCGATTACCTGAAGATCCTGCGCCGGGTGCGGGAGCTGCCGGGTGTGAAGAAAGTGTTCATCCGCAGCGGCATCCGCTTTGATTACCTCATGGCCGACCCGGACGACACCTTCTTCAAGGAGCTGGTGGAGTACCACGTCTCCGGCCAGCTGAAGGTGGCTCCGGAGCACTGCGCGCCCAACACCCTGGCCTACATGGGCAAACCGCCCATCGAGACCTTCAACAAGTTCAAGGATAAGTTCTATGAGCTGAGCAAGAAGGCCGGCAAAAAGCAGTATCTGGTGCCCTACCTCATGTCCAGCCACCCGGGCAGCACCCTGAAGGATGCCGTCTATCTGGCCGAGTACCTTTATAAGAACCACATGCGCCCGGAGCAGGTGCAGGATTTCTACCCCACTCCTGGCACCGTGAGCACCTGCATGTTCTACACCGGGCTCGACCCCTACACCCTCAAGCCGGTGTTCGTGGAAAAGACCCCCGAGGGCAAGGCCCTGCAGCGTGCATTGCTGCAATACTATGAGCCCCGCAACGCCGAAAAGGTGGTCAAGGCCCTGAGGATGACCCACCGGGAGGACCTCATCCCCCTGCTGGTGCCCGCCGAGGGCCGCCGCGCGGTGCAGCGCTCGGCCCGCCGCGCCGACAGCCCGGAGGTGACCATCCACAACGACGGCACCTACACCGTGCGCCCCAACCAGAAGGGCAAGGGCAAGCCTGCCCACGGCCCGAACCGCACCGCCGCCCCTGCCGGGCGTCAGCCCAGCCCGGGTGCCCGCTTTGCGCCGCACTCGGCCCCCGGACACAAACCCAAAAAGAATCAACAGAAAGAGAATACATCGTGGAAAACTGGAACAAAGAAAAAGTGACCCCGAAAAAGAAAGCTGGCCTGCTGCAGCGGCTGCTGTCGCTGGCCGCTGCGGCCGCACTGGCCCTGAGCCTTGTAGGCTGTGGTACCTCGGCTGTGGTGCCGGGCGGCAGTGCCGACGTGGTGCCCAACCCTTCCTCTACGGCAGCCAGCGTGGATGCCCCGTTCGAGATGCACTTCATCGACGTGGGGCAGGCGCTGAGCGTGCTGGTGGAATGTGACGGCCAGTTCATGCTGTACGACGGCGGCAACGTGGACGACGGCAGCCTGGTGGTGTCCTACCTGCAGAAGCAGGGGGTGGAAGAGCTGCAGTATGTATTCTGCTCCCACGCCCACGAGGACCATGTAGGCGGCCTGGCGGCTGCGCTGGCCTACTTCCCGGCCAATCATGTATACAGCCCGGTGATGGAGGCCTCCACCAAGTGCTTCCGGGATTTTGTCAAGTACACCCAGCAGCAGGGCCTGCAGGTGGAAGTGCCCGCCGTGGGCACCACCTGGCCCCTGGGCAGTGCTGCCGTGACCATGCTGGGCCCCGTGACGCAGTACAGCGACACCAACGATACCTCCATCGTGCTGCGCATCGACTACGGTTCCACCAGCTTTCTGCTCACCGGTGACATGGAAAAGACCGCAGAGAGTGACCTTGTGGCCAGCGGTGCCAATCTGAAAGCCGATGTGCTGCAGGTGGGCCACCACGGTTCCAGCACCTCCACCGGCTACGCCTTCCTGAACGCGGTCCTGCCGGAGATGGGCATCATCTCCTGCGGGGTGGACAACAAATACGGCCACCCGCATGAGGAGACCCTGAGCATCCTGCGGGACGCCGGGGTGGACGTGTACCGCACCGATCTGCTGGGCACCATCACCATTGGCAGCGACGGCCAGAACTACACCGTGGCCATGGAGCACTTTGTGCCGGATGCCCAGCTGAACCCCACGGACCCTGCCGCCTCCAGCACCGCCCAGCAGGCTTACATCGGCAATGTGAACAGCAAAAAGTTCCACCTGCCCACCTGCCCGAACCTGCCGGCCGAGAAGAATCAGATCCTCTTCTCCAGCTACGACGAGGCCATCGAGGCAGGCTACACGCCCTGCTCCACCTGCATCAAATAAGAGTACTCCCTCAGTCAAACCCTTCGGGTTTGCCAGCTCCCTCTGAGATGGAGCCTTCTGACGGAACCGGGATGTTTCCTGTTGAAAGCGGAATGTTTCCGGACCGTCAAGGCCCCCTCCCCGAGGGGGCTGGCACGGCGTGAGCCGTGACGGAGGGATTTTTTGCATTCTCCGGGATTGATAAAATCCCACAGCTGCGGTATACTTAAAACCACTTTATTTCAAAAAAGCAAGGAGGAACCGCAGATGCAGCTGGGGCAGAGCAGGACCCTGCCGGTGGAAAAACCGGAGCAGATCGACCTTGCGCAGGCAGCGCGGTATTTCGGCGCGCACGGGGAGGCGGACACAGCCACCATGGCCCTGCTGCAGCGCTGTGCCGTGCCGCTGCTGGCGGCTGCTACGCCCCGCGCCGTCTGGCTGCGGGCGGAGGTGAAGGCGCTGACCGAAGCCGGCATCCTGCGGGGCAGCGACGTGATGCGGCATCTGGAGGGCTGCGGGCAGGCCATTCTGCTGGCCGTGACCCTTGGCCCCGGGGTGGACGCCCAGATCCGCCGCGCCGGGGTGGGGGATATCGCCGCCGGTGTAGCGTCCGATGCGCTGGGCAGCGCCCTGGCTGAGCAGACCGCCGACGCGGCGGAAGCCGAGCTGCGCCAGCTGGCCGCAGCCGAGGGAACTTACCTCACCGGGCGGTTCTCGCCGGGCTATGGCGACTGGGACATCGCGGTGCAGCCGCTGGTGGCCGCCGCGCTGGACACGGCGCGCCGGGCCGGGCTGTGCGTCACCGATACCAACCTGATGACCCCCCGCAAAAGTGTGACCGCCATTCTGGGGGTCAGCGACCATCCGGTCAAGGGACATCTGGCCGGGTGCGGGCACTGTGTGCTGCGCACCCGCTGCGAATACAGAAAGAGGGGAAAGACCTGTGCAAGTGAGTGAACTTTTCAAGCAGAGCAATACCATCCTGCTGGACGGCGGCATGGGCACCATGCTGCAGGCGGCCGGCCTGA
>ERZ1106919.2433-NODE-2433-length-10348-cov-4.600505_pt1 | contig 10348 bp, 4 predicted proteins | sample MGYA00403654_ERZ1106919 | MGnify/ENA primary metagenome ERZ1106919 (study PRJEB35170, sample SAMEA104062450) | human gut metagenome | biome: human gut; feature: human-associated habitat; material: faeces | place: Denmark | collected 2012-10-08 ... | reverse complement strand
TAAATGAAGAGAAAAAGCTTTTCACACTGAATACCAAAAATACTACATATCAGATGAAGGTGATTGATTATGGATATCTGGCTCATCTGTATTACGGCAAGGAAATGGATGGGGATATGTCATATGTCATAACTCATTACGATAGAGGATTTTCAGGCAATCCTTACGAGGCACAGGAGAGCAGAGAGTTCTCTCTGGACAATATTCCACAGGAATACAGCTGCTACGGCAACGGAGATTTCAGAACACCTGCATTCAACGTAAAGGATATAGAAGGAATCCACGGTTGTGATCTCAGATATGTTTCGTACGAGGTTATGGACAAAAAGTACAGTCTCAAGGGTCTTCCTGCAGCATACACAAATGATGGCGAGAAGGGCGAGACACTCAAGATCGTTCTTCAGGATCCTCAGGTGGGAGTGGAGGTTGAACTCCTGTATGGAATTATAGAGGATAAGGATCTGATCACAAGATCAGCTATAGTCAGAAATATAAGCGATGCGGATATATTTGTGGCAAAGGCATCAAGTGTGAGCCTGGATTTTGTGACAGGTGATTATGATCTCATCCACTTCCATGGAAGACATGCTATGGAGCGCATGTATGAGAGAGAAGCTATAAATCATGGTGTGAAGAAGATCGGAAGCACAAGGGGTACATCAAGCCATCAGCACAGTCCATTTGTGGTTATAGCAGGCAAGGATGCGAATGAGGATGCAGGTGACTGCTATGGAATCTCACTTCTATACAGTGGAAGCTTTGGCTGTGAGGTTGAGAAGGATCAGACAGATCAGGTGAGACTTAACATGGGTGTTCAGGATGAGATGTTTGAGTATGTGCTTTATCCTGAGAGTGAGTTTGTGGCACCTGAGGTAGTTATGGTTTATTCGCCTGATGGATTTGCTGACATGTCACATAAGATGCATGACGTTGTGAGATACAATATCTGCCGTGGCGAGTACAAGACAAAGAGGAGACCTATACTCATCAACAGCTGGGAGGCAGTATACTTTGATTTCAACGGTGATGACATCGTAAATATAGCAAAGCAGGCTTCAGAGCTTGGCGTTGAGATGCTTGTCCTGGATGACGGCTGGTTCGGTGTGAGAGATGACGACAAGTCAGGACTTGGCGACTGGTTTGTAAATGAGGATAAGATGGGCGGTCCTATGGCTGATGTTGTGAAAAGAGTGAAGGCTCTCGGCATGAAGTTTGGTATCTGGATCGAACCGGAGATGGTATCTGAGAAGAGCGAGCTTTTCAAGGAGCATCCTGACTATGCATTTGTGATACCTGAAAGAAAGCCGGTCATGGGAAGAAGCCAGCTGAATCTGGACTTCTCAAGAAAAGAGGTCGTAAACTGCATATTTAATCAGCTGACAGCGGTGCTTGACAAGATAGATGTTGATTATATAAAGATGGATATGAACAGAAGTATCCTAAATGTATACTCTATGACAGAGGGAATCCAGAACAATGGAACGATCCTTTACAAGTATGTACTTGGTGTATATGATTTCATGGAGAGACTTCAGGCAAGATATCCAAAGATGTTCATCGAGGGCTGCAGCGGTGGCGGTGGAAGATTTGATGCCGGAATGATGTATTACACACCACAGATCTGGTGCAGTGATGATACGGATGCCATTTGCAGGCTTGACATACAGTATGGAACTTCATTTGGATATCCTATATCGGTGGTTGGCTCACATGTATCAGCGGTTCCGAATCACCAGACAGGCAGGACGACTCCGTTCAATACAAGAGCTGTCGTTGCCATGGCGGGAAGCTTTGGCTATGAGCTTGATCTGAACAAGGTCAGTGATGAGGAGAAGGAAGAGGTCAAGGCTCAGGTAGAAAACTACAAGAAGTATTGGGATCTCCTTCACAACGGACTCTACTATAGACTGACGGATGCAGACAAGAGCAAAGGCGTAGCTGCATGGTCATTTGTAGCAAGGGATAAGTCAGAGACACTTGTCAATATCGTGACGGTGGAGAGCTTCTGCAATGCCCCTGTACCTTTTGTCAGAGTAAAGGGACTTGATGCGGATGCCACATATGTTGACGAGGAGACTGGCGCAGAGTACAGCGGACAGGGACTTGACCAGATAGGACTTCCTGTACCACTCAAGTTCGGCGAGTACAATGCTTACCAGATCCATCTTGTTAGGAAGTAGCAAATAGATATAGGTACAAGCTTTGATGTTTTTAACTTTTAAATAACTATCTACAATACATTAGTTGAGTAATGTTATTGGTAGTTTATCGTTCAAATTTTATTGTTCGAATTGGCGCCGGTCGCCATCGTCATGTCTGAAACGGCTGACGGTGGTGGCTGGCGTCTTTTTTAACGTTATAATAGGACTCAAAGATACAAAAACAGGATATTATCCTAGAGAGTGGTTTTCGTAGGTTTTCATAGTATGTCAGGATCCCTGAAGTCTGCTCTGAATATCAGTGCGGCTACCATGATGAACAGGAAACATACTACCCAAGTCACCGGTTCACATACGCACACGGCAACGTAGCCGTAGACTGGAACGAGAAATACTGCAAATATTATCTTGCCGATCATCTCCAGTGCGCTGCACAGCAGCGGCGCCACTGAGTGGCACATTCCCTGAAGGGCATTTCGTACTATTACGAGAACCGCCATAGGCGGTATCATCGGTATGCTGATCCTGAGATACATGAGACCATTGGATATAACTGTATTGTCTGAGCTTCCGGTTATCAGCACTAGAATAGATCTTGCAATGGTGAAGGTGCAGATCATAGCAAGCACCCACCACACTCCATACATGGTAATGGCGGCGAATATTCCTTTCTTGATTCTGGAATTTTTGTGAGCACCATAGTTCTGGCTGGCAAATGTGGCAGCACTTGTTCCAAGGGCAATTCCCGGTGTGTAGAAGAACTCGGCAAGCCTTCTGCCGCCCACCTGGGCTGCGATGTAGACATTTCCGAGTGCGTTTATACTTCCCTGAAGAATAACACTTCCTATATTATATATGGCACTCATAAGAGCCATGCTGAGACCTGTCCAAAACATTTCAAATACAAAGTGGATAGAAACTTTCATATCCTGCTTTCCAAATCTAAGCTCCGGATATCCCTTAATGATACAGAATAATCCAAGAACAGCACTTATTCCCTGGGAGGTGACGGTGGCAATGGCAGCACCACGGACGCCCATGGAGAAAGGTCCCATGAACAGGTAGTCCAGAATTACGTTGAGCACGCTGCTGAACACGAGAAAGATAAGAGGTGTCACACTGTTGCCGATGGATCTCAGAAGACTTGATTCAAGATTATAAGCCATGGTGAGAGGTATTCCGGCAAGGATGACTGTAAGGTAACTCAGTGCTCCCTCCATGGTGTCCGCGGGAACCTGAAGAAGCGTGAGCAGAGGCCTTCTGAATACCAGAAATGACGTGGTAAGTATGACTGTTGATATGGCAGACAACAGGACAGCCCAGCACACGGAGTGCTTCATCTCAGTTTCGTTGTCAGCACCGAAGTTTCTGCTGACGAACAGAGCAAAGCCATTATTAAGTCCGAAAGCTACATTTGTGATGAGGCTGTACAGTGCGGCGGTGGCACCTATCTGTGCAAGGGCGGTATCTCCGAGAAGGTGTCCTGCCAGGGAGGTGTCAGCCAGATTGTAAAACTGCTGAAGTATATTTCCGATAAAAAGAGGCATGGCAAAATAAAACAAAAGCTTTGCCGGGCTTCCTGTTGTCATGTCGGTTGTGCGTTTGCTCCGTTTTGTTTTTTCTGGTTTATCAATATCTAAGGCAGCGTTCATAAAAATTTCTCTCCTTTAAAATTTTGTATTGTAAACAATGCGACAGAGGTTCGGAGACAACCAGAATGCTCTGCCTTGTTCGCTATCTATTGATTCTTATGATTTAATCTGTATACATAATAGCGAAATAAACGACTTGATTCTGTAACAAATACGGCCCATAATATAACAAAAACGACATATATTGGTTCTTAACAGTTATAAGCAGGCGGTTTGGCTCGTCTGCAGGTGAACATAGAGAAAACATAGAGAGGAGCCAGGCATGATACTACACAGGACCACGGTGATGGTCGACACACATGGAAGGGAGAGCAGGGCGGACGATATACATCAATTTGACTTTGCTGCGTATGACGCAGATATGCACCAGTTTATATCTGGATGCATACCGCCACACTGGCATGACGAGCTGGAGGTGTTTGTTTTGCTCAGCGGACAGGTGGAGGTTGTCACTGGAGATATTTCATGCATTGTGAATGCAGGTGAGGGATGTTTTATAAACGGTGGTGTACTTCACACTTTCCGGGCGCTGTCGCTGGGAGAGTGCCGTTATCATTCGTTTGTATTCGAAAGTTCCATAGTTGCCGGGGCGCCGGGAAGCATATTTGACACCAAATATATGAAGCCGTTTGTGGAGAAAGGGCATTCGTTTGTGCATATGAAGAGAGATGAGGGTATGGAGCCATTCTTTGAGGAATTTGACAGATGTTTTGATGCCTGCGCGGGCGAGGGTTATGCATATGAATTTGCCATCAGGGATAGCCTAACCAGAATGATATTATGTATAGCACAGAATATGAATGCACCGGGAGACTCAGACATGCCGCATCTTGCGGAGGTCAGGATAAAGGATATGCTTGGCTGGATAGACAGAAATCTAAAAGATGAGATAACCGTCAGCGGTATAGCAGGAAGTGCAAATATCTGCGTCAGGGAGTGCCAGAGGATATTCAGCCAGTATGTGCATTACAGACCGATGGAATATGTCCAACGGCGCCGCATAACACTGGCGGCCGAATTGCTCCGGACCACCCATAGACAGGTAACGGATATTGCACTTGAGTGTGGCTTCAGCAGTGTGAGTTACTTCATAAAACAATTCAAAAATATTGTGGGATGTACCCCTACGGGCTATAGAAAGAAGGGTGGAGACAGTGAGAAATGATATACAGTGTTTTGGCAAAATTCCTTCAACGGAATAAACATTTTAGTTGGACATATAACGTATAAAATGCTACCATTATACTATGTATATGAACAACAAGGTAAATTTGCCGTGAGACAGATAAATTTTGATCAGATTTAACACAGGAGGAGAGCAGCATGGACGAGAATAACACGAATGGATTTGGGAATACGGACGATGAATACGAAGACGAGGGAACTACAGTTCTCACAACTCCCGGCGTAAGTGCATTTGCAAATGCGCAAGGGGCTGGACAGAGTGGAGATGCAAGTGACGGACAGCCTCATCCGTCAGGACAGCCTGAACAGCAGAATATGTATGGGGGATTTGGACAGTTTCAGCAGCCAGGCCAGCCAGAACAGCAGAATATGTATAGCGGATTTGGACAGTTCCAGCAGCCAGAGCAGCAGAATCAGTATGGTGGATTTAACCAGTTCCAGCAACCGGGCCAGCCAGAGCAGCAGAACAACCAGTACGGCGGTTTCAACCAGTTCCAGCAGCCAGGCCAGCCAGGACAGCAGAACAACCAGTACGGAGGCTTTAATCAGTTTCAGCAGCCAGGTCAGCAGAACCAGTATGGACAGCCAGGACCACAGGCTGGTGTCCCTCAGGGCGCAGACATGAAGCCGGGCATGAAACTCAACAAAAAGCTTGTTGCGATAATTGGTGGAATAGTCGCAGTAGTAATCATCGTGATTATTGTGCTGGTGTTAGCACTTTCTGGTGGTAAGGGACAGAGAAGTGCGACAAAGATCGGTGATGAGCTTGCGAAGGCATACGAAAATGGCGATGCAGATGCCATGATTGAGCTGATGAAAGATGACTACTATGAGCTTTATAACGAGACATGGGGCGATAACTTTGTCGAGGATCAGTTCAACGAGGACGTTCAGGATATGAAGGAAGAAGTTGGAACAGTAAAGAGCATCAAGATAGAGGATAGATCAGAGGAGAAGTATGAAAAAGATGAGATAGAAGATGTAAATAAGACACTTGATAGGCTTAATGTTGATATGAAAGTGGATGATTGTCTTGAAATCGATATGGATGTCGAGATAAAAGGTTCAGAAGATGACGCAGATGGCAAGATAACATACACTGTAGTGAAGTCAGGCAGCAAGTGGTATCTCGTGGACTACGATCTTTATGTATATTAAGATAAGAAAGGCCGTTGCAGTGATTTTAAAGTTAAGAAAGCACTGTGATGGCTTATAATAAGTACATATTTTTATTCTTCGGATGCAACAGGTTCATTTGATGTATGTGTTGAGAAAAAGCCAAAGCCAATGAGCATGGAGCACAGCCAAAAGTGCGGTCGTAAAGAAATAGTGGTTAAAAACAGGTCAACATAAAGTTGAGTCTACAGCAAATATAGCGATTGACAAACCACAAATACTTGCTATACTAAGGAATGGATAGATGATAAAAACGATGACAGAGACAGTACGGAGTCTGCGAGATCAGCAGCGAGCCGGGGGCGGTGCGAGCCCGGTGACAGTAGAGACTTTCGGAATATCACTCTGGAGTTGCAGACCAAAAGAGCTGCGGTGTCAAAGCGGTGATAATCGGTGAGGCATTTGTGGCATATCAAGTAGGCTCTGACGTATTTCCTGCGTTAAGGGGAGCGCATATGTTAGTATGTAAGTAATAGGTGGTATAACGAACTCAAAGCCCTTCGTCCTGATTACGATGAAGGGCTTTTTTATATTTATCACAGAAAGGAAAGACGACATGTACGACAAGGTTTCGACTAAACTGGAATTCGTGAACAGAGAGCAGAAGGTATTGGACTTCTGGAAAGAAAATCAGGTATTTGAGAAGAGTGTTGAAGAGACAAAGGATCTGCCAACATACACATTCTACGATGGCCCTCCAACAGCAAATGGTAAGCCACATATCGGACACGTTCTTACACGTGTAATCAAGGATATGATCCCTAGATATCAGACAATGAAGGGACATAACGTAGTCAGAAAGGCCGGATGGGATACACACGGTCTGCCTGTTGAGCTCGAGGTTGAAAAGCTCTTGGGAATCGACGGCAAGGAGCAGATAGAGGAGTACGGACTGGAGCCATTTATCCAGAAATGTAAGGAGTCCGTATGGAAATATAAAGGCATGTGGGAAGAGTTCTCAGGCAAGGTAGGTTTCTGGGCTGATATGGACAACCCATATGTAACATATCATGATGACTTCATCGAGTCAGAGTGGTGGGCGCTGAAGAAGATCTGGGATCAGGGACTTCTGTACAAGGGCTTCAAGATCGTGCCTTACTGCCCAAGATGTGGTACACCTCTTTCAAGCCATGAGGTTGCACAGGGATATAAGACAGTCAAGGAGCGTTCAGCAGTAGTAAGATTCAAGGTTATCGGAGAGGACGCATATTTCCTCGCATGGACAACAACACCTTGGACACTTCCTTCAAACGTAGCACTCTGTGTAAATCCAGATGAGACATACGTGAAGGTTAAGGCAGCAGACGGCTACACATATTATCTTGCACAGGCGCTTGCAGACAAGGTTCTCGGCGGTCTTGCAAAGGAAGCAGCAGACGATCAGGCAGCAGTTCCTGCATACGAGGTTCTTGAGACATATGTCGGTAAGGATCTTGAGTACAAGGAGTATGAGCCACTCTATGAGTGCGTAAAGCCTGTATGTGAGAAGCAGCACAAGAAGGGCCACTTCATCACATGTGACACTTATGTAACTATGACAGATGGTACCGGTATCGTTCATATCGCACCTGCATTTGGTGAGGACGATGCAAATGTCGGAAGAAACTACGATCTTCCATTTGTACAGTTTGTAGATGGCAAGGGTGACCTCACTGAGGAGACTCCATTTGCCGGAATGTTCGTAAAGGATGCAGACCCTGAGGTACTCAAGGATCTGGACGCAAGAGGACTTCTCTTCGATGCGCCTAAGTTCGAGCATGAGTATCCACACTGCTGGAGATGTGACACACCACTTATCTACTACGCAAGAGATACATGGTTCATCAAGATGACAGCGGTAAGAGACAAGCTGGTTAAGAATAATGACACTGTAAACTGGATCCCGGAGAGCATCGGTAAGGGACGTTTCGGCGACTGGCTGAAGAACGTTCAGGACTGGGGACTTTCAAGAAATCGTTACTGGGGTACTCCGCTGAACATCTGGGAGTGTGAGTGCGGCTGCAGACATGCCATCGGATCAAAGGAAGAGCTCCGCTCAATGAGTGACAACTGCCCTGAGGACATCGAGCTTCACCGTCCGTTCATCGACGCTGTAACCATCAAGTGTCCTGAGTGTGGCAAGCAGATGCACAGAGTTACAGAGGTTATTGATTGCTGGTTCGATTCAGGATCAATGCCATTTGCACAGTGGCACTATCCGTTTGAGAATCAGGATATATTTGAGAAGCACTTCCCTGCTGACTTCATCAGTGAGGCTGTTGACCAGACAAGAGGATGGTTCTACTCACTTATGGCGATCTCAACACTGCTGTTCGACAAGGCTCCGTTTAAGAACGTAATCGTTCTCGGACATGTCCAGGATAAGGACGGACAGAAGATGAGTAAGTCCAAGGGAAATGCGGTAGATCCTATGGATGCTCTGAACAAGTACGGTGCAGATGCCATCAGATGGTACTTCTACAGCAATTCAGCACCATGGCTTCCTAACAGATTCCATGAGGATGCGGTTGTTGAGTGTCAGAGAAAGTTCATGGGTACACTGTGGAACACATATGCGTTCTATGTACTCTATGCAAATATAGACAACTTCAATCCACTTGAGCATGAGCTAGAGTACGACAAGTTGTCACTTATGGATAAGTGGCTTCTGTCCAAGCTGAACTCAACAGTCAAGGCAGTTGACGCAAACCTTGGCGCATACAAGATCCCTGAGACAACAAGAGTTCTCGAGGAGTTCGTGGATGACATGAGTAACTGGTATGTCCGTCGTGGCCGTGAGAGATACTGGGCAAAGGGCATGGAGCAGGACAAGGTAAATGCTTACATGACACTTTACACAGCGCTCGTTACTATAGCACAGACAGTAGCTCCTATGCTCCCATTCATGGCAGAGGATATTTACCAGAATCTGGTTAGAAATATAGACAAGGATGCACCTCTCTCAGTTCATCTGTGCTCATTCCCTGAGGTGGATGAGAAGATGATCGATCCAGAGCTCGAGGTAGCTATGGACGAGATCCTGAAGATCGTTGTTCTGGGACGTGCAGCAAGAAATACAGCAAATATCAAGAACAGACAGCCGATCGGCAAGATGTATGTCAAGGCTGACAAGAAGCTTTTCGGTGAGGAGAAGGCAATCATCGAGGATGAGCTGAACGTGAAGAACGTTGAGTTCGATGATGATGTAAGCGCTTACACAACATACAGCTTCAAGCCACAGCTCCGTACAGTCGGACCTAAGTACGGCAAGCACCTTGGCAAGATCAAGGAGCATCTGTCAGCACTGGATGGCAACGCAGCCATGGCAGAGCTCAAGGCAGAGGGCGCTCTGAAGTTTGAGGCAGACGGAGAGGAGATCGTACTCACTGAGGCTGATCTTCTGATCGACATGGCTCAGATGGACGGCTTCGTATCTGAGGCAGACGGCGGTGTGACAGTAGTTATCGACACAAATCTGTCAGAGGAGCTTCTTGAGGAAGGATTTGTCCGTGAGATAGTATCCAAGGTTCAGACTATGAGAAAAGAGGCTGGATTCGAGGTTATGGACAAGATCACTGTATACGCTGACGGAAGCCAGAAGGCAAATGACATCATCGCAGCAAATGCAGATGCCATCATCGGCGACGTTATGGCAACAGAGATCATAACCGGCTCGGTTGACGGATACACCAAGGAGTGGAACATCAATAAAGAGGCTGTAACACTGGGAGTATCCAAAGTACAGGAGGAAAACTAATGATTGACAAGCAGTTTGAGAAAGAGGAATTCAAAAAAAGTGTAAAAGAAAACGTAAAATTCCTTTATCGAAAAACACTGGAAGAGGCTACACAGGAGCAGATCTTTCAGGCTGTATGCTATACGGTAAAAGATGTTATTATTGATAACTGGCTGGAAACACAGAATGCATATAAAGAGCAGGATCCTAAGACAGTTTACTATATGTCCATGGAGTTCCTTATGGGACGTGCTCTTGGAAATAACCTGCTCAATCTGACTGCATACAAAGAAGTAAAAGATGCTCTGGATGAGCTTGGTCTGGATCTTAATGTGATTGAAGATCAGGAACCGGATCCGGCACTTGGAAATGGTGGTCTGGGACGTCTGGCAGCATGCTTTTTGGATTCTCTTGCAACACTGAACTACAGTGCATATGGATGTGGTATCCGTTATCGTTAT
>ERZ1106919.2432-NODE-2432-length-10351-cov-3.960956_pt1 | contig 10351 bp, 9 predicted proteins | sample MGYA00403654_ERZ1106919 | MGnify/ENA primary metagenome ERZ1106919 (study PRJEB35170, sample SAMEA104062450) | human gut metagenome | biome: human gut; feature: human-associated habitat; material: faeces | place: Denmark | collected 2012-10-08 ... | reverse complement strand
TGATAGGCGCGAAACGTCTGCATATCCCCATCTTCCATATGGAGGCAGGCAACCGCTGCTTTGACGAGTGCCTGCCTGAGGAGACCAACCGCCGTATTGTGGACGTCATTTCCGATGTGAACCTCTGCTATTCGGAGCATGCCCGCAGATACCTGAACGTTTCGGGCGTGGCGAAAGAACGTACATACGTAACCGGTTCGCCCATGGCGGAAGTCCTGCATGAGAATTTGTCCGAAATAGAGTCCAGCGATATTCATCAGAGATTGCATCTCCAGAAAGGTAAATACATCCTGCTTTCCGCGCACCGGGAAGAGAACATTGACACGGAGAAGAACTTCCTGTCCCTTTTCAGCGCGGTTAACGCTATGGCCGAGAAATATGACATGCCCATACTTTACAGTTGTCATCCCCGTAGCAGGAAACGTCTGGAATCAAGCGACTTTGCACTTGACAGACGTGTGATTCAGCATGAACCTCTCGGTTTCCACGACTACAACTGCCTGCAGATGAACGCCTTCTGCGTCGTGTCCGACAGCGGCACGCTGCCGGAGGAGTCGAGCTTTTACCTGTCGGTGGGCAAGCCTTTCCCGGCGGTGTGCATCCGCACCTCCACCGAGCGCCCGGAGGCGCTGGACAAGGGCTGCTTCGTCCTCTCCGGCATCCACACGGAGCAGCTTTTGCAATCCATTGATATGGGGGTTGGCATGCAGCGAAACGGCGATTTTGGTACCCCCGTGACCGATTATACCGCCGAAAACGTGTCCATGAAGGTCGCCCGCATCATCCAAAGCTATACTGGCATCGTAAATCATTTTGTGTGGAGAAAACTATAAACTATTTAACTCCCGTATCCTTCTTCCTAAGAGCGATTCTGAAGATAAATAATAAAAGTGAGATTGAGAGGAACAGCTGCAAACATGAATGAAAACCAAAAATCACCGAAAGACACGGCACGGACAGAAGTGTCACTTTGGGGTATCGCCGGTCTTCTGTTGCGTAAAATCCATTGGCTTATTGTTGCAGGGCTGGTGTTGGGCGTAGGCGTTTACCTTGTGCTATCGCTTCTAGTTACACCGACCTATGAATCACGTGTCACATTTTATGTGTATAACAATTCGGGCGGCACATCTTCGTCCGGATCGATCGACAAGAGCGACTTACAAGCAGCAGAAAGTCTTGCAACAACCTATTCAAAAATATTGGAGAGCAATTCTGTTCTGAATGCGGTTTTGGGTGACTTGAATAGTCCTCTGGCAAGAAAAGAACTTGCGCAAATGGTTGATGTAGCAGTCGTTACGAACACACAGCTTCTTGAAGTGGTTATCACCTCAACCGATGCGAACTTCGCCTGCAAAGTAGCGGAATCCTTTGCCAGTGTAGCTCCAGCTGAAATCGTTCGCATTACCAAAGCGGGTGGTGTCGAGGTCGTAGATCATCCGGAAATTGCAACGGAAAAAACATCTCCGCGAACAGCATTTGATACCGCGATTGCGGTTGTGGTTGGCATGATTATTGCTGCCGTGGTCATTATCTTGAAAGCACTCTCCGACACAACGATTTATCTTCCGGAAGATATTGACAAGCTGGTCGGCGTTGCCGTTATCGGACAGATTCCAGAAATAGAAGGCGCGGAGAAAAACTACAAATACTGGGAGCTTGCGAAGGGAGGAACAATTAGCTATGAAAAGAAAGACGATGCGGCAAAACCTGAAGAACAAAAGCGGGATCATTGCAAGCAACCGAAAACGCCTTCTAAACAATGAAACTCCATTTGCTATTCGCGAGGCATATGTCAAGTTGAGGACAGGTCTCATGTTCTGTATGACAAAAGATAAAGACCGTGCGTGTAAAACGATTGCTGTTACCAGTGCAAGTCCTTCAGAAGGTAAAAGCTTGACCGCGGCCAACATTGCAATCAGCTACGCCATGCTCGGAAAAAAGACGCTTTTGATCGATGCCGATTTGAGAAAGCCAACGCAAAGAAGGCTTTGGAAATTGGATGTCTCAGCTGGCCTTTGTGATTTCATTGCAGGTATATGTAGGCTTGAACTGGTAAAGGTGAAAGAATTGCCTCTATGGATTGTCGGCGCCGGAACCATACCGCCTAACCCGTCCGAATTGCTTTCTTCAGATAGAATGAAGTCCTTTGTAACAGATATTTCCAAAAGGTATGACTATGTCATTATTGATACACCGCCAATCAATACAGTTGCCGATGCGCAGATCCTTTCTGCATTTGTGGATGGTGTATTGATCGTGGCAAAGTCCGCAAGCACTACAGCGGATGAACTCCGGGCTGCTGTCGATGCAGTTGAACGTGCAGAAGGGAATCTGTGCGGCGTGGTGCTAAACGATTTGAATATGAAGTCCGTGCGCTACTCCTATAAGTATAAATACGGTGGTAAATATGGCTATAAGTACGGTAGTAAATATGGATACAAATATTCCAACGCAGACCCGTATGAAAGAAGATAGTTTTATGATCGACTTATCGCTGGATTATCACGCACATATTTTGCCTGGGTGCGACCACGGCAGCGGTAGTGTGGCCATGTCGCTCAAACAGATCGATATGGCAAAGGCAGCGGGTATTAAGACAATTTGCGCAACGCCCCATTTTTACCCCCACAAAGAGAGCGTGTCATCATTTACCACAAGACGGAAGCAAACTGCTGACAGCTTATGGGCACAGATTCCAGAAGATGCACCCCGCATTCTGCTAGGAGCTGAGGTGTTGATTTGTGACGGAATGGAGCGCCTGAATGGTCTTCGTGAACTCTGTCTTGAGGGAACGAATGAGCTTTTGCTGGAGATGCCATTTTATCGTTGGCCTGAATCGATTTGGGATACTTTGTATCGACTGAACGATCTGCATGAAATACGAATCGTGATTGCTCATGCAGATCGGTATCCGCCGGAGGCCATCCATCAATTGATTTCAGAGGGGATCCCTTTACAGTTGAATGCCGAATGCCTTCGGAAATGTTCGCATCGGAAACGTTATCTTGGATGGATTCAAAAAGGGTATGTTTCTTATCTCGGCAGTGATATTCATGAACTTGGGCCGGGCTACTATGACTTTGATAAATGCAGGAAGCTGCTATGCCATTACTTTTAAAAACGTCATTCGCATTTGAGTTTCCCCCGGATTGGAATTAAACTATGCAGAATACAGTGATAATCTACAACTCAAATAAACAGCTTGATATAAAAGCTCTACCGGTGCTTGGTGGCTGTTTGCTGCTCTCTGCAGCAGTTTGCGCGGCACAGATTCTTGGAAATTTAGCCGTCCTGCTGCTATGTCTGCTTGGATATCTGGTATTCACTATTTGGGCATGCAACAAAGGTGTTGTTTTCCCTGTTTTGCTGTACTTCCTTCCTTGGAGCCCGCTGTTCAAGATGTACAACGGAGGAATTTCGTTTTTTACAATTGTACTTCTGTTATGTTGCATGGTTTCCCTTTTGCAAAATAAAATGTCTTTGCGGCTTTATCAGATTATCCTTGCTGCACTCCTTATGGCACTGACATTAGTGACTAAGGCCATACAGCATAATCCCATTGGCAACGACTACTTGTGCTTTCTTATTATGTTGTTGCTCTTTCCGTGTGTAATGCGGAGGTGTGAAGGGGATGTATCCTTCTATCGAATTACTATATTCTTTGCTTGTGGGATCATAACGGCAGCATTGACCGCGCAGCAAATCGCAACATTTCCAAACATATCGCAGTTTATTAAGGTAGATTCTTACCTGACTGTGACACGACTGTCTGGCTTTTATGGAGACCCAAATTTCTATTCTGCGCATATCGCCGCATGTCTTGCCGGAACGCAGTTGCTATTGTGTCATGAGAAGAGCCGGCGCAGGCAAATTGTGCTTGCTATTTTAGCTTTGGTATTGCTATATTGCGGACTTCTCTCCGCTTCAAAATCATTTATTATTGTGACGGCGTGCCTGTTTCTTTTATGGGTACCGATCCTATTGGAAAAAGGAACTTTCAGCAGTCATTTTCGCTTGTTTGTGGGGCTGCTGTGTGCGGGAATTATTATTGCTTCATCATCGGCATTCCGCGCCCTGCTCCAGATTGTTGATGATCGTTTCGCGCAAGCGTCCAATTTGTCTGAGTTAACAACCGGACGGACAGATTTGTGGAGAAATTATATTCATGAATTTCTAAACAATCCTATAACACTGCTTTTTGGTGAGGGCTACACGAGCATTAACCTGAACAACAAAGCATCTCACAACACGTTGATACAGGTGGTTTATCAGTTTGGCCTGATAGGAATGCCGCTTCTTATTTCATGGGTTGTTATTTCTTTGCGGAACCTATTTACACAATTGAATGCGGGCCATGTGAAATGGAAACATGCGCTGCTGATGTGTGTGGGAGTTGTACTGCCGTGGATGGGCATTGATATATTGCAATTTGATGAGTTCTTTTTGCTTCCTGTTTATGCAGTGATCGGAATTGCCTATTCGACACGCAGCACGGAAAACAAAAAACTTGAATCATCAAAGGGGGAGATATAGAACGTACGACCAAAGGAATTGTCATGATAAGCAGTGTGCTCACTGCAATCTTGGTACTCCTTTACCTATGACTATGACTGTCTCACGAGCGACCTGAAAATATCCGCGGGCGGCAGTTTGAGGATTGCCCATAACAAGATCTCCTGAAAAAACGTCTTTGTTCTGTATTTAAAACAGAGGAGGTGCATCGGAGAGAATGCAGGGAAAAGGCAACTGCGTATCCCGTTCTCCGGCTTTACAACATTTGCCCGGCTGTGGCATCATGCGGGCTAAAACGAATTCGCAAATAGGGGGGGATGTCTGTGTCAGACGCCAGAGAAACACCGGCGGCGCAGCCGCCAAAAAAACGCATGAGCCGCGGCACGCGCGTGCTGGTCATCATCGTGTGCATCCTGCTTGCCATTGCGCTGATCCTGGCCGGCACGGTGCTGATCCTGTCGGCGGTCGGACGCAATGCGCTGACGAACGACGACGGGGTGAACATTGCCCGCGATGATGTGGAGGCGCTTGGCTCTGGCACGGTGCGTTACAACGGCCAACTCTACCGCTACAATACCGACATTGTCACGATCCTGCTCATGGGTGTGGACGAGGAGGTCAAGCAGGATACCTGCGGCGTCTATGGAAACGCAAACCAGTCGGATGCGAATATCCTTGCGGTGCTCGATATGCGTAACCAGGAGCTGACGCTTGTGTCCATCTCGCGTGATGCGATGTGCACGCTTGACGTTCTTGACAGCACCGGCGCACACGTCGGCACGGCCACGGCGCAGCTGGCGCTGGCCTATTCCTACGGCGACGGAGCAGAGCGGAGCTGCGAGCTGACGAGCGCGGCTGTTTCACGCCTGTTTTATGACCTGCCGATCCCGGCCTACGGATCGATCTATATGCAGGGTATCCGCCAGCTTGTTGACAGTGTTGGTGGTGTGACCGTTACGCCGGATGCGAGCTTTTCCGGTTTCACCGCCGGACAGCCCGTGACGCTCACCGGTCAGCGCACGGAGAATTATATCCGCTACCGCGCAGACTCGACCGAGGGCAACAACCAGCGCATGCAGCGGCAGAAGCAGGTCGTGCTCGCGCTGGTGAACAAGATGCTCGCGCAGGTCAAGGAGGACCCGGCGAGCGTGCTGGCGCTCTATAACGATGTTCGGCGCAATATCACGACGAACATCAACACCGCCATGATGGTCTATCTGGCGCAGCAGGCAAGCGGGATGCATTTCTCAGGTGATATTGTCAACGTGCCCGGCACATCGGTTATGGGCGCGCAGAAGCACGCAGAGTATCAGGTCGATCCCGATGCGCTGTTGGAGATGGTCCTGGATATTTTCTACGAGCCGGTGGATGGTTGACTGAAAACGGTTATTTTTTGAAAATAACCCTTGCTTTTTACACCGTTTCGGTGTAAAATTATGCTACTATTAGAAGCTGTAAGTTTATGAATGGAGGAGTTACACAATGAAGCGTTTTGTGGCCATTCTTTTGATACTCGTTCTTGTGTTTGCACTGTCGGCGACGGCGTTTGCTGCCAGCAATGTTACCAGCCCGGAGAAGGGCAACACGAATCCGAATGTCAATCCCGATTCCGGCAAGACCTCTCCGCAGACCGGTGAATCCTTCAGCATCCTGTGGGTAATCCTGGCGGCCGTTGCTGCGGTCGGAGCGGTGCTGTTTTGCGGCAAAAAGCTGGTTCGCGCCAAGTAAGATGGCATAACTATGATAACAAAGCTCCATGATTCGTTCATGGAGCTTTTGTTTTATGAGGTGAACGATGAAAACGAAAAAGATCCTTGTGCGCAGTGTGCTGGTGCTTGTGGCGCTTGCAGCGCTGTGTGCGTGCGCGTGGTGCGTGTGGTACATCATTCAGTACTACCAGGGACAGTCCTTCGGCGACCGGATGCGCACCAACGCCCCGGATGATGCCGGCAGCTTCCAGCTTGGGCGCGTGAAGATTCCGGTCGATTTCGACGAACTGCAGGCCATGAATCCGGATATTTATGCCTGGATCACGATCCCGGATACGGACATCAGCTACGCTGTGCTGCAGCGCGCGGGTGAGGAGGAGTATTACTCCAAGCACAGCGAAAACGGCGCATACTACAGCGGCGGCAGCATCTTCAGCCAGGACTACAACCAGAAGGATTTCAGCGACCCCATGACCGTGCTCTACGGGCACAACCTGCGCAACGGGCGCATGTTTGCCCAGCTCAACGACTTTTCGGATGCCGAGGTCTTTGAGGCGCACCGCTATATCTATATCTATCTTCCGGACCGGATGCTCGTTTATGAGATCTTCGCGGCCTATCCGCATTCGAACGAGCACCTGCTGCTGTGTCACGACTTTGCGGATGCGGACGATTTCACGGCGTATTTTGATGCCGTGCAGGCGCAAAAGAGTCTGCAGGCCAACTTCCGCACCGACGCCTGGCCCGAACCGGGGGACCGGGTGCTGACACTTTCGACCTGCTTCCGCGGGGACAATCACCAGCGCTACCTCGTGCAGGGCAAGCTCGTGGCAGAGGCCTACGCCAAGTAATTGCATGCAAAATACGAAAAACCGGCAGAGCGTTGGCTCTGCCGGTTTTTCTGCGTCCGGATCGCTCAGCCGTGCAGGCCGTTTTCCTGGCGCTCCATGTTTTCGATGGCAATGTCATGAATCTGCTATATGATAGCAACTCTAACTCTATAAATAAAATGAAGCCTGTGCAACTGGGGTGCAAATGGGCCATAGGGAGTACGTTTTCTGTAAAAATTACGGTTCTTTTCCAAGTCGGAGCTGACTTGCGTTGTCGGCTCCGACTTATTTTCCGATAAGCTGTGCACGTATGCCGTGCGTAGGCAAAACAGGCATTCATAACTAGGACGTTATGAATGCCTGTTTGTATTATATATGCGATTGTGCGCCAAAACTGCGCAGAAGCTATCCGATACTCTTTGATGAGACTGGCCGATGCGGAGAACTGTCCGCTCGTCAGAGCGACTCTGCTGCACTTACTTCAGATTGACTGCCAATGCGCAGAAAAGTTCCATGCCGGTCTGCATGACGCTTTCGTCAAAATTAAAGTGCGCGTTGTGCAGCAGTGCGGTGCAGCCCTTTTGCTCATTGCGCGTGCCGAGCCAGTAAAATGCGGCGGGGAACTCCTTCGCGTAGTAGGAAAAATCCTCTGCGCCCATCATCGGGTGCGGCAGCTCGATCTGATGGTCTTTGCCGACGACGTGATCCATAACAGATCTCGCGTAATCGACCATATCATTGTCGTTGCGCAGACCCAGTACGCCTCGTTTGACCTGAATGTCACATTCCGTGCCGGTCGCGTAGGCGACGCCCTGTGCAACGCGCTTGAGATTGTCGATGATGTAGGTTCGGGTCTCTTCCTTCTGGCAGCGAATGGTACCGGAAAGATGCGCGCTTTCTGCGACGATGCCCTTGGCGGTCCCGGCCTGAAAGATGCCGATAGAGCAGACGCACGGGTCAAATGGGTCCGTATGCCTCGACATAAAGCTCTCCATCGCGGTTACAAATTTCGCCCCGGCAGAGAGCGCGTCGATGCACTCGTTGGGACGCCCGGCGTGGCCGCCTTTCCCGATGAATGTGAGGTCAAAGGAATCAGTGGAGGCGGCGACAGGCCCCTTCTTCAGCGCGACAAAGCCGGCCGGATAGTCATTGGAGACGTGCTGCCCGAATGCAGCGACGATTTTGTCGGCAAGGCCGGTGTTTTGAATTTGCGGCACCATTTTGACGGCGCCGCCGAGACCGGGCCCCTCTTCTGCGGGCTGAAAAATCAGCAGGATGTCCGTCGGGAGCTCGTCCGCGTATTCCTGGAGGATCTTTGCCGTGCCGAGCAGCATGGCGGTGTGCCCGTCGTGCCCGCAGGCGTGCATTTTGCCGGGGACCTGAGAGCAGTAGGGGAGGCTGGTCTCTTCCTGCAGCGGGAGCGCGTCCATATCTGCCCGCAGGGCGACGATCCGGTCGTGGTTTTGCCCACGGATGAGTCCCAGAACGCCGAGCTCAGACGGGAGGATCGCAATGTGCTCCCGCTCGAGGAAGGACTTTACCAGCTTTTCCGTTTCGCCGGTGTCGAATCCGGTTTCGGGATGCTTATGGAGCGTGCGGCGCAGTTCAATGACCTCCGGCAGGATCTCGGCGGCCCGTGCCTTCATGGCGGTGTGCAGGGAGGCGTGGAATGATTCGCTCATGATGCAGCCTCACACCTGACTCAGTAGCCGATCGCGGTGCCGATCACCAGCATAATGGCGCCGAGCACGGACACGATCAGGAAAATGGGCAGGACAAATTTCAGGTAGGATTCGAACTTTTCGTTTGCGGCAAACACATAGGCCATCATGCTGGCAGACGTCGGCCAGATCATGTTGGACAGGCCGTCACCCATCTGGAACGCAAGGATCGCGGTCTGACGGCTGACCCCGATGAGGTCGGACAGCGGCGCCATGATCGGCATCATGGCAGCAGCCTGTCCGCTGCCGGAGTTGATAAAGAAATTGACGATGGTCTGGATCAGGAACATGATAACAGCGCTGAGGCCGGCGGGCAGACCGCCGAGAATGCTGGACATGCCATACACCATAGTGTCGATGATGTTGCCCTGCGTCAGCACGAGCGAAACGGCTTTTGCCATGCCGAGCACCAGAGCGGCGGTGAACATTTCCTTGCCGTATTTCGTGAACATGGCGGCAATTTCATTGGGCTTGTAACCGGCCACAAGGCCACCGATGATGCCGAGGATAATATACAGGCCGGCCATCTGCACCATGCTCAGACTGAACTTGACGGTCAGTACCACAACGGCGACGACGGCGACAAACAGCGTGAAGACGACCCACTTGTCGCGAGTGGTCGCGGCTTTCTGCATGTTTTCGTTTTGCAGCTCCTGCGTATCCGGCTTATAGCTGCTCAGGCTGGCGCTCGGATTCTTTCTTACCTTTTCTGCATAGATGACGACATAGATCAGGCCGGCGAGACCGAGGACGAGCCAGGTGATGGTGCGGAACGTCATGCCGGAGTAGATCGGCAGCTCGCAGATCTGCTGCGCGACGACGACGGTGTTCGGGTTGGTCGGGCCGACCGCGAAGCCGACCAGCGCGCCGACGGCGACGACGCCCAGCGCGGTCATGACATCATAGCCGACAGCAAGGCACAGCGTAACCACGAGCGGGATGAAGGCGATCGGAGAGTTTACGGAACCGGTCAGGCCGCCCCGGACGAAGAAGAACGCGTAAAAAATGATCAGCATGACCACGCGGCCTTTTGCACCGACCTTGCTGATGAAAGAGCCAAACACTCTCTCCAGTGCGCCCGTGGACGTCAGAATGCCCATGCCGGCGACGCACATGTAGATCAGAATGACGATGTTCGCCATGGAGACGAAGCCCTGCGGGATTGCGACAAACATATCAAACAGGTTGACCGGTGTCTGATCGATCCGGTGATAGGTGCCGGGGATGACCATTTTGACGTTATCTACGGTTTCGCGGTCAAATTGACCGGCGGGGACGATATAGGTCAGCACGGTTGCCAGCAGGATTATGATCAGGAGAATGATATAGACATGCGGGATGGCGTGCTTCTTTTTGGCCAATGAATTTGTGGCAGGTTTCATAGTTGCTCAGTCCTTTCTGAAGTGGCAGCATGTTAACAGTTTGTTTACACGTGCCGGATGAGGCATATTATAATCCGAAAGAATAAAAATGCAATAGATATTTTAAATTTTTTTGTAAATTTTCGTATTTCTAGAGCTTTTATGAATAATTATGCTTGCTTCGCGCCGACGTTTGGGCAGATTCACAGAATTTCTGG